>JGI24159J19872_10000084_pt1 | contig 52702 bp, 25 predicted proteins | sample Ectturendosymbi4_FD_19872 | JGI IMG/M metagenome (IMG submission 19872) | reverse complement strand
AAAGACATTTACTAACTATTATACACTGTTCCCTTCACACTGAAAGCAGCTTCGTCTGTGGGAGGTCTGCAGCCTAGATGACCCTTGGTCCTACGCAGCCTCCAACTCCCTCGTGCATTCTATACATCGATGTACTTGGAAGTCATGACAGTTCTTCATTATAATAATCATGATAGCGTCATTCATCCGTGTGTCTTAAAAAGTTTGTATTTCATCAAAGTATAGTGAATGCATTAGCGCCATCAAGCGTATACTCTATACTACCGCAAAGTATACATCCTCGTCTTCTTTCGTGTATTTGTGTCTTTTTTTCTCTTTACTGCGATGCATGTTAAAAGTCTAGCGTTTTGCGTGTGGGAGTGAAGACGTTACATACAATACGATACAATTGGTGCTGGCATAGAAATATGAGACTTGGTTCCGTCAGATAAACTTGATGACTGAGCAAGAAGGTGAGAAAATTGTTTTACGAAAGGCTTTGCCACATAATTTTTTATCAAAAAGTGATCTTACTTTTACCATTTTTATCACCAACCGAATTATACTGTATGTTGAATAGATTCTTGGAATTTGGCTAAAACGTATGTCTCTGAGAAAAACTTCAACACTCCGTGAAATGATAACTGCTTTTATTCTATGTTTGCTGTAAGCAATATACATTACGGCTTACGCCATAATGAGATAGCCAGTACTCTAGAAAATTTTATTACTGTTTAGTTCTGTGCTGTTCAATTTAAGTTTGAAATTTACTTCAGAAACACAAACATTCAAACAAACATATTTTGTCACCACCAGGTGGCGCTCACGAACAATGCAATGAAAGGTACTCGTGTTATGGAAAGTTAGCGCTAAATTCCAATGAGCAGAAACAGAGTCTCAAATCATATTGGCAATTTATAAAACAAATAAATGGCTCGCATGTTTCTATTGTACCTATTTGGTAGGCTTTTCCTCGTGGCATGAAAACTAACACTGTTTGAGATGAACAAGTGACCCTTAACTAGTCTATCAGTGGAAAATGACTGAAAATGTTGTCCTTTTTGTTTTGGCAAAGTCGACAACGCCAACACCTGTTCGCTCTCTAAATGACATTGTTTTACAATAATCTTGTTTTTGAAAAGTCGGTAGGAAACTTTTCTAGACAAAATTCGTTTTGAATAACGAAATACTGTTTTACAAATCTCTGATCAACTCTTTCTATGTTTATACTTTCAGTTTATTGTTTTCCACTAACAAGCTCCTCAAAATTATTTTGCTCTTGGAGACTGAACAGATAGACACAGACGTATCCTGAGAAAATTGCCAAGCAGCACCTGATAAGTAACGTTTAACCGTGATGCAAAATTTTTTTTTAAACAACGGGGTAACAAATGCTTGGTGGGAAGACAAAACTATTTGTCATTAATGCTTGAAGCAGCACTTCGTACAACCGTCTACCTCGAAAACAAACACTATCAACGTAAAGCATTTTTCCGAACTTCATTGGTTCAATTCATTATCCAAACACTTTCTGCGTGTCTCAGTTGTACAACTGACAAATGTTTTAATGGTTCATTCGATCGAATTTCCAGTGCCTATCGAAAGGATTCTTTTCACGATAAAAAACAACCACTCTGTGATGTAGCATAAAGCATGTTACTCGCCTGCAATCTAAGTATCGTCAGGTCTTCGAAAAAAATGAATTTTTACATGGTTTAAATTTGTATTCTCTTATAAGATAAACTGGGTATATTTGGAAGATTTTTATTTAATAAAGCCAAGGCCTGGAAGGCCTACCACTGTTGCCTAAAAGTTATTTTGATGTCCGATATCAGATGAACATCTGAACGAAAGATTTCACAACGTTTACGATTAATAATTTGTACTTCTAATACTGTTTCATTTCGTTTTCAGTCATTTCGTATAAAATGTAGATCAGTAGTCGATTATTAGGAATGAAAAACTGCTACAATCAGAGTTTTATCTGTTTTCTGTGATTAGAGGGGCGCAAATCTGCATACAAATACTTAGAAAACAGAGATGAAATGAGTATGCACTGTATACGCTCTACATATCACAGTCTTCATATTAAGGCATAACATTTTGCCTCCGTCGCGCAGTAGACTGAAGGTGCCGTATGCCGGTGCCATCCATGTTACTGCGGATGTTACACTGCATTGAATGTTACTTTAAAACAGAATCGGTTAATTGAAGGCTTCAGGTGAAGCGGAACACCCTGTCTGCCCCGCTTGCCGTTCGAACTTCCGACTAAGCAAGTGATTAAAGCCAATTGCTCGCTATCTGCGCCTTAACCGATTTGACCAAAGATGCGATTCCCTCGTCATTTCTGATCGAGGCATTTTGACTTTCGACTTTCACATCAGGCACATTCATCTGATGCAGTTCCCTCTGACTTACCCGAATTCCATGTAGTGGCACTTGTGTGACCACTATACAGGTTTGCTGTTTGCGTTCGGTGAATAAGCCTGGCATGCTCTGCTTTCATAAATTCGCGATGATTCAGACTTGCATATATCGACATTCCAGCAATAAGTCACCATAAGGTCGACGTAAGCAAATCAAATTGCAAATTGTTTTACCAGGAAATCAATTTCACGTAGCAGTAGGTATCCTCTGTTCTGTAAATTGCAAGCAAGGCTTACAAGTGAAATGGTGAATAACTTTTGCTACTTTTGTGGAGACTTATCGTTAAAATAGAGTCACAAAGGAATTCCAAGAAAATGAAGAGAAAAAAGCGTGCTTGCAAAATTGTTGAGTTTACAACCGCGCCTATTTCAAGAAAGCACAAACAACAAGAAAATATTTTCGTGCTATAGCTATCCCGAAACTATGACGCTATTTTTTGTTTCTTAGGCAATTTACATTTTTTTATAAATTAAAAAACGATAAGCAGAAGTGGCCTGTTCCATACGTAGATAGAAACCCATTCACACCACTCTCTTCATGACGAAGCTGTCATCGACCTCTGGAGAAGATGAAGCCGAGTAACTTACACTAGGCATGGATTTGTGTTGACAGAAGAGATGTTTTGACAAGCATTTAATAGCGCCTATAAATTCTGTAATTTCGAAATTCTCGAATACTTTGCGCAATGCAAGCGATCCAGCGACAGTAAAAGCAGTGGATCGACAAAACTGGAAACAGTCGGTCTTGTTCTTGACGACGACACGCCCTGCCAGCCAGATGCTGTTCCATAATTCACTGCCATTCATTCAGAAGCGAAATATCTGTGTGTTAGCGAAATTAATTTTAAACTTTTATTACTCTTCAAAAAATTATATTCAAAATAGCATGAATATATTTGGAATAATATTGTTTAAGAAAGCCAAAGCCTTGAAGACCTAACCCTGTTCCCTAAAAGTTATTTTGATGTCTGATATTAGACGGATATCTGAACGACAGATTTTCACAAACGACCTGGCATCATCGTAAGTGGCGTCACCTCAATGTTTACGATTTAAATTGGGTCTCGTCTTTTGTATCAGTTTATGTTTCAATTACCTCATCATCAGCTGTTGCTTGCAGAACAGATTTTATCTTTTTTATCTTAAGTTTGAGCGAGGCTTATTTATGTAATAAGCTAACGGGTCTCTAAGAAGCTCGGCAAATTAATGTTTAATCTCCTTAAACCTTGTTGAATCGACAGGAAATAAGTTCATTTAGCTGACCAAACATGACAAACACGCCGTGAGTTCGAAAACTTGAAAATAATCAACAGTTTGTCTTAAACATCTGTCAGAATTACCAATTTGAAGTATCTGTTTATTTGTGACTGGTGCGTTTACCCGAACCAATTCAGCTGCAATTTTTTTGGATGGCAAAACGAAATAATGGTTTCCATAAGTCCATAGATTATACAACATTGCGCAGCTGTAGAAGAAAACAGATCTATTTAACGAATAATTTTACAAGTAGAAACCGGTTTTATAATTCACTGCAGATTCAAATTTGTTTGGTATGAACCGACATGAGCCAGCGAAATTTATGTGTAGCAGTATGCCGCAAACTGGACAGTTTCGTTCATTGCAAATACAGCGATATCAATAGTCTCATGAGCACACGTGGTTTGTTGCAAATATAATGCAGAACCTACAGCACATTTAAGAGCAAAGTTCTACACAAGTATCAACATTTTCTAGTTCCTTTGTCAAAAAGGATTGGCGAAAGACCGTGAGGTCATCAAGTCCAGGCCTTCACACACTATGGGTCGCGACCCCAAATGGGGTTGCGAAGTGTAATCTTGGGGTCGCGAAGAAATTGGCTTGACGTATCAGATACAAAATATTTTGTAATTTTTACAGGAAAATTAAAAATGGGCCTGCAGGAAATCTACTTCTCCTGCATTTTTAGGGGCAATATCGTGTTCCAATCTGTCAGTTGTTTGCACTAGGATGTCTGCCTGAGCAATCTAATGATAATAATTAATCAACCAAGCACAACAAGTTATGCGTTGTTACGCCATGATTTAGTTAAAGCACTGACCAATACTGACCTTAGGCATGTTTGTGTTGAGGACTCTAGGTCTGCTCTAGAGACTAGGCTACTGCTTTGAGAGCACACCGAGTAGTTTTAGACTAAAGTTGGAAGCTTCATACACAGTTTCAAAATTACTTTATACTTTGATTCAGGAAACGTTGGAACCACAAATCACACATAATCGAAATTTTAGGTGACACACCTACTGTCAGGATTAGTTTGCGGAGTTATTAAACAACAAAAGTTTTCAGCTGGAATTTTCAAAACAGAGTTTGTCATTTTTGGATAAGAACAAGATATGAATACCCGGTCATTTCTGATCTAGTCATTCATAAGCCCTTAGCCTTTTGCACAACGTATTAGTGGGAAGTGGCATTCTTAAAATTGACCGACATCAAGTCCGAAAAACGATCCTTTTTCAAAAATATTGAGAATGTCCTTCGTCCTGCATTGTCTTGTATCAATCTACGAATGGGTGATCTGTGTAAAAATCATCAAGTTCATCCATCCCGTTAGTTGTGCTTGATAACGTCTAAAAACTGATTTTTTTGTAATTTTTTTTCGCCTTATTGTTTCCATTACGTGGTAGTTATACTGCTGTATAGTTACTTTCGTGGATTGTGTGCATTTGTATGATTTAACCATAGACAAAAATGCCTCTTGAGATTTGCAATAGGACGTTTACACGCATCATTAACGTCGAGGCTAGTATATCTTAAAGCTCAACTGTTGAATCAGATAAAACGTAAAACAGATTCGAAGTATATCTAAAAGTTGAGCTCTTAATTTATATATATTTTGAATTAACTTGGTGTTCTCGGAATAACAAAATGTCTAGGCTAAACTATTTATCAATTAATAAGGGGTCGAATTGAAAAAACTTTTTAAAATGAGGTCGCAGAAAAAAAAAGTTTGAGAAGCCCTGATCTAGTTTACCAACCCCATCATCTGTAAGAAACGTTCAGTGCGGTTACAGTTTTGCTATTTCGCACTAAGATTGTGCAAACCAGTATTATGTAGAGAAGACATTCATTGAGTGACAATTTTAACGTGGAAAACTGGAAATGTAAGTAATAAGAATATTTATATTTCAAGGTAAAAGAGTCAAAGCAGGCGAACAATCACATTTAGAAATTTGGAAATTGCAAGAAAAACAATTTATCGAACTGACTTTGCTGTTTGATAACCCGTTGCAAGGTCCACTGCTGTTAATAGTCCCACTGGCAATTTGCAATTTACAGTTAGAGGCAAACTTTTACGCGGCTGATCACAGCCCCTGAAAACTGCTGTAGACTCTTATTAAGTTTCCGATCACGAGCAAAACATCTTCGTCAACTAACTAGCACCAGGCTACACTGCACTGACCGGTCCGTATCTACTCGAAGATAAGAAACAACTGATCGAACCACTGCCAATCACACGGCCACCAGTACAATCACACGAAATCCCAATTGTGCTGTCAGCAAAGACACAAGGTCTACTAGTCGCTTGCAGGGACGGATTTAGGGAGCGCGGGGCCCTAGGCCATCTTAGCTTTGGGGACCCCATGCTGTTGTGACCTAGTTGGTCGCTTATCTTAAAAACATTAAAGTATGCCCCTCTTACTTGTATTACCCCTCAAAAATTTTATTTTTTGTGGTGCCGACTTTGGTTCTGCGATTGCCTTAAATCTTCAATATAAATCAAAGCCTTTGCTACATTCCTCTCAACAACAAATGACAATGCGATCTTTTCTTGGAATTTATAGCTTTTCTTGTAGTACAGAAGTTCTCTTCATTTAACTTCCGTGATTTCTAGCATTTTTGCAGGTTTATTTTTCGGATATATACATTTTCCTGCGGGACCATGTTGCCGCCCTCGAAAATATTGTCTAGTTGTTGATCTGATTAGCTGCACGTAAACTGCTTTGTTATAGTAACCACATAGCCTATTTTATCGAACAAATAAGCACAATCCATTCAGTGGACACAGGCTTTCCAAGCAATAAAAGATATAGTTTTTTAATCCTATATGCTATAGGCTGATGTGAACAGCATGAAGACAAGTTGTGCACAACCAAGTATTTTCGCAAGACCCTCAGCTAACCATATGAAGTAAGCCCCATGTAGACACGTTTTTCCAAGTGAAACTCACGAGAAACTGTTTTAGGTGATTTAACTAAGATCTGGAGCAGTGGTTCTCAAAGTTTGTTTCACATTCCTCCCTTACAAACCCAAACACTGTCAATTCCTCCCCAACAAAGATCACAAATTATAATTGCAAAAATTTCACACTGCCTACTGTGAAGAAACAATAGACAAAAATGAACCAAATAGACTCTTTTATAACATCAGTCACTGCAGTTAAAGCAGCTTGTACCTGCAAGTACTGTGATTTCTACCTGACAGGCGCTTGATTTAGTTGATCATGGAGCTGGCTGGAGCCTCACTGTTTTTAGCATGCCTTGCCATGGATCTTGGACATCTGCTCCATTCAGCGCCAGGCCCGTAACTAGCTTGTGACACTGGGGGAGGAAGAGGTTTCTAAAAGGGGTCAACATTTTTTAAACTATGTCCAACACATTTTTCAAGGGGGGAAAACTTTTGCAGAGGGCTTCGCCTCCCTTGCGCTCCTCTTAGTTATGCACCTGCTCACCACTGACCTGCCCATCGAGTGGGAATGCACAGCATCTCCAATCGAGACACCCATTTGCACCCGCAGCAGCACAACTCAATCAATTCATCTGACAACAACAACATATGTGGGGCGCTTTGGGCGGATCACCGATGGAAGGCGGTGTGGTTGGACAACCTTGCGAGACTCCATACTTTCAACCCTGACACAGGCACCCACTCTCCTGGAATGACCTTCCCAAGAACAGCGTGGGTCCGGCTCAGCAGACTTTACATTACACTGGTGTCAGACATTCCCGCTCCTGATCACACAAATGGAGTGTGGCCTCCTCTGCGGCCTGTGAGTGCTTCGAAGAAGATCAAACCGTTGAACACGTTGTCCTTCAATGTCCAATCCATCAACCTCCTCATGGACTGCACGGCCTGACGGTTCTGGATTATGAGACAATACGATTGGCTGTTGATCACCTGCCCCGAGATCTTGTGCGGCCAAGCAGTGGACTGCAAGAACTGGCTCAAACGATGATGATGAAGCAGCTTGTGCTTGCGTGCTGTAGACATTCCCATCTAAACAAACCTTGCTGTGCAGTTTTTTGTGTGATGAATGGACTGATGATGAAAACTTGGTTTTTCATCCACAGCTTTTCCTCCCCAATTCCTCCTTGGAACAAATTTCCTCCCCGGAATCAAAGATTCCTACCTTGGTGAGTAAGGTGGCTCCTATTTGAGAAACACTGATCTAGAGCTTCAACAAGCAAGCTCTCTATGCTGGCTATCTAGTTGGAAACAAGGAAAAGTAGGATCCGCATCAAACACGCTACACATTTGCTTACTAAGGCTCATATATTTCAGAAACAGCGTAATTGACAATTGGCCTACTACTAGAGACCACTCTGCTGCAATGACTAGGGATCTAGTATTTCAGAAGAGACTGAATGATTTACTGCTACAACAACTTTGACAAATGAAACCCACCACTAATAAATTAATTAACAAAATTTTATATAAAGCTCTGCCTTTGCTATAAAACACTAGCCTGTACTGAACAACAAGGTATACTGTAAGTCATGGGTAACCAAGGGGGGCACGAGGGCTACTGCAGCAAAATGACGTCAATTTATGAATATTTCTTTAAATTCATGACCAAAGCGAAGTATCCGTGTTTTTTATCACTCCAGTCAAAATGTCTGGCTACACCATTGCTCTAAGCCAGTGGTGCTCAAACTTTTTGGCCCGTGGGCCACATTTGTCTTTCAGAAACCCTTCGCGGGCCACAAGAATCAATAATTTCAATAAAAATTCTCTAAAAAATTCTCTTAAACGATTAAAGTGTTAAGTTTTCTTTCCAATAAAAATTGTTTCGCGGGCCACTCCAGAGGGCCTCGCGGGCCACGGTTTCAGCACCACTGCTCTAAGCCTTTCTGTGAAGCACATTTGAAACCGTTAACATAGGTAGCACTCACTAGCACAAGCAGTTGCATCCACGAAGAAAAAGGGCAAATATATAATTATCAACATCAGCCGATACCACAGATTTGCCACCAACATATCCAACAGTGACAGCCTATCACAAAGTTTTTTTTTCGTGCCTTCAAGCAAGCGAAGTTATCAATAAATTTTTCGCAATTTGGGACGGCCGTAACATCAAATTTTAACGCAAGTGCGTGAGACACTGCAGAACTCCGATGAAAAGCAGTATTGTCATTCTTGTATTGCATAACAAAAATATTATCGTGTTGTTAGTGCACTGATAAGAGTCTTGACGTTTGCATTTACCCTCGTTTCAAAGCAAATTGTGAAGTTATGCCTCTGCGCACTTTCCCAAATTTTAAGTTAGTAATGAGTCATTACAGGAAGGAGTTGCGCGGAGCCCCGAAAAGCGCGGGCCCTAGGCTGTGGCCTATTTGGCCTGTGCGTAAATCCGTCACTGGTCGCTTGAACTCATCTTATCATTTTCTCTTCTTCAGAAACTCAGTCGTGGCGCTACAAGACCACTGTAGTTATAAAGCGCCATCGAAACCACCATATAAAATTTAAACAAATCTCTTGAACATGTGCTTTGAGGTAAACTTTGTCAACTTTCTTGAAAACATCAACGCTACAAACATCAGGCCTACTTTTTCCAGCCAGTTATTTTATACAAGTTTATCCATCAACTTAACACGAATCAGCCATCACATGTTACATCATTAATATTTTTTGCATATCGCACTACCTTTTGTGGCAAGGGATTCTAACCGTGTTGCAAAACATTAATCAGAAATTGCAACACACTCGCTTCGTTCGGTTTCCCAGTAATTGGCTGAGAAAATTTCTGAAACGCTAAACATGGCATTTCCAGACCAAAATCATCAAACATGTGCTGCCTAAACGGATGCGGGGTGTACGTGTGGCCTATCTCCCGTTTAGGTCAGGCAGATGTGGCCACAGTTCTTGGTGCTGATATGCAACACCCACACGTGTGAACAAACACAACACAAACATGAAAATAAATGAAGGTCTATCAAACAACTCCTGCTCGGGAGTTGGTGACGAGTGACCTTTGCGATCCGATCCCCCGTCAAAAAAATATCAGCCACGTTTACATGTACTTGTCAAATTAAACGGGTAAACCTTTCATCGCAGCAACTCAGTCTACTGCTATGTACTGTGCATGTGCAACGCAGCGGGTGAGGACTGCAAGTCTCAGATGCTCAGAGCACTCCAGGCATATCTTCTTTCTGAGCACCCACGGATTGGTTGATAAAACCGTCGCTTATTGGTTCATCACCACTTTTGTTGAAGATGGCAAAAAGGAACTTTTGGGCATTTCTTGGCGTTTGAAAAAAGTATTGAAGAGAGCTGTATTAAAAGGAACTGCAATTTGATTTTTTTATCCCGAGCTAACTTTCAAAGAGCACACAAAATTACAAGTTTGAATGGAAACAGCGAGGAAATATTAAGTTTCTTCTCTCGCAATACACCGTTCCTACTTCTTCGTGTGCGAACTGCAATTGTACTAAAATGTGTTTAATTTGGACGATTGGTGAAACATTGGATCTTTCGAATGAAACTTTCAGCATGCAATGTAGCTTGTGATTGTTTCTATTTGAAAACAAAATTATATTAATGCCCATGTATAATAACGTTGCTGCCTCACGCTTGGCTATACGCTTGTAAAGAGAGCACATTCCTCAAGTGTCGACTGTCTAATAAAGCATAATAATATTACGTCAGCCTTGGGCAGCAGTGCCGTAACGTAAACAGATGTGGCTGGTAGGAGGCAAGTGGCGTTCCCTGTGAAAGCAGTCACTCGTTCTTGTGGTGCTTTGTATCCACAGTCACTTCACAGATCTGTCAGTCTTTGCTTGTTCACTGAAAAGGCAGGAAAACGAATGTTGGAACCAACAAAAATTATACAAGAGGATCGCCAAAACAACCGGTTGGGTCAGCGTTTCTCAACTGGGAGCCAACTGGCTCACTAAAGGAGGAAGTTTTCATTTCTGGGAAGAAATTTGCCCAAGGAAGGTATTGAGGAGGAAAAAAAGATCTATGTCAGTGGTTCTTAACATGGGGTAAATTTCATCTTCCAAGGGTACATTTACTGAACCATAAATGGCAGCCAAGGCAAATTTTTGTAAATCACTCTAAACTGTAAGAGTTTGTTAATATCGTATTTTCAGTAAATGGGTGCCATTGAGTGCATTAGGGTAAATCTGGTGATCTTGTCTGATAAAAGGGTAAGATATGTAAAAAAAGGTTAAGAACCACTGATCTAGATTTTTATTTTTCTGCGCCTGCATAACCTGATATTTCTAGGAAAAATTATTTTCTAGCATACGGCTAGCTAGTAGGTAACAGCAAGCAGTGCAATAACTATACTCTACACTTGGCTGCATTTCTAGATTTTAATAACCTACTAGACTTACTAGACTTGACTTGCAATGATAGGCATTTAACTGCTGTGACGTAACAGTGTTGAGATTGTAGAGAGAACGTTTAGTTATTGGTGCAACTGTGATATGTTCGCTGTAGACACAGTCTACAGTGTTTCAGTAAAAGCATCGTTGATAAATCGAAAAGCGTAAGATAAATTTTAAAAAGCTTATGATGAGCTTGCTGGGACGACATTGCATTTGAGGTAAATTAATGAAAATTGTATTTATAAGCGTTTTACATTGAAACTTTGTTCTGTTACAGACAGGGACGCCGGAACAGCAGTAGGGCGGGGGAGAGCAGTTAGAGTTGAGGACAGTGCAAGCTTATAAATTACAAAAAAATTTAAAAATATAATAAAAAACAAAAATAATACCAGACATAGAAAACCATTCTGAAGTCTCTGTGTGCGCGAATAGCTGCAGTGAATTTGTTTCAATGCTATATTGATAAACCTTGAAATTAACCTTGATACTTTTGTAAAAAGGGCACCTTCGACCCGGTTGCCCCCTGATGAAAGGGCAGGGGGGCAATGTCCCCGTCATGCACCCTCTCTCCGGCGTCCCTGGTTACAGAAGAAAAAAGGTCAAGTCAGTGCTAACTATGCCAAATTAGCTTTGGTAGGCGAGGAAACATCCTTTCCAACTGGATACTTTGTTGAACGGGCTTTTAGGGTCCTTTTGGAGGTTTTGACTGAAAAAGGGAGATCGCTTGGCATGTGCGAACGCGGAGACATTGAAGCAAAGTTGATCGCTCTTCTCCTCATATTTCTCTGTTAATTATGAGGCCCGAGCTCCCACCAAAGTTGAATCAAAATTTATTTTTAAATGTCGCGGGGTTGATTTGTTTGATAAACTCGTTACTTTGCAATGAAACTCGATGTTTTTTATGCCTACCTCGGCACTTGTCTTGTGATTCGTACTGGGGAGGAAATGAAAATATTGTTTTTTAAAGGAGGAATTCGGAGAAAACGTAGGTGATACAGTGGTTTGAACATCCGCCAAAGCTAATGTACCGGTTTCGATTCCTGGTCATCGTCAGCTCATATCGAAGACTTGAAAAATGGTACTCGTGGCCTATCCATGCTCGTGCTTGGGATTGATGGGTGGGTGCAAGGGAACAATCCATGCGCAGCGCTGCCACTGACTCGCCACCATGCAGTGCAGCATTCACTACGAAAGCGTGGGCGTGGCCCTCTGCGCAAGCAAGCGGAGATGGGTGCCAATCAATTGTGACAGCCCTGAGGGGTACAAAGCGAGTACAATGCAAACTGAACCTGACCATCAAAAACATCAGCACGTGCTGATTTTAATTTGTTAACAACTTTACTATCTACTGTATGACAGAGGTCTCCAAACTTTTTTTGCCAGAGGGCCACATAAGATATTACACAACAGTTCGGGGGCCGGACATCTTACGTGATGTGACTGTTTCGGGATATGTTGCATTCTACGGTTTGCAAGTCTTCCGTGTGACCCACAAAGATTAGCACTTGTCCTAAAAAATTTGAAGCTCATTTATGGATTCGAATTACATTTTGATTTCAGTAATGTCATCGGGGAAATTATTTTTAATGATTCACTGTTATGAACATCTTAAGAGTAGCATTACAGAAATATTGATGGAAAAATAATAAATGAAAGAAACCAGAATATGATGCAAAACTTTGCAAAAGTTTTCGAATTTATGCCTGGGCTGATTTTCCCATAAATTCTACACAAGTCAAAATGACCAAATCAACTTATTTTTGGTTTTGACTCAACACAACGCATGTTTCACTACTCTTTAAACATGTTGATGAGGCTTATAATATATCCTCAAGAATCATATTTTTTTCGGACGGCTGATTTAGCGGATGTGGATCAAACCGATTCTTTTAACAAATACTGATGTTAACTAACTAGCTTGTTTAGAGAAAAAAGAAGACCATGAGTCATAGAAGTTCGAATCTGTTTGAAACACAAATAGCTACTAAAGCCTTTAAGTCAGATTTTAGCATCAACAACAACATTCCTGTTCACCACAGATCTTTCGCGAGTGAACAATCATCGGACCATCTTTTAATGAGTGACAGATGTCACAGCTGCTCTCTATATGGAAAAGCTTCTGCTGGAATGACAGCGTGTAATGATTGTGCGTTGTTCCTGTGATTAGGCACTATGTGAGTTTATCAGGTATCTTCCTAAAGCAGCTCTGCTAGTCTTTTGCACTTATTAAGTCCAACCTGCCTTTTACGTCGGCAGTGCTTTACTGTAGTTTTGTATCAGCATTTGCTCAACAGTATTACAAATAAGTTCTACACTTTCACTGTTGTACAACTGCAGAGCACATTGTTTGAAAGTACATTTTTTTGTACGTATCATTCTATCATCAGCATAAGGTGATACAGATGCCATAACATCAGTAAAGAACGAGTAGCGAGGTTTATAAGTTAAAGTAGTTTCGAAAAAACAATCTGCTCTGAACTTTAAACAAAAAACTCACAAAATGTTTCAAGGTTTCGCTGAGGATTAATTTGAAATGTCATGGATTTTGATAAACATCAGAAACTGCGACAATATCCTCCTCTGCAGGCAAATTGACCTTTACCAGTTCGGCCGCCCGCACTTTCGAAGTCTAGTGCAATCCATAAACTGCAAGCAATGAAAGAGATACGGTAACCAAAGTCGAAGTTATTGGAATCATGTGTCTTTCCTAATGTTTGTAGAATATACTCCTAAGATTTCTAAAATGACTTTAACGTTTATCATTTGCTATTGTTTGCCAACAAATGCTGACAGTCTTGGCGCGACTACTGATCCAGACCCTTGCAATTTACAAAACGCCACAAATTGTTTTCATACAAATGTGAACACTTTCGANATTTGCTGATGCCCACAGTCAGTAGGGGACGCAGGCTAGTTTGGTGGNGGTATGTGACATATTTGCAACGAGTCCAAAGCTTCGCTAGACCATCTGCCTAACCCACTCATCTTCTTTCGGGTTACGTGGATTTACGAAAAGACAAGTCCTTAAAATAAGTTTTGTTTTGAAGTAAACTGAGTAATAAATCTGGGCAAAGTTTACAACTACAGTAGTTGAATTCAGGTAATACTGCAACCGAACCAATGAGAACTGTGCCTCACACCAACAATTTAAACTCATGGAAGCAGTGGCATAGCCAGCCGAAAATTTTGGGGGCCCGAATGTTTGATTTTAGGCGAACAACAGTATTGCGTTTAGGACGCCGCTTCTCAAAGCACAAAACGACAACATATGCTAAAAATTGGGGGCATGGCCCCTGAGCGCCCAGGCTACGCTTATGCAAGGTAGTTGGAAGGTGCCAATCAGTTACGTTGAGGACTCAAGATAGAACAGTTTAGGTGACGACATAATGCTTATTCTCACTGTAGTCTACGTCTGTCACAGCACAGTGATGGTGATACGTGACAGCACCGTACAGTAGCCCTGTTTGACTTGTAGGTTACAGCAAATGAGCGGGTTCAACTAAGTGTGTTTTAGACTTAGAGCATTGAATTCGATCTCATCAAGCATAAAAGTAAAAGTATACAGCCTTAGCGCTATAGGTTTCTTCAAAAATTATTTCAAATTACTATGGATGTTGGGAAATATTTTTAATGGCATTTAAACACTGTGAGCTTCGAGGTCAGTTCAACTCTGTATCATAACTTTACCTTTAACTATCGCAACACAATTCAACCTGTCGACGTCGTGTCGGAACATTTCACATTAAGTGCACGGCAGGATGAATATAGATACCAATCTTAATCATTGCAGGGAATTTTCATTCTAAATATTAGCAAAGATCGAATTGATTCTGTGTATTTTCCAAGCGAAAATAAGAGAACGAAGAGAAGCAAACCAACACCTAATGAGTGAAAGCACGAAAGTAACTAAGAAGCGAAAGCGAGCAAACACTATCACCGACTATTTTACATTAGATTCCGAAAGCAAGGCAAGCTCATCAGAAGAAACAGCAAAGTTTGACCTGTTACCAGCAAATACATACCGTAAGATAGCAGATCCGCTGAAGGCTTACCAACCAAGCAATCCAGCTTTATAGTAAAAGTCAAAGAGATTGCTGAATAAATGAATACATACGTTTTTGATACTGCCAGTGCGTTTACGCGAACGGGTGATCAGTAAATGCGAAGTTCATCGTGCAGGTTGACAGACAAGCAAAACCTCGATTTACTGCCAAAGCACAGAATGCCAGGATTCAACTTTAATTATCCCTGTGGCGCGAAAAAGACCCAACAGTTTTAGCGTGTAAGGTGTAAGCTTTCAAATTCGACAGGACACAGGGGTATTACGGATGCAAAGATGAAAGATCTTTGACTAATTGTAAGCATAAGTCATTTTTTAACATCTTTGGTGAATAAGTATACGCAACATACGAACATTTTGGCTATGAATTTCAGTGAACTCAAATCTCATATGCACACCTTCGTCTGGTGGGTGTGGATGCGTTTCTCCCTTTGTCTCTGTGTCTTCCCACAATTATGAGCGGACGAAACGGAGGAGAGTCAGCCACGGACGATGGTTTGATAATTGCAGTTCACAAAAAAGTCAATGAACCTTTGTTTGTTTCATATGGAAAATTTTCCTGATCCCCAAAAACGTTTATCTCCACCAAGACAGCTACTGCAGACTGTGCATTATCTGCCTCATTTGCCTCAATGGAAGGAGAGAAATAATAAAGTAATTGGTTTGATCGAATCCAGTTTTTTAAATTGGTTTCCAAGGTGTCTTTGAAGGTAAACGAATGCTTTTCAGATATTTCAGTTTGCCTTACAAGCGCTTTTTGGAAGGAAGATAATGGGTTTGAAAAAATGTGGTTAGCTCCCTTCCAGCATCGTGAACTTTGAAGCACTTGCGGAATATAACAGTTGCATTTGCAGCTTGTAACATGTTGTCTCACCAAAGTCTGTTTCAACCTGTGGAATCATGAACGTAACGACAGGCCGAATCTTTACGAAGAAGTTTTTTACTGTCTATGGCGACGTCGCTCACTTCATGATACTACACATGACATCTTTACGCGGATAGCAGCCAGCTTCTCAAACACATAACTTGATAAACTACTATAAGTAGGTTTCCCTAAATTTTGCTCGACTTTAGGGAACTTTTTCAATGCGGTAACTTTTTGGTCAAAAACGATTGTAATGTGACTACGTAGGAGAGTGAAGGCTCCTTTCGCTCACATTGCTGCACTTCAGTGTTCAGTTGAGGCTTTGGGAACAGATGCGGTTAACATGTGGGTTGCAGCCAATTGCCCATAAATAGATTCACATTGTAGGTTTCAACCTTGAATGATTTTTACTGTATTTTTACATTTTAATTTGCATTTTTACACACGCGACAAAAATGCTTAAAGGCCTCGACTAAATTTAGTCTAAATGTTCGCCAGGAAACCAAACATCCAACAATTTTAGAGCAATCATCTCAAAAACCTTTGAAAGACAAAATAATGTGATTTTCGGAGAATTCAGTAGCATTACTTAATTATGTTAAGAGTGCTGCTTTTCCAAATCAATAGCTAACTATTGACAATATCGCCCGTTGCCAAGTAACATACTTTTCAAAATTGTTTGTTATTTCCACTACAAACTGAGACACAACTTTCAAATGCAAAGTAGAAACTTCCACTCACATGGAAGACTTAGTTTCAATGGACTTGCAAGTTGTATAAGGTGAAATTTAGAAGCGAGCAACTAAAACCCAACGTACGTTCTTTCGATATATACGGAGGTCTCGCTCAATTCTGACATTGGCCTAATGACGTCATGCTAGCGTTGATTATATAACTCGGCAGGGTAGCGAAATTTCCCGTAGATTTTGTCAAAAGTGAATGTGAGTTGACTCGTGCACGCCGTATTTCCGGTCATTGCTTGTGTGGCAAAGGAAATTATCAACAGTCGCAATCTCCAGCAGTCAGTTCCAGTCGCTATCCGGTCGTGTTTGCTTTCCAAGTAAGAAGAGCGGAACTTTTAAACTCTGCACTGACACAGTTCGTTTCTGCCAAGGTTACTTGTTTCTGCGCGTAACAAACAACAGAACGATCAAAGCAGAATATTTGAACGCTGCATGGGCGGAATTCATTGCCTCTACTTGACATGTTTGCGTCAATCCTAAATTTCAACAGTGTTCCGGTCAAATGAGGTCGACTTGCTCCGACTGAAATCAGAAACACAAAACAGAAGGTAACTTTTCTGTTACCAGGATGGAAATCGCTATCCACTATTTTAGCTCAGAAGTTCATGTACCAACAACATCCAAGCACCACGCTGTATGCGCCCTACACCAGTGTCTTATGACGGTGGTAAACACATATTAAAATTGGGCAGAAATTACAGAATGAAAAGTATTCATAATTTCTGTTGTCGCATTTTTGCAATGTTTTTCGAAACAAACTTCAATTTTATCCCGCTTGTTGTTGGTTGACTGAACTGACTAGACTAGAGAAAAATTCGTAACGTTTTAATCATTCATTGCAAAATCTTTCTGAGTATTTATTCAACTATGTTGACATAAAGTGATGAAACGAATCATTGTATAAAACAAATGAGAAAAAGCATCTTGCTTTCTATTTATTCCTTTCAGTTTTTAATATTTTGAGTGTGGATGATGGCTGCTTGGGTGCTTGCATATAACCACAGGCCTACAAAAGAAAAAATGGTGCCATATTTTCAACATTGATTGGATTAGCGTTTGTATTGTTAATATTCCTACTGATTAAACACAGAAATGGTGGCAGTAATACTGCCACTCACTTTCCAACTTTAAGATAGAAATGGGGATGAAAAATAATTTAGTTGGAGCGAATGAGTTTATAAATTCAATACCGGGCCAGGCACACACTGAAGACAGCCTTGCCAACCACTAATGAGCAGCCGATTCCAGACTGGGTATCAGCGCCAGTGAACCAGAGCGTAATCGAGAGACTGCGACGAAAAAAGAACAGTCCTCTGTGATGTGGGCGGTGGAACGGGAGTGCGCAAAGCTGCAGCGAGTGAGCCACAGAGTGCACAGGTGGTAGGGATGTTGTTCGGTAACGTATTCTGGAATTTAGGAAAATCTCACACGTTGCGTCGCGCTACAGCAGTTTTTAAATACAGTGAAAAGTGCACATTTCAGGCCGAAGCTTGGGAGGAAAGGTAGCGCCTGATAAAGTGGCAAAGCGCGTTCAACTCGATGGGGAATCGATTGTGTCTTGCGCAGTCAGCTGGCTCCTGTCGACAATGTCAGAATAGGTCGTGTGGGCAACGATCTGCATGGAGAAGATCAGACTGCAGCAAGGTTGCGAGCGTATCGATCCTTTGCTGAGAATAGATTCATTTGTCACTCGAGCCAATTCTGCGGCTAATGCAGCTGAAACCGAAGTGATTACCTGAGCCGTGGGTCACAGAGCAGTAACATCGGTGAATGAAAAATAGCTTATCTGTTTAGAATCGCTTTTGTTTTAATTTTATTAAAAATGTAGAAGTAGGGTTTACCATTTTTGACATTGTGGTAAACGCGATGCGTTAATACATCAGTATTTAAGCACTTTGTATCAGCGAACTTTTGATGCATGGCTTTGGTTTTTCCGCTTTATCTGATTTGCACCTGCTTTTTTATCGCATTTTCTTTTACTGTTTTGAAGAGGCTCTCAAAAAAGTAAAAAACTGGTTTCACACTTTCTTCAAGCGCAAACCATAAAGTGTTTCTACTTAAAAAGTTTTATAACAGCGGGTAAGTATCTCGCGAAGTATCTCAGGTCTGAATATATTCTCAGTAGATTGTTGCTTCGCACTTCGCGATTCTGAAGCGTAGCATTGAGTTCAATGGACAAGTCATTGTGATTGTGTGAAGTCCCGCCTCTGCCGTTGAAAAAGAGTGTGCTTTAAGTTTATTGTTGAGATTTTCAAACAGAGCCTAAAAAACCTTAATCACAATCACGCACGTCTCCTTTTTTTACTTTGCACAGGTCGTAGAAGTCAAATTTGTGTCACACTAGGTTGGATTCATATTAACAGTTTCGCTATTGGCATTCCAAGAATACTGTTGCCTGTTCTTGATATTAGTTGCAATCGTCCGTGATGAACCAGCGGATTGCTCTGAATGTTCTCATCATCGGATTACTGCTACGCTTCGTTAGATGCGCAGAAGGTAGGCGAACATATTTATTGTAACAGCATATCAAGTAAACGATGCTTGGGAGCTGGTTGGGTCGGTGGGTTTGCACAGGTATACTATGCTGGTTGGCAGGAGATTTGCTGCTCTACAAACCAATGTTTGATCTTGAGCAGAGTTACTATAAATGATTTTCCTCAGATGTAGTTAATGAGAGGAATAACCTCTTACTTTCTACAGTATTTATTTAAGAGTGAAACTCTTCGGCAATAAGAACTCTTAAAACGTTTTCGTAAAACTGTTTTAAACAAAACTGCACAGTTCATCTCTGGTATCAGTTTCTTTCGTGCACGTTAGACTGAGTTTTACTGACCTTTTCAAGGTCTTTCAAAACATGCGAATATCTGTTAGTCGCTGAAATTTGAATTGTTGTGTACATTAACCATTTGCAATTACATCGAGTCACTGACTATCGTGTTGCTATTCAACATAATGAGAACGCTGACTGTAATGCAGCATACTGCATGGCATTAACACTGAGTTTTCCTTCATTTGCATTTGTACTAATGCTCCTTTATTGCAGAAACACTCCTGGATACGCGAAATGCCACGTCAGACCTCGGCTGGCCTGTCTCTCCGAACGGAGTAAGTATTCATCAAGTGCTCAACTAAAATCCTGGGCAACGTTTGTTTCAAGTTGCAAGCATTTGTGTACCTCGGTCAAAAAGTGCAATTAACTGCTTCCTCGCGTATGGGGGTTAACGAGGCCAGTGTCAGTTAACAACGAAGGCACTTTACTTTGACGTTTAGAACACGCGATCAGTGTTTTGGTGAGGTCTTATTCCCGCTGTGTTCAATTACTCGCACCCGGTCGAGAACTGGGCCAAGGCAAGTCGTAAGAAAAGCGTGAAGTTTCGTTGACTATAGAGAGCTCGAGCGAGAACGTTTTATTCGCCGCCCTGAAACTTCAGAGCAGACATAGTTACGTCATAAAAGTATCGCTTTGATGTGTTGGAAAATAAATCCACTGTTGACGTGAGAGACTTGGCAGTTTTTGAAGCTGACGGTGACGTTGTCGAAAGCCATTGAACTGTCTGGCGTGATATAGACATCAATGCCAAACCTTCGGCCATTCAACAATGCTAAGCACTGAGGTCGTGGTTAGTGCAGACATTGATTTTGATGAAAATCACCTGCGGAAAAATGTTACGTGCTTAGTGTCGCTGTTGTGGTTGAACTGAGTCCCTGATTCTCCCATTCAACATAGTTAAATGTTATCAGTCCAACCTTGCCTACCTCCAGATAATCCCACGGTTAGACTGGTTAGATTGTCTGGCATGCTTCGCTCAGCCAATCACCCGTGTGAATCTAAAGCAACACGTCTGTTGATTTTGCCGCCAAGGCGCACTTTTGTCTAACAAGCTGTTTTGTGCTCGTCCGAATCCGCGGCTAGCTACCAGTGCTGCCGAATCCGTATTGATTCCTGCTCCATAACAAAAAGCGACCGGTTCCTCGCATCCGGCGCAGTAATGACAATCGGTGGACGGGTTGCCAGCAAAAGACAACAAATCGGCTTGCACGGTTTCATGGCAGAGAAAAGATCATATTCTCGTGACTTCGACCTTCGTTTTTGTGCTTCGCTTTTGACACCACCTCAGTGTTTGTTTATTGTTGCTTCGTTGCGCCATTGTGAAAAGCGTGACAGGCGGGTTTACTGTCTGAATTGTGACACCTGGTCACTGCGCAAGTTGGGAGGGTTTTGAGTTGAACCTTAAAGCAAATTTCATTCATCGCCGTTTCTTTTCGGTTGATTGACAGTTGATTGGCATCAGCAGCGACGTCAAAGATGTAACTACAGTACAGCTGACCGGTTTCATCTTCGTCAAAGCTGCTTGCAATTCCCTAATAGTCCTCGCTGCACTAATTGCCTGCACGAGTGTTTCCGTCATTTGCCAGTCCGGAAACACGCAGTTATCTGTGGCTTACTACCATGTATTAGTAGCGTTAATCCAACCGGGACAACTGTCATTAGGCATTTTGGTGTTGAGATAACAACTTACTGGTGCGTTTGTTCGCAGCGACATAACCTGCCTCCAACACTGCCCTTTCCCTTCATCATGTTTGAAGTGGTTGCGTCTGTGATTTCTTACAATCAGTTGTGCGTGCAGCCTGACCCGAGCCACCGGTCAATATAATGTCTATGTTGTTATCGAACGTTGTTCCAGTGCACAAATCTTTCGCAATTATCATTGACGTCTATAATGAAATGTGGAAAACCGGATATTGTGATTACAAAGTGGGTTTGAGCCCAAAACCTATTATTTTCAAAAAATTTTAGTGGATGGAGGTATCTGCCGGCGACGAGACTGGAGCAGATTTGAGAACGTTTCAAGTTTGCCGCATTCGCCGCCCCAACCAAAACAACTGGCTTCGCACGCCTTACATTGAAGTCGGCAACGTCGAACGTGTCTATGTTGAAATCCGCTTCACGACAAGGTGACAAGCACTTAATGCCAGTCATTTGCTTTTGCGTTAATTGCTATTAATTGTCTGGCATCTTGCCGTTAAAACCTGTTTTGTTTGACCAGGTCATGCGAGGGTTTGGTGAACATCAAGTCCTGCAAAGAAACTTTCAATCTTTATTATTTGCCATCGGAGGGTCGCGACGACCGCCATGCGTCACACATGAGGGAGGAACCTTATGTAAAGGTTGGTCCCTCGCTTGCATTGTTTGAATCGAATCAACAGCGTTGACGCATCTGCTGTTCTTGCACTTGCAGGTCGACACTATTGCCGCTGACGAACGGTTCAATCCGACCGAAGCGAAGACCAACACAGAAACTCGGATAATTAGTCGACTGGCCACACGTGGACTTTACCTTGCATTTCAGGTTTGCCATGTAGCTCTCATAGTGAAATAGGTTTAGAATTGATTTCACCATAACTTGATTACGAACAAGAATCAATAGAGTTCTGCGGTCTGACTGCATGGAATACGTCCACGTTGCTCTCCAGCAAAATTGATGTCAAGCAAATTAATGCAACGTTATAGCGGACTGACAGTATCGTGTGTGCTTTTGTCCAAAATAATATGGGTCTTTAGGAAGCGGCGAACAGGAAGGGTTGTTTGAAAATTGGGCAGAGACAACAAGATGATGATCCGTTTTAGTCATTTGGAGAATTTCGCAGAAATGTCTTTCGCAAAAAAAAGATGATGAAAAATTTGGGTAAAACTTGTTGCAATAATTGCAAAGAAGGAAACTAGGAATAATTTCAGAAAGTATCGGGGAAAAGTTTTTACCATATCAATATTTCCTTTCTTCCCACTATGAAATCAACCGCAACTATGCTTAAAATATTTCGACGTTCAAAGCATCGAGCATCAATAACCTTACAAGGAACGACTCAACATCAAATGATTCTTTTTTGGTGTGTTTGTGTTTTCCCTTGCTCCCCTTAGTTCGGTACGAGGGGTTTAACGACGTCCACAGAATTTGAAATTGCGCTTTTCCGGGCGATAGTACCGAATGTTCATGATATATTTGAGATTGTTTGCTAGCTGTGAAGTTGTTAATAACTGGATAAAATGTTTTGGCAGAATGTGGTAAGTTTAAAAATCTGTTATCTTTCGGGAAAGAGAGCTTCAGTTTTAAAGAAAAAGTGCTGGTTTAAAGGTGAAAACCCTGTGTTGGATAACAGTATAGTTTTTGGGGAAAATGTTGTGCATCCCACAAACTTGGGATCCTAGATGGTCGTCTCACCTTAGGGTTCTTTGTTTCCAGGACAACGGAGCTTGCATGACAATCATGCACGTTCGTGTCTATTACAAAACTTGTCCGGAGATGACGAGGGATCTGGCGTCATTTCCGCTCACAGTGACTGGTCCTGAAGTAACGTCACTTGTCGATGTTACGGGAACGTGTATCGCCAACGCCCAACGCATTCGCAATGTCCCAGGTAAATTAAAGTGCAAAAAGTAGTTTTTCAGCGCAATTGTGCAGAGAAAGCTAAACGATATCACGAGTTTCAGTTTCACTCTTTCTTTGATGTTTTATCCGACCTTTCTATTTCAATAACAAAATCATAGCTTTTTTGGCCGACAAGCAACACTGAGGCCGAAATGAAAATGCGTTCAGTGCTGAGTGTGAAGTGACCCTCCCTCACCCCGTGTATGAAGCAAACAGCAAATAATTAAAATTCTGTCTGTCAGAACGATTAAAATAAAGTTTCAATTGTTCAAACAAGCCAGTCTAGGTATTCGTACTTCTTGAAGGCAGGTCTTAGTTCATTGTTCTTCGATCCCACACAGCTGGTTTTTGTAGCATCTTATGTCCCACGAGGCAGGATTCAATCCCACGGCATCGACGCTTAATAAGCCACGCACTCAGGTCGCTCAGAACCCGATGGGAATATTCTATTTTTCTTCCATATTACCAACCTCAGAACATTCGGCGTCTTGAATGTCGTGGCCCGCATCGTTCATTGAATGCAAAAACTGCACTTAAATCCAGCTGTTTGTTTTTACAAACGTAGCTTTTTCGTAAAAAGTTGCTCAAATCGATGGTTTTTGGTTATTTAATCACATGACGCGTAAATGTTTTATACAAACGAGATTTTTTCACGTTTTCCTGCCCCTGAGCGCAAGATAAGGTCGTTGTTTCGTAACAATGAAATAAGCAAGACGTTTGATGCAAGCCGCAAGTAGGCTAGTTGTTGTGCTGCAATCAAATTTCCAATTTGCAAACCTTCATTTTTGTGCTTTTTCGTTAAGCCCCAAGTTTGCATTGCAACGGAGAAGGCGAGTGGCTGGTGCCGAGCGGTGGCTGCGAGTGCAGCCCAGGACATCAACCCAACGACCAACGGACGGAATGTAATGGTGAGTGGAAAGATGCATTAGATGTCTAGATCGTAACAAATGGCAGGTGTGACTGATTGGTCCGTAGTCAGCGGTCGATCTGTTCCGATACTGCTGCGACGTGGCTGATCAGAGGGATTGTCGGTGCAAACCATCGAGGAAATGATGGAACGCTTTGTACGGTTTTCAGTGAGCGGATTGCGTCTCTATTTACCATCATTTGTCATTTGCTTTATTGAATAGCGACGTCGCATATCTCTTGTTGTTTGGATTAAGCAGATGGCCGGCAACGATGGCCGCTTCGTTTTGTGAATCTTTGCCGATCCGTGGCAACAATGCGTTCACAATTCAACATCATAACAATTTACGGAAACGATGTGAACTGTGGAGATGTCGTTCACGGCAAATACTTTGCTGGGGCTGGTGTTCATGTCAGCTGATTATCTCCGGTCTTTGCTTGTTTGAAACGAAGGTAGAATTTTTGGATAAACGTTTCGTGAAACGTAGTTCCGGAATCGGTCAACCATAGAAGATATCTTTGTCTCTCAAACACATCAGCGGTTCTCGGTGAAGCGTGACCAGCTTCCGGTGTTGACGAAGTTTATTTTCCATGTAGGGAGGTGGGGAGAGCGAGTTACGGGAAAGTTTTTTGCAGTCAGGTTTTTCGCCAAAATGGTTAAGCAGCTTCTTATTGACACATGACCTTTGCATAGCCATATCCGGGAAATAACATCCGCATTGTTCGCACATGTATGTTCATAAATCGTCTGCAAAATTTGAAGACAAGTTTTCAGAAACTGTAAATACAAGAACAGCTCCTGTCGTGCGCGAGCGATGTTTCCAGTTTTTGCCATTTTCCGTCATAACTTTCCAAGCCAAACGTATGATTGTGGAACATTACAAATTCAAAACCTCCGCATGAAACCCTGAGCAAGTGGTACTCCAGGTCCAAGTGAATATTGGTGGGTTGGACTGCATGGGCAATGTAGTTGTTTTGGAATTCTTTCAATGCTTTTGAAAGCACTACTATAGCTGCTGCGAGGTTTTCTTATTGCACTGACAGTCAAATTTCGCACCCACGTGGCAACCTCACTTCTTCATCTGAATGTTTCTAAACTCTTCCAGCACTGGTTGCTATGTTCGCTGATTCTGGTCTCTTACATTGTCGTGATTCAAAAAATATGCAATGTAACTCTGCTCTTTTTATGCAGAAAATTACCGTCTTCGTCAACATGCATGAACTACATTTTTTGCGACTTGGTTTATCAACCACCAAGCTAGACTGGTTACAAAAGAAAAGCAAATTTGATGTCGATCTTTGCTGGCGACCTCGTTTAAAAAATGCAAAGATCAAGTGCATTGCATTTTCTCGAAGACGTTTTGCTAAAACTGCTTGCTGCCATTAAGAAATACCGAACGTTTTGGAAAATCTAATTCCGTTTGCATTAAAATAAGGTAAGATTACTTCCAATAACTGGGAGCTGTAATGTAATAATCGATAGTATGTCATTTCAGTCATTTGTTCAGAACGCTGAAATTTGACCTGTTTGTATCATGATCAAACAAAACGTGGGTTGATACAAAATGGCCGTCATTAATTGCATCGCCAATCGATCGTTCGATTTCGATTTCACTTCTGTCATAATATTTTGATGAAGTTTGCAATTCGATATCAGGTTTCTTTTCTGAGACCAACAGTTTAACTCAAATTGATAATTTAATGGAAAGGAAAATAAGGTCGCACACTTATCATTGAAAACAATTTATAAAAGAATTGTGCCATACGTGTCTTCTCATTCTGAAAATATCCAGTCCAGGGAAACCAGCTCTACATCCCTTTTTCTAGAAAACTAACGATTATTCCAGCTGAAGTTTTGATAGTAAAGGCTTATGTCGAGGGGCTCCATCTTGCGTCGTGATCGAGTTGTCATAAATTCAATCCTCCAGGCTAAGTGGGAAAACTGTTTCCACTATCGGGCTGTGACTTGCCCACGACACTACGTGAGATGAAAAAGCAACAGACCGTCGGTCAATCGCTCAAGATCTTAAGGCCCGCCTGTGCTTTTCCAAACCGAGTTGATTTAGCATCTCTTGGCAGCAGATTTTAAATCATAATGTTATAACAATGCCAGACGAAAATCATACTTAGCTTTCACATCCTGCAGGGCGGCGAATGACTTAAGGAGCTGTACAGAGTTTCTTTATATCTTTTCTAGCGTGGGTTGCCGAGGTTAAGTCTGGATTTCATGATACAGGCAACTCTACATTAACTTTTTAAAAAAGTGGGGAAACGCTAAATGCGTTTGTAGGACTGTATTACACGAACTGATGGAATTCGACCGTTAACGTTTTCCTTCTGTGAGTGTTAACATTGGAATGCACCGCGATCTTAACACTTCGGCATCGTTGTGCTCCACGTTTTCGACAAAGCTTCCATCCATGATGTCAGGCTTTATAGTTTAAAATCTAAGACCGTCTTTCACGCCGGCACAAAAGAGGCCACATTAGCCGTACACGTATTTCGCCGTGTAACATTATCAGAGTTTGAAAACAGCCCCATCCGTTTACACGACTTCAGTGAAGGGAGCGATGTAATAAGATCGTTTTCAAAGTAGTGTAATGTTCGTTCAATTGTTTGTTGGCAGCGGGGAAGCCATGTTCCTGAGTTTACCAAAACTCTCGCTCGCTTGCTGGAGCAGAGCGTCGTTTCGTTGCACTGCTGGTAGCGAGTGAAGCAACTCAAGCTCGAATTACTTTTATCTTGTTGTGGTGGCGTCCACGGCGCCGCCTTCTTTGGCCTGCGAGCGTGGTAGCGTTTACGAATTGCTATTGATATGTTTACGAGGCGGAATGAGAAGTGACTACCGGGCAACAAAAGCCTCGAGCAATTTGATAGCGGCGTACAAGCAGGGCAGGGCTGGAGCAGGTTTAGTCCTACAGTCGATTCGACAAACAATGTGACGTGGGTATAATTGAGAAATGAATAGAAGAGAGCGGGACTTATAAAAGTATTTTGATTACAAATGAAATCTACCAACAAATTAGAGATATCCCGACAGATAAATTAGTAGGTTTGGAAAAAGCCACGTGTGTCGTTGACGGCGATTTGCTTCGCTGCACATTCATTTACACCCTCTCATGACGCGGAGGGATTGTTACAAAACTGGGGTGGACAAACACGAGGTTAGTCTAAAATCAAACTGTGTGGACGCAAAACGTGATTTCCACGTTACAAAGTATTGATTGTTGTAATTACATGTAAGACACTGAGCGTTCTCAGAACCGTGGCCTTTATCGGACCGACTGTGAAGAAGCATTGTAGCTGGAGAGCGAGAATTTCAAAGCTCGAGGTTTGCTGGGAACTTTCGAAAAATCTCCAAAAACGTTACATTTCAAGGAAAACAAACTATACACTGGTCCTTGCCTGTTGTGCCCTGGTACCTTTGCGTTGGGGATAAACCGATACGAGTTTCGACCAACAACAAAATGCTTCCTGCAAACGTCGCAATGTGACTTGTGCAGAAAAACAAGGAAACTATATGTTGCGTTCCATCAGCCAATGACGCTTTCCCTCCCCATGCCGCTTCGCTTACGTTGTTTCACGAACAGTGGGTGACGTAGCCACAGACTACGCTGCGAGCGAGGACCTTACCTTCGATGTCACTTGAGAATAAACTTCAGTTGTTGATTCGTGCTCATTATAGAAATGGCGGTGAATTGGCAAGTCGGGCGGCAGAAAGGTTTTCCAGTGGCCAGAGAAATTCCAAATTGCTTGTTTGTCTGTTTTTGTTATATACTGCTACATCTAGAAAAATTGTTAAGAATTTAAAGTTCTTTTGTTTATTTGCAACCAAGTAAATGTCAAGTTTGAATAACTCCCCATCGCCTACGTGCTATCGCGGTATAGAAGTTTATAATATCGGGAAAAAACGTCCACTATTTGCCCATACCATACTCCGCGCAATAATCCCACGGAAATTGGATGTACGAGAGAAGCTTTTCTGTTTTCGGAACTGTCTAATCTAAGATGTGATGCATACGCGGCATCTGATTCTGCGACGAACGGTGATGAAAACACATGTAACTGAATTTTTGAACCGAGTACATGTTTTTGTCTTTATCGTTTTCCAAGGTCCTTGGCTTCCTGACCCGAGAATCACACTAAACGTATGGCGGGCTCGTTGATGACGACATTGCTAGTATAAAAAAGATGTTCGGACGAGTCACGGAACAAGATGGCGAAATAATGGATGCGCTTTGTTCGTTGATAAAAAAGTTTTTTTGTCTACGTATTACTCATATTTGTCCAGGGATTTGTGGCTTCTTCGTCAGTCTGACCTGCAAGACAGATGCGATTCAAGCAGATGTAATCTTTACAATTTATTTTAAAGCCTTCTGTTTGTTAAAAAGCTATGGCATAGCTTCGGAGGAAGTTTGTTTCAGAATTTCGTTTTATTTTCAATTCAACGCTTCTTTTCAAGTTTTGTCCGCCATGCATTTATGAGGTTTTTAGAACGAATTGCGTTATGGTCTTATTGTTAAAAGCATCGCTAAGCGCAGATGAAACGAACCGCGTTTTCTTTTCTGTTGCGCTTCCTCAAGCACTCCAAGTTTTGTAAAACTGCACTCGCAGGTCCCTTTGAGATCTTTCTTTCTTGGCGTCTACACTGTCTGTCGCGGTCGGCGCAGATGTATTTGCAACGCACTTTCTACCGGTGGTGAACGCAGCGCGTAGTTCGCGAACTTTTCATTTTCGTTGGTTTCTTCTCGGTTGAACAAAGCTGCAGGTAATGTTCGCGGTGCAGATGACCTGAATTCGTTGTCGAGGGAGAAGTTGTTAATGTGACAGAGTCATGACAAGCTTCCGCGGAATCCACGGACATTTGGTCACTTTCGAAATTAAGTCCAACTGCGACTTAAGTCAGGAGGAAAACAAGTGAACTGTTAAACGGTCTGTTTGTAATGCCGTTTATCTAACTACTGTGTGCTGCCAGGACAACACTTTTTCTCACGGGAAGGCTTCCTTCTCTCCACCTGTAAACAGGAAACCGTTCAAACCGCACCGGGTGCGGGATCGTGTCAATCCCTCCCCGAGGTTTGGCGCGTCGGCTGTGTTGAAAACTAAAGTTATATTCATAATAATGTTGATGCGTTGAGGACAGAAATCTAGAACTGGGTTTTAGGCTGTGTTTGGAATAGTCTTTTTCATGGTGCGTTGGGTCAGACGCGTCGACGTTGCTGGATTGAGTCACGTCTTTGTGTAGAACGCTTTTCCGAAACATCAAAGTTTGGGCGCCATGTTAAGCAATGTCATTTACGTCTTTTGCCAAACTGTTCAAGAGTGGAGTTATCTCAGCCCCTGCTAGTTTACATAAAACATTTTAATTATCTTCTCCGTGCAATCTAACAGACAGATTTAGGAGATCTGCCTCAAATGCAATGAAACTTCAACTGACTTTTTACCCGTATTGTGCTTCACGCATCACAAAAATCGATCTTCGTTGCAGTTATGGCAATATGCTTGAAAACATTTTGGCACGTCCTTTTGTACACAGCTAACACCACTCTTTTTGTTTTAATACAAATGTAACATGCTGCATTTATTGTTTTATTATTCGTGAAAATGTTGTGCTTATCTTTAAGGTTAAAGGTATTGGTTTGATCTTCAACCCTAGATTTGCAAGAAAATCCTTTCGTATACAAATGTTAGGATTTTGCATGTACAATTACGTGGAAGAATACGCAATTAAAATGTTTCAGGACCCGACCTCTATTTTGTTTCACTTGACCTAGAGGCCACAATGCAAACCAAACCAGTTTTTGATTAATGGGCTTGTTACATGAGAGAAGTTGATATACGAATCTAAGTTTTAATATTGCCAACACTTGATCGACTAAATTGGTGTTTAATGATGCGGTGTTTCCGATGTTCGTGGCAATAGAAAAACTCTCCAGTAGAAGATATTGAAAAGATAATGGAACTATAACAATTTTTGTAACACTGCATTGTCATATTATTTATTCACAACTGCCAACTGCTCTTACCTGCCGAACACATACATTTCCCAGCTCTCATCTGGGATTGCGGAATGCGACTTTATGAAAAAGGAGTGACGCTAGTAATTTCAAAATGCTTTCAAAGCAATTGCCTGCAATTCAAGTGCTTCTGATCTCATCGAATCCACATTTAGGACAAGGTTGTCCCGCCACACTTGTCAATGACGAAGGGTGGCATTGAATCGAATCCTTACAATAACCCAAAAGATCGTTTTCTCCCCCATTTGCAGTGCATCCTGCCGCAAGCTTAATGGAAATATTCTACCGGTTCCAAGAACTAGGTTGGGGGTTCTATATAAATCTTGAACGAACGTCAAATGCCGATTGAAATATGCTTATAAGCTTATGGGCGGCGGTGGCAGCGCCGTCACTGCTTTCCCATCAATAATGCATCAGATTTTTGCGGCTTTCTCTCCGCATCCTGCTTCGCCCAATGAAATTTAATCTCTGATATTGCGGTGCTTATATTCACACCAAGGTACGTTTTTGCGTAAACCTACCCTGATGAGAAAACCGCATCGACGTTTGTGCAAGTGTCTCGGTTCATTCTTACCAGTTACGAAGGGAAGACCCTGAGATCCTCGCAATTTAGAAAACCTTGTGCTTTATGAATCTTGGCATTCCACAAACCTCCTGAATTTTGGCATTCCACTCTTGTGGAAGTAGGAGGTGATATATCTACTATTTGTTCAGACGCACAGACGGAGGTGAAAGTGACGTAACGTGCTATGTGACTGCTTCACCTGTCCACTCGACTGTGGGCGGGGATTGTGCGTCACAATGCGCCATTATTACTTCAACTCGCCTGTGCGACGTTGCGGGCGAAATGAGGGCACCGGAGATCAAGACCCACTCGACATGAAATCGCGCCACGAACACGGGAAGTGCGATCTCGACGACTTATATCTCTGGCGCTGGGTTCATAACTGTGAAGAGAAAAGCAGGCATTGTTTGGTCTCAGTTTGTAGAATGCTTCTGTTTTTCGTTGCATTGCTCACTGGCGGTATTATGACCTTTCCATGTTCGACCACAAAAGGACAAGTGTCATGTCTGCTTGAGAGACTCTGTGAATAGGTTCTTGTAACCGTGACATGTTATTCCAGAAAACGTCGGTTATTTTGACTAGACAGTTTAATTCATGCAGGAAATTCCTTCTTTTGAGGATTGCAGGGGAACGCATCCTATGATTGGTCAAGTTTGGTTATGAATTGTATGATCAGGTGTACAGTCCCTCTGAGCTTACAATATTTTAAGTCAAAACCCTTGTGAGGTGTCTGGGTTGCTCCACACATCCATGACCAGCTGAGCTCTTCAAACACTGTATTGGTTTTACAACTGTTTGTCAGATTCAACGATAACCTGCGTTGTACTGCTGACATTTTGCGACTCTTCGTGATAACCGGACTACTTGCTTAGTGACTCTGCCCTGAGTTATCATTCCTGGCTGTGAACAGAGAGGAGACTCCGTCGGGTTTATCACGGTCTGCTTGTCGTGTTGATTGTTGGCTCGATGGTTATCCTTGACGCGCCCGAGAAGGCCCGGTGGCCCGCATCTTGCTCGGACGAATATTTAGGGACTCTTTTCCTGTCACTCAATAAGCTTGTTGCTGACATCTCCCCTCTGCTCAGTGCAGTGGATCTGAAATTGATCAATGTTTTGTTTTGTTTATTTTAATTCAGCACGAATGCGAAAACATCTTCAGTGTGGTAGTCAACATCACGAGTCTATATTTTTGCTTCGCAGAATGCAGACGTGGAACATTCAAATCTGAACCTGGAAACAACATCTGCTCGTCGTGCCCCCCCAACAGTAGGGCCCAAGCCGATGCAGCGACATCGTGTGATTGCTCCCCGGGTTTCTTTCGAGCTGGAAATGACAGAAAAGACGCGAGTTGCACGAGTAAGGACTGTGTCCGAAAAAAACGTAATAGAGTTGCGATAAACTATATCTCCTACTTTCGTAAGTTTTTTTGTTTTCAGGTTTAGGTCTGAACATAAATCGGTGTTTTTTTTTCAATTTCAGGTTTAGTTCTGAACATAACTTTATCGGTACATTGCAACTGAAACGAAAATGTAACGAGAATAAATGTTGTGCAGTAAAACCCAACTCACCGTTTTACTAAGTTGTTTAAATACAGAATAAACGAATATGATAACGTTATCTTAATTACCAGGGAGAACTCACATTTTGATATTTACGTCAAAGGACAAACTGATAGGTCGCATTTGATTGGCCAAAGATAACTTTGCGTTCCTTCATTAATATACAAAACATCCTTAGGGGCCAAAAATCGCAATTGTACGCCTCTATTTGAATGAATAAGTATGTAAAAATTTTGCTTCTTTGGAGAGCTTTCGTCGGAAAGCGGCTTATCGCACAACCGTCTCTCTCTCCCTGCTTTGAAATCGATTGTTTTCGATTGCGAAGAAGTTTGTGACGTATTATTTTAAACCCTGCAGCACGTGCAGCGGCGCATATTGATCGTGCGACACTTCGCAAAATCGCTCGCTGGGTTTCGCTGCTTCTTCCAAAGTGCGTTCGACGTATTCAAGATGTCACTTACATTTTGGATCACGGGCTTGCGTTTTCTCAATCCTTGATTGGAAAGCAAAATTTATTGACAGCCAACAACAAACAGTTGAACTGTAATCCCAATCTATCCATTGCAGTCGTTACTTGTTTACTTGTTGTTACGATCACGATATGTGTTGTTTTCAGTCTTTGAGGATTCTATTTTAAAATGACTGAGACACTATTCTGCCTAAATTGTGAATATTTAATTCACACAACGAGCACTAGACAGAAATCCTAGCAGTGTGATTCCAAAAATTGCGTTAATTTGCCTCAATTCTAATAAAAATCCAAGTAAAACGACTTCAGGCAAAACCAGGTTCTGGATTCGTTGCTTGCATGCATTCACGAAGGATAAGATTGACTGCGAAGTAACTGGGATAACATCAACGTGAAATGATCAGATAAGATAACGTAGCAGCGCTTGATAGCAAAAGCGCTCAGGGATTCATCTTCTCGTCCGGAGTGCTTCACGGTGCGCCATCCCATGAACACGCAAAGCATCTTCAAATACTGAACGCGAAAAGTACCATGGGAAGAAACACGGCCAGTTGTCGGAACACATTTCTCAGAAGATGTAAGATCAGGGACTGCAGCCTATTTCGTGAAATACCCCAACCACCTGAGCTATCGTCAACTGTAAACAATATTCAGAAAGCACGACACAATATGAAATATTTAGTGGAGCATTTAATTCCGTTACACGACAATTCACTGGTGATCTTGATAAAAAAATAACTTTCAATCACTTTTTACGCTGTTTCGTATTTCACACGCAGAGCCTCCGAGTAAACCACTGGTCTTGGAATATGTTGTGAACAAAACTGAAGTGACTTTAACTTGGTCTGAGCCTCATTTCACAGGAGGCCGGATGGATATCACGTACACGTAAGTTGCATCNGCACTTAGCTGCATTTAAAAACCCGGAGTTAATCTCCGTTTCTTTCGGTTGATGCATTTTTANTATGATGTATATATATTATTTTCATATTCTTTTAAGAAAATATTTACAAAAAATTGTGTATACGAAAAACCACTGGGGACATAGTTAACATTAACATCAGAAGAACGTTGTGTGCAAATCTTGAAGTCTCGTTTATTAAAAACATGTCTACTTGCTGTTTTGTTCTTCCTGCTAGTGCAGTGTTTCCTACCAGAGTTTTCACTATTCCTGCAGTGTTTCCTGCCAACAGTGCGACTTCTCAATGTCGTCCTGCTTCACATGTGGAAGAGAAGTGGATTTTTTTCCACGAAAAGACAGTCTCACACAAGAAAGAGTGATCATCAAAGACCTTCATCCTTTCACACATTATAAATTCAAGGTACGTGCTAACTACAGCGTGATATGTTGGAAAACTTTTAACAAATAATTTTGAAGTAATTGGATAGGGTAATTAACTTTCAGTTGGTTTGTGGAGACAAAAATTCGTTTTCATTTTATTTTTGAATTGCATGTGATTGATTCATCGATGACTTGTTTATCACTGAGCATTGGTGAATATCTTTATCCCAGGTCTTTTCTTTTAACGGCGTGTCGAAGCTCAGCGGAACAAAGCCGAAATTCGCCGAAATCTCTTTGAGGACGAACCAAGCAGGTATATTGCTTATGCGTGGGATTGTACCTGCACACCATTCATTGGCTGAATGCATTAATTGCAAGACGTTAGTCAGAGCGTTGTATTTTGCTGAGTTAAAAACTGCGAGTGTGAAGTACAATTTGGGGTAAAAACCAAGCTGCTATTATTCTGAGCACTCACGGGAAAAGAATGTTATTAAATGAAACGAGCAATTGCTTTGAAAGTTGAAGAGAATATTGTTCTGCCTAAAGTTACCCGCACAAACTGATTTCTAACAAATAATACCGTAATCTACGGCTGATAACCACCTGTCATCCGATTTACTGACTTTCTTCATCTTCTGCGCTGCTTTCCAGCTCCATCCAGAGTGTCGCCGGTTCGAATCCTGTCTGTTCAAACAGCTGGTGCTCACCTGCAATGGGACGCACCGTGGAGCAGCCTGCCTGTTGTGACTTACCAAGTACGTTACAGCAGCATTCACGGAACCGTCACAAACACAACCAACGGCACTACTTTCGTGTTGAACAAACTTTCTCCCGCAACATCTTACACTGTTCAGGTAGGTTCACAAACTGATTCTATGCACCGTGCGGTCGCCGAGAGTATTTACAAGGAATCTGTGCGGTGCTGGAAAGATATCAAGTGTTTTACTTTGTTCTTCGATGTCTTTGCTAAATAAATAGATTTATCCACATTAAGACCATGCATAATTTGGCACATCTTGCTTTCTAATTCAGCATATCATTAATCCTCATTACTACTACCCACTAAAGGAAGACAAAATTTGACTAAGCAGAATTTTAACAAAAAGCTATTGTAGACAGGGCGGCCATAGTTCAGCTAGCACAAACCAGGGCGTCCAGGAAAATATTTTTCCAAACGTTTAATTAATGTTCAATTTAATTTGATCACAGTCGAACCAGAACAAAGTAGAAATTAAACACCAGCATTTGATCAGCTTTTCCTGTAGGATTTGCGAAATTGTTCTCTGAAAGTAAAGTGAAAGTCAAAGAGAGTACGTCGATGCATTGATCAATTTTATCATTCTGCAAGAAGTTTGTATGTGGTTTGATTGATTTTTTCCTTGTGCTTTTTCGTCATCGAAAAATTCGGTTTTGGTGCAAAAACCATTTGCTTAAATAGTAATAGTCCGGCCATACTGTTTCTGTACTTGCCCACGTTGCAACATTTCTGGAATGGCAGCATAAACCATCTGGAAAAAACACAGTGTGGTTGTTTAAACTGCACAAAGCACTTTCGGCGGTAGTTTGTAATTTAAGTCCAGACAACATTTCTGTTTTTTGAGATTGCATCTGAATATTTCTGAGATTAAAGAATTTGGCAACCAGATAAATTTTTCCTTGTTGTTTTTGCACTTCGACTGTTTTAGTTCTGTGTGTTTGTATGTATCTACAATTAGATCTACGATGACGTAGTGAACAGAGGAGATCAGTTAGGAAGTGTTACCCTTTGAGCGGAATCCTTGTAAAGCGAACAGCAGCTGTTTTAATAATTAATTAGCATTGCAATTGTAAAAGAAGGAAACAACGGGCAGGCGATATTGGCAAAGTTCTGGTCACCCTTAGAAACGGACGAACTGGCGCATGATGTTGTTTGGATCGTTCAGTATGCGATCAAAATCACTTGCAAAACGTAAAAGCACATTCAAAAACGAAAACTTTTTCTTTAAAAATCTGGTTAAATCAAGTGAGAAACAACTTGTTGAAAGGTTCTCGCAATACTTTTTAACAGTATACTGATGGCAAACTTGAGTTGGATTAATTAAATGACTTCAGTTTAATCACAATTACTAATACTCCTTCAAATTTTTCAGATATATTACAATAACTCTGTGCTGAAACCATCAAACTATAATTACAATTAGCCTACTCTTAAACGTGCAATTAATTACAAATCGCTATCGCAAAGTGACATTCCAATATATTTTAAATTTAGTTCATTTTCAAAATACTTCGATGGTGTGCATGTTAAACATGAAGTGGGTAAAGATATGGGCTTTAATACTGTTAACAAACTGTGTAGATAACCATTAACAATGCAGTCAAATTTCAAGATGACATTTGCCATGTGTATACCCATAGCAGCAAAATTAGTTCCTAAACGTAAGCGCTCTCGAAAACGTAAACCAAACGTTACGTCAAAAAACACTGCTGCAAATCTGAGCAGTTAAAAATGCCATCAAAGCTGCAAAGCAAGAATAAATGCCGATGAACTTCTGCCGTAACAGCACATGGTTGTGTAGCCTTAGCCTTGCGTACAGCACGGCAGATGCTCATACACCATCCAAACCACATGTGCTGTACGGCATATCTGGGACATTTCGCCGTTGACTCAGCAAAACTGCAGCAGGTTGTGTGACAATTGTTGAAAGCACAACCTACTAATTGTAATTAAGTTAAAAATTTTTGCAAATTGCAATCACAGAAAAACAAACAGTGTTAAGTATAGTTGCAACTGCACAAAATGTGTGATTAATTACATTCAGCTCAATCACAGGTTGTAACTTATCCAACCATGTTGCAAACAAACCTATCCAACCAGGGTTTTTTCACGCAATCTAAAGTCAGAGGTTTCGTAGATTGGGGCTCAACTGTGATGCTTTTGCCAGGAAATGTTGTGTGGCTAACCTGTGTTGTTTGCAGTGCAAAAAACACAAACATTGGCTCAGGCACCAAAGCGGGGTCGGATTTTGTGTATTTAAGTGCATGTGACTGTGACTCATGTGATAACAAGCGTTTTAAAGTGATCGCTCATTTTTGTGCTGTTTCCTGAAAATAAAATTGCGTTGAAAAAGAAAGAAACAGAAGAGTTAATACTGAGACACGAAGTTGTCATTGGTCAGGTATCTTACGATTTTTCTTTGTTCAGCTTATGTGTCTGAGGAACTGTATGCAACGTTGCATTTTCTGATGCAGGTCCGTGCCAAAAGTAAAGCAGGGTTCGGTTTGTATGGAAGGAAGACGGCTTTCCGGACCAAAAGAGTTCAGGTCGGCGTTGCCTCACCATCAAATATAGTCCTGTCACACCTGGGCACAGTCACCAGTAAAACAGAGGAAGATCTTTCTGTGACAACGAAATCCTCCTCTGACCGGAAGCAACTGATCCTTGCCGTTGTGGTCACCTGCAGTCTTCTTCTGATATCAATTGGCATTCTTCTTATCATTTGTGGGAAAAGAAGAAAGTACTCCAAAAATTTTGTTGCTGATTTTGATAAATATCCTGGATTTGTTAACAATTCAGGTATGTTAAACTCGGAATTGTGGAGCTTTTGCCTCATAAGTAGGTTATAAAAATATGCAGTGAACCATGAGGTTTTAAGTTAGTGATAATGTTAAACTGTGCTGTTCCAACCAGGAGCTGACTGAATTTGTTTCTTGCTTGGTATGAATTAATTGGGGATGCACTCAGCTGAGACTACCGAACACCTTGGCCTGCCCGTTCAGCGATAGCAACACTTCATTGCATGGTGATATATCGGAGTGAAAACTCTTATTTTCGTTTTTAATCGCAGTTGACCTGATCAGCCGAACAACATATATTGATCCGAGCACCTATGAAGACCCATACACTGCTGTGCAAGAATTCGCCAAGGAAATTGACTACAAGTTTGTCAACATTGAACAAGTCATTGGACGAGGTATTGTGCATCTTGCATAATTACGAGCGGTGTTACTGGTGCGTAGTATTATAGCTATTCCAAGGTTGATACGTACACAGTAATCGACGTGTAGCTCACCTGTCGATGTTTGAAGTACATGAGCACAAAAGAAGTAAATTAGAAAAACGGCTGTTTCGACCACAGGTACCTTTGTCCTTTCGTACTGCACGTGGAACATCGAAATTCTAATCAATTAGTATTCTTATCAAACGCCTTTTGCTGTTATTGTGTGGTTCGTGTGCGAATTACGTGATGCTTATTGTGGAAAGTGTTTCCGCTTTTAATTATGCGATTTTCATTTCAGGCGAGTTTGGCGAGGTCTGCAAAGGCGCTTTGGTGTCGACGTCCCAAACAGTCGCCATCAAAACGTTAAAAGCAGGATACAACAGTCAGGAAAAGTTGGATTTCTTAAGTGAGGCGTCTATTATGGGCCAGTTTGACCATGATAACGTTATTCGACTTGAGGGGGTTGTGACAAGAAGCCGCCCTCTGATGATTATAACTGAGTTCATGGAAAATGGATCGCTTGATGGTTATTTACGAGTAAGTTGTTCGAAGCAGATTTATGTTAAAAGTGATGTGACATTCCCTGCCTTGCTCACTCATGATTTTATGTTAGTTGCGAAAAATTGCGCAGCACGTAGTACTCACGACGTTAACAACAGCAAGATTAGAAACAAGGGAATCCAAACATATGAGCTTTATATCGCCTCCTCAAATCTGTAATTTTTGCCAGTGTTCCTACCATCTCTATACTGACGTCTGCCTTATTTCATACGCAGATGAATCAAGGAAAGATCTCCGTCATGCGACTGACGCAGATGCTGCACAATATTGCTTCTGGTATGAAGTATTTGTCAGAAATGGGTTATGTACACCGAGACCTGGCTGCACGAAACATCCTCGTGAGCAAAGATCTTGTTTGTAAAGTTTCTGATTTCGGACTCAGCCGAGTTTTGGAGGAAGTTGGCGACGAAGATGTTGCAATGTACACTACAAGGGTAGGTAGATTGCTTTAGTGACTTTAAAGTGAATAAACCTTGCTGCAGTTAAAAGCTCTAGGTGTTCTTTAATTTGAAAGCCTAAACAGTGCAACCAGTGGTGCATGATACTATAGTGAAACAGGTTGAAGTTCGTGACTTCTGTAGTTTTTCGGAATGGAATACCCTTTAGCCATCATTCGCACGTCCACTCTGGCCCGAAGTGGGGACTCCATTCAAGGGCAGACTTGGCACAACAGCCGTGGAAGGCAATCAGTCTCGGTGGGGGAAACCAGGGGGCATATTTCTCCACCCTTGGCAGCCTCTGAGACTGGACCTAATCTATTAGTCAGGCCTTTCCTTGGGACTCCCTGGGTGATGGGGTGTGGGTGATGGGGTGTGCGCTCCACTGATGACTGGGCATCTCAGTGGTAGTAACCCTGGTCCGGAATGCCTTTGAAACTTTCTCGAAGCGATGATCCTCTGTCGTAGAGTTTTGTCACACACAATATTCTGTATCAGAAAATCCTGTTTTTTCGTTATTTGTCTCTTGCTTTTCTAACCTTCCTTTATTTATAAAGTATTTTGCTGTTCAGGGAGGAATGATACCCATCAGGTGGACTGCACTCGAAGCGATTACGCAACGCACTTTCAGTTCATCCAGTGACGTATGGAGTTACGGCATTGTGACGTGGGAGGTTTTATCTTATGGCGAACGACCGTACTGGGAAATGTCTAATCAGGATGTAAGTAGTCTAATGTGAGCATAAGATTTAGCATGAGATATATTTGCACAGAATTGGAATGCAAAGTGATTTTAGCCCAGTGCGGTTGTGAAGAAGTTCACTGCAATTTTTCAACTGCAATTTTAAGTCATTCAACTGCAATTTTAAGTCATTCAATTCATATTTTAAAAGCTCGAAATTCGGCCAAAGACTGATCTTCAAGGTAAAAAATGGTGTAGTTTAACATGTAATCTCGCTGAAAAAACGTACTGTTGAAAACCCTATACTTTTGTCACCTTTTTCCATGAATTGTTTGTGGCTTAAACAGTTGACTCATGTTGTGTGATCTGTGTGCGGTGGAATTGAAACCGAAAGCTGACTTAAAATTTTGAATGTTTGAGTTTTCATCTTGCTTTGAATTCAAAAATCTCGAGAAACTATTCAGATTGGTTCCATTAACAGTTTTATCGAGGCGTTAGATAATGATTCTTGTGTGCTCACCGTGTGTTCTGTTTCTGCAGCTATGGCAACATCAGTCAAACCAAAAATTGGTCGATAAAAAAGCTTGTTGAACAAAATTTTGGTTTCAACCTTCTGCTATAAACAATATAAACATGTTCAGGTCTTCATGTATTCTTGGGATGACCCTGGTTAGTACCAAGAGAGTCTTCTCTTAACTTAGGGGTTGTATTCCCGTCAATTCTTTGTTGTCTCAGAAAACCAGACTGACTGCTGATAGCAGGAAAATGTTAGGGATGTTGTGGTGACTGTGGAATTTAACCTGTGTCGATTGTCCGGGACGGTTGATATGCGGCTTAAGGCCTGTGATATAAACCTTTTTTGCGTTTCCACCGATCTGTAGTCACATATTTGTATATTTCGTCGGATATCAGACTCATTTCTACACCTTATTGTCATTCAAAATTCGTCGTTATTGGAAAGTATTTCGCAACATAACTTGTGCAGCGCACCGGTTTGTGACACCAGAACTCTAATGATTCAATGCATTGTCATTGTGGACGACCCTAGAATATTTGTGACACTCCTGTTGCAGTCAGTTATGGCTGCGAACAAACCTGCTCACCATTGTCTTTTCATCCAAACCACGAACAGAATAGCTGAACATTTAAATGTTTTGAGTTTTGTGGATTGACTTCATGTGGGATGCTTTTTTCAGGTAGTTCACTTTGCTGAAAGCGGTTACCGACTCCCCCCACCCTGCTATTGTCCTCGAGTTCTCCACGCAATGATGCTTGACTGTTGGCATAGAGACAGATCGTACAGGCCGTCATTTAAACACTTGGTGACGCAACTGGACCGGTTTCTGTTGGACATGAACTGCTTGAATGACACTCTTAACAACAGGTACGTTGTAAGGAAAGTATGAAACACATGTAGCCTGATTGTTGTAATTGTTCGGAAACGTAGCTTAAAATTTCCAGCGGTTTCTTCTCTGATCAGGGCAGTGATCTGTTGCGACAGAGTAATACCAACATCAGCAAACAATATTTTAAGAAACATGCAAACCAAACCTCTCGTGAAACAACAATTTCATGGTCATCGGCATGTTTATGTAATTTTTTTTATTTGCTGTATTTTTTGTACATTCTTTCCATATTGCGTCACACGTGCAGTGACGTACACATAACGTATTGAGATTTCGGACTAAAAATTAACTGTTGCGACACAGCATCTTGTCATCGTAACGATTTGTTTGTGGTTGCCGTTGTTTCTGGAGTAGAACGTGTATCTTTCAGGCCATACCTGGAACAGGAGGACTGCATTCCTGAAATTCTCGATCTTTCCTCTCTCGGTCAGTGGCTGGAACAAATGCATCTGCTACAATACAAGCCAATCATGCTTCGTCACGGTTGCGTGACTGCAGAGCAAATCATGCGTTTGACGAAAAGGTATCTGCAGATATTTGTTCACTTCACAGAAGCTGTGCGATTCTATTGAATGTAAAAGTCGATTGATTGCAGGAACTGTGATTAGGTTCCTGTGCCATCACTGCAACTGAAATAAGCTTGAAATACAAGTAATCAAACAAGCTATAGGTTAAATATTTAAAATTCCAGCACTTTCATCTGAGTTTCCATGATGCGTTGATCGTTGCAGCTTTTGCTGAAACACCGCGCGTAACTTCTAAGAACATATCTGCGCAGCAAGAAAAGCGTTTTTTTCGAAAGCTTCAGTTTTTGTTGCATTCATTCATCGCAGCAAAAAGTGTTTATATTGTTGACACCGTTTGGTTATGTCTCTTTAATCCATGAATTTTGTGTGGCTTAAACAGTTCGCTCATGTTGCATGATCTGTGTGAGATGGAATTGAAACCGGAAGCTGACTTAAAATTTAACGCTTTCACATCGTTTCTTCTATACGTTTTTGCCTTATTATTTTGCATCCAACACGATGTCTGCTTGACTTTGAAACAATAAAACGTGGATTATGAGCATAGTGCTTGCTTTAGGCGGGTTTTCGTCAAAAATGAAAAAATCGAGCTAAACCCAGATTCCTTTTCGACTTTGGAATTTCGACGACTTAAATCCTAAAATTTACCTTGAAAGTTTTTAATACAAACCATTCAATAGAATGTTGGAAAACGTTTTTCGGCTTTCGTTTCTGTTTCTTATGAGTGTTTACTCTTGCGTCTTTCAGTGACTTGGAAAGTATGGGAATCGACAGCTGCTTGGACGTGGAAACTATTCTCCAGGAAGCGCAAGTTTTGCGCAGAAAAATCGAAGAAGTCAATAACCGCGGTGTCGCTGTTTGATTTACAGCACTAAGTGCTCGACAGCATGCACAAAATCTTGAAACGTCACACGCAAAACTCCGCCACCAGTGGTGGTTGCTGGAGATGGATGGTGACCGCCAGAGGGTGAATAGAGTTGACCACGGCTGGCTTCGGCTTGCTGCAAAACACTGTGATAAACACGAACGGACAGCACCATGCTTACCCTAAACATTGAAGGGTGGAATCCTCTGACTTTTTTTATTAGAAAAAGGCTTTATTGTTTCTATTTCGTTTGTTTAACGTACTTTGCTTTTTTCTCTTTGATTTATTATTGTGTTTAAGATCAAACTTCACTCTGGCCTTGCCTCTTCTCGCGTGCGTTCATCTGCTCGTTTGCAAAAACTTACCAACAAAACTGATGTTGTTTCCGCTTGGGTTTATTTTTCAACACGGACGATGCCATGGTGGGTGTGGGATCAGTGACAACACAACAAGCTCTAACTGTTTTCGCACAAGTTCCAAATGTTGAAATTTGTATTTTTGAACGAAGCATTGCTATACACATCACCGCAGTATCTCTTTCACTTTCCATAAAACATTAGTCTTTCAAGTTTTTCAACTAAACCGTCTTGCGTTAAACTTGGTTGACTTGAGCTGATATTAACGTGTTGTTGGGTCGTTTTCATTAACGGTGCAAACGACGTGGTATCTTGTTACTTATGTTGCGAACCTTAACAAGTTGTGGTTGATTTCTCAAAGACAAGAGTAAAACAAACGTCAAAGTTTGTTGCTTTGAATTATTTTGTATGGATCACAAGACACAGGAAATTAAAAAACAAACACTGTACATTGCGTGCGACGTTGTGGGAAGCAAGTTTGCATCACTCATACTTCGCTTACAGTTTCCACATGGACACTGTCCATGTGAACGTTGAGTAATCCTCGCCTGAAATAAGTCTGAACTGAGCAACGTCCTCTTGTGCATTGACGGTTCGCTGCTGACCAGCCTCACAGCTTCAGTAACTCTAGTCTTGCCGGATATCCCACAGTTGGAACGACGCCACGTTGTCAACGATACGTTTGGATGTTAATCCCCCCTTCCCCCTCACATACGATGATTGTGACGCCGGCGATGAGACCAAGCCTTAACCACTGATGCGTGACTGCGTGTGAGGCAACGGAACGATGGGAAATGTCGCGCACGTCTTGAATTTGCGACAAATACCTGCTTTTAGTGGAAATATGACGTTGGGCCGCGGAAAACTGTTATTTGCTCTGAATGGACAATGATTTGAATGAGGATAAGTCGATATTTGACGTGGAGCGTCACTTTCAACTTTCTCTAAATTTAGGTACGAATGTACGTCAGCTCCCAAAGTAGCTCAGTTCGGTTTTGCATCAAATTTAACCCACCTTTGCACAAAACACGTCGGTGCGTTAATCATGAACGATAAGGAATGTTTCAAAAATTTCGAAGTGTTTTGCAAAAGATTTTCTGTACTTAACTAAAAATGGAAAAGGTAATTTGGAAGTCAAACATAAAATTTCTTAGAAGACTTCTTTCTAACAGAAACACGTTGTGTCATTCTATGATGACGAATACCATTGCTGGTCCGTTTTCTTGAATCTAAATGTTTCAGCTACGCTTTTTGCAATAAACTACAATAAAAGAAATGATTCAAAATATTGCCTGCGGAATGTAAATATACGTTTTATTAACAGGTTGATAAAATCCAAACAATGATTGAAAAGAATATTAAAGTAATTTTCAAGCATGGTTTCATATTTATGAAAATTGGGTACGTAGTAAGGAAGGTTGAAATGATTAGCATGGACAAAATCCAAACACTTTCACCAAAAGGAAAATCCGCCTGACGAAAACAAAGGATTAAAAGTGAGTCGAAAATGCCTTGAGCAAGAGATACAAGTTTCTGCATACGACATCAAAGATTGTAGCTAACTTGATTTGATGTACTGTTTCAACTCCTGAGCATACTACATATGTCTCATCAAAATACAGAAATAGCTGATTTCCTTGCAGTGGCTAAGCTTGTGCTATGTTTTACATTATATTTTTTAGATTTTCATGGAATTGGACCGATTTTAGATGTTACGCTTTTTTTCAGTTTAGTGAAAAAGTCTAAACTTTGGTGTATTAGTGCCAATTTTTCGTCTTTAAAAAATAAAGCTAAGCGTGTTGCAAGCTTGTTTCTTTCCCTTTATGCCACCATTTCCAAAAAGTGGAAAGCAATTAGATCCCCCCTGTTCAATCTAGAATATTTCGTAGAATTTACCATAAAACAACTATTTTTAAATCCTTTGCAAATTGCATGATTTCAGTCTTCGAATACTTTTTACTGTTGGGACTTCAAACACCATGGAAAAAAGTTGCACCCAACTATTATACGCTGAACTTTTTTGTTAGCATTTGTACAATATAAAACTGTTTGTAGGTTTGTTTTGGAAAGGTTCTTTTTATTTGTCCGTTTTCACAAATCAACTGCGTTTTTAGCAAACGAAAGCTTTTAATAACGATCATCTTGAATGGTACAGCAAATTAAAAAAGCAATCTCTGAATGGAGAATTAAGACGATAGTGCAGCTCCGTCTTTAAAACCGATGTTAAAAGCGCAGTTACGCTTAATTGGCTGGCAAGGTACAAATGACCTGCAACTATGATCATCGCGTTAAACCGACTGATGCGAAATCTCGTATAATTTGTACGGAGAACAAAACTACTGCGTTGTATGCCTGAGGCTGTATTCAAAAGCCAAGCGCTTTTCTTGATATACGAAAGTGATAGTTTTTTTACGTATGAAAAGAATTCTTTCGAAACAAACGTTTTTGACAATTCTTCAGTTTTATTTTGATGTCCAGACAACGGAAAGACGATGTTCACAAAAGGTCAGTTTCCCTAAAAAGCATGCGGCAGTTGTTTTATCACGAGTACCAGCAATTACTGCTGAAAAGAACTCTGAATAATTGCGTATGAATACCACCATGCTTGACCGTTGCACCTTCAGACTTGGCAATCTTTTCGTTGCGTGTTCGCATCTCCTAATACGGAGCAGCAACACGAAAACAAATGACAGCATATAATTGGCAAACAACCAGTGTGTTCTCTCTGGAATCAAAATGAAAACGCCCTTTTCGCTTTTCTTTTCAACCATTTTGCTTCACAATCACGGGACAACCACTTCAGCAACATATGGTTGAAAATCCAGCTCCAGCTGTACTCAGGGGAATACCCATCGTTGCACCGCCTCCGTTGCAGTCTTCCTCAAGATTCTTTCAACCCAAGGGTCAACAATTCCACTTCTAAAACAAACTTAGACCTCAATCCCTTCTGCAGAAGATCCTCTTTAAACTCAAAACGTACACTTGTGGGTCGACTGCACCTTTTTTTCAAATAATGCACAAAAGCAGGTGTGCTGTTTAAAAATGTTGTTAGTTGTAAATAACTACAATTTGTTATGATGCGAATAAATCCTGTGAGGTCCTTGTGACGCATATCAAAGCAGTAGACCAATTTGATCCTTACTGTTAATCAGGCGCGTAGCCAGAAATGTTGATAGGGTGGGGCAAACAACAACCACGTCTCAGTATTTAAATGTTTAATGCCCCTTGTTTTTAAAGCATCATTCATAAAACGTGCATTTTTCTGGCGCTTTTTTCCTCGATAATTAAGTTGAGATAATTAAGTTCAGCCGGCAAATAGAAAGTGTGTTTTCGTTGAGTATTCAATGTTTGCTTTAAGTTAAGTTCCCAGCTTGTACTCTGGATCAAAACCACCATTTGCTCGTAAATTTTCTTGCAAAAACGCATGTGAAAGTCTCTATGCCACAAGTGCAAGATCAGCAGTTTATGTTTTTGGCAGCTAATATTGCAGTTGAGCAAGACGTCATTGTGCCCGCCATTATGATTGCGCTTTTTACACACTTCTGATGTACACCAGCACATGTTCAATCGAAGCCGAGTGGCGACTTTGCGCTAAGACACAGATCCCGGAAGTAGGTGTACAAAACTTGCGCGCATATAAGATGTGGATCTTGTCCAATTCTTAAGCGACTGGTTGACGTATGCAGCTGTTAACGTAATGGCCAGAGTCCCTCAACGGATTTGCAAAATGTTTGGATTTTATGTCATTAAAACGCTGTGAAATGCTACTGCGGTAGCATTTTTGTACGTTACTTGCACTATAAGCTTGCTTCCCGAATTCGATTAGGTATTTAACCTAGCTATTTTGAGTTAACAATATAATTCACAAATATGATAAAGACAATATCGTAAATTAGGGAAGTTACACATGTTCTTTAAACAAACTTGCATATGTTTGACCCACTCTACACAAAGTGAGGAAAAGGTTGGTATTTGCGAAAGCGAACGCACAATCGATTATCACCACGGTTCTGCTCTGAAGTTAAGAAATACGTGTCGCCACAGTCAACACAACGGTTGGTTAGTTTATCTATCCCAGTGTTTCCCATATTAGGGGTCAAAAGCCAAACAAGGGTAGCGAATGGTCAAAAAAGGGTCGCGCCGGGGCGATCCAAACCGGAGTTGTGTATTTTCAACATTACCACTGCTTGTCTGTCTATAATGTACGTGAGAAAAGAATAGATTGCTGATATTAAAAACGAACTTAGTCACGGGGTGTTCACCAAACTCTGATTTGGGTCGCACTCAAAAAAGTTTGGTAACCGCTGATCTAGCTATTCTAGCGTAAGCGGTTGAAGTCTTTTTTCAAATCCATTAGTGTTTAAATAACAAATTTACTTCAGCTCAGAGGTGGGGCAAAGTACTGCGCGCAGAGCAGCCACACATACATAAATAGTACGTATTTCGAGTTTATGTTAAAGCAATTTTATCGATCAGATTAGAATTATCGAGATTTTATTCCACACGTTTCGTTCGAAACCGCGTTTTTACTCAACCGGAAGTGACTATTGTTATCTTAATTTTATGCTAGCTAGTGCAAAACGTTTTTATTAATTTTTTTAAAGCGATTATAGATGTAATGTATGCTGTCCAGTGTAGCAAAAAAGTTTTTTATGTGGCTCTCCATAAATAATATTTGACCACCCCTGTTTTAGTTTCATTTTAGTCACAAGCACTTTAGCAAGAAACTAGATGCAAGTTATCTGTAAGTTATGGTAGCATCAATGTTAATTATGGCAGTGTCGTTTTTGCCCTCAGCATTTACAAAATGAAAAGCATATTCCGACTTGATTTCAAATTTACTGAACTATTTCACATTTACTGTAGGTAGGGGGACAACTAACATCTGATGAAAGTTGAAACGCTTTCATACTGTCTAGGCCTAAAGGTCGGACTCTGATGAAGCCTACCTGAAAAAAATTTTTTTAGTCTCCAGTGAAGCATGTGAATTTTTGATGAAAACGTTGACTCCACATATTTGTGATTGAACCGTCACACGGTACATTTTCTGTAAATCACGGCGTTTCCACACCTTTTTCACATTTTGCTTTAAAATGAGTTGGAAGCTGTTTTGAAATAGCTATTTTTTGGATACGTTGCCACACCTCTTTTGCTAACACTACATCTTTGGGGAACACAGTAAAAATGTGGCTCTTGGTATCTGACTAGTTGGCCATCCCTGGTCTATGGCCACATTACGTAATAAAAAAACTTTGAAACTGGATTGCTTCTTAGTTAACGTTCGAGCTTCAGGGCATATGAAACGTATATCACCGCCTTAGTTTCAAAACTATACAAAAATCTACGACGATCGTTTAAGGCTACGGCTGATGCTGCGGACAAGGGTAAGTTATACAGTATTTTTTAGCACGCCAGAGATATAAGAGAGGAAGTGTTGCGATGTTCTTGAAATAAAGCTTGCATCACAATTAGGTGGAATACAGCAAGCTGGTGCCCCAGAAACAGGTGCGAAAAGCGTTACTGCATTTTTTTACTTGCGGTAAGTGACTGCAAGCGCTAAGATACAAGTTTGTGTTTCACAGTCACCAACGTCCACACTCAAACCTCAGGTAAAGGTCAGCCATGATATGAATTCTCCAGAATTTACACTAAGCACAACGTTTGATTAATCATGGACAATTGGTAAACCATATATTGCTTTGATGATGTTGCACTAAAAGCTGATGTAGGATGGGTTCCTTATGCAGTTTCGTTGATTTGCACTGAAGTATTTCTGTGGCTTACACATCAAAAGCTTGATTAACCTGAAACATTTTGGTTCAACTTTCGGATTGGGGAGCATTTACCCCCCGCTTGGCTACGCGCCTGCTGTTAATAAGATTTTGGATTGCTCACAAGCAAATGCAATTATCATATATCTGTACTATAAACATGACTAGTGTTTCTTTATTTTATTTTGGTACACTTCAAGCTTCTTTCGAAAACCACGTCTTNATAATGGAAACAATCACACTGCAGCTGAAAGGGAATTGGAATAATTTTGTTTCACCAACACCGTGTACACCGTTTTCTAACTAATCGTGGTTTAACGTGACATTGTTAAAACTTTTATAAACGATATTTGCCATTAACAATCGTCAGTGATGTCAATTAGAGTGCAATTTCGCGGAGGTAATTTTCGCAAGAGCGTTACGTAACAAAAAATGGAGCGTGTTGCACACAGCGTTGTAACAGATTACGCAAAAAGTTTCTCAGTAAGCTTCAGAGTTCTTTAATCCATTCACTTTTGTTCCCCGCGAAGTCGTAACAGTCATATATCCAGTGGCACTCGAGTCCAGTTGCACATATGCCCAAGTAGCCTACCTGTCATGTATTTTCAGTTAAATGTTTAATAAACATTTTGCAACATAGCAAAAGAGGATAATGCTAGCGAAACCATAGAATGTGACAACATATTTCAAAATACTCCAAACTGTTTTTTAAGTCTCGAACTGCTGAAGGCAACAACTGGACTGCTGAAGGCAACAACATTCTCTTGCCCCTAGGCCTGTGATGTACCACATACGTCTATGCTAACGGTTGCAAGTTTGGTGTCTGCGACAAGAGGCGTTCGTGACGGTCGTGGTCTGCGCTGAATTCAGTTCCGCGGCTTCCACCAACATCAGCTTATAATTCATGTGTTGTGTTCTGCGTCAATCTCATCCAGCAACATGTGTTTTAAAGAAGCATTAAACTAATATCAACTATGACACTGTAAAAAACAGGTGGATGTTGGTTGGGAAAGGGACAAGCACAAAAGGATTTAATTTTCATTGTAAAGTAATAATGGCCCACTTGAAGAGAAGATTTAATTGCAAAAGATAGACCACTAAACGATTAGTCGTGTTCGGGATTTTCCTCAATTTTATTCTGTATCTGCTGTATTTGTCACAAAGCACAAATTGCTCGAAGCAGGGGTTTCACCTCCATTACGAATCTGGTTTGTAAAAACAGGAAGGCTGAAGCTGTACTTTCCTGCTCGACGTGAAACGTCTACCTCATCATTAACGATCTACTTCAAGCAAGATCAGAGAACATACTGGCCATCTCTGCGGTCGCCACGTGTGCACTGCCTTTCCAATCTTGTGTGTTTTCAATTAGCTCAGAAGTCGTCTTGCAACATTTAGCGCAAAATACAATGATAGGATTTTAGTGATCAGTTGCAAACGCACTTCAGCACACAGTTGCACACGCATTCCATCACACTGTTGCACACGTATTCCAGCAAAACAAAGTGACATCAAAAGACCTTTCCTGGCATAACATTTCACCAACAACGTAATTCCTTCCAAATGCAGCAAAACAAATGCAAAGCAAATGCTTTGCTGGCAATTTTCAAGCTTGCAATTTTTGCACGGCAAACAACAAACTGTCAGAAGCCAATATTGGCGACTGTTTGAGTCTAAGAAACGCAAAGTCAATTGTGTCAATGAGGATTTCCGTGCGTCGAAAATGTCACTGGTTTGGACCTGATGGTCTTTTCTCTGTTTTTCAGTCAACCATCATCAAGTGAACGTCATCCTTTTGTTATTATTTTTGTTACTGTGAAAAGTAGCAAATTTTTGAGTAGAGCTCGAAGTTTAATTAAAAATTTTGGTTTTGAGAAAAACACTAGGAATAGTATGAGCGAAGCTAATAAATTTTTTTCAGTGAGTAAGTTTGTAAAGTGCGGCAGGTTTTATAAGAAGGTGATGTGAGAGACTGAGAATAACAAGTGTAAGGATCATCTTCTTCTTCCAAGAAGTTCTCAGCAAAGGCTGAAAAGTTATTGCTGTGGTAGTAACAGTTGTGTTGACGCTTTCCGGGTTTTGGGCGAAAATTAGAATCCCTGCATAACTCAGGCAAATGGGAACGCCGTTCCCACACCAGATAAACAGGAAGACTGCACCAAATAGTTCAAATCAGTGCCGTATCAGCCCAACACTGGACCCCCCAGAATGCTTACAGGGGCCCACTTCTTGCGTGCGAGCAGCGGTTCAAACAAAGTCCACAAGGTCCTCAAGCCATTTAGTGTTGTTGATGTCAGGGGACCGCAGGTCTTCCAGGCAGTTCCGAGGGCGAAGGATGTCACAGTCGAGTATTATATGAATGGCCGATTGCTCCTCAGCTCCACAGGGCCCCCCTAATGGTGATTTATAAAAAATGTTATGCTACATCTCGAGGCTGAATGGCCTTCAAGGCAAAATATCCTAATTGCAGACACAATTTTGGCAGGACCAGGCCCGTGGCCAGATTTTAAGGTTTGGAGGAGCAAAATGCATTTTTAGGGGGAAAGATTTTTATTTTTATCATATATTTAAAAAAAATTTCTGAGCACAACAAAATTTGGGGGGGTACAAAAAATATTTGGGGGTAACTGCCCCCTAATGCCCCACCGTGTCTGCGGGCGTGGGCAGAAGCTTCGCCAGAAAGTCTTCCATTGGATCCTTCATGTTTGTGCAGGGGGGTTGAACATTCTGAAAATTTATTTTTAATTCACAACATGAACAGCATTTGCAGATTGTGCAAATTAATTATAAATATTTCCCGCAAATACCCAAAAAACGCTCGTAGTTGCCCACTAAAATTTTTGAACGAGCTTAACAAAAGGAATTGGGTCGTAAATCATTGTTGTTTAATTGACGGCGATTATTTAGAGATGTTGTAATGAAATGTAAATGTAAAAATAATTGCAGGAAAGCAGAATCAATCCTGTCGTTCAGTTTTCAAAACATTACTACCGAAGGAGCAAACATGAGGCCGGTCAAAGCATGTGCGCTGCGATGAACATTTTCTTTCATAAGCGCAAATTGATAAACTTTACCATGAGCTTAAGAGTAATATGCTCATAAAGCGTGCGCATTGGGCTTTCTACTGGCCGAAATGCGCATGAATAAACGTTGCTGATGTCTGGACTTGTTAATCTCCTGGTGCATGACACATGTTTAGATTAATAAAATTTTGTATCTCACATCGCCTACCAATGTTAACAAATATAGAGTAAGGCCTACGTGGATGCAACGGTTAACATCCATAATTCATTAACTGAACTACACTGTTTTGGGATATCCCCAAAAATAGACTCTTTTAACTACACAATTAACTCCATCTGGCTTTCTGAACAGCAGGCTGCACAACTGTGTAACTTTGGTCGTAAGCACCTAAGGTATTTTGCTGCTATGCAGTACAAAATAAGAGAAGACTGCCTGAGCTAGACATAGTAGCTTACATTTTTTACAACAATCACTACACAAAACACGTTGATCAAGTGGAAGACTGACTTCTGGACGTATGCAACGAGACATGTAGGAAGGGCCGGATGAATGAATGCGAGGCCCATCAGGGCAAAGTAGGCCCGTAACCAGCTTGGGACACCAGGTGGGGCGAAGAATTTTCTGAGAGGAGTCCAAATTTTTTAGACTATGTCCAATATTTTTAAACTATGTCCAACACATTTTTCCAGGTAAGGCGAAAAAATTGTAGGTTTTGTTGCGATCGGAAAGCCCGAGCGGCAAGTGCGCAAAGCTTCACACTGCGGCGGCGAGCAACAATAGAGATCACATTCCACGATCGCTCTATTATTGCTTCTTCGCGCCACATATATATGGGTGTGATTCTTCGCGCACATCCCGTTCGTGGTGAATAGCACATTCAACGCAACGCTCTGGTCTTTATTGCGTAACAATAACACGGCAATAAATTTTCAAGTGTTCACTTCAAGTTACGGTAGTAGGCGAATTGCTGCATGTGATCAAGGCTCCCACTGAGGGTTTTTTCCACCCAGATCTGTTTTTTTAATCAACTTGCGTGTCTATGTTTAATAATGAAAAATCGCGTGAAATCTGTGTTTTTTGAAGTGATAAACTCATCAGCAACTTCAATGTGTTCAATGATATAAAGATAACTTTACATTACAGTGTTTACATGCGCACATCAGGTGAGAAAGTACGCATATCGGATGAAGCAGAACGTGTTCAATCGGTTTCATA
>JGI24159J19872_10000083_pt1 | contig 52721 bp, 20 predicted proteins | sample Ectturendosymbi4_FD_19872 | JGI IMG/M metagenome (IMG submission 19872) | reverse complement strand
ACGTAATTTTATTGTTTCGGGATATGTTACAATTGTTACATTCTACCAAATCAACAAGTTTTTCGTAAAAAATTTTCATTATCGACAAAACGGCTTTGCGGGCCGTAGTTCGGATACCTCTGCCCTAAAACATCACAGCTGACTAACTCTTGCAAGTACCTGGTGACTGTCATGACTTCTGCGTGTGAATGGATAGGCAATGTGACGTAGTAAAAGTAATTGAATGAGAGAAAAAATTTATCGAGTTTTTTTACTGTTTTCGTCTTTCAAGTGATGGGATAGCGGTATGGCACTTATGACCATTTTGTTGCACTTTTCTTGCACGAGAGCGCATTCTCATTTCATCTTTAAAAATACCGTTGGACAAATTAGCATTTTTGGAAAAATCGGAAATTAGATTATAACTAAAATTAGAGACACTGAAGCTTCTAGTAAATTAGATTAGAATTAGAATTACCGTCATTTCGCTTCTAATGCACCGAATTAGAAAACTAGAAATATTTAGTTGTCCAAGTCTGGCCNGGAGCCAGATCCGGAGCCTGAAATTTGAGTACCGGCTCCACAGCCCTACATAGAACACAATGTTGTTAGGCCCGCGTCTTTCTTACTAGCTTTGGTTTTATATTTATTTGTATTTTCTTTATCAGAAAACAGGCTTTTTGTGCATTTGGTAGAACTTTGAAATGTCATCTAAATTTTCCTTTGACCTTTCAAGGACAACAACTTCAATAACTACATATGTGAAGTGTGCATTTCGGGATTGCCATGATCAGCAATCTCTGAAAGGTATAAAAAATTATGAAGCTTGTTTTTCTCTCTAGAGTATAGATTATGCTGAAGACCCAGGTTAGTTTGTTGTGGCTAAGGCTACTGCGCAAGATGAAATCCAAGTGTAAGTGCGCAAGTGGAATCTAAGTGTATGGCAGGGTCACTTGCTTACGATACACTGCAAATACCGATGCAAGTAACCGCAACTGGAAGATTCCCGAAATTTTCCTTCAAAATAGACAACGGGGCAGATGACTTTTTCCACAATGTCCAAAAATTCGCAAAAATAATTTCTTTTAATCACATAGATCCAAGACGCGCTTGGCACTAAGTAGCTGTCTTCTACCGACTATTTTGCGGAAATGCTTTTAAACCCTGAAATTTGCCGAAAAACACTTTAAATCTTTGTCAACTCACAAATCCATCTTATTTCTTTTAGTACTTTTTTACCTTGCGCTGGTTTGTAATTCCCTCGCGGTTCCTTTGCTTTTAGAACCATGTTTCCATTTTGCTTCGCTTAGCACTTTCCTTGGTTGGTTCGTTCCCTTTTTGGAAAGTTTTAGATCAGTGGTTCTTAACCGGAGAAAAGCACCCCCACAGTGGGACGTCAATAAATTTCCAGGGGTGCGCGAGCCCTTAGCGCTGTACTACATTGAAAGTTTAATCAATAAATTTACCAAGCAATACATTTGCTTTGACAACTTATAGCCAGGAGGGCTTGAAACAACGAACAAGTAGTTACGTGAGGCGTTCTAAAAAAATGGTTAAGAACCACTGTTTAGATCCGCTGCAAGGTTTTCAGTTTTCTTTTGACATTTGGGATTTCCTGGTAAGGCACGCTCAAGACATTTTTGGTTGACAGACTAAAATCTGATTTCTCAACTTAGCCTAACTTGTTAACACGACCATATAAAGGAATTGCAAAGATTTTTCAAAACAAACTGACGATTGCTCAACAAACACTCAAAATGCAGAGTTTGACAAAGAGATTCACAATCAACAAAAGAGTCGCATTTTGACCTCCTTTGGAAGTTTATTAAAGGAGGAGAAAATTAATGTCACCACCTTACAGTGGTCTTCACTGTGGTGGCTTACAATACAAGAGTAACCCAAAACATATGCTTGTTCCACAACACAACTAAATTTGTTGATAATTTGTAGGTGCTGGCCAGATTTATTCAGATGTTCTTGTACCGTATATCTGACAGTGTGATATGAAAATTGAACTGATAAATTTGAAGCAAATGTTTTTTTTTAACATGAATTAAAAACAATTTAATGAATGGTCCTGTTGCAAATAGCTGTACACAAAGTGAAAATACGAAGCCACAAAATGTATCTGAAAAGCACGACCTTCTATAGTTTCACAATGCGTAAAGCTACCAAAAAATTACGAAAAGAGTGAGAGAATGTGTTCACCACATCACCAGATGGCGGACTCATGGAAAGAAGCAATCAACCCACCTTTTAAAGTTGTCACCTGACAAGTGGCAAATACCAACAAAACTGAAGTTTCCTGCTTTAGCTATAAGTGAAAACTCTATACTTCCGCACATCAAATAGTTCGGGAAGTTTTTCGGAAATACTGTCGAGACCATTGTAAACTATAAAAAAAAGTAAGATATCATGTTTAAAAGGATATGCCAGTTCAAATATAGCATCAACACGCTTCGTTCCTGTAGTTTATGAGCTATCAATCGCCCAATCCCTGCCATGTTTCAACGGTTATATGAATGTCTTTACCTGCGTTTGCTTTCCTGTCAGCTAATATTCTTGGCAGCTTGGAGCTTGGTAAATTAAGTTTTCATCAGTTTAAACCTAATAGTTCTGCAAAAGTCCAAAATGTTTTGCTTGCAAACGCTGGCTGTCTTGTTAAGCCAATAAATCTTGAAGCATTGATGCAACTGAGTCCTTTGAGAATCTGGTAAGACTTACGGACTGTCCACGTCGAAATTTATTTTTCTACCCTTCGTTAAACCAGGTGAGCCGTTGCGAAGGATAACGAGGAGGATTTTTCGCGATTGAGCGATGACACATGGGCTTCATGCGTGAATGAAAGCAACAGCAATACGTACAAGTGTTCACTGCGTTGTAATGAATTGCACCAATAGCAAATGCAAATTGTTTGTCAAAAGTTTCTCGTCAACGCGAACTCTGTTCTAGTTTGTCTTCGAAGTGAAGATGAAATACAGTAGTTGCATGGCATTTGACAAAGCAACACCATTGCCCAAACACCATCAAGGCTGTTATGTCAGTCATCAGCGCGAATCACGTGATTCATCGAACCGCGAAGGCGGAAATCACTACCTTTGAAAATAATCGCTAAACGACGTATAAAGACTGCGTTGTGACTTCGCAAAGCACAATCCTGTGTAAACCGATTACGTAACAGTAAACAGACCTGCTGAAAACTGATCAAGATCTTGCCTTCCAATCTTACTGCTATCAAATGCTTTCCATTGCACCTTCTTTCATTCCCTTATAACAAGTCGTGGAAGCACCTTCAAATTATACATGATCAAGGCGATTTTCAAAAAACAAACATACATTCGATTTTGTAAATTTGCTATAGGCTTCCGCGGGCCGCACAGAACACAAAACAGTGGAGCGCAGTTTTCCCTCCCATGTTTTGAACCATTTCTCGAAAGATCTGAACCTCACCTCTGGACACCTTAGGCCAGCGCTTCCCAACCTCTTTCATCTTGCGACCCACCTTTACTGACAATTTTTTGTGGAGCGTAGCATAAAACAATGCGGTAAAACGGCATTGAAAAAAGTGAGATATTAGAAAGAAACAAAATATTAAACAACATATGCAATTTTCTGTTAGTGGGAAATTTGAGCTTGCTTATTGGATACAATAAGATCAAGTCAATCGAGGTGGAGAGTACATATGTCTTACCAGATTCTCAAAGGAATCGGTTGCATCAATAGATAATAGGCTAATTTACAAGAAACATTTTAGCTAAATGCCGTAAATTGTAACATTTGAAATGCTTCGCGGCCCTCCTGAACGAACTTCGCGACCCAATGGTTTGAAGTCGCTGTCCCTTAGGCCCCAATTTAAACACTTATGTGTTAAGTGAACTCATCTTGCAATTTCAATCACATGGTGGAGAATCATCTATTTCACAGAAATGTTCAAAATTCTTGACAACGCTTTCAACTACTGGNTGCTGGTTAGAAAATGAGTACGTGGGAGTCTAATTTAAAAATCGCTGGTGTTTGATGACTGTTTGAAGGTCATTGCACAACATTCCGATGAAAGTATAAGCACGCTCTATTGGGTTAAAGTTGTAGCAATGCAATAGGCTGAAATTACTTTTTTGGTATAGGATATAGAAAAATTGTTTTTTTCGAAAAAGCGTTTCAGGTTCATTGAAAATGGCAGAACATTAGATTCCTTAATCATACCAAAGTACTGGGAGGAAGAAACGGTAAACAAGCAGCCTGAGCCAAGCATGAACATCTGATCGACTGATCTTCTATACCTATTGTTAGGAACGAAGGCTTATTTTAACTATTTTTTGCAGCAGTGCTTAAGCTACTGTATGTTACATCATGCCATGCTTTAAACTCTTGTCAGGGCTCATTACTAGCGACAAGAGTTATTTGATTTACACAGCCGGAATGTCTCGGGAAATTACATTCCTGTGCGCAGTGGAGGAAATGTTCAGAAATTAATGCATGTTGCGTTTATCACGCGCATGGCCTGGGCACGAGGCCCTTACACAGCGGCTGGTGTGTTCACTGGGAAATCCCTTCGGCAAACAAAACGCTGTTGGAAAACCACTTTGAAAATGCCGAGTGGAAATTTTAGTTGGTACGCCATACGTCACCTTGTCAGAAAAACTAACATGGCACGGGGTCATGTAGCCTCGGTATCAACACAGAGTTCTCGCTGGCAGAGCTTGCCAAAACACCCTATCTGTTACAATGACGTCCGAGTAGATTGCCAATGGGAGAGAACAGGTGTTTCACATCAGCCCTGGTGTTGACGAGCAGTTGACGAAGGCTCGCCATGTCGAGCCGCCTTCGCAGCAAATGACCTTCTTGACAGATGGCGCTCTCATTGGATGGCTTACACGAAGCATTGCTGCCGTCGAATGATGAACGTGCCCATTTGTCCCACTTCAAACGTGGTTGATTTGTTTTGGGTGGCAACCGTAACCCGTGTAGTTAGTGGAGAACCATTTATTACTCCACAGGCATAGTGGAAAAGCTTTCGCAAAGCTTGCGCTGACGGGAGCTTGCTTTTGCTGGTGCCCAAAATTCTCCTTAAAGACTTACTTAGCTCTGAACCAAACGAAAACCAGCTCTTTGTTTAACTGCTTTTGGTGATGGACGCGAGCAGCACAAAACACGCAACATAAATTCGTGTAAGCAGTATTAATTTTCTACAGCCACTTAACGACATGCCAAGCAACCTGAAACTGTCGACAGACCTGACCGCACACAGTCTTTCTTTGATGTCGGTGTGGCAGGCGCCTGGGCTATTGACCCTTGTTTCCTACTCGGCAATCATGTTATGGTCGTATCCGTGGCTTTGTAACTGTTGTCGCTGTTTTAAAGACAGTTGCCTGTTCACGTCGCTGGAAGCGCGGGGCGGTGTCTTGCGGTCGTGTGTGTTCAGGTAAAAGCGCTGCTGCCGCTTCCCCTCGAAAGGGTCTTTTGCCTGGCGGGAAAGCGCTTGACGGAATGTAGGGCAAATCACTGTTACTAGAGATCACCGGCGTGAAACCTACTTGACCAAAACACCAGGACCTCTTGCCTGATGTACCAAACCCACTTGTGACGTAATCTTGCCGTCGTCTGAAAATTGTAAATCCGCTCCAGCGGGAAAAGAGCCGTTGCAAATAGACGCACAAGTGCGTTTGACGTGACAGTTCGAATGCCTTATCGCCTAATTCTTGTTATTGCTGAAAGCGAAAGTATTCGACCCTGAGTAGCCGCTGAACAATTCCATTTTTTGCGAAGTATCTTTATGTGACCTTCTTGAGAGTTGAACTTCAGCAAATGCTTTTCATTCCCAGTGTCAAGCGAAATTTCTGATCTCTGCAAAATTTCTGACCCATTATGGTTTGTCAGTTATTTTACTTCTCATAGCAAAGGCATAAATTTGGGCGATTACTTTTCTGATGTGTGTTGTGCAAATTAAAACTTTTTGGTTAGATGACAGATACCCACAACAAGCTATAGTACGGGAATAGCTACAACCACTGAAAAATATTGGGCTTAGTCGTAGACCTCAATCATTTTTCTTTTTCTAACTCAAACCCTTGGGGTTAACCCGACACACTTACCTAAACACCAAACCCTCAGCCCTAATCATCAGTTTTCTCAGCGTAAGTGATATGCAGAATATTAGTTTGTGCATGTGCACATGACGTTAAGTCAGAAATTTCGCAAGTCAGAAACTTCGCTTGACACCGGCTTTCACAGTGGTATTTTTCAAAAATTTTTCAACTTGTACAGTGCAGCATTATCTTACAGCAGAAAGTCGCTGACTTTTGGGAGAAAGATCAGCGTAGGAGACAGCCATAAAGCGAATGTAACTAAACAATCAAAAATCAAACAGAATCAATATGTCTGTTCATTTGCAACCCACTTGTCCTTTTCACTCAAAGCATGCGATTAACCTCTGTTGATTGAAAAAGTACGATAGAATTGCTGAATTAAATATTAAATATAACTTTTCCACTTAATTCAACCCACAAGCTTTAGGCGTATTCTAATTTCAAAACCTTAATTCCTTGGTTTGTGAATTGATTTTGAGGTGGGCAGCTTAAAACCTAGCAAACATTTTTGTTGTTAGCAATCAATTTTTCGTTGATTATGGATTGATCATCACCACCTTTTTCGTCTGGGTACAGCTTTCTGTCTTTCTTCATGCGGGTATAAATATCGGGTTTTGCATAAGGTGCTAATGAAGAAGCCTGACAAGTGTTGAACATGCATTTTGTTAATAGAGTCACGATACATTTCTTCAAACTAAGAATAATTGCACGAGACCATCGGCAAAACTATTTGCAGGAATTATTAAATGTAATCAGTTTTGGGCACAAAAACTTATGGATCTTGCATGGTAATGAAGATGGCAAAGAAAATAATTTCATGAAGAGACCACGTGGAAAAAAGTCTTTATGACATGAGAAAGCCGCGTGCTCCTGCTGTTACCCTGGATGTAGGGTAGTGAACGTTACCTCTACTCCTTGGTCCAAATTAGGGTAATGTACTGGCAGGTGTGGCTGTTGCTGGACAAACAGAAAAATTTGGGCAACATCATTACTTTTGCATGGGAGGCATCAACTGCAAACGGGTCCTGGGCACCATCGGTCCCCAATGGAGACGAGCCTCACTGGCGACGCCCTGTGCGCAGCCTATATTAATGGAGTGGGGAAATCAAGCCAACTACTGTAGATAATGTGGAAGTATAGGCACTAAATACCTACTAACAGCATAAAATGATGAACACTGTAGCAGAAAATCGTTTGAATTCTTATCCGGTAGGGATTTGGTCGTGGAGATCCACCCGAAAGCTTTCTCGCATCTCGGGGGTTGTCCATATAGCATACGAACAAAACACCTGAATAACACTTACAGGGAAGATACTTTAATTCAGCGGAGCACAAAAGCAGTTTTCGGACATTAAAGCGCTTTGTTTTCGTAGGCTACGTTGTTAATATAAGTGGCTATTTTCCAGAAAATTATAGGAAATCAGAATATTGATACCGTTCGAAGACATCTACATATTGTATATATTCAGATGATCATGTTTTCCTGTTTTACAACACTTTATCTGTAAATGTTTTTGGCCACACTGCATGGGCCTGTTCCTAAAACCAAGTTTTAATTTGAATGTTAGGTCTAAAACCGTGGAGTAGCCGGCCCAAACTTTTTTGGGGGGTCAAAAATTTTTGGGGGAAAATTTTTATTTTAAGCTAGCAATTGCATTCTGTATGGGATACCGCCTCTCAAAGCACAAACTGACTAGATATTCTAGAAATTTAGGGGGGCCCATGGCCCCCTGGCTACGCCTATGGTCTAAAAAGACGAAAATTTTAAGTGGCAGGAAATGGGTTTGATTTCTGTGTGGTGTGCGTCGCACACCGAGTAAGTCGGTTTTCGCAACCACTGGAAAAAAAACGATTATGAAAATAACCTTCTGTTGTCGAATAAAAACTGAGCATACTGTCGGTGCGGAGCGATTAGAAGCCAGAATGAAGCACATAACGAAATGTCAAGGTTGAGCTGTCTACGCAGTAAAGTAGACGTTGTTCTTGAGTTATCTTTTACGACTCATAGACCATCTTCACTTACGACAATCATGATGTCTTGTGTTGACCTCGCCATATTGCTTATCAAACAGAAGTAGTATTTTATCTATCAGTCGTTTATATGCCCACAGCAACGAAGACCACCGCGGCGCCATGTGCCTCTATGTTATGAAGCTGTTTCACGTTTTTGGCTGTTGAATTGAAGCGTTTCTGTCTGTCTTTTTCAAGTCCAACATGATTTACCGGGTTAACCTTCACTGTCCAATTTTAATGATGTGCGCGTTTTCCGGTAAAATTTTCCCTTGTTGTTTCTTGACTTACATTGTGCTTGTGAATAGGTGTGGCTATAACTCAAGCAGGGCTGAGCGACATTTTAAAAAATGCCATATCTCAAATAAGATCACCTCGAAAAGGGCGTCGCCGCAAAGCAATGCCAGATAAGCGCGTAATAATTACACGCATTAGTTCCAACGGCGTTGGCGGAATCGAGAGATATACAATACCCATGTTCGCAAATTTGTTCCGCAGTGGACCGATGCACGCATCTCGCCGACGATCTGCAAACAAGGGACTCAGTGATCCAACGCGATGCGTGCAAGAAAGGTTGATATAATATATACAACTCTGAACTCATCAATGAGCGTCCATCAATCAAAAAGCAGCAGGCCAAAGCTTCGCGCGAGATTAAAAACGCGTGGCCCGGAAAAGGTGGAAGTGAGAACTGGGCGTATGGGTGGCTGCCTTCGGAGCGAAAAATCGGGAGCTGTGTGGCACGGATTTCGTCAGCAAAACATGTCATAAACCAACCGACTGTTGGCGACGCTGTCAAACCGCTGACCGGCTCAGTGGGTGCTTGTTTGTTTAGGCCTTCGTGGCATGTCTCTTCTCCCGCACCTCACGGATTAGCCCGAATTTTCTACGGCATCCCAAAACGCCAAGAAGCAAGTCAGGCGGTGTTTTCGAAAATTGCGTTAAACAATCTTCTCCCTGGTGTGCAATTATTCTGTATTTTAAATGGGGCCAGGTTCTGATGACCATTTTCAATGTTCTTTGGTTGTTTGTTTACTCCTTGTTAATCACGGGCTCGTCTGAAACGCAATCACGGAACTATGTTTCTCCTACAACAGCATGAACACTTAAGCTGGAAAACAATCGGAGATTGAGGAGACAAAAATTCATCTGCTCGAACGTAATGTTTAGATGTGCTCTTCAGATTTAGCCTACAATCTTCTTTCGTATCCAGGGGAAAAACATTATTTCAAGATATACTGCTTGCAGTATAGCGGTTGGTTTCCTACGAGAAAAACTTTGCTGATGCATTTCATTTAGGGAAATTAAAAGAATCTTCAAAACTGTGTTGTATTTTACCAAGTGCGTATTCATTTCAGTCCCGTCGCCACCGGGTGGCTTTGGTGGACTTAGCCCCCCAAACAAAGCTCCAAGCCCCCAAATTGAAATATGAAACACTATAAAGAATTAGTGTTTTATCAAAATTTCAGAATGACAAGCTCCCTGCACAAACGCAAACCCCCCGTTTTGAAAACGTTCTGGCGACGCTTCTGATTCATTTTTGTCTTAAACCATTCAATTGTTGTACAAATGTATTTCAATTTTACCATCAAACCCAGATTTACAAGCAGTGCCTTGTTAGAGTATTTGAACGTAAAAGGCACAATTTTTTGGCTGAAGCGTGCCGGGCGCAAAGATTTTATATTTCTTCAGTTTTTAAATGGCTATAAAGCTTTAAAAAGCAGAATGTAGTTACAGAAATATTCAGTCTTCTTGGTTTTCCACGGTCTTGATCAGTCTTCACATCTTACCATACTACAAGAACCGAAGTGGATCAAGATTTCAAGTCGATGAACTTCATTGAAATTTTACGTTTGACAAATACACGTATTTTTACAAGCTTTCCACAACATAGATTTTGTTTCTTTCTCTTGCTTACGGAAAGGAGCATTGCTTTTGAGAGCACACAGAAGGTAACAAATGTGACAAACGCATTTCACAAGTTCCATCCTCAAGTTACAGACACATAAATGCGTTTTTTCGCCTATGCCGTAGGTAGATTACTAATTTATTACTGCAAGCCAAGGGACTACCCCTTTGCAGAGGACCAACACAGAAAAAATGATGGAAACCTGAGAGTTGATTTTGATGAAGAGATTGAACCCATTTGGGGAGAATTCAAATTATATTTACATATTGTTTCGTGACAGTTCCTGGCTGCTCATGTCGAGACAAAGCAATTCATCTAATTTAAGTCATGGCAGGGCCTTACCAGTGTAACCTCAACTTGCTGATACAGTTCAGAGCAGCAACAAGATTGCGAGGCAGACACTCGATGCGAATAAACAGACATTTGGCCAAGAACATCTGCGATTTTTGAAACGTCCTATTTGCTGATTTTTCTACGACGTGAAATCAATGTTTTATCGCTTTAGAGTAACACGTACATGCCTCCAATTAGGCTTCTTATCGACACGATACACAATCTCAAGTGTTCGTCTCGGCATCCATATATCCCCGTTATTTAGAATATTGATATCCGCTCGACATTATTATCGTGTTGAAAGTTGCCTTTAGAAAGTATCCATGGGACAAGGCGCCTACTCGTCATGTCTCTGTGAGCAAAGACCCCGGTACTGGATGGAAGAGGCTTATTAGAACTCGTACTGAGCACAGAACACAGAAGCGTAGGAGGTCGACGTGATGAGCCGCTGTTTTTCAGTGCTGGAGCCAACCTAGCGTGCATTTTCATTTCCTCGTTAATAAAACAAATCCCTGTCTAGATATAAAGCAACGGCGAGGTCAAGCGTTGACAGCCTCGTGGAGCCCGAGATGAATTGTAGAAAATTCGATTAGAGCCGCGCTGCGCGCTTGTTGCTGTGTAAACTGTCTCGGGTGTCGAAGAATCGAAGCAGAAAAGATCAACAACTCGTGGAGAGCACTTAAACGGAAAGAGAAAAGAGAGAAAAGGTTGCACGCTTGTCAATCAATCATCTTGCGGGCCTCCTTGGTTGGGGAGTGCGCCTGTTATTTTAAGAATGCGATAAGCGTAACGGCTGGCCCTCTTTCATCTCTTCAAGCGCATTGTGCGCCTTTGTCAGCCTGACACGGTAAAGACAGATTGCCTCTTTTCAGCTGTAAATCTTCTCCGACTCGCACTCACGACTGGGTTCTTTTATTTCACAACTCAAGCACCCTCGTTTCCGTCGCTGTGTGGCACCCCAGAGCATTCACAAGCCATATTCATCCTGCGCTGAAGTTGCCCGGATTCTCTCGCGCCGAAGTCCGTTGTCAAAATAAAGTTGGAAGCCAACCTATTTTGTACTCGCATTACGTAATCCAGAACCTGCTTTGATTTCCTTGCTTTTCGTCAGAGTTACGGGAGCGTACTGTGCGCTTGTAGCGGTGAAAGTCTTTGTTTGTGCAGAAGTAAAGCGAAGTTGTGAGCAGATAGCAGAATTTCTGCAATATTCAATATATTGCTAAGTTTTTTTCAGTAAGTTCGTACGGGATGCTGACAGCGCAACAGTTCGGTAACAGTAACCTTGTAGTGGTCATAGAAGCAAGAAAGAAGTTTTATCTCAAGTAGTTTAACGACTTGACTACAGTTGTTTGAACTTCAACGTTTACGTTTTTAGTGAAAACAATGAAATCCAATCAACAAAACACAACTTAGGAAAAAGGCAGATCACATCAGTGACCTAGACCTTTTCATCCAATCTCAGCCGGGATCACTTTAATTCTTACAGACCAACGCTGTTTGAACAGCCAGCGCCGAAACAGCGGTTTAGACCATGCGTGCTATTCGCGCCAGCCGGCACCCATTATTACACTACAGGCTCGCTGACGACGGGCGAACAAAACCAGGCCTGTCAGACCGATTGAGAGACAGCCAAAAAAAATGCAAGACCTTTCAATCATTCATCGTGCTCGCGAAAAAGGGAAGCCAGAATCGTGCCGAGCTAAGCGCGCGTGTGACTGCTGACGACCGGTTGATGCGCATCTGGCCTCGAAGTGTGCGGCACAACAGCGCGACGTGACACCTGCTCGGGCATAACGTCGACACCGCGTCGCAGGTGGATAACTTGCTTCAGTGGAAGTCGTTCTCTATCGTAGTTTGATATCACAAGTCGCTCCAGATGATACTGCTGCTGGGGAAAGTTTGTAGGGTTGATAGCCGAGTGAGACATGAGCAGTAAATGTAGATTTGTCGTCTTACATCTCTTGAGGGGTCAATTACGAATAGACTCGTTTATTGTACTGTATTAAAAAACTCAGGCAGCAGCGTACATTTCCTTGTCAGTGTTGATCATAGTTTGTATAATTTTTAGGTTAAGTTAATTTATCTGTCGAAAATGTTCACTGTTGTCCAAGTTTCATTGTGTAATCTCCGACTCATATAAACTGAATGAAAAATTATAAAGCGTCATGGAAAAGTTTGAAACTCCGAACTATGCGTATTGGAAATGTGAAAATTTGAGGTAGGAACTGAAACAGAAAAAGCTTGTTTGGTAGCTAACGTGATATGTACTGGTCGGCCATTATATTTGGGATACGAAAAACTCAGTTGCGACGAGCTAAGGTCTTCTACCTCATTTTCGATGCTAAATTCAAACCGCTGTGATTTTGGTATAGTCATAGAAGATGATATTGTCAGTAGACTGCTGTTCACTGCACATGTTAAGAATTTGCAGGTTAAGCCTGTCGGAAGCGATCACAGAAAATCGACCGAGTCAGCGACAAGAAGTATCAGATAACCGAATAGAACTGACTGCGTCTGCAAGAATTTTTGCCGCGTCAGGTTGTCAATCAGGGGTTGTGTTGTGTGGATATTGCTAGAAGCAACTGGTGGATCAGTTTTGCCAAATTATTGGGATGAACATGTGCCGATGTGTCAGAAGGTTTAGGTGAATTAAGACTTTAACTGCAAGTCATTTACAACGTTTATTTTCGTTTTCAGGGTTAAGAGTGAAACTTAATTTGTTTGCTTACGTATCTGAACTATTCTAAAAAGTGAAAACGGCCGGCAACAACTTTCGAAAATGGCGGGAAGAACACAGCAATATCTCCGGTCCGAATACATCCAACCACCACCTGGTCCGCCCTCGGTAAGTCAGACTGGTTGCGCGAGCAGATTTGACAAACTACAGGCACGCACTCTGCCTCGTAAAGATTTTCCGCTGTGAAGCGAACGAAACGTTTTTGTAGTCAAATAAATCGAACCACCTATGGTTTTATCATATTAAGAAACACTAGATGCTTCCTTCTACCAAAATTTTAAAATTTAAGTATTTGGCAGTAGTTTCTGATGTTGCGATACAGTCAGCAATTGCATTGAAGTACTGAAGCATTTCGTTGCGTTGCCTTAGGACCCTTGCAAGTTTTCCTTCAGTTTGTTTATAGCTGATTTATAACCCCGGTGCTCGAGCAGCAAATGGCTAGCTGATGTCTAGCAAGATATGGCAATGGCTTGGAAACGGAAGGTTACTGCCGTGTACCACCCCTGTGCGTAAGCAATCAGACCGCGAAATGAATGACTGAATTCAGCCGGAGATTGAGCGGATATCGGTATTTTCTTGTCGACCTAACAAACGATCGCCAGCGATTGTTTCACTCGCTGTCACGACGGCGTTTCGCACGCGATTGCTCGCTGTCCAAGTGACCGACGGCTGACCCTCCGCGTCCTGGTGGTGACCCTCGAACAACTTGCTCCAGTCTGATTTGCGTCTGAATTTATGGGCCCTCACCCGCTGGCGCAGTACTGTCGAACGCGACGCCGACTGCTGTAAATCACCAGCCAACGGGTAGCAGCGTAAAGGACCGCTTCACAGATTCCTATAAGGTTTGGAAAACACGGGGCTATTTTCGGTTGTTTCCGGATGTCACGATCACATCGATAGGTAGAATTGCGGAAGCGTCATTTTCCTGACGCTGGCGTCGTTCACCGCTGAATGGATTTGCTGGTAAACAAAGCAGATCCGTGCCAATGGCCGAGGATGGGCTAGGACCTCGTCGAAGTTGGGCAAAGCTGCACTTCGTTTGAACCTGGGCCATACATCGCCATCAATCACTAAAGTGTCGTACAACTTCCTCTTGAACTTTCGATCGCACTGGCATGGTCGTCGACTGCTCGGTCGTTCCAAAATGTTTAATACATTTTTCTCAAAGGATAGTTCTTAAACCATTGTTTGCACTGGCGTGGTCGCCACTGTTTACGGTGATGACTCCCTTGTCCAACCATTGCGTTTATTTGGTGCAGTAAAACTGTCTATAGGTGGAATGGTGCTCATATTAGTTGGTGTGAAATGGTGGTCCGCTGTGTTGTTCTGTCGAATGCGAATCTCTGCTCGTTTGGTTTGCAGGCAGTTGTGCCAAAAAGTGGTCTATCTTTTATTTTACTGGGGCAATGGCTGCGAAATAGTTAAATGGGTAAATCAAAGCTGTTGCTTCCAATAAATGTGGCTATATCTTCAGGTTTTGTAGATCACTATCTGATGAGTTCGTGAATCTGGGTTGCGGATTTGCTTTTTCCCAACATAAGTAGAAAAACGGGCTGTTGCGTATGAGGTAGTTCAAAGTTAACTGATGACTTGACAACCAAGCCGTGCTTTAATATTTTGCTTTGACTTGGCAAGTAAAAGAAACCACTTCGTGATAAGCAGATGTAGGCTTGACGTGCAGAGCTGTAAGCTACCCTCAATCGGATCGATTGCGAAAAAAGAAAAATCAAGTTGAAACCCCGTACATGCGCATGACGCCTGTTCTTACCACTCGCGGTCGCATCCATCAATGTCTTAATCCCCAGCACCTGGAATTACTCGCTTTGACAGCATCGTTCAGCGCTTCGCTTGGAGCATATTGGATTTCCTTTCCTGTCGACGAGAAAGTATTGCTTCTCTGTGAATACCACCGATAACATTGATCTCATGTTTCGGCGTTTGTAAAGGCGAAAGGGCGTTACCGTAATTTTGTATTGCTCTCACCGAGCGGCATGCCCGTCGTCAGTATTATGTCGCAGTTGAGCGTTCGTCAAAATCGAATTGGCAGCAGACGACAAAAAGCGAAATTGCGCAGTTGTTCTTAAGAACAGTTCGTCTTCAACAGGTGGCACAACATTGGTCGTGTTTCGCCGAACAGTACTTTCTCTGAAGTACATTCGTGCTAGTGGAATTTAAAAATTTTCCGCAATCCCATCACGTTTGTATAGCCTGGCACGTATTTCCCCGGGTTTACATAGGAATACAAATTGCATGCAGTTTCAGCGGTCTGTTAGTTCGCTACTATCTCCAGTAAAAGGGTTGTTTTGAAAAAGCCAGAAGCACTGTTATAAACAAGCTGAAAGTACTAAAATAGCGCACTTTATTTCCTTCTCGCCGGTGAATCAGCCCAAACCCGAATAGTCAGCATTCATGGATAATATACTGTAGTGGTTGGGTGAAAAAGGTTTCGGCCTCCTGTGAAGATAGTTTATACCCTGAACCAGTCGCGCACCACTGCTGTTGCCGATCGTTTGATGTTTCCTTCATTACAGACGTCAATCACGGCGAGTTAGCTTCAGCACCGCCTCGCTGACCCATTGCATCGTTTTTGAACGCCCTGTTGTTGACAGCAGCGAACTTGAAGCATGTCGCGCTGAAACTGATCACTAAACCGAGCCCTGTTGGCCTGCCTGCACTTTTCTTACTTGATAAGTAAAGTACCAGGCGTTGGTGTGTAGCTCGTGTTGTCTATCTTCGCAATCGATCCCTTTTCTTTGATCTTTTTTCCCTAGCGGTCGGTTTTTGTGTCACGAGCAATGGGTGGCGATTTGTCAAAGATATTTGGCACCGGCTTGTTTGCGCTACGTAATGACTGGGGCGCACGTCAGCAGTGTAAAGGCAGGCGGACGGATTTCTGGTCGAAAATTTACGATCCATCGCTGGGATTTTATCGCTTTAAGGCACTGGGCAATATAGCGTCAATCACCCGTCGGCCGCTTTGATGTTGCCCCGTGTGGGGAATGTAAATTTCCTTTACACCTGCCACGGGTTTTTGTGTCCGAGCCTTTTATTGAGCCCTTTCAAAACCCTTCAATGGATAAGACCTTTTATTTGATGTCTGAATGAGTAATTTCTCACTAACAAAAGCGGAGCTACAAACAAGCGGTCTTCGCATAATTACCGGGCTTTTTCAACAGCTGCCCGCCCATTCGAATTCATAGGATAAAGGATCGAAATAAAATTAAGATCTTTCGAATCAAGCGGTCTGGAATGCCTCGGCTAGCTTTTATGTTCCGCAACAAGCGCTGTAAAGCAGTTCAGTGCAGCCGTTTGCTCGCTTTGCCGCTGAGTAAAATGCTTTGGGCTGCAGACGCATTTTGATGCGTGCTGGGCGTACTGGATGTCCGCCATTTTACACGGCGATGTGCGATCTGGCTTGTGATTTTTGCGTGGCGCTCGTTCGGACTTGGACCTCAAAAAGCTTCCACCAGAGCTTAACACGATTTGCGGGACTTTGACCGGCTTTCTGTGACACACAGATTTCGCTTGCCCAAATGGAAGTCAGTTTTTCGTGACTGCCAAACACAGGACGTTAAACTCATCGGATTGCCGGTGCATGTTTCTGCTCCAGACAAACTAGGATTAAATTTTATTGGGGCTGTGAATACGAGACGGTGTTTGCAGAGATTTCAACAAAATGAAAAGAGAACATTACTAGAACTAGCTGATCTTTGCTGTGCTGTAATCAGGGTGTTTTACGGCTAACTGGACCTAGCACTTACACCATCTTTTTTCTTTTCAGCTGGACGCAAAAAACAGTCCACTCGCATTGCTAGCGCTGACATGCAGTGCGATTGGCAAAGACAAGGAAGTAACCTGCAACAAGCTCACTGTTCCGACTAAACTATGTCCCACAAGCAACGACGTAAAAAGGGCGCCGCCGAGTGTAACGCTGCACAAGCCGCCGTCATCAATTGCACCATCGGCGACCACACCGAAGTTAGTGCGGTCACCACCTTTGACCAGCATCCCGCGATGCGGCGCGTCTGTGAAACGTGAAAAGTCACCCAGCAGCATGGCGTGCACTTCGCCGGCTAAGAAGCCCAGATCGTCACCGGATGTGTGCAGACCGATCGGAGAAACCAAAGACATCGCTAAGCCACAGCAAGAGCAAACCAAGCCGCTTCGCACGGCTTTAGAGCCACAGAAACGTCCCAGCGTAGTTGATCTAAAGCGCCGGCATGCGTCATCAGCTGATGAAGCGAAAGCCAAGCGGCCGAGCTTGGATTCGACGACTACGTTTCAGAAATCTTCTCCGCCTGTCTCCCCGAGTTCGGTGCGTGCCTATTCGAGCTCTTGTGGCTGCCCGTCTTCCACGTCTGTCACTGACAGTTCAAGACGCGGATCACTCAGCGTTTCGCCGCAGCAGGTGAATCCTTTGCTGTCGCTCTATGACCCTTACTGCATCAGTTGCCAGGGCCCTCATGTGGCAGGCAATCCCTGCTACGAAAACCTGAAAACGCACCAGTTTCCTTTTTACCCGTTCAGCCCTGCCAGCACTTACCCACTGTACGCCCAAATGTTCATGGCGGCGGCCGCGCGCAACGGAGCGGCTGTAGATCCTACGCCCCATGTGTGCAACTGGGTGAATTCAGGCTCGGGAAGCTGCGGGAAAAGATTTGCCACGGCCGACGAGCTGTTCAGCCATCTGCGCACCCATGCGGTATCGTCGGCACCGGCAAACGCAGGCAGCAATTACCTTCTGCACGGACTTGACAAGATTTCCAACCCCTACGCAGCTTACCTTTCACAGCAAGCGGCTGCCCTTGCCGCTGTCTCGCCGACCGCCGCCGCTCCAGTCGGTTCGAACTTTCTTTCGCGAAGCCACAGCCCACTGAGTAGGTATAACCCATACAAAGCACCGAACGTTCTCGGCCAGCTTCCTGGCGTGCCATCAATACCTGTCGGTGCTGGTGTCGGACCCTACTGTTCGCCCTTCGCATTGTACGGACAACGGCTGGGCGCAGCTGCTGCCGGATTCTCGTATCCTTGAGACTACTCTGCCCAGATCAGTAATCTGAGTTGCGTAGTTTTATGGCAAAGTCGCCTTTTCCTCTTTGTTGTCAGGTATGCCGAAGCTTGCACAAGATGAGATGCTAAAAGCTGGTTGCACGCACTGGAAGAACATGTAGTCTGGCATTGGCAATAGTGCCGCGTTTCCTGTGAAAGTGTTTTGTTTTTTTCGTAAAAGCAGTTTGATCTTGCGTCTTGGTTTGTTTTTTCGCGCCAAACGAATAATATGCGAAAATTACTTGGAAGTTGTGCTAAAAAGTTTGTTTCAGTTAAACGTTTACCAAGTACTTCTGTTATAGCGATTGGCGTCTTGCAAGTATGCCCAGTGTGCTTTTACAGATTTCTATTCCTGCTTTGGTTGTCGGTTTACATTTGCTTATTTTCGTGTGAGATCCTGTGCATTGTGATGTTAAACGCTGTCAATCTTCATTTATTTTTTAAAGTATATACGCCAATAAAAAGCACAAATTTACACACAACAAGCTTTGTGCAATTATGAGGCAGAGAAGGTTTGTGAAAGGGCTTGTGGGTGTAAGAAGAGGGCCTTGGTCTCCTAGATTTTGAAATTGGACTTTTTCATAGTAACTTTTCTGTAAAAAAGTTGTTTTTGTAGCTTCGAGTGGGTAAAATTATATTTCACCACTTTTGGCCCCTCTGAAAAATCCATTATTGCCCCATCCCAGGAAGAAATCGTTTCGACGCTCATGAAAGGGCTGTCGTAGAAACGTCGCACCGCTGTATTAAGATGGCGCCAATCAACGCAAAAAGTGAGCATTAGATAAAATTTTGACCTAGAAAAATCACCTAGTACAAACACCTGCAAATGAACCGAAAACTCGAATCATTAGTGGTGATATACGAAAACAGGTCGCTCAGGTTTCGAGCACGATCACTTATTAATTTGCACAAGAGGCTTTATGCATGACATGTGGAAACTGAGACTAACTGCAATGCATATTGCTTCATTTGTTTTGTTAAATCACCGTGAGGTAGTGTAGTTTGCACTTCAATATTGCGATGTAAACATCTTGACTGGTAGGCGGTTTGCACACAAAACATTTCTGGGATTTTCCATGAGAATTACGACTGGCAATTTTGAGTAGTTCATATGTTTCAGTAAATACCAACTGAAACGTTGGTATCGGTGAATAGCATTTAGGTAGCGCTAGTGTTAAGGTGAAGTAAGCTTCGATTGGCTTGGTTGAAAGGAGAATTTTTGCTTTTGGTATGTTTAAACGAAAATATCCATGACCAAATGTAACATCTGCCTACAAAATTGGTAATTCTATAATTATGTTTGTTGTATACCTTCATTAACCACATTTCCTTCTACGACAGAGAACTAGAGAAAATTCTGCCGCAAGTTATTCGATTTATTAAGGATTAAAATCTGATTTGAGGAAATTAGTCATTTAATAAATGGCAAGAAATAGGTCAACAGACAGGACCAGTCATAACATGCAAAATACCCAGCTGACTAGCAAAACTATCACCGGTGGGAATGCACAATTTTCTCGTTGGCTCGAAGGTTCTATACAATGCAGTGTTTTCAGCAGAACTGGTCACATGTCTACATAGGACAAATTCTAATGTATTGTTACTGAGCACCAAGAGTTAGCAACAATTTTTTTGAAAAATGTAGCAATTGTATCGTCTAGCACATGGGTTCCCAACGTTTCTCTGACTATGTACCCCTTCAGCATTCCGACAGATGACCACGTACACCTTCAGAATTTTGACAGATGTAGATGTACCCCTAAAATTTCTTATGACAAAATATTGTATCATGATTAATAATAGATAAATTTAACAGTAAGCATATGATGGGTTTTGAAAATAATATTCACTGATACATGTATATATATTTGGAAATAAAAGATATGCAAATATATATTTCTCTTCTATTGATCACCTTAAATGTACCCCTGGGGTTACATGTACCCCAGGTTGGGAACCTCTGGTCTAGCACTTACCAGTTGAAGCGTTGTAGGCAAAAATATTCATAATCAAGGAAGCACCAGGGCTGAATAAGTTTTAATCCAGGCTACATTTGCGCGGATGTAGTTTTTCAGAAGTATGTGGTTGATTTTGTCAAGTTTTGTTTGTATGATGTTTTCCAAAGTGTTAGGTTCACTTGCAGCCACTTAGAACAAGTTCGTTGTGCTCTCAATCAGCAAAAACATGGCGCACCGTTGAATTGTAACAGAAGAGTCCAGGGGCCATAATACGCCGTCTTTGCTCCGTGCAGTCATAAAAATACCGAATGTAGTGTCGGTATTTGCCCGATCTTTTGGGCAGCGTCATAAAGTCGATGTTAACTGTTTTTGCTGGACTTGTGCTGCCAAAAAGAGATTGGTCGTTGAAAGCAGTCCATTGCGCTCGATCCAATCGCGGCGTGACTGCTGCTGCGGGACAACGGCGAACTGATGTTACGGCGAGCGTCGGTGTCGAGCTTGTCGACAGAGCGGCACGAACGATCGGCTTTCACAAAACAGAGCACGAAAATAGCCGTTAAGCCGACACTTGAGGCAGATTAAAAGACATTTGTTGTAGCTCGCCTGTCCAACGAGGTTTCGCTGATCCAGGGGTGCTCCGATGATTCACGGGCTTTCCGCACAAACAACCGCTCGATCGGCGCCGTGGAACGAAACAGTTGTCCTCTCGACGGTCGTTCGGCAGGGCTGCTTCCCCTTTTTTTGATTCTTTGGTGCGATGAAAGATTGCATCTTGGTTTGTCAGGTGGGCCTGCTTCCCCTTTCTCATTCCTTGCTTACCAGTATCAGCTGGCATTCCTTCAGCCCGTACGACGGAAATTAATCTCTGTGAAAAATTTTAATTTCACTGATCCACTTTCATCTTGCAAGGGTTGATATGACTTGTGCTGACTCTAAAGGCAAGAAATTAGAAACTTGTGTTTCACCTTCTCTGGGTTTGTGAGGTTTAAATAGCAAAGCTTTTTGTCGAAGGGTAAATTTCTTGCAATACTCGCTTATTGGTTTTGCAACTTACCTTACACTACTGATAGAATAGTTTAAAAGTTTTCTAAAGGAACGCAATATACCCTTAAGCATTGCTTGCAGATTTACGAACTGAGAATGCGTCAAGTTACGCGAAATCGATTTCCTGTTTAAAAAATTGCTTATAAACTTGACTGCGTCGTCTTTGCAGAGACTAGTTACTTGAACCACAGATATATGGAAGTCCGAATTATCGCAAGTCATGAAAGCAGAGCCCAGGCAGCTGATTCCTCCAAGAATCTAAAGCAGCTATGTCCAACCCGCGGGCCGCATGTGGCGCAGTCGAAGGTTTTGTGCGGCCCAGTTTACGCTGTAGTAAAAGTATCCTACATATGATCTTGAATTTGACATTTTTGATGCAGGTGATCCTCAGTGCTAATTTATTATGTCTGTTACCTTTTTTTCTGTTACAGAGAGTAGATCTAGCGCAATTAATCCAGTACCGCCGAATAAAATCTATCTATCTATTTATCTCATCATTACAGTTAATTCTAACGGTTTCAGTACATTACTTAAGCTAAATTTAGTTTGCTAAGATCAAAGTAAGCTATTCAATGTTAATATGTCATTCAATGTGCGGCTCTGGATAACTAAGCGACATAATTTTTGGCTCAGTAAGACATTTGGGTTGGACATGACTGATCTAAAGCTTGCAGCAAACCGAGAGCTTTTAATTGTAGTACGCAATGTGGCAATAGTTTTCATCAGTTTTGATAGAAATGATGTTCTAAACCCGCGATGATTATAATCTACTGAAAAAGCAAGGCGCCGCGTAACCAATAAGCGAAATTTTTCATACTTCAGCAATCTACTTTGACGTTTGTTTGCGAAATAACTTCCGTAGAAATCGATGTGAAGTAAATGACATCATTCTGTGTTTTCCTAAATAAGATGTTAAAGTTTTCACTGCCTGTACTGCTGCATTTGCGTGGAGAAAGTATCTGAACGCAAAGAAACTATCACTAAAATAAAACTGTTAAAAAAGAAATATGTCGAAATAAAGATTATGGGTAGTTTTCACCAACGAAAGCTGTTAATGCTTTCCTCCAGCCATCAATCACTCGTGTTTTCGTCGTCCAACTCTTTACGCAAGCTGACGTTAAATAATGTATGCAAAAGTACAGTATGAGCTTCTGTTCGACGCGGCTTTGGTCACAGGAAATAACTGATGTCATTGGTCTCCTCTGCATCACTTTTGCTAGTCGTGTTTTAGCATGTCTGCAGCGTCCATACTCCTTGCAGTTTCGTTTAAATATTTGTGAAGGTCTTATTTTCAGATGAAAGTCTCCAGCTGCATTAGTTTTTCAAACATCTTAGATCAGTGTTTCTGAACCTATGGGCCATGGCGCAGTTTTCGAGTGGGTCACGGTGTTGGGACAAAAATATGTTAGAATACAGTTACCTACACATTTAATCACTACAACTTGGGAACACATTGATTGTGTTCAGCAGCAAGATTCTCACTGAATTGCATACAGGAATATATTTGCTATTTTAGAATAAATCTGTGTTTATTTACGTGTATAGTGGGCCACGCAGTTTTTAGTAATCTGGGTCACGTAAGTAAAAAGGTTGAGAAGCATTGTTTCAGATCATGCCATACAAAGCGTTGCCACATGGCGCACAGACACAAAACAAACAAGAAGTATTCTGTTGCGGTACTTGCAGCTTGTCGATGCACGTAGGTTGCTGGGCAACACGCCGAGGCCGATTCTCATTACCTCCGTCACACAAATGTCATTGTGATATTTGTCGTATAGAAGAGTTGTGCAAGAATACGGTCCCTCGCTTTGTTGCTCTTTTTTTGTGATAAAAAGTAATCGAATCAAGTAAGAACAAAAATCACAACGACGCCACAAAAGCCTATCATCCCTCTTCCTGTAACTTGATTTGTTCTATTATGGCGCCGTAGATCGGGAAGCATATCGGTATTAAACCAAAAACACCAAAAAGCAATTTTCGTCGTGAAGAAAGTGAGCCTTTAATATTTTCACAATTAACGAGTCTGAAAAAAAATATAAGTGATGATACATTTCATGTCGTTTTGCGTAATGTTTATCGTCTTCAGATCAATTGTTTATCACAATCGGAGGAAAGCTAAAGGATGCTAGGTCTCGACAGGATCTTCGTCATTCGCGATCATGATTCGACTGATTTTCAGGGCAACGTGCTGTTACAAGAGAAGCGGTGCAATGGAAAAATATTGCCCAATGCCTATTTCTTAAATATACTGTTTTTTCTGGCTGACACCACCCGCACTAATATAGCTTCTCAATTCCTGCATCTTCCTTGTGATAAAATTGAATGCCGAATTTTTTCTCCTGTTTTAAAATCTAATTTTTCTAATCATCACAATCATCAGAATTCCTCAAATTATAAGGTAGGCCACCGCGGATTTCACTTTTCGCGCAAAGGAGCGTTGAAAACGCCCAAACGATTTTTTCGATGTTTCGCATCAACATGCGGCATCCGAAAGCAGCGCGGGTTTAATGATTCGTTTGATCTCTTGATAAGGCGATCAAAAACGCCGTAAAAGCGATGCGGCTGTTTCTTGCCCGGGATAGTGTATTGACTTTCCCTCTCGGCAAGCCTTGATGGAGGAGTTCTTTGTTAAATGGCAAATGGCTACGCCTCCGGGTATCCCATCTCGACACGGCGTAGCTGATGAATGGTGCCATCTGTATGCCTCGCCCGTTAGGCCTGTATTTTTTTTGGACGATCCTATTTCCGAAAATCTGTTCTTGGCTGCTGGTGGTCGCTGTCAGTGTCCTCCTGGACCGTGTCCGTGCTTAAAGTCGTCTTACTTCATCTAAACTGTGCCTTAGGGTCGAAAGCTAAAGGCGTTGCAGTGCAATATGAACAACGATTTACATCATTAACAGTATAATTGTAAATCAGAACTTTGGTCGCCAACTAACTTCTTTTTGTTCGGTAAGAGTCAAGCGATAATGTCTTTCAATCAGAATTTCGTTTATTCGACAGTGCTTTGTCGCTAGGGCTGAGTGTTTGTTATTATTCTGGCCCTTCACTTTACCTAGCCCTGGGTAATTGCTTTTCTAAGTAAATTCACTTGGTTGGGGATAGGATAAGCAGCACATAAAGATTGAACCAAGTTCGGAAAAGTGGCCATGATCTTCTGAAAAGTTTCCTCTCAACAGTGCGGCTTCAAACAAATCTTAGAAGGTCATCCCACGATCACAAATTTGGCGACGTCGAATTCATGCATTTAAAGTTCGGCAAAAATCATTCTAAAAACTTAAGTTTAAGGCTGATGATAGGAGCAATTTGGCGTATTTGTAGGCTTTTTTGTTGGTTTTGCTTAAAGAATTGTAGTGCTTCTGAATACGTTTTATTAAAATGAGAGGCAGTACATTGAACTGGTCGCTTGGCTAAGACTAATCAAATCAATTTCACAGATGATCATTATGCTGCTTATTCTGCTTGCAAGCAGCAAGAGCTTAATTCCCCACAGTACAGCGAGTGCACGTTCATGCAGAGACAATCGTATAAAGCTGCTATATCATTTGAGCTGTATTTATGAATGTTTAGCAAAACACGTCTGGCGCAACGTTTGTTTTGCGTAATGAAAGTTGAAACTGACCACTGAATTAAGCTGAATAGATCAGTGGAAAACAAGGATTCTGTCCAAACAACACCAGTGCTCCCTGTTGAAAGTTATTCATTTCTGCCATAAAAAGTCTTTAGGAAATCTTCTACAATACATTTGATTTGGCACAGCCAGCTTAAAGAACAAGCTTCACAATATAATGCTTTTTTCCTATGGAAAATACAGCCAACAACGGCTATTATATGATGCGTTAGATTGTTACATTTGTAAACATTTTCAAAAGCAATTATAGTACAGTGAGACGTGGTTTTGCCTGAAATGGTTATTTACCAAGATTCCCAAATTTTTCCTATTTCCGTAAACATGCTGCTGAAGTCCATCCCTGCTGTGTGATTGATATACCAGATAAGTGTCTGGCAGAAATAACGTGATTTCGAGCAGCCTTTAGAACTGCAAATAGCTTCATGATAATGACAAACGTTGATTACTTTGGTCCTCGCTGTTGATGTATCAGCAGAATGACACCATCTCTGACGCAATTACTTAGCACACAGTAAGCACGTTTGCTCAACCGGTGTGCAGTTGGAGTTAATGCTACACTGGGCAACATTGCAGTTGTCATTTTCCATGCATCTTTTGTGTCAACTTTAGCAAGCACCTTAATCCTGCAAGAATTCTTCTTCTCTTTTTATAGCGGTGGCACTTACGCTATACCGTGGATAACGTAAATTGCACGGTCAAGCAAGCAGGTTCTGGCTTTTGATGGTGTCAGTAGAAAGATGAGAAGAGCTTCATTTATTATTAAATAGTGTTTATACAGTGTCTGGCCTATAGCTATCAGGGTCTTATCATGTGTCACTTGTAAGAAGAAAAATAAAAAAATTTCCTTAAATTTGTAGCAACATCTGAGCATCAGTGCTCTGCTGATGACAGTCCACAATTTTGCTGGTACTACAAAATGTAATTCAGTTTCAAGCAAGGAATTTGCTAAATCACTATCTTAATTTTAGAAAGAGTTGTCCTCCGCGACTGAAATGGATGTATCTTGTGTTGCAACTGGCAGCTTGTCAGCCAAAGTAGAGCAGTGTAAGCAAACCGTTACAAGTATGGGTGGCGGAACAAGGAGGGTCAGGGTTCCTGGCCACCACTACGTTTCAAGGATGGGAGTTGAAAATTCAAGGAAAATGCACTTTTTTGCTGCATTTTTACTTTTTCGTTATAAAGTACATCATCTTCAAAATTTTTCTGATTGTCTGACCTTGTCGACAAGGCAAGCTTATCCTAATACAAGCATTTCTGTGACAAATCAATAAACCGTCTGTGTTTAGAAAGGAAGCCCTGGATGGTCGTGTGTATAGCAGAACTTCAAAATGTTGCGTTGTTCCAAACACATATTACTTGCACAAGAAGTTGGGGCCGAGGGATTAAGGATACAAAGTCTGACAAACTTAAATGACGAGAACGTTTTTGAATATTTTTTTGGTTACCGGCATTACTTGAAATAAGGCACCAATTTCGTGTACGCAAATTGAGAATATCTGCCGCAGGTTTGCTTCACAGACAACTGTGTCTTTTCGGAGCTTAGAGTGTTACTAACAAAAATATGAAAAAATTCGCGAAAAAATTACAGCATGTGTTGGTGCGTTCTCGCATTTTTATTCATAGAATCAATCAACCATGAACCAATCAACCACTGCCAAAAATTAACAAGCAAGGGTACAACTACATCGGACCCTGGCTCTCCCACTATAAAATTCGTTCGCCACGCCTGATTGCAAGGCCTTGCTTGTTAATTTTTTACACTGCGGTTTTGGAGAAACTTACCGGTATGTTGTTATTGTTTAAACTTTAAACGATTGTGTAGCTGGCAGGATTAAACTGCACTTGGATTTGTGTCATAAGTAGAACGATCACCAGCAATCTGCTCTAAACTGGAGCAGGCGATCTATATGCTTGCTTTCCCACACTTGTTCTTATCTCTCGATTTCTGCAGTGAGAGACAGGCAGTCATTGCAACAAGGATTTACATTACACTGTTCTTGGGTTTGAAACTTTGGTTTAATTTTTTGTCACAGAACATGTTAAAATCGAAAAACAGAAAAATATTGATGCCTTTCAGGTGATATAAAGATGTGTATATTCTTACCATATCTGCTTTGGAATCCAAGTAAGGTATGCGCTGAAAAAATATATCTACGGTATGTTCGTGTAAAACTGTAAATTGTACTGAATGCATGAGGCATTCATTAGCGATGTTTGCCGCAGTGGTGATTTTAATAAATTAGTGGTTGGTACTTTTTGCAAGCGACTCCTTCACTTTTGTAAATTTGGCGTTTGAGCCCGACTGTGCGTTTCATCCTCCTGCGCTTCCTCCTCTTACATCCTCCTGTGTCCTCCTCCTGCATGCGTCATTTGCAACGTGATTACAAACACCGCCTTTCTTTATCGGAAGTTCAATATTTCATCGTAAATGTTGTTCGTGGCCGATAACACAACCTCGTTTTCTCAATAAAGCACTTATCTATAAATACTGCGATAACAAAATCCAATACAGCCCCAAATGATGGGTAAAATAGTCAAAAGAAACATGAGCAATGATAGCGCAATACGGTAGTTGGTGCGTTCGGAATAATACACACTAATTCGTGATGAATTACGTTGGAAACAAATGGAGCTGCTAAACATAGCAGCAATTATATTTACTTCGCGACATTTATCTTCACAATAGGAAGTCCAATTCCAAATATGATGACATCTCTGAGAATTGCGTAGCCAAGAGGTAATTTGTACGACGTGAGATCTTAACGTAGAATTCTCAAGGGATGCTGACACCTATGCGGAAAACAAGCCACCACAAATTTTTTTACAACTCTAAAAACCTGGTTTTCAGCAATCTTGCTGCAAATTCAGCACCTAACTTATCAATTTTTGTTTGTTTTTGCTTTTGGTGCTATTCTTGTTTCAAAACGTCAACAAACCTTCAGTTTCTTGATTTGACGTACAGTACAAAAAGTAAGAGAAAGAATTAATTTCAAAAAAATTCCAAAAATATATCAAAATAGTGGCGCAAGCAAGCAGAAGTGACGCAAGCCAGCAGAGATGCTTGCAGCAGACCACTGCTGACATTTCAAAAGATGTAGATAATCGAGTATAATGAAACTGCACCTGACCCACTACAACTACACAGTGTTTCCTAGGAATAGCATACTTAAAATGCTCACAAATACTAGATTTGGGGCCGATACAAAAACAATCCGTATTCCATAGTATGGCTCTGGCTCTAAGTTTCTCTGTCGCAGTGTGTGTCTCTCCTGTTTGGTGTCGATCGGCTTACACCTCAAAGTTAGACCCAGCCCTGAATAGCGCATGCCGTGCTATCACCGACTGCCCAAAACCTACCAATGTAGAGAATCTCTACTTGTCGTGTGGCATCGCTCTTCCGTACATCAGAAGAACTGCGATATCCCAACAAGAGAAAATAATGTAGGAAACCGATCCCCGACATCCTCTTTCAACCATGTAATACCAAACAAACGATTGAAATGTAGGCACAGCTTGCTCCAATGCGTAAACGCCCTCAACATCCAACCTTCCAGCCAGCGTCTATGCATGTGGCCCGCAGAAAAAGCAAACAAGTTGGCGATTCCAGCTACTCCTGTGGGGAGGAACGAACATTGGTCATCTTATTTCCTGACCCCTGATATCAACACCATGCACAAATGTGGACTTTGCTGTTCTATCCCCAAATGCAAGATTATTCGTGGAAGACTGGAGAGGACTTATACGAGCTTGGAGTGACTCGAGAAGAAGACTGCTTTCTGTTTGTATGAGACCCTTGTAGCGCTTGAAGCTTTTCAACACGTTAGTGACCTTTGTTGTTTCAGCGCAGGCAGCTTTGTGTGAGCAGTCAAACTCGTAGCAATACAGTTTCACATATTTTAAACCAGTGGTTTTCAACCTGGGAGTTGCGACCCCGTGGGGGTGGGTCGTTTGCCGTTTTTCTCGGGCAGGGTTTCTCAAACAGGGCCCTCGCCCCCCTTGGGGGCCACGGAGCGGTTTTCTGGGGGCCACGAGCAGAGGCTTTCACTAAGTAGCTTTGCCGTGATATTGCATAACCCAAGTGTCACGATATATTAACAGTTAAACTTAGAAGGGGGGCACGGCTCGTGAAAGTTTGAGAACTACTGCTCTAGGGCCGCAAGAGCTTTTGATAAAAATATTCATAATTACGTCTATATTTTATATTTCTTACGTGGAACCACTTTTTGTCGCAGCCAAAATAATAGGATCACCTGGCAGAAATGATAGAATACTTTTCCATTCAAAATTGTTTTAATTGTGATTATGACCATTAGAAAGTTTTAAGTGTGGTTATGACCATTGCAGGACAGAGTACTGTTGCGTTTGGCAACGCACGAATAACTTTGTGACGTAAGAATGTGCTTTGTTTGTAAATTAGATATCTGCTTGCGGTAGCTCACTTGCAAGTTTTCTAGTCTTCAATGAGTTGTGCTGTGGAGTGATTTGCATACGGCACGGGTCCCTATCACTGATGTGCATGAATTTAATAAATGAGCCTTTGTTCATCATAGTGATATCGTACGTTAATTTTCAATCATTGCGATTTTCTATTGTGCAAACACAACTTCATTCCGTATGCTTGACTGGAAATTTTCGGAAGGGGGTCGTTAGGTTAAATTGGGTTGCAAAAGGGCTCGCTGCATGAAAAAGGTTGAAAACAACTGTTTTAAACTGTTTTGTGGAGCAACTAACATGTTAAGAGATTGTTCGGGCAGTACTCGTGACTCCAAGGTATGTAGACATGACAACTTTCCTTGCAATGGCCACAGCTGCGACATGGACTATCGCACTGTCTGATCTGAGTTCCAGAGTGCTTTACTATAAAATGAAAAATAGCCTCAGCTGATTTTCTTGAAACTGTCTCCCTCTGTGATGCTATTGCGCATACTGCAAGATCTTTGGTCTCGGACCCACTATTACATGAATGATTTCAAGAACACGCTTGTCTGTACTCAATGAATCAACAACGAACGACCGTGGCATATCTTTGATGTCGTCGCTTTGCGCTTGCGCGAAAATTGTTGACAAATTTGATCAGACAAATTCAGAATGCAACCATAAAGTTTAAATCCTCTTGCGCGACTCTCAACCTGCAGTTAGTGAGCTGGGCTTTCGTCAAAACAGCGAACGTCCGTCCCAGATTTGCGCTTGTGGCAGCAACGCGGTTTGCCCAACGTCGGAAATTGCGATAAGTAACAGAATAAAAAATTTATTGACTGTTATTGTTTTTACCATCACAAGATGTGGTATTTTCGCCTTGTGGTTTGATGGTCTTCCAATTTTTAGTTCATTTACTGCAGAAAAATGTAAATGAAATCACTAAACGTAAACAGAAAAAGTTGGGAAAGTTTTTAGCTTCACCATGATGCAGTTTACACACAACGATTTTTACTTTGGAAAGAAAGGAAAATTTTGAAGTGCTGCAAAATGTTATCACAAGAAACAAAACCACATATACTCTGTAGAAACAAAAACGCCAATTCTATTTCTAATATTTGTGACGCCGCTTGTTTAAAATTCACACACCTAAAGCATATTGAGACTAAGTGATCAGACACTTTCACATCAGCAACCTTCTTATGCAGGGATGGAAAACGATAACTCGTAGGCAGTATCAAGTCAGCCAAGATTAGGAAATACAGTACACCAACGCTAAGTGGAGAGAGAACAGACATTGTGTCTTCCGGCCCTTTTTCAACGTCGTTTTACTATCGCATCGACTAAAATTTCCAGCGACCCGAAGCTAAAATCCCTGCATTGTTTTGCGTCTTTTTACCATGCCGTTCATCATTCGTTTCGGTAACCAACACATAAGGTTTTATTTCGAAATAGTTTTTATTTTGTGGCAAAACTTACCAAAAATCAGCTCCTAGAAGCTCTCTTAAAAGCGAAGAAGTTAATACGAATGCAGTGTTTCTACAAACAGTAGACTATAAAGTTTCTTGCCGCTGATGTTCGAGACTAAAATATTTAGTCTTCCTCAAAACAGTTGCTGTGTAAAAGGAATACAAATTGAAAGGGAAAATTCAAACCAGGCATGCTAACTTTGGACACATTGCATCAAGCAAGAATTGCAAAAATAATCAGCAGATCTGGTAAAAGTTAGAAACAACAGCAAACTGTGTTCGAGAACACTTCATCTTTACAACGAAATGCAACAAAACTACTATATGTAAAAACAACGCGACGAAGGCATCCTTCCAGTTTGTCTGTCCTAAGTACTGATTATATATATAACAAAAGAAACTATGCGATACTTTAAGGCGGTTAATTTCTGTATGTAGTCCTTGCACAAAGATTTTGCCCGCGCTTGTCTTCACCACAGAGTTGACAACGCGACAAGCATTCTTAGATGAGAGGCATGCTCATGCTGCAACTATAGATAGTTTTGCCTTGCCCCTAAAACTCTGCTTGTTGCTTTTGGTGTTGTGATTGATACTTACAAGAGGGCTTTTACGATTTTTGTAACCTAGTTACTTCGCTTGATGTATGGGCCGAGCGGCGACCAAAGTGACCGACCGTGGGTTATACAACAGCCAGACTCGCGTCTCAAGACAAGAAAGCACAAGGCGATCAATCACAATTTGCGGCTTGACCTGGTCGTTCAGAAGGTGTTCGAAAGCAGTCTCCACACGCTTTTTCTTCCTCAGACCCAGCGACAATTGGCCACGCCTTCGCCAGTTGTTTGCTATACTATCGCAATAAATCTAAATGATATTCTCTTGCATCAAAAATGCCGAATATAACACACTCTGCAAAAGAAGGCAATTTCCCTGAAGTCTTAGCGTATCGAACATACCCAGTGTTGCTCGAAAAGATAACACTTTTCAGCAGCTCCGGCCAGGTGCAGGAAATTCTTGCACCAGTTTCAGCTTCGGGCAACACACTGATCGATGGTTGAATTGCGGCCAACATCAGGTCTTCGCTGAAAAATATGCGCGGACGCTTCACGTGTGTTAACAGAAGATACACAGAGGATACGGTCATTAGCTTTTGGAACCGAACTGTTCGGGCCAGGCTCGCACTTGAGGAAAACAACGCTGTGAACCTTTGCTTCCCAACTGATAACAACGACCGGAGAAACGCTGAACGTGTTTCCATCCGCTACCGTCGTTCCGGATCTTTTGTGAGGATTTACTCATAGCCGGCTTTGAAACGAAAATAAATGAAAATTGTTGAAAGGATTTGTGGAAGCATCTGAGTGTGAAGTTTATCCACGGAACGGGTTTTTGCTCCCGTTTACCTCGCGATCGGCAGCACGGAAATAAACGGCTCAACATTTCGAAGACTTGCACATGTGGTGACGTTCTGGTCACGTGATGCGAACATTCGCTGAAAAATACATTTGTCGCGTTCTTCCCAGAACGAACGTGTTGACGAAAGGTCAACGATTATGTTTCCGTTTCTTTAGTTTTTCGTATTTTCGAACGAGCCAAGCTGTTTTGTGACCGGAAGAAAAACACGCGGTCATCTGCGTAAAGTAGCAATCATTGTTTCATCCCATGCTAATTGTTGCAAACAATGATGTCTGTCATCGATGTGGATCAGGCAAGCACAGCTTGTGCGTAAATTCTTGCAATGAACTTTTTTACTTGCGGTGTCTTGTTCAAGCAAGTAAACAGTTGATGGAAAACGCAAGCCACTAAACGCGATAAATAACGAAGCAACCTTGATGCTATCAAGGGATCTGCGATAGCAAAAAATTGGACTTTGAGTTGCTGGGAAGCACAGCGTTGACGACTCGTCCTTGTACTAATGGCACCGACTACAAAGCACCAACCTGACGTGACAGCCAACCTGCATGTTTCGAGTGACTGTACACCTGACCACACTTTGAGATGTTACCGATCGGTCTAATAAAAACATTTGATCGGGTGGGTAACTGTCACTGAGAAATAATGCGGCCATTTTTGTTCCCTGTAACGCGTATGCAATGGCTGTCATTTCGTTCGCATGCTTAACCATTTTCCGGTTGTCAGCTGGCCTTTAACGACCCAAACGCTTCTACCACAAAATCTTATCTAACATCTCCCAAGAAACGCGAAATTCTCCTTTATTGAAAAAACGACCTGAGCGACATGTGCGGCCAGCTTGGGTTGCTGTTTCTCCGCAGTTGCAGGAAAATGGCAGGTGTTGAGGAGCATGCACTGCGCTTATTACAAAAACAGGCCGGTCGGCGACAACCAAGTAGGTTTTAATGGCGACCCTCCGAAAACATCGTAAGCCCTTTCATTCAAGGAAATGACCCGTGAAATTGCGATATCTGCTCGCTGTATACAAAACATCACGTTGCACAGGTGTGAGAAACGACGTGATTGACACAAATAAATGGAGGCGGTCGCCACTGCCATGACACCGAGTATGCTGTGATCCAACACGCATCGAGTTCCTGCCAATCCTGCCCAGACAGCGTCACACCGGCATACGCTTGCTTGGAATCTTTTACACGTCAAACATTTTGTGTCTGCACGTCCTCACCAGCATGTTGGAAGAGACTGCTGGATTTCGAACTTGTTTTTTCCGTCACGGCACTTTCGAAGGTCACTGTCACGAGAGAAACAAAACAACGATCAACTCCACTTTGTTAGAGCAGCGCTTTTTAAACATTTGTGAGTCACGGACCCTTAGTACATCCTACTAAAGTTACGGACCCTCAAGAACAAACGTTGCAATAAATATTTGAAATTAGGTCTTAATCATTGTAAAAGTAATAGAAATGTCTACAAAACCTAGTAACCCTTTCGAAATGTCAGTGTAAAGCCTATTAAATCATATTCATGGACCCCTTAGCTGTTCACGGACCTTAGGTTAAGAGTCCGTTTGTTGGAGGCTTAATTGCAGACAGAGCCTTTTTGCAGAGCGTCATTTTTTCCAAGCGTCAACTTCTTTTAATGAAGTTTTTGTACGATATGTTTTAAAAACCTATCACAAGGAATAGTTACGTTAAAAAGCATGCGATTTGTTATTTCTTTAGCAGCACCCTTTGCCGGTTAAGACATTCCTGGCGTTGCGCGATATGCCACGACTCCCAAGACCACCGTATAGTACAACATTTTGCTTTGTTGATTTTACTGCGTAACACTCGTTGCTTGAACGAAAAGACGCAAGCGCTCTAGTTTCGCGCCAATTATTTAGGCTACGCAAGTAGAAATGGCAAATCTTGCGAGGTATATTTTTCGCTTCGTGTTGTCATCTGCCACAAGAAAGACAGAAAAAGCTTAGAGGGATGCGAATCAAGCATGTGTCTACTCCCACTGTGTCAAATGCACCAAATGCTCGAAGCAGAAATGTCTTCATTTTACTCCACACCTTTCATCACGGCATTCATTTCTTTAGAAGAATGTTGCCATACAAAGTACAGCAACACACCATTTGGATGTCATCGGTTCGGTTTGGTTCAACTTGCGTTCTTTAGTCCGCGCGGACTGCAGCATGTAAGGCAGTGGCCTGGAACGGGTTCGTGCGATTGAATGAGATTTTGACATCCAGCCAACAGTGTTCGAAAAGAAAGGCTGTTACGCCCAAATTACAGCATCAATGAAACATCTGCGCTATATGCAATCAATGTTCTTCTTATCAAGCGTCGAAAAGGCTTCGTTGAGAAAAGCTCCGGTTGCCTTTTTTGTAAGCAAGAACGCTTTTCATGGCAATAATAGGAAGCAATACAAGAAATGCCCTCCGACAAGTCAAAAGCTGTTGCGGACAAGGACCCGGTAACCGACGTGCAACGCTTTATTCCGGTAAGGCTCACTCACACCGTTTGACGCGACTCGGATTGCACCCAAACCTGTTCGAGTTTTTTCGAAGTTACAAAAGTTCTTGCGCAGGCAACACCCGAAAAGGTGATGGTCGTCGGAAGGATTTTTTCCTGTGGGGAGCGATAGTGGATTTTTCCAGGGGTGGCCAAGGATTTTTCCAGGGGGGGCTAAAAATGATGAAATTTCATTTAACCCTCTCGAAACTAAAACAACAACATATTTTGCTAAATACATAAAAGGAAAATGTCAAATTCAAAATCTCGGGGGCAAAGGCCCTCCCCTGCCCCCTCCCGACACCTATGTCCACAAATGATGCTCAACACAACTTGCATGACGTTTGTGGAAAGTGTTTCGCAGCTAACTCCGGAACAGTAAAAACTAATCACTTCAAAGTAACCTGGATCTTCAACTGCAAGTGAGGTGGTGAGTGGGAAAGATTGTTACGGTCAGTTTTTGCAAGATGCTTCGTTGAGCTGGAAAAACACTGCTTAGTGCAATTTGCCTGCAAGTGTACATACTGGCGAGTTGTGAAGAAGTTACAATTGGTTAGGTTCGAGTGGTTTATAGGTCAAACAACCATGATTTTTTGTATATTGCGTCATCTTCCTGGCTGATTTGTCATTCGCCGGCATCAGCTGACGATATCACTACGTCTGAAGCATTGATTCGTGACCACACTTGTCTTCACGTAAAGGTATCCGGCTCATGTTTGCTTTTCGACCAAATGCGAGGTTATTTTGAGAACATTCGACAGTTTTATTCAGGTTCTTTTGTTTATTTTTTTTGACTTTACACGCTGATAGACAGCTCTCAGTTTGATAAAAACATTGCAAATGAGAAAAACATTGCAAAAAACAAGTCTTATTAGTGCCCTCCATGACTGTAAGCCGTTATGTATTCATGTGAATGCCATAACAGCCATCTTTCAATACATTTTAATCGTAGATGGTGCATACTACATACAAACAAACTTTTTGTTGATGTTTGTGTTTAAAATGGGCTTTTAGGTGATGCAGAAGCCTAAAATCTCGGTTAAAAAGTTGAAAACATACGCTTTTTCCACTTTCGGTCTCATTAAGCATAAATCCAGTAACAATCAAGCGCTTGTGCAAAAAAGCGACGTTACGCCGTACCGCTCACCGCACAGTCACAATGCCGAGACACGCAGTCATGTGGCTTTGCACGGCCCTGCTCGGAAGTTCCAATGCTTTGCTGAGCCAACGTCAGGAGTCAGTGACTGATGACAAAAATTCCGCGAAGTTTTCGTCCGAATCCGGCAATGAATTAACAACGTTTTCCGGCTAAAAATACGTACGGACGCTTGGCGGGAAGCAGCGTGTTGATGGAACGCAGTCAGAAAAGGAATAAAGGGAAGGTGATGCTCGTCGGGGAACAGGGGCACAAGAACGTGCGGATAGCCAGCTTTTTTNAAATAATGACTGATAGCTTGAGCATCAATGCCATAATGNTTAATAAACGAAAGCAAGACTTGCGCTGCTGTTACTGGCGGCAAGGAAACATGATGTCCCTCACGTGCTTGCGAAATTTCATCAAGTCATTTGCGTCATGCTGGGACAGCCTGTCGGGACCTTATTTGTGCATCGTGAGCAAAAAAACGTCTACTCTAATCTAGAAGCTATAAGTCACCTGGGCTCGCGTGAGCCAAGCGCAATTTCAGGTGGATGATTGGCGTGTGCAAAAGTTGCTGTGCAGCCACTCAGACTGTAGTTGTATGAAAATACATGACTAACAATTTTCCGCAGCGCAGCCCCTGCCAAAATACGCGTTAGACAAATGAAAGGCCAAACGAGAGAGGCCAACTGTCTCGTGACCAGCCGAAAAAAGTCATGGGTAATTTTCTTCAAGCTGTCGCTTGCCATAAGATACCATCGCAACAATCGCCTTATCTGTTCTACGCCTTCAATAATGAACGAACCTTCTTGACTCCAGGCATTCGCCGTTGATTGACGGACTTTGGATGCATCCGCGCGCCTTTGTTTGTTGATTGTGTTCCGAAAATAAACGCTCGCCGTGACTTTCTCATTTGAAAAACGCAGATTAGTCTTTGACCGCCCTTTCCCTCTAACGAAGCTCTCTCCGACGATTTTATGCAACTGCGGCCTGACCGTAATTGTTGGAGTCTGACAGACACAAGGCACGTGCAAGCTCGTTGTTTGAGTACGCGAGAGAAGAATGNTTGACGAAATCAAACCGTTTCTGTNAAAAATGAGCGAGAGGAGTGACTGATCGTATCTTCGTTTCAAAATGTTATGGTTGCGCCACGATAAAAATTANCCGTCTTTAAACCGGGACGCACGCTTGGATTTCGTTTCATGGTTAATATTATTATTTTTCGGATCAAACGATGAAGTCAAGTTCCNCGGATCGAACTTTTTTGCCGCGCGTTAAGCAGACGAAGCACTGTTCGGATTAAACGATTTTCCATCGCAAAACCACGGCTGCGCTCTCGTCCATTTCCGGTATTTGTCTGTTGCGTGAATCGCGCGAAACCCTAGAACTGTGTGAAGTGCAACAGATAACCGGAACGTCGGCCGCGCTCGCTCAGTACCGCCGCCAAGCCAGATTAAAAAGGGTCGGAGAAAAGACCGCTGGTAATGGACGTCTCAATAAACAGACCGTCAGTCGACGCGCGTGACTGCCTGATCCTTGTCACTGTTATGTTGTGAAAGTATCGTAAAACAAACAACGCCTCGTCGCGATGATGACAGTCTGCATTCATCCCCTTTTGCCAGATTTATTTCTCGACGCTGGCAGTTGAGCAACAAACGCTTGGGCCAGGTCGACTCGGCAGAGATAACGTGCTGAAAGTGGGGTTGGCCCAGAATGGTCGCCACGACAAATGCACATTTGAATATTTACTGCCGCCCCGTCACTCGTAATGGCACCGAGATTGACAAGTGACGTTTTTGCGATATTCTCGCCCTTGAAAAATCGTTTTCACGCTATCGCGCCGCAAGGGACCGATGCGGTGCCGAGAACATAGTTAACCGGGCATCGTTAAGGAATGTCCGTTGCGAGCTGTTCGTAACACACAGGCAGTGAAAGCGAAATTAGATAAGCGATTGAGCTTGTTTTCGAGCGGGAAGAACAACTTGCTTTTAATGGAGTTTCCCTCATTTACTTCGTGTTCTACATTAAACTTCCTTGTATACAGTACTTTAGTGGTTATGGTGATGTGCTCGTGCTATGCTGCGCGGGACAAAAGAGCAATTTATCTCGGGCGATCGAGGTTGCTCACAGTGACGGTCAGATTGTATTGTTTTTCGTAGCTTTTGTTTACGGAAGCGTTATTAAGGGAAGGGGCTGACGGTTTTGACTACCAGGAGCAAGAAAAGCCAGAACCTAATGCACTAGATATTCGAAGCTCTCGCGCAAGTGATTGCTTTTCAACACGATGTGCGATCGCAAGAGCGTCGTCCGAACAAGTATCCGCTTTTTGTTGCATAGCCCGGTCCTGCGACAGGTAGCGTCCCTTGTTTTCGACCCGCACACTCTTTATCCACACTCAGGTTTTCACCGCTCACGCCCGTAGGTGTTTTGAAAAATTCAATCTGAAGTCGATCTGGTATCCTGTCTTCGCAACAGCATTGCTCGGACGGACTGACCGCCGACTGTGCCCGTGCAAAACTTGCGAGCCGTTCAGAGCGGTAAAGCACGCTAAGACGTTTGAGTAGTCCACTGCCAAGCGCAATTACTTGCCATCAGCATTTTATGCAAAAACCCGACCGAAAAGCGACTTGCCCGGAAATTAGCTCGTGCGCCAGTCATACACCGCACATGATCCAGAAACACATCAACTATCCAGAGCATGCACAATTTAAATACAGAAGTTTGGAGATGCCGGGAATCCCGACTGTGACTAAGCTACGCACTGAGCTTATGTATAAAACGAATGACGTAATTTTCTCTTATCAGAACATGTGATCTTGCATCCGAGGAAAATCATTCAGTGTGCGTATTGACTATTTTTGTGCTACACAAGCACAAGTACAAAACGCGATTAAGTTCTTCGAGAATCAAGGAATTGTTAAGCTGGCTGCTGCATGTGGTTTAGCCATGCAACCCTTATCTTACAACCAAGGCTGTGGATGGAGCCGTAGCCTGAAATTTGGTTTCCANTTTCACAGACGTAGATTGTGGGGAAAGCGAGTTTTACCAACTCCTCGGTAATATTTATCTTGCNTTTACNAGTCATCAGTAGGTGAAGAGGGACCGTGGAGGGAAAGATAAAAAAAACTGGAATCTCTTGCTGTTATATGTTATCAAACAATCAGCGTCATCACCAAATCATCTTGAACATGATTCCAATCTGGCGTTCACGGATCCCAATGAGCGGATAAAGGTTTCAACGGTTCAGTTCCTTCCTTTCTTTACTTTCATTAATAGATAGAATATTTCACCATTAAGAGGACATCCACATTTTATGAAAACATTCATATTTTGATATTTGTACAACATTTATTTCCATAAATTATTTTGGTTGCTAATTATGTTGCGTATTGTCTTGTTACAGTGCCCCTGATATCGAAAACCACTTGCCTTTTCAGCACAATTCGCTTCAAAACTATTGTCATGTCGACCGGGTCATGTTCTACTAACTTTTACGTTCTTTGACGCAGTTTATTTCGTTGCAGTTTGGCCAGTAACCGCTTACTGTGCACCGCCATGTAACAATTACCTGCCTGGACCAACACATCTACTGGTCAAGCAGGTAAATTCGATCTTGTGGCGATAATTTTTATTATTTCTGCCGACGTTTCGCCAACCTATTGAAGCAGGCTTCTCCAGGGCAATGTTTTTAACCACATATAACATGTAACTTACCAAAATTATTGGTAAGTTGAATTGCCAGTAGATCGAATTTATCTGCTTGATGTGAAACCTGGTGGTAAATGCTACGAAACAGCATGAGTAGCAAAAAGAACAACATTACTGTTTTTCGGAAAATCCCCCTAAATATATGGTGTTCTGAATCCTTTCAAAGAAGTCAAAACATCAGACTTTTTGTGAAAGGCGCTAACGATATGTAATTAATGTTTTTCATCGTGCAAACGCTCTTGCTGTCGAACGTTAAAACTCTGTAGTCTTACTGCGTTGAAACATATGGCGAAAATTAATCAACAGAATTAGGCAAAACCGAGATTCTGGAAACGGCAGGTGGCAAAGTGCCACAGGCTGAAGCTTCAATCACATACCCCGTCGACATGTAGCTGTGATACTGGATCGCTTTATGTGCAAATATATTTCACTTATTTACTGCGAATTATGTTCGTCAGTATTTGTTGAAAAGGACATCAGTTATCACTTCATCGCAAACTTTTACGTTGCAGATAGAACTGCTTCCATTTGTGGAGCGGGTAGAACTTGCTTCCAAAATGCGTATAATTTTGGGGTGTTTTTTGGGTTCCTAATTACAAATTCGGAAGTGTAGTTACACTTGCAGAAGTATTTTTGCTTTTCTCCTTATACCTCGCAGTGTTGTCAAGTAACACTCATCCTTTGCAGCAAAAAGTGATTTCTTTCCCGATGCAGCCTATCTGTCTGCGAACTCCATTTAAAATTCATAACCCAGAGGTGTTCCCGACGGAGAACCCGTGACTGGTTTATATCGATATCGACCCGGTTGTGTGCGAAAAATATCGTCAAACATCAAGACTCGTCCAAAAAGTTGATGTGTTCGATTTCAAAGAATTGAGAATTTTCTGACGGCACCGGAATATGATAGTGAGTTTAGGGTTACGCGCACTCAGCGATCTGCTGCAGGTGACCCATAGGCTCGGCATTATACCTGGTGACATGCTGGAACGTTTGCAACAGAAGTGCTGTTAAGTCTTCAAAGTATCTTTAGGCGTTAGGTTAGAGCGTCATACAATTTACAATACGAATAGTAAAGACATTTTATACATAACTCCACCCATTGTTTACCTTTTCCCGCCGACACGCTTTGGCGAGAAGATAAGGTAATTGGAAAGTGATCGTGGTTCAACGCACCAAGGAGGTTATTTGACCTAGACATTTCGACCGAGTTTTGCAACGGTCTTAAGGGCAAACTTCAATTGTTACAGCAGCAATTCAGCGGTCTTTCTTGACCACTCTGTAGAAATGGGAATTTTTACGGGATAACGCGATCATGATAAATGCTTAGCGCACTGTAATTGTAACTGCGCCAACTTGCACTGTAATGATGCAAATGATTTTAAAATGTTCTTTTTGTGGTACTGGTTGTTGAAAGGTTGCACAGTGGACGTTTTGCATCAACAGAAGTGAGTAAAAGAATTCGTGAACATATATGAAGCCATTTTTGAAATTAAGGCGCAAAAATTTTTTAACTATCGTGATGTTCTCAAAAATACATGAAAATTTTCAGAAACTGTTATATAATTTAAGCGCAATGAATAATTACAGCAACTGAAGAAAGATTTCACACCATTCTTCTCAGGCAAAAACATTGTTTTCTTTGATGTCCTTTTCTCAAAATATCTTTCGATGGAAACTTATACATCAGTTAGGTTTGTGCCTTTGTAATCTGCTTTCATATCATTTCCTCGGCTAGCCATACTGGAGCAACTTTCAGTCAACCTGTCCTCAATCGTCTAGTCGCCGAATTGTCACGTCGCGAAATGGTTGTGACATCTTCACCAACCGGGACGAATCTCGTACATAAATGCAAATATATTTTCAAAGCTGTGTGTGTTTTTGCTTGTAAAAGCATCTCGTTACTTGTAAAATCAAACATGAATATAAGCAGGGTGTGCTGTCGTTGTGTGATCAAATTGCAATGTAGTTTTTTGCTGTAACCTGCTCCAAACTTTGACGAGAAGAAAAAATAACCCTTTGTTACTAGGCGCAAATTTCTTGTGAGCACAACGAGATGGTTCAGCATATTTCCCACTGACCCTTATTTTCAAACATGGCAGTAAGGAAAAAAGTTGTGCGCAAAAACGTCCTTTAAACTGTTTGCTCAAACGACGTTCTTGTCCGATGAAGCATTCCAATCATAGAATCGTTTCAGACCGAGCGCGGTCGTGCTGCATTAGCAAGTGAGCACAAAAGTTGGAAATGTCAATAAACTACAACCGCATCTGCAGATTTGTGCGCCTTGAATGCCATTTGTTTAAGGCTTTTCGGCCTGTGCTACAATGAACGCCGAGACGGGCCGCGCTTTTGGGCGAAATATGAAAGGCGCCGAATCGGGGAGAAAGAGAACCCTAAAGTCCGTTTCCAGACGTTTGTTGGAATTGGCTCGCCTTTGATAAAGAATTCAATTGACAGCTTGTCAAGCTTCTTTCGAGATTTCAGACGGGAGGTGTTCGCATCCGCAGTGCAGCGCCGCCACCTTGACCCTAATCCCTGGGGTCAGGATCAAATCATTGCTCGGAGCGGAGCGCTCATTCCAGAGGAAGGAGCAAACAATCATTGGTTGAAAACGAAAACCGCTGGATTGCACATGGACGACTGCCTGCAGAGAGTGGCTTCGCACCTACAGAAAACACAATGCTACCAGTTGCCGCCGTACACAAAATGAAACTTTTCACCTCTCGATGTGTTTCTGTATCGTTTGTAGAAGACTGCGTGGAACTGCGTTCATGCAAATTGCATGCCGCTGCGTCGTATTTCATGTCTTGTGGTTGACTGTTTTTCCGACGCCTACTTGATGCAAGCAAAATACCCTTCCGTTGCTTTGCAAGACGTTTTAAAGTTTAAACAATGTAGCAGTCTGGGAAATAACGATTCGGCTGCTATGAGATATGTCTGAGAAATACGAGGTGGATTTCACTGAAGTGTGTTTCAGATTACATCCTTGGCCTCGGTGTTATGTGAGCAATTTGCATCATTGTTGTCATTCTTCTACAAAACAACAACAGAGCAGCATTTCATTGTTATCGGTTATTGCGTCACATCACTGCTTGTCAACATCATGATCAACATATCCAAAGCAAATACTGCAGATTCTTAAAAGTTTGTTTGATTTGGGTCCATATTTTTAGTTTGCGCAAATCTGATCAACAAGCTCAGTTTTTTATTTTATATATTTCAGATGGGATCTTCACTCTCAGTCTTAAAATTACAGATTTCAATAAAACCTTCAATTTCTTTAAAACTATTCAAAAGTGATACTTGTTTGCTGTAAAATTAGGTTATAACAACAGATTTTCTTATCTACTATATATAGCACCTGCCAAACTCTCCATAATGAGCGTTGCGTCTCATTCATCTATTAAAAAATGTGCGTGGTTTATCATCACTGCAAAGAACTTGATGTACCTCACCAAGTACAGATCTTTTCCCAACAATTCAAGCAAATGTTCATATTTTGAACGAACTTTAAAAAATAATTTGGAAAACATTGCGTCAAACCTATAGTCAGCATTACTTTTGTGTAAACAGTTTCTTGCACTTCTAGACTAAACCGCGTTATATCTTTTTTGTTGACGTTACAGTTTTGAAAAACAATTTGAATTCGTAGCGGCAAATAATTTTCAGTGTTCATCGCTCACTTACGCGCTCGCACAGTTTTTTTGTTTCAGTATATTGAGAAGCCTTGGCAAACAAAAGCAAAAACTTACATTGTTTCAAAAATACTATTGCTATTGTTGCAAAATGCATTATTTTGTTTGTGTTTTACGTATTGAGTTACAAACAACTTAAAAATCCGAGAATATTTCCTATTCTTTTGATAAAAAAATTAAAAATTGGTGAAATAAAATTACTTCGAACTTGTCTGTGCTCTACATTTTATGCATCTTTTAGGAAACCTTCGGAACAATTTCTTTTCTAAAAACGTTTTGGTAAGCATAAAACCCTGGTGAAATGCAAAAATCTCCGCCAATTGGCTCATACAACAAATTCTTACAGCATGGCGCTCCACAAACAACTAGTTGACAGGGAACGATAGCCATTTTAGTGCTTTCACTTTGGCTCGAAAAATAATTAATCACAGCTCTCGACAAAATTATACAGAAGACGAATTGGACAAAAGGTTTTTGAAACCAAAAAATACATCCAGCACGTAGTTGTTTGGCTAATGTGTATTTACTAAAACTCGTCGCAAAATCTAGTTCGCTACAACATTCTTGCTTATATACGTTTATGGATGAAATCTACAGATGTGCAAATTGCTACTTTGTGGCCTTGGCAGTTTATATAGAGATATGTCAGACTTTTAATCAGTTGCAGGTTTATTGCACTGGAGAAACTTATGTATACATTTATAACAATCGAAAAGCAAAAACTTTTTTTCTACAAAAACGCTGAGAAGTGTGATTGTATTCAGCTGTATGACGTATGCTAAGTGAGGGGCAATTTTCTCGTGGCTATGTTTATATAAGTACACCTGTCAGATGAAGCCAAGCTTCCTTCGTTTATACAACCCATGTTGCTTGTAACCAATGGCTGAATGAGTACGTTGGATCAGAATAAAAGAACGTTGCACAGATTCAAAGTCATCAAGCTACATTTATCCTGTTGTTTTAGCCTTTCACGTCTGTTGGTGCACACCGGGAAAAGTAACAACATCGTTTGCTGACTAACTGCTTCGCCGGGCCTTGTGAGCTACAAGCCGTGAAAATGGGATGCGAGCAAAGGTTCATTGTTGTCGTTTTGGGGCACAGCTGTTGGTTCATTCTAGTTCAGAGGATGATCTAACTGCTGGTGCATTCAAATGCAGTTCACTTTTCTCGCAAAACCACTTCAGAGTTGATTTATAAAAAAAGTCCTCACATCGTGTGGCGTCTGGTCGCAGCACTTCTTCAATATAATAATCAAACGACTGCAAGCCACAGACCCGGCGTCTGGAGGCGCTTCGCTTGCAGGCGTCGAGTACTCACCTGTGATTACTTGTGCAGACACGCGTAGGGCACCGGTGGTCGGAGCGAGATCACGGCAGTTATTCATTACTCGGCCACAGAGCGTTTTCAGTCAAACAGGGAACTGTAAACAATTCTTCTCGCAGTTTGATGGCTTAAAATGAATGAGCTTTTTGTTTACCTCCGCCAATGTGTCGGGCTCGAGTCACGCAGAAATCACGAGTTATCGAGTCAACAAAACCCTACTCAACCACGAATAGATTATCGTAATTGTCATAAAAAATCAAAAGGCTTCCTCGCAATTGGCCGACGATCATGCGCAGCGTCATGTCGTGATTTTATTGTTGTTTGGCAGACCCGCCTCGCGGCAGCAACATATACTCCAACATTTACTGAGGAACGACGAGGACATTGTCAAATATTCGGTTTAAGTTAATTTTCGACAACTTAATTCGCAACTGCAACGGATATTGATGACACGAGTAGCGGCAAATTGTTACTTGAGCCTTGTCAGAGCAGGAAAATTTTTTAGCAATTGGAAAAGCGGCTTACAAGAGAATTGATTTCAATTTGACATAATCACCGTTTTTCTTTAACAGGATTCTAATTTAGATGAATTTCTGACACTTCTTGCTTCAGATCTTTCTCTTTTGTAGGTCTGGCCGAAGAATGCAGTGACCTCCAAAAAAACAACAGGCATTTGCTTAACTGGCTTGATTAGAAGTTAGTAGACTGAAAACGTCTGGAACTTGTTCGACCACCACCTTATTATGAAAGCACTGCTACTTCGATCTAGTTCCCCGTTTGCATTGTTGGTAATTTGTCATGATTTCATAATACGGAAGCAATGGACGAAAAAATTGAATTCTTTTTATAATCTTTTTTGGATCATTATCTTTTATATGTCTTCAGGCGTGGGAGTGGCAAAGACAATACTTCAACTGCATGCAAAAATTCACAGGTGTGACAGACATATAAGCTTTGAAAATACATTTGTAAACAAAGATCAACTGTGAGATAGCTGCAAACGGAAAAATATCGTTATTAATTCGACCGGGTTCTGTTCACCTCCTAAAAGATACAGTATCTTTGACTGATTTGCAAAACCGTGATTTGCAGTATGAGTTACTGACAAATCTTACTCACTCTAAAATCTTTTTACCCTAACTGCTTTCAAATTTTTGAAAATGTTGATTTGATAAAAAGCAGTTTGTGCGAACTTTTCAAGTTAGAGAGTGATCACTTTCGCAACTGTTATTTTACGTTAACACATTACTTTTACGTTGTTTCGGTGTCGTGTGTCAGGGTACAGGCCACCAGGCCACCATTGAAGTGACATGTCTAGCTTTCAAAATCAGAAAACCGACAGCAGAATTCTTTGTGCAAGTCGCCCTTTGACAATGCGAGTACATAAATTGTCAAATGTTTTGTCAAAGAGCGACTCGTTTAGGCGGGAAGGCGGTTTTTGGACCGCTTGCAACTGTGTAATAAATTCGCCGTTACGGCTGTTTAGAACGTGGGCTGCTGGGCGCAGAGAGAAGCCAGCGTTCTTTCTCAGCTTAAATGCCTTTATCTGATAGGTTTTAATCCCACCTATCACGCCAAACACCGTCCGGAGAAATAGGCATAACACTTTAAAATGTCGGGGGATGGTTATCTTTGAAGGAAACGTCTCGATCGTGCTTCCTTCATCTCGTAGTCGATCTCATATTCCAAAAACAGTCTGTCATTCCCCGAACGTACCTCTCTTTATCGATGATTTGCGCTGTACATCAAGGCAGAGTCAGGGGCATTAGGAAATCCAACGGTTTATCTTTGCCTTCCGCGGAATCAGGCACATAAGACGTTTAATGTCCAGTCCCTGCGGACCCAAGAAAAGCAGCCGCAATGTTGTGTTCGCCTTCTATCTTGACATTGGTTTCGTCGTGCAGCAATTAAAAATCGTTTTTTTGACGACCAAAGCATTCCGTTTTGACAGGTAAATTTTCGTCGGATTATTCATTGTGACCTCGCGGTCGCGTAAATGGAAAACGTGCGTTTTTAAATACAGATTTGAAGTGCAAAACATTGCCACCAACTCCTGCATGTCTGGGCCTAACCTCCTTTACAGTTCAAAACAGAACACATGCGTTTCATTTGAACTCGCCTTAGGTATTTTCGACACTACTCTTTGAACCACAGGCATGTTTTGGGACTAAATCGGAATACGACAGTGCTGGTACTTTTGATTTAAAGCAAATATTTCTCAATCTTAAAAATTTTTGCTACGTTTTGCGCTATCGGTTTCCACGAGCACAGCTTGTTACAACTCGGTTGGGAAAATGGCAGTTATGAAATTATCTGGCTTCGATTAATGTTTTCAGATTATGCTACTGCAAAATAACAAAAACCGTTTTATTAAAAAGGAGTACAAATCTAGTGTACAAGATGCAAAATCAATCAAGACGTAAGAGTTAAAACAAAGTTCTTGAAATGTGTGAGACTGACAAACCACGTTGCTGCCAAGTCATGTTCATTCAGGTTTCCCGAACGTTATGCAAGGCCTTGATCCTCGTTGGCCTCTTGGGACAGGGGGAATGCGCAGGCCATTTCGGCATCAAGTAATTTCATTAGTGGATCGCTTGACGGGAATGATCTGCCAGAGCCAACCCGGATATCCCTGTAAAACTGAGCTGTGAAAGGGCAAGGTCTCCTCTCCCTGCTTGGAACCTGAATTTTAAACCTCAAACCAGTGGATTGACAGCCACACACATTTCTTCCAAACTGCATATAACATCTTCAAAGTTTCAGATCTAATACCGAGCGATGACAGCTGAAACTTTTGTTGGAAACTCGTGGCACTTAAGTATAAGTAGTATCAAAAACTTCCCATAGCAATATACTGTGTCTTGCGCTTCGTACGCTATAGGAAGAGGATTCACGATTATAGTTTTTCATTTTCTTGTTTGAAATTTGTTATTATTGTGAAACCCGATGTTGATGTCAAGATTTTTATATCGTTTGTGGTTCAGTAAGGCGAAACCTTGGTAAGATCTGGTGTTTAGTCGGTATTTGCTTGCTAATTTAATGTCTTCATATTGCGTTTAAATACGTTATTGGTTTGAAAACTTCGGGAAGAGTTAAATAACCTTTTTTGCTTGCAGACACAACTACTGATTTTGACAAAATGCTCGGTTCAAAGCAAAATTCATTAAAAATACGTCGCAAAAGCTGGTAGGAGTGCAGTTAAGCGTGGTTGGATTACTTTCCTTTATTACAAAAGAAGCAAATATCCAGTGACCTGATGTTCTTTCCTTTCATCAACCATTCTGGCAATGAATCAATTTATTTTTAGCAAAAATTGGTCTAACCTGCTGCATACGAACATTACAGTCAAGAATAACACATGTATACAGGTGTTCTTGCTTCTTTCATTTCACAAATCCAAGTGAAGCTGTATATTGGAAAAAATGGTGATTGGGTCAAAGGAACCTGTTATTAAAAAAAAGTCTACTTAGTTTTAAATAGCAAGGTTGACATATTTGACATCATTTATGCACTCAATTTTTAAAAGCGCAACTGTGATACAGTGTTAAGGCGCACTATTCATGTCAAAACATGGGTTGTAACTGGAACCAACCCGTAACATAAAGGTTTCAACACTGAACAGAACCTTTTGTATACTCGCATTGGAATGACAGTTCTAACTTCCTGCCTTTTTTTCTTGCACAGTCAAGTGGAACATTCAACTGTCTCGCTGTTTGACATTTTTTAACATCTCTACCCGCATTACTTCTACATACATTCAAATACGACTAAGAGAGGCTATGAAAATACACTTCTATTTGAAATATTCGAAACAGGCACCATAAAATTATCCGTCATCTCATTCTAACTAGGGGAGTAGACACTCAATGCACTCCAGACGCATCTTATCCCAGCCGTCCTGCGTGGTCAGCAAGTGCGATGGATGAGATCAACACTTAAAAGTTGTTCCCGGGTCAATTCCAATCTAGCATCCGGCTAAAGCATAGTTCATACCAAGAATCGTTAGTGACAGTAGCGTTCAGTTCTTATAGCGAGGTTAATTTTTAATACAATTGTTTAGGCTGCGTTAGCCTGTATTGTCTTTTAAACTGTTAAGCGATGGAAAACATTTTGCAAAAGTTTACGTTTATGGGCGAAATGCATCACGATTCTCAACGTGGTTCAAGTGGACCACCGGTGGCCCATCTGGAATTTCTAATGGTCCACAGAGAGTTCCAGGAATAAGATTGAACATGCCCTTGAGTTTACTGATTTATTTGCAACACAATTACGAGTAGTTGTTCATGAGGTGTCAGTATAGCAAAGTGGTCCATCGAAAATACTCCAATATGCTTGCTCTGTTTTTCTCAAAATCCAATGTTCTTTGTTCAACTGATACGTGGTAAAAGTGTTTTAAAAGTTTTCTTTTCGTGATTTTGCTCCGTACAAAGCTAAATCGGGTTTTATGACAGCTCCGCAAACACGAAAATTGTTCTAAAACATGTTTGACACCCACCAAATGGCAAAGTCAAAGCGACATCCTGAAAAAAACAACACTAAACCTGAAAATTTTGGATTTAGGACTAACTCATATTGTTGAATCTGATGATAAACATATAATACTAAATGTGAGAAAACAACGAAAAATAAATATCTGGCCAAACGCATTATTACTTGCAAGTTGGTCGAAATGAAATTTGACAGCGATGAGGTTTGTAAGGCCTAAACTGGCAAATATTTGAGCTCCCTTTTTCTGATAAAGGCTATCAGGTTTAAGCTTCACTGGATACATTTACATACAAATACCCAAGGCATGCACCCTGAAAAAGCACCCGACGCTAATCAGCAATCACCTTGAAATTCATGCAGCCTAATAGCACATGCGTGTTTATACAAACTGTGAGCAATATTTGGAAAAGTCCCACTGCCCACTACCCGGTATCTGTGCCCTTACCGGCTGGTATTTACATTGCTTTTGGACGAATAACGTTTTTTCAGGCTTGACTGATGTAAAGTCGATAGCCAAACGCTCGTTTGTCGCTTTTCTCAAAATCTTTCATGACACTCTTTTTCTATGAATATAAAGTAACTTTGTATCATCAGTAAGGTTCAGAGTTAAGCTACATCAAGCAACAACTGCTGCGAAAATGCAGAAGATCTTCGCATGTCAGATGTCTGCTTCGGGGTGCTTGATGTACCTAATTAAGATCAAAAATACCGAAGCCTTGATTGCTGTCAGAGAACCGTATCTTGTTTTTGGTGATGTCCTCCTATGATTACCGCTAGTGCTTAAAATGTCAACAGATTTTTTTCGCTTAGCAAGGTAAAAGTCAGAAATTGCTTAAAAGTAAGATTCATCTTACCTCTGCAAATCCTGTTCTGTCAAATAAAAAACGAAATGTTGATATCCGAAAATACTTAATGAAGACAGCTGCAGAGGGCATCAAACAAAGAAAGGAGAAAGCATTCTCAGTGATGAGCCCATACCTGAGTGCTTTTGTCAGTGAAATCCTGGTTAGAGTAAACTCTTTATTTTGTGCAGGAAACTGGGTTTTCGTTCATATATTTCCAGTTATACCACATCACTCATACAACAAACTATAGCTGCAATGGAAATGCGTCAACTAATTAAAATCACTTTGTCGGAACAATTTTTGAAGTTTTTGCTGTTTTTTTCCAAGAGTTTTCTAATCACTGGGCGGGTCTACATTTCAAATGATTTTCCTTGTTAAAAAACGCGTTCTGGTTGTGTTTGCACAAACACAGGTATATCCTTCATTGATTCCGATTTTTGCAAGATGCCTTTCGTGTCCCTATCAAATTTAGCTACATTTATCGGAAACGTATAGTTTTATGTAATTTTGCTGCAAAAAATTTTGAAAATTCCTTCATGTATGCGAGTATTTGTTACACAGAAAGTGACTGGGTCAAAATTTCCTCCACAAAAATTCGTGCCTGCATTATTCCCGCTATCCTACCCTTCATCAATTATGCATAGCGCAGTGCTATTTTCTATGATGTTGTAAACTATGCTTGATTATTTTGTCCTGCTTTATCATCTTTTTGAATGAAACATGTCGAAAAAAATGTTTGAAAATTTTTAATATTCGCCGTATATGAAGACGCAAAGTAATTTATTAGCATACAAAAATTTCAGCTGTGTTGAGAAAAACAATTTGTTTTTTTGAGAAAGGTCCCTTAATTTTATGAGAATTTTATTTTCTGAATTTTAGTAACATGTCTACTATTTTGTGCTTATTACATTTTTGGCAATAGTTATAGCTCATCTACTGTGACAGTAATTGTTTGCTGTCATTTTGTGTATATATTTTTTAAACATTCAACGTGAAAATAAACGTTTCAGTTCTTGAAATGAAGTTTTGAGAACAGTAGTTGCAGTTAACTTGCAATCGACCTTTCCGTGTGCCCTGACTTAAAACTATTTTTGTTTTCTCACTTGACAGTTGGCTTAGAGTGGGCTTCACTTCTAACCCACGCACTTTCGATCTGTGTTTGTTTGTGCTTTTGATGCTGCTCTAAAAAAATAAGTGTGTAGGTGAGAGCAAAGGGAAAGACAAGATACATTTTACAAAGACTTCATTAGAAGCCGTTCAACACAAGTGCAAGATTTTTCTTTTGCCGAACTACCTTGTCAGGGAGGTAATTGAAATGTGTAGAGATAACAAAAGTATGAAAACCTGCCTTTGGGCTTTGTCACTTGCCTTGCTTGGGAATTGTTCTGCCGACTTAGCGCGATCCTTCCCTTGGGTGGACTTAAGCCTTCCAATCGTTTGCAAGTACTAATAGAGGAAAAAATGACAAGGCAGAGTGTTTGAGACTTGTGGTGATTCGAGGATCACTTGAAAGGTGAGGAAGGTATAGCGTTTCGTGGTCGGCACTTCAAACCGATTCTCGGTAATTGGTTGACCTGTCTTGACTATTAGCTTTAATCTGGTTAAAGAAGGTCTAGAATACGAATTTCACCAACCACCATTTGAAACGATATCTGATGCAATCTACCGATGAGACGTCAATATGGTTTAGCGATGGCTTGCGAAAAAAGTCGTAACTTTTAAAACCCTTAACAGTGATCACAAAATTACTTTTTTTATCAGATAGTAAACGCAGATCATAATATTATCAGTGCATTTACAAAATTTGTAGTTTAACGCTTTTTCAATAGGAATTTACTCTGCTAATGCATGACTTAACTTTCTGTTGGAATGTATTGTTTTGAAAATAATATCTTCGCAGGCGTGTCCAGGAGAACAGAATTTGTCCCAGAGAGTGGGACGGGACAGTGGACTTGAAATTAGTTCCCATGCCTCATCGTTAGTAGTTTACGTCTTATAGCATGAATTTTTTGAAGATGAATGCCATTATCATATGCTCACAGCACATTAAGTATTATACGTAGAGGCCTTAGCGCAGTGGTGTCGTGATGCGAGGCCCCGTAAACGAGTTGGTTGGCCTTTTCATTTGTATGACAAATAAAAACAGTAAACCAGTGTTCATTAGCCCTCTAAATTGGACGTGTTGAGGTATATTGTTCGCGGCTCTGTAGAGGCTAGGCCTTAGGCATGCACACGATATAATGTACTTTGTATTAGTTTTTTTTGGGAAGCCCATGCGAAGCGTTGGGACAGCCACAAGCTGCCATGGGATAGTTAAGAATAAAGCATTCCATGGACAACCTGCTTCTTCATTAACACATTTAGTTGGTGTGGTCACAGCGGCTTTAGCCGACAAGGAAAAACTTTGTAGAGAATTGATACAGATTGCCTGCATGGTACTTAGATACCAGTTTCACGCTTAGAAGGGCTTAGCTGATGGGAAGCGTCTCTTCTTAACAAAAATTTGAAAATGAACTACTTTAGAATTTAAGTTCTTTATGTATCGATTAGACGGAAGATCGATTAGTATTACCACAGGTGACATTCAAAATAAATTATAATATACCTGCTCCTAAGAATCAATAATTTTTTGACTTGTAGATCAGTGTGGAGAATTTCATTCGTTTGTTTGCGAAGTTTTTTACAGTTAAGCTGTTGGCCATCACGAAAGAAAAGCATAATCTCACCTTGCACAGTAATGGCCGGCGGGCTTTAATTCGGCCACCTCTGTGGTAGATGTTCAAATTTCAGGAAAATAGAATTGTTATTTAGTTGTAACATACTGCTATAGGTGTCAACAGTAACTGTGAAATTTTCCTTCCTACAAAACGTTTCTTTTCGGCCCACTCCGGAGACTTGGATAACATCAGACCTTTACATATTAATAAAAACCAAAAATAAGTTGTATAGAGCACTAATTCGTTGTAAATTTGGTAATGAGCAAGAACATAAAAGATACAAAAAA
>JGI24159J19872_10000082_pt1 | contig 52934 bp, 29 predicted proteins | sample Ectturendosymbi4_FD_19872 | JGI IMG/M metagenome (IMG submission 19872) | reverse complement strand
TGAACACAGATATCTTGGCAGGTAATGCAGCGAGGCAGTGACACTGCTGATAGCGGTAAACAGGTCCGTAACCAGCTTGGGACACCAGGGGTGGCGAAGAGTTTTCTGAGAGGGGCCCAAATTTTTTAAACTATGTCCAATAGTTTTCAACTATGCTCAACACATTTTTCCACGGGGGCGAAAAATTTTGTAGGGGGGCTTCGCCCCCCCTGGTTATGGGCCTGGCGGTAAACCACGTATAGTTTTATACTGTGTGAAAAGAAGCATGAGTAAATCTGTACCAGTGCTTCCACAAGTTTGAAAAATCCGTTGTTAGTGTGAGACTGTGGTCAACGTGCCCGAGTGCATCACTTAATCAAACGACTCTTATGCAAGCTTCTTTTCACACAGTATAAAAATACGTGGCTTGTTAGAATAGGTCTATGCAGACTTGTGGGAATACCTGTACATCTTTTAAGGTTTAGTTCTGCCTTTTTAGTGAGCACTAAGTACAAAGCGATATTGGTAATGGTAATGGTCTATTGTTTCATATGACTCAGCTAATAAAGAGAAGCAATACAAAAAGGAATCGCAAAATAAGCAAGCTAACTGTCAGTGAACATAAACTAACTGTCAGTGACCATTATTTGCTGTGGCGAGTTTTGGCAAATTCATCTGGTTCGTTATTAAGCCTGCGTGGTGTTCTAACTTCAGTAAGTTGTCCGATAGTCTTGTCAATATATACTTCTCATTGCTTGAAAAATTTTGCGAGAGTGTCTAACTTCCTTGTTTTTTCACCGCCCATGTTGTTCTGGCCGTTGATTATTTTTAAATTATGACTTAATTGTAGAAAGTGCTCGAAAAAATGGATATTAGGCAGTTTATGAAAAGAATAATCATTTCTGATAGCCGAAGTGTAGAAAACATTTGAGACAAAAGATTGAGAATTGAGGTTCAACCAGCACANACTAATGGATAGAAAGGATAAAGCGTTTTGTGAACGTCCATTCCATTTGCATTGCATGGTCAGCANCCTGAAAACGATAAGCAAAATTGCGACGTTGCCACCCTGGAANTACTTCTNCAGACGCCAATGGATGCACTGATTTCGATCTAATTCTTGGGTCANTAAGCGCGGTGCTGTTTGGTTCAATTCTTGTAAGTCACTCAAAAACGATGAATTCCAAAGTTGTCAGTTTTCTTAACCTACAGTATATACTAGATGCAGTAATCAAAAAGCTCTGCATATTTGACGCGTGGTGAACAGCCTAAAAACATAATAAAACAGTAAAGGGATGTTTTGACAATCAAAAAAAGCGCGAGGCCCCGGGCATTTGCCCGGTTTGCCCAATAGTTAATCCGGCCCTTCCCTCACCACAATCATATCTAAACACATCGTTTACCCTTGCGTTAGGTTTTCAGACTAAGGTTCTCGCCTAAATTCATCAAAATGAGAGCAACACCTTTTCTAAGCTTTTCTTGTTGAAATGATTTTTTCTATGACTGCAAATGTTCAGTATACGGTTGAACAAAGGAGACTTTTACGAAACTCACACTGCCTATCGGCCAGCTCTGATTCATTCTACTTGCAGTTCAAACCGACAATCTGAGCTCAAAGTTACTCACGCAAACACCAACTGCACTACCAGCTTCAAGAANGTCATTTTCCGACACCATTACGTACTGCAGAAANANAGCAGTTCTATTGAAACTGAACGACCNTTGGCGCAATTTGGTGGGGGACACGGGGGACGTGTTTTTTTTCACAAACACATTCGGAACATAGTTTCGCCATTTTCCATCAACAGTGTGATCGCATTTCTTTTATTGTTCCGCATTGCTGCTGTTACACTGCCGTTGCCCCATCTCCTGTTTTGAGACGAAAGAGCACATAATTAAACCAAACTGAAGTGAGTGGAACTGCAACAACAAAAAACGTGTGAAACAAAAATTAATCGGCTGCAACTTGTCCGTTAGATGTAGCTGTGCATCAACAGCTTCCAAAACCTTCGCCTTTATGGCTCGGTTAGAGATTTATCGTTGNGTATTTGACAAGCAAGGCATGACTTACATGANGAAAATGATTTACTGTACATCTGATACTTTGAAATACNCAGGTTTATTAAAAATGCGGGATTGTAGCAATACGGAATTGAAGATTTAACTACANCAGATAATCACTTCACGTGGTACGTATGTACAAAATCATTTGATAAAGTGTTCATGCAGAAACATATCACAAAAACAAATTGGTTTTCACAATAACAGATTTGGTGCAGCACAGGTCTTGTTCAAATTGACATACTTGACAGAATATTTTCCGTTAGAGTTCAGTCTCAAAATTTTCCGAGAAAACAAGCTCCCGTTTGAAATCAAAGTGCATTTTAGGTCATCCACAGATGACACCATATATTTTATTGGATACAATCAGCTCTTAATCAACATAAGAAGGTCTGTGGCAAAGATGTTTTTGGCGATATTCTTACGCGCAAGTAGAAAAACGAAGAACAATAAAAACGAGAAGGATTGAATGTCTACACACTTTTAAATGATATATTTACAAATGCTGTAATTCTTAGATTTTGTTTTTAAGGCTTTTTACGCCGATATGATTTGTCCCGGATGTGCGTGCGGCTTACCTGTCTTTATGGCAATAGTTATCAGGGGCGGATCCAGCCAGTAAGGTTGGGGGGTCGATTTCAGTAATANCTGGTAGTCAATCAAGTTTCANAACGGTTTCGCTACTGTAAAAGAGATTNATTCACAACACTGCTGTGACGAAACAATGGACGACAAAATGGCCTTACATCGCGAATGTTGTTTTCCGAATTGCACAAAATTATGGAGAATAAAGTTACTTTTTTAGGCTTTAGGGGGGCGATCGCCACAATCTCCTCCCCCTGATCCGACCCTGATAGTTATTGCAACATCCTTGAAAACTGCAAATCTAAATAGAAGGTTCTTTTCTTGATAAGTATTTAAACTTGAATACGCGTGTGGTTTGCAAAAGATCACTTCAAGTTTGTACTTGGAAATAGGGCTATTGTTAGCAAATCATCGTCTGTTAAAGGTCCGCATAAAACTTTCCTGTAACTTCAAACGTTGCTTCCTGTGGCTTCCAACGAGCAAACCATGATTTAGTATCCTTCTTGACTAATGGTTTACTTTTGTGATGTGACAAATGAAAGGAAACTGGCAATTAAGTAGAACAATACATTAGAACGCACTAGAATGTTATTAGAGAAAACCACCAACTCTTTCGTTTGCTCAGCGTAAGCAGTAANTAAGATTCAGACANGATTTACCGACAAACCTGAATTTAGAAATTCCAAAACGCTCCTGAAAGAAACATTTGACTGAAAATTCAGGCAAGAACTTCCGTAAATCTAAAATTATTTTTACTTGTTTGTACAGATCTCCATGACAATGAAGCAACTGTGACAAAGGAAGACAAGCTTCAACCTCAAAAATACTCAAAAGTGTTTCGGGCCAAGTCCTCACAAAAAAAAGTGCACCCATCGGCACTTGACGACTATCCGCAAACAGACGGTGCAGAGACTAACTTACCGCAGATTAGATAATGTCTCGCAAGATCGAGCTTTCGTGACAAGCGGCTATTTTGTGGTCGTTTGTTCAGTGGTTCGTGAAGCGATGCGTCACGTGATTTCGCAACAACCCTTTACTCGAGTAACGCCGACTGAGTATGATTAACCGTAGCGCTCCGTGGACTTTTGTGATTAGTGTTTTACTGTCAAACAATCCCTTCGTGTTTTGACGACACATTGTTCCTTTGCTTGCTCAAGGAGCACCACGCTCGGTAAGCTTCGCCGGTGAATCATTCGCTGTGCAAACAGTGTAGTTGGATCAACGGCCAAAGCTTCTACTTACATACTATGTCAGGATCGACTGGTAGCGTTCTGCGAAGACCGACGCGGCCTTCACGCGAAGGATTTTGGAATTTCTATTTCGGCTGATGAGCTGTTCTGAAAGATATCTCTCGAGTGTTTTCGACATGTGAGTTTTGCGACAGAGGTCACAACCCGAGGTTGGCTTGGCTGTAAACGGCGTTAAAGACTTGGAAACAACAAGCTGTTATTTGCAACGTAATGTTTTCTATACTTTCTTAGCGCCTTTTCCAGTCCAGGATTTGTTTTCCGATTTTAATAATTGAAAGTCTTTTACATCAAAAACAAATTTCTCTTCTCCTTTCACCACACGCGTGGATCTTCAACCAGCGCCTTGTCAGCAATTAAAGCTGACCTCACGATTGGGTTGCTAATAAATAGGAAATACAGATTGGCTTGTGACAAACCGTACGATTAGTTGCTTCGATCCTTCAGCAAAACATAAACGTCATTTACCACCTAACCAAAAACTTGTTCAAAATGCTAACATCATCCATTCAAAATTTTAGTGCAAGTTTTTGTATAGGACACATTTTTCTAATGATCTGCTCTTTTCGGTAGAGCTTGTCCTTAAACCGGGCCATGCTCAATTTTAAACGGTTTAATGCAGTGGTTTAGACGGGTATACGGCGCCAATGTGTGCGCCGGATATTTCACAAAAGTACACTGCAAAATGGCGTACCAAGAATGTAGGTGAAGCTGAAAGAACATGATTTGGTGAAATTTAAGGAATCAATATACAATTTTGATGACTCCTCGAGTCAGTTTTTAAATAGAGCACTTTTTTGCCCTTCACTTCATATTCAGTCAAATTATGAAGTGGATCATGGTGAGTCGTACGATATTTTGAAAACGAAAGTGGGACGTCGAACAAAAAGGTTAGGAAAGCCTACTAGTAGTGGGTGAGGTAACAAATGTTTTTTTTAAAAACGATCGAAGGGGAAGAAACGTTAAAAAGCGCTGACCTAATCAAAATCGCTGAGCTTTGCGTGATAGATACTGGGTGCTAACCTGTCACAAAAGAAACTTGAAAGTCTTTGCTTAGCAATAAAAAATCAAGTCTCCATTAGGTTTAAGCTTTGATATGCTTTGAGCCCCTCGCCTAGCTTGAAATATCCTCTTTGATCCCCTTTGAGCTTTGAGCCCTTGAAAAAAATGGGGCTTTGGGCCCCTCGCCCAGCTTGAAAAAATGTATCTAGCCTGGTAACAGATGTAGCTTACCGTCCTATTTGTCCCTGAAGACGCGTTATGCGTTAAACCATTTCGTAAACTGCACATGCTTTTGAAAAAGGTTTCGATTTTGACACTGTTCTATGACACTATATGCATAGATATTGTTTGCACATTTTACCCATTTAGATTAAATTACGGAAAAGCAACAATCACCCATAACAGCACGTTTTTATACGAACACATATTACAGGAAAAAAAGACTGACTTTTTGCGAAAGCAATCATGAAATCCTGAAAATAGTGAACACGTCGCTTCAAAATTTGAAAAATGAAACTCAGATAATGATATTTCTAATCATTGTGTGTTGATGGGGCAAACATCATAAACTCATGGCTGATGACTAAAGCCCACAGGTTCATAACAACAAAAACGAATGCAAACACGCATTAACGCATATTGCAAGACACCAAAAACATAGACGCTTTTCCACATTTACTCGCTCAACTTTTGAAAAAATACTCAGTTTCATTAGACCTTGAAAGCAGCTCAGTCAGTTTGAAACCGAGGAAGGACTGGAAGGGCTTTGTAGAGGTCAGCGTCACGCACAAAAGATTTCCAATCGGCCAGGCCCCCGAATGGTGCCAGCAAGTCGGCTCCTATCGGCTTAGTGGTTCTACCTCAAGTAGACGTAAGTGGATACAATTCGAAAGCCCAGTCAGCTGGCTAGTCAGCCTCACTTACCGGTTCGTACGTCACTTTACGGTTAGAAACGGATTTTCGAGGCGTCAAGTAGCCTGATATACATGGCCTTGCCGTACTTAATAACCAACCTTCTGCGTTCGATTTGGCGTCTTTTTTCTGCTGTGTAATGGTCGTTACTAAGAGTCCGAAATTTAAGCGCAGCTCCTTTTTTGGCACAAAAGGGGGTAGTTTTTTATAACAACAACAGTTCGGCCAACGTCAGGAACAACTGACACTAGCAAAGCACCCATTTTCACGTGCAGTAGCGGGGAACCCTAACCTTTTCATTTCAGACTGCGTATTGGGTAGCTGTCCCCTTTAATCTTTATAACAGTGGTTTGTTGGGTAAAACTTGAACAAATGCGAAACATCAATGCATATTAGGGGTATGATCAACTGCCTTTTCACAAAATTTTCTCAGAACTTGAGAAAGATATTTGGATGACCTTTTTCGGACATGTGAGGACGTTTTGCAGATACAAAATTCCTGGTACATACTCGTATATTGATGGAGCAAAAATGTTGTGTTAACCAAAAAAATTTTGGGTAACGTTTTTGCGTGTTGGGCGAAAATTGTGCGTCCCCCACCCCGAGGCAAACTCCGGTTTGACACAAGTATGCGGCATTTTCAACCTTTTCCTTGTTTTTTCCGGACTCTGGATATAATAAAATTCTACTATTGTCATCTGTAATTTGGAACAAAATGTAGAAGCAAAGAATATTATAATAAGATTATTTCAACAACTACTAGTACAGTTTACAAGCGCTTCACAATAAATACCTGCAAGCTAAATCGTAATTACCTTATTTTGATGGGTCACTAACATCACAAGCAATTGAGTTTGATTCTACTATTCTCTGCGCGTTTAAGCCTGAAACATCTTTCTTACCAAACATTTTAAAACTTCTGAAAACTTCTCAGGGATCCTTTACGGAGTTGATTAACATAGATGCAAAACCTCGTGGTGTTAGTCCAAATATACACATCATTTGAAACGCGCAGCTTGCAAATACCATCAAATGCACAGCACAGCAATTTTGGGAGATTTTTCCGTGAATGAACTTGTTCCTGAACATTTCGTCTTTTTTCTTACAGCTTCAAAAGCGCAAATTTTACTCTATTTCCAATGCTCTCATATTAAACGTTTTTCTAGAACTGCTGTTTATGCTCTATGCGGTCTCATCTACATGTAACACCATTTGCATGTGTGAAATGTGTGAAAGGAATAAGACTTTAGTAGAACCAGGTACATAGACCCAGTGACTGGACATGGTTAATTTCTTTCGTCAAGTTTAACGGTTGTTAGCGAACGCTTAGCTTTCATACGAAACGGTGAACTCCCCTGTCATCAGATTAGTATCGATAGCTCGAATAATCCCACCTTTCGCCAGCGATGCACGTTCAGTAACCCGGTGAGAAATTAGGCACACAATATGTTTGGAGGTGTTAGCATAATAACAATACTAGCAGTAGCTGGTGAACGTGACTATTGCAGCAATTCTCAGTGTTTTTCCATTAACAAAAACTTTCTGGTTAAAATGGTAGAAAAAAGTTCAATTTTCAGGATCTTGTGTCAGGAATAATGTTTCGATGGGCTAAAGAAATCAGCAAAATCGATTGATGGGTCATCAATGACGATTTTTTCATCTGAAAGAAAGCATCGTTCCGTTCAGGAGTCCACGGAAAAACATGTTTTTTACCTGACGTAGCATCGTGTTTCATCTTGTTTCAGGCTCCACGAAGCATAAATAAACAGGGTGAGACTATAAGATTAGGTCTCTGTTGTGTCAGTTTGCACGGGAGCAAAGGCACTGATGAAACGGTTAGTTTACAGAATTGCAGTCGGTCGCGTAAATATTTCAAGAATCACCAACAGGTAAAATGGCCCTCAAAAAATCACAGAAGTTTCATTTGTACTTTTTGAAAGCACTGTAATAAGCGGCTAATTTTATGCACAGGAATATGCGAGTGATTTTGTGAAAATGAGGCTAAGATAACTTAATTTTTGCTTGAGAATTGGGCAAAACATACACTTTTTCCAGGTTTGGGTTAACCAGGCATGTGAAGACTCTAGTCGTATTTTTGCATGATTGAAAATGGTTGGAGTCTTTTTTTGTTAAAAGAATGATTTAAGTCGACTCTAGCCTCTACTTGTAGAGCGAAATGACTTGATCAGTTTGGGACGGGTAATGACTCATCAAATCATTTTGGAAGCGAGGGATTTTTTGCACTTCACTTCCTGCAGAGAAATTTTTCCACTATTTTTGGTAAACAATTCAGCGCTTGTGTTGTATGTGTGTGTTTGCGTGTGTATGTGGCAGAACCTCTACAAGAGATGATGAAACGCTTTGAAAAAATTCAAAAGTAATTCCGGGAAAGAGTATTTTTGAGTTGCTCAGTCATCAGTAGACTGCAATTCGCATCTTCCAAAGAGTTCCAACGAAAGTTGTGGTCAATACGTTGGGTCCAGGTTCCGCTGCAGCGGCTGCCAGTGCAGAAAAACATTCTCCACCTACGTACCAGTTATCCATACCAGTACTGTAGAAAAAGGCTGTTTTGATCCATAGTTGGAGCCCTACAGGGCGTTACCACTCCGGGCAAGAGTAGACCTGGGAAAATGATGGCTAAATGTTATTCCAGTTCCCAAAAACTGCATAAATCTCAAATTGCAATGCCAACACCAGTTGCAATTTAACGTCCTGCCCAATTCAGCGACTTTAAATGTCGCAAGTGATGTCAATCAAATGAACGTCAGCGTTGCCTGTGTTACCAGTTGGTTTATGTAAGAATCATATACAAATAAGCGTCCAAAAACTTACAAATACTGTTACACGCAATTCGCTCTTAGAGGACAATGCTTTTTAGTCTCTCGGTTTCAAGGTTCAAGGCTAATTTCATATCTTGTTAGAGTAAACATTAACGTATTTAGTATCTTCATATAGATTGAAAGAAGTTGTCAAACCATTGGAGTTGGCCCACATAATGAACTATGACACCTTCTTTGATAGTATCATATTCCACGATACCTCACAAACTTTTCACTTGGCGGTTCTGTAACTGGGAACAAAACTTTTCACTTTGCTGTTACACGCCTGTATGTCACACCAACGTGGCCTAACTGGTTCACAAATTTCAATGAAATGTAAAAATTGCATTTACTAGATTCTATTTCAGGTGATTCTAAATGGTAAGAGTGACGATAGGTTAGTGGAAGAGTGTACTGTACGCCTCTCAGTGGTAAGGTTTTTAGTTCGATCCACGGTCCCTGAGGGAAATGTTGTAGCGCTCCATAGGCAAGATCGTTAACCTCAACCGCCTCAACAAGAAGAAATTTAAGGCTTCGGCTTCCTGTCTATTGCTGTCATGTAAATCATAATACAACAGAAAAAGCAACCTAACAGTTGCGATTGATGGTATCGAAGAAGCACAGATGTCCGAATAAACACGTTTTTTACAAAGGGCTAGGTCTCTATGGCATATTTGGCGAGATCTAGGACGTGGAAATTAAGTAGAAACGGAAATGTTTTAATCGTTAATAATCCGTTCATTACCGTTTACATTCCGTGCCCTGGACCAAGTGCTCGACCTAAGCGCGAGATACAGTACACTGTCTAAAGCAGTGGTTCCCAATGAGGAGTGAACGCCACACAGGGGGGAAATTTGATTTTTCAGGGGGGAATTGAGGCCGACTGACGAGGTCTAGGTCCAAATTTTCGAATTTAATTTTTTATTTCATTTTTCCATTTCGTGGATGCTATGTTCTTTGGAAGCTTGTTCAAACCAAGGTATGGGCGTTTCAAGCTTCTTAGCTGAATCGGAGGTCACTTTTTTAATCATAAGATTTATATATCATCAACTGGGGCGAATCAAGATTTTGAAGGTGATTAGGTGGGGCATGGGCAAAAAAAGGTTGGGAATCAATAAAATGCAGTGCTCAACATACGCGTTTTCTAAAAATTAGGTGGTTATTTTCCAGGTCGGGACACAGCGATCTTGCTCCACAGCCCTTGGCCATTAATTTGTATCGTACTTACTGCAATAACGACATTTGTAATAACGCGTTTCGTAAAAGTTTTTGAATGCTTTTAATATTTCTGTTGAAGCACCTTAATTTTGTAACGAGATGATTGCATTTAGAAAATTCATTTACTCATTGTCTTTTTGCGCGCGGAAATGGAGTGTCGTCAGAACTGTTGCGCACACGCGGCCGTGATCCAAGAGCTAGCGCGGAGCCATGTTGTGGAAGTGCTGTGCTGCGTGTAACTGATTTAACTTATAACAACACAGTTACACCGACAATGCGAGTGTGAAAGGCGATGACAAGTTGCTCGCGTGCTGTCACGTAATTCCACTCGGCGTTAAGCTGGCAGTTGCCCAGAGGCCTCACGTGCTGTTTGTCGCAACAGTGCGAAATAACCTTGCCCAGTGCGCAAACAGCAGGTGTCAGGCGACTTCCACTTGTCCCGTATCGCACAGTGACCAGCGATGTAACAAAATTACAAGTTATTTTTAGAGTAAGCCCAGCAAATCGGATTCAGATTACTTCATTAGTTTTGAGAGACACTCATCTTGAGGGAGAAGTGCAAACTATTGGCAAACTGTTTGGGTTCGCGATCGGATTTGACTTAATTTGCGGTCGAGTTACCGCCGTTAATTGTTATGTTTCAGATCCCTTAACGAGGCAGCTACCCCACTTTATAACGCGTACAGCGGAAACGTCAATTTTTATGGAGGAAATTTCTCCTGTCGCAAACATCTTCATACTGACCACAGGCGCTGTTGCTAGTCAGACATTTGTTGTGTCATGATGTGGTTCATTCCCAATCGCTCGTCCGCCCGTTTCAAGGTTTCACTTCATTACGTAGAACGCGTCGGAAGCCGTCGCTTCTTTTCTCATGGCGTCAGGTGATCCTTCAAGACGTTGCGCTCTCCTGGGACGTACGGTCAACGCCAGCGGAATGCAGCAGTATTCCAAGCGCTTGATCGGAGGTAGACTTGCAGATATGAGCGGCGCCTGGAGTGCTCACAGGCCACTCAGCACTTAGTTATTTATAATTGCCTTGATATGCACCGCAGCACTGACGTTGTGTTTGCATGCCAGCCGACTATGGCATTTAGCAGCACGAGGAGAAAGTTCCTCCATGGGAGCTACAAATGCGCTAGCCGATTCTTGCCGTTAACATCTACACACGCCTGGGAAATGCTGTGATGGACATGCTGTGATGGACATATTTTTCCTCTGAAAATGCTGTGATGGACATATTTTTCCTCTGAAAATGCTGTGATGGACATATTTTTCCTCTGAGTGCTTACATACGCGAGCGTCCGAATGCAACAGTCTTACAAGTTGTTGAAGGAACCAGTAAAATCGAATATATAAACTTTAGATGTTTGTAAATGAAGCTTAAAAGCAATAGTGTTGCAAAATATTGTATACGATCATAAAAAAAGCTTTTAGAACCGCTGATACACAAATCCAAGTGAGCTCCAGGGCCAAAATAAGACTTGTTTTGAAGGCAAAACGTCAACATAACCAGTTTAAGAGTCGATATCGTCACTGGCCAAACTCCAACAAAACTACCGTGCAGTAAATCAGTGGTTTTGGAAGGAGCGAGAGTATCTCTTTTCTGCGTTGTGTGCTTTCCGTAGCAATTGAAATGTGAGGTCTACTTACCTGGGACCAGTGGTGGGTCGTAGAACAAGTGAACAAAGTATATTTTCCACGTCAAACTGCCGGACATCTGCGAGCACACACTCCATAACGTTTATTTTATTGCAAAAACCACTGAAGACACGAGGGCGTGTGGGGANCACTAGAACGAAGTTAGATTTTGGTTCTCCCAAATGCTGCTCCCCGCGCATATCTGTGTTTTCTCCCTCTTGCAGACGGGTTGCGATTTGCGAGAACGTCAAGACAAAAAATTTGGAAAATTTTTTCAAACTTGCAAAATAATCTGGCAAAATTTGCGAAAAAATGCAACAGTGTTCTTTTAATGTTTCTGACACTTTTTTTCCTATCTCTTAAAGCGTCTCCTTACCCTGCAGTCGATTGCGCTGTTTTCTTAAGTGTGGCATTTTGCATCGATCTGGAAAAAATCTTAACGTCACCCAGGACGTTTCCTGTTCTGCACCCTCCTAGTGGCATCGCTGTCAACATTCCACAGTACATGCTGAAATGCTTAATGGACAATTCGGCTTCAACTGCTGCCTGCATTTCAGTTTGTTTCGGATAGTTTCATATGATCTTCAGTTTTACAAAACCAAATTGTTTTAGGACAATGTTTCTCATCAAATTTATCCCGTCATTCTTGTTTTCTTGCGCTTCAAGCATGTGTAGATCTGCTAGATGTTCGTCTGAAATCGTTGGTAGAACCACAGTTGATTTTCAGAAAAGGCACAGAAGCGAAAATCATTGACAAGATAACAAGGGAAAGCAGATGTTATGCCGATTAGATTCAGAAATCATCGTTTAAATTTTTCAAACAGCAAAAAATACAATTGTTGATCGATTCTGTAGCCAAGCATTCAACAGCGTTCATTCTCCGGTTATTTAGTGCCCCAATTAAGCTGTTAATATAGTAAGGGTAAAGTGACCATTCCTCAGACTTATATAGGTTGGAATAAAACCCTACAAAAAATATTGTTAGGACTTAACTTTTGACTGGTATTTTTGACATCTCTGATCACCCTTTCGTCATTTGACCTCTGCCTTTCAGCACGCCATTTAGGTAGCCCCATGGAAATAGATTCATACTATACCCTGTGATACATTTTCAACGGCAGCTGAGCTATAGTTAAAAGACAGCTGGGGATCTTTGAAATGGACATAAACGTTGACGTTATGGTTTCCTACAGCGGTGAGATGAAGCGTACAGACAAACGGTTAAGCATATGATTTAGACGGATTAGCTCATCACAGTAAAGCTTATTGTTTCCCGTCAAAACTGACTGTACGGTATAGACAGTGGTCATTAACAAAATTGTGCTTCGCAAATTTATTTTTTTTTTTAGCTCTACAAAGACTCTGCTGAAGCTGTGACCGCTTCAGTACTTTGAGTCTGGACAGACTTAACCGAGTGCCATATAAACAGGAGCGTGCAGCATTCTTTCCTAGCGCGTTTTTCAAGAATGTGAAAGATAATTTTTCGAGCTTTGCAGATGTGCAACGCTGTTTCTTCTGAATCCATCGTAACCGTAGAATCCTGTCGCGGAACATAAACAACTACAGAAGGCGAAGGATGGTGCGGAATCATCTTGAGACTGTACAGTATGTAAATAAATGAAACAAGAAACTTATCATCTGCTTCACATGTGCACTATGCACAGTCGAATTACAGAAAAGGACCGCGGGCATCTCTTAGACATACGGAACAACTTTACTTTTTTCCGTCTCGAATACAGTCGTCTAAAGCGGTAAATTGCCGCCACCCAAGGCTTTTCCTGATTGAGCGACAGATTCGAAGTACAGAGATCTGTAACACGAAGACTATGCCTAAAGTGAACGATTTGCTTATCATACTCATGTCGAAAAACTTCCTGTACGTCTAACGTTGTCTCTCTGCAAATCAATGTTTGTGAACCGCTCACTAATGTTTGTATCACGGTCCATAACTTGACGAAACTTAACCTTGTTGGTTGTTGCATTAAATTTTGCCTGTTGACAAATGAAAACCTTCAAAGCCATTGTCGCGAATCCTCGTATGATGTCCTCTCAAAAATGTTTGGTTCGACAGGAAAATTAGCTTCCATCATTGGGAACAAACGCCATGAAAAACTCAGGAAATACTTTGATATCAGCAGTTCAACTTCCTCGCCAAATGCGGAAGAAGTAACACCATGGCCTCTTGGAAATGGTGTTTTTTCTCCGTGTTTCCCTTTGTTGCTGTACAGAATGACACGATTTCACACATTTTTTGCAGAAAAAATTATCAGATTTGTGCCTCAGAAGTTTCAAGCGAAGTAGAACATATCATAACGCTGTAACATGATCATAGGCCATGCGATGGTCGAGATAGTTAAAGATGTATTGAATGGACAAGGAACAACAAGCATACTCGAAAATATTAGCAATGGAACAGATCCACTCGCCTCAAGACCAAGGGCCAATCGCTTGTTTACGTGACGACCTATGAACCATGGCTCGATCTTTTCATCGTTAAAACAAACGAACGTCAATCAATCGTGAATTGACTTAGACAAAGTTTAGCTTTGCAGGACAGGCGAGAAAGATTTTTTTTTCGTTTACTCAACGCTTCCTGTAGTTCTCGACAATGAGTGAGAACGATAGCTCAATAAAAGGCAATGACAGACTGCTACGCCAACCGTAGCGATGGTCAGGGATTAACCTGCACAACGTGTCAAACGCCTCTTGAAACAAGCAGTGATTATGCGGATTAGTTCAACAGGTGCCACTTGACAAGACTGCGCAACGCTGAGAGATTGACCTGCACCCACTGGTACCTGCTCCTGTTTTTCGGAAAGTGACATCACCGGATACAGACTTGTGCGCTGCTGTTCACCGATTTCCTGTTGTATCATGTTGACAGGATAAAAAAACAAAATATAGAAATCAAGCATTGCTGGATTTCGTTGTGGATGAGCGTTGAACACACTTGTTTGTGTGTAGCATTGTTTCCCAACTTTTTTAGGACACTGACGTTTTTCGGACCAGTATAAACCTTCGCGGACTCAATATGTGTAGAGACGCCATTTCAAGATGTCTAATGACTGGTGGCTTGCTGAAAAGACAGCGCAGCTCACAAGGCTTCAATCTACTTCATACTGAACATTACAGGCGTTATTTTAAAGTGACTTCATCACTCGGCATGATCTCAGAGCATTAGGTTTCATTTGCGGGCATCAAAGCATCCACTGAGGGAGCCAATAACCAGCACATTGGAAAAAAGCCAATTTCAAAAGTTCTCATTCCAAGCCAATCGGAAATAACTCGAAAACAAATTGTTTTCGCCATCCCGTCATCAGATACGTTTGCTGGAACTTGATCTATGACAGTGCATGGTTGGACAAGCAACAAAAACAACTTAAAAAGAAGCTTTCCGTTTTAAAATTTAACAACCGAACGCAGTTTTTTTTCTAAATGTGTACTCCAACATACATTGCTCATAAAATCACATCATGATACCGATATAAATGTAAGAGTTACTCGATGCATGCCCATACCCGATTAGCAAAAATCGATATCACTGCGAAATCACTTATAAAACACTGCACAGAACATATTAAACTGTGGATCTTGCAAAAACTTTTGTTTTTCCTTGCACTGTATTTTGTACCCATGAAAAAAGCAAGCCTTTTCAGGGAAAAAGAGTCGCGATTGGCAATATTTTGCAATATGTGTTACACGAAAACTCCACATAATTTTAGGTTAATTGGCCAGATACAGTTTAAATTTCCAGGCTGGCAGATAGTTGCATAAGCATAAGGGTTAACGTGGGGAGGGGGAAACGGAGATAGTGATTCACGTTCCATAACTTGACGAAACTGATTCATAGAAAGCAAAAAGTACTTTGTAATGCTTCAAAAGCAACCATTTGTTGATTCCAAGTGAGGGCAGTTTGCTAACCTCAGACCCATGCCTCCGGTACAAAACCCTCTGTAGGCAGTCAACTGCAGTAATAATAGCGTAGCCTACCACACGTGAAGCTCATGTCAAAGAAGTCGAAGTCGAACGGACTTCTTTTCAACACTGCATTGGTGTCAGGCTGCCTGCGTGTCTGCGAAGAGCGCCAGCGGCGTTAACGACCTTGATGAGCGGGAACAAAAGCGGGCAGCGGAAAACGGACTGCAGGTGCGCAGTGTGGCAAAAGTCAACAAAGGCTAGCTGCATTAAACTTACGGCGACATCCCGCTTCCAGATCGACTGCCTTCGTATCATGAGATCTTATTGGCCGGCTTTGCGGCTGAACCGCATGATGAAACATTCGAGGTGTATTACGATTTCGCCATACATCTTGGACCATCAGCCCAGTCGCATTGTTTTCATTTTTGAATTCTAAAGCGCGACGAAACGCATTTTATCACGTCTCACATTTGGTGAAAATAGGATGTTTGTACAAACACCGACTAGAGCTTTTGTCACCCGCAACGAAGTTCTTGTTTGTGGTGTCACTGAAGCTGGACTTAATTAAGATTAACAGTCTAGTTTGTTTCGTCAAGCTGAACGCAAGTAGGATTCATGCTTCGATTATGTCTATTCTAGTCGAAAAACTTGGCTAAAAGATTTTTTGATTAAAAAGATATATATGTAGAACCAGACCCATTACAAACAACTGAAATTTGATCGTCTATGTTTTACAGAAATATTTGATTTTGAACTTATTTTTCAAACAATATGTTCAGACATTAGCCGTCGGCACTACACGACCACACTCTCAATGCTTCTAAACACCGTGATTAAAATATTCTGAAAACGTTCTGTAACGTTCAGGGTTAACATNACAACAACCGCCGCTAATATCAGAACTCGATTCAGAACAATCACATTGGAATGACATCAACAAATGTGAAGGCAAATGTATACTATTTATACTTGCAACACAACCGTTCTCACCAAAGTCAAGTAAAACTCAATTACAAACTACACTTTTTGTCCCCTATAGAATCTGATGAAAAACTTCTTTGTTATAGTTGTCTTCAAAATTGTCATCACATTTGGCGCTGATGGAAGAAAATCATCAGAGCAAAATAATATTCTCAAAGACAAGCATCAACCGATGAAATGACAGCTTACCGTACATTTCACAACAATGTTGATCAGTTTATGAGTTCTGTGATAATGCTGTCAATGGCTCAGATGTACTCTGAACCATTCAACAGCCTACAGCTTCGTATGGAAAGGTTAGTGTGAATTGAGAACCGTACAATCGTTGTGTTGAATAAAAAACAATTAACATGATAAAAAAGGTCAAATTTAGTTCGAAATGCAAGTGCAGCTGTAGTCGGTGATAACTATATGTATAGGCGTAAGCGTGGAACTGAAAGATTACACGTAGAACTTTTGGACAAAAGGGAAATGGTTTTGTGAAATCAATGGGGGACTGACGTTTTGAATAACATTGCTAAAAAACAGTGGATAACTTATGGAAAAAATTGCGGAAAATCTGTCAGTTATCAGACAATTCACACCCAATTTGCACGAAAAACCTTGGTCGTAGCAAGCATAAGAAACAGGACAGTAGCTATTTTATCAGGGCAAAATGACTACCGCCCCATTCCAGCTGTACGCCATAATGCCCGCTGCATGAACTATGCTCAAATGCGCGATGCCTACTCATCAAATTTCATCCAAGACCTGAACCTGAAATATCACTGTACTAGTCTGGCTAACAAGAAATGTCCTTTCATCGGATTGTCCTGAGGCCAAACGTTGAAGAAGGTTAGGGTTTTTCGCAGTTTCTAGGAACACATTTTCCAGGTTTCATTGACTGTTCTCATTTTTATAGAGCGTTATCATTTGAAGTTAAACCAGACATCAGTTTCTGCTGTGCTGCACATTTAAGTTAAAGACCACATCCTCAAAAACATCTGAGAAGCAGTAAAGGCTGCTGCTTTCAGCAAAAACAAACTGTGAGCTTTCATCAACAAGTTTTAAACTTGAACCATTGCGTCGTTGGATGCGCATGGTGTGGCAAGGTTGGTAAGCAGGTTTATTCATGCATTTCTATGACTCAAACCACGAAGCAACAGAAACGCAATAAAAAGTGCAAAACACCAAAGGCTAAAAATGTTTTGCATGAAAAATAAAAAGTGTGAAACACAATTGACGATTTAGGAATTCTGCAAATTGGTGTGAACTACATATTTGAGACACAAAGGTATTGGCAAAAGACATTATGAGTAAACTAACCAGCCAACCTGTTTTTGGCATAAATCAATACCAGTGGCGTAGCCAACCCAAAATTTTGGCGTTAAAATATTTTGAATTTAAACGACCTACAGTATTTGGCTTGGGACACCGCGTCTCAAAGCACAACACGGCATGTTATGCTGAAAATTTGGGGTGACGTGGCCTCTCTGGTCCTCCTGCTACGCCTATGATCAATATTGAATCGAAGACGTTTCAAGTGAAAGATGGAAATGAAGTGACAAAANGCAATAATTTGAACATGACATAGAAGTTAGTAGCAACGAGCAACATCAAAGAAAAACAAAAAACAGAGCGAAAGACATGCTTATGCAGAGGGAAGGTGGGTTAAGCATTAGGAGGGGCGAGGAGTACTACAGAAAGAAAAGGCACTATATACAAGCTTACATAAAAATGAAATAAACATAAGAATGAAGAATCAACCGGCATATTGACAAGAAAACAGGAAATTTTGGTATTGTTTTCCAAATTAAAAAGATGAAAGGGAATTCAAGTTTCCAGGAAGCTCAGACCAAACTTTGAGACCAAGATATACATCAGTGGTTCCCAAACTGGGGGTAACATGCGATTCTTCGGGTGGTAACGCGGAACCAAAACCACAATGTTGTTTTGTATTATGAGCGATTACTGCGAAATGTTGAGGGTAATAAGATAATCGCTACCTTGATTTGGGTAACGGCTCGAACAAGTTTGGGAACCACTGATATACATCAAAGACAGCTGACCCAGAGATGTTTTCGTTCTAGGTACTGTATTTTTGCGAAGAAGAAAGTCTAGTTTGACAATTGTGAACAGGTGCAATCTTACATAAAAAAGTCATTACCAAAGTGTTCCAGGCAGTCCACAATTATAAAAAGAGTACATAAATTTAGCAACTGATAATTTAAATAAATCGGGAATTTCCAATAACGGTAACATTGACAGCAATTCAGTACTTGGAATAGAGAATATCCGTTTTAGTTTTAGTATAATTAGGGACCTTACAGCTTTATTCTGCCATTTAATTAGAGGAAGTAAAGAGTAAAGTAGTCTTGTTGGATCTTCCCCAATTAAGTATTGAGTAATTTAAGAAGCATTAAAAAAGAGATGAATAAACAGGTATGACAACTGAAATGTTGGCGCAGTGTTTCAGTTTGGACAAAATTCCAAATAACATGATTTAGCAACCTGTGTAACAAATTCTTCATTTGAGGCTTCCAATTAAGTTTATCATCAATTATAATGCCAAGATATTTTAAGTTACTTTGTTTTGATATTGGTTTATTATTAATATAAAAAAGGTTATTGTAAAGGTTATTCATGAGTACGAAATTTATTTTAGACAAATTGATGCATAATTTGTTAGCACGAATTCTTTAGTCAATATTTTTAAGCTCATAAATTTTGTAGATTTTAATAGTTTTTCCTGAAATATGAAGTTTGATATCATCAGCATATAAAATAGTATTAAAGTTGTAAGCATTTACAATATGATTAATAGTATATATAAGAATGAGTAAAAGCCTAAGAACAGATCCCTGCGGACGCACCGTATGTTACAGGTAAGAAAGAATATTTAATACCTGCTATTTTAGTACACTGAATCCTGTTGTCGAAGTAGAAAGCTAGACGTTTTAGGAGTATCCACTTACTAATAGTAAAACAATTTTTGTTTCTAGGATATCATGATGAGAACAATCAAAGGCTTAACTCCAGTCTAGGAACAAGGTCCATGTTATAAGTTTGTTGTAAATATTAAAATTTGTGTCAACATAAATTATAGCAATTTAGAATGGTTAGTACGAAAACCATACTGCTGTTTGCTTATCACGCCATTACTTAATATAAAAGAGTACAATCTGCTGTAAAACAATTTTTCAAATACTTTGGAGAGGGTTTGATAATTGGATATTGGTCAACTCCAGCTATGTCCAACCCAAATGGCTTACTGAGCCAAAAAGTGTGTCGCTATCTTGGCCAGGGCCTCACATTGAAAGACATATTAATGCGGGCCGAACATTGAATGGCTTACTTTGAGTTTGGCAAGCTAAATTTAGCTTAACTTAATGCACTGGAAGTGTTTGAATGCAACTGCAATGATAACAGACGTGATAAATTGGCTCTGAGGAGCACCAGCATCAAAATTGTCAAATTTAAAATTATCAAATACAAGGACAGGTTGTCAGTACATCGGATGTTTTACTACAGAGAAAACCTAAACTGGGCCGCATGCGGCCCGCGGGCCTCGGGTTGGACACAGCTGGTCTAGTCATTATAACTGGAGATTTGGGAATGGTTATTTTAGAGTTGGTTGTTAGTTGAGTAAATTTAGGGGTGAAAAATTCACCCTGTGCCACACATTTATTAAAAAATTGTGATAACTATGATGATAAAATCTTAGTAGACAGTTTTAAAACTTTGGTGGATTGTAATAAGAGTTTGATGCAATTTTGCATTTTAGATATGAAATTATTTTGCTTTCTTCATCAGCAGCGGCAAGCAGAAATGAACAAAAGTTGGAAAATTACTCATTGAGAAAGTAGGGGGCAACATTTTGGAGGATAATTTTTGCCAATATTGAAAAAGAGAATATTTGAGTCTTCACAATGGTTTTGATTGCTGCAGTCAGAATATAGGATTCTGTATCTGCTTTCCTTTTTGTTTTAAAAATAAGTTCATTAATTATATTCGAGGTCTTTTTAATATCATTTCCACAGTAACTCCATTTATAGTAGCTCGGCAAACTGATTTTATAGCAACTCGACATGTATTTACTCGGCATCTCGATTTATCTAGCTATGAAAGCGTAAGAGCCGAATGCTTTGCTCTTTCTCTGCCACTGATTGCACAACATTTTTGCCGTTGTTAAGCTTGAAATTCCCCGGTTGCTGAGTGCAAATCGATTGATTACACGTTGACCTGATGCGTTGCGACTAATTTAGAAATACTTTCCTTTGCACAAACAAGATTAGCTTAAGAACCAGAAATCGTAATTATACGAAGGTCTGGCGCACGCCACGTTAAGAACGATTTGGTTTTTGTTGTATTTTCTTTTCAGAGTTTTCGCTTTTCGCCATATAAAGTACCCCAAAGAATTTTCTTCGGAAATAACCAGCTTCGTGTCTCGTCATTCGTCGGTAAGAACACAGTGAACACCAGTAATTATGCAAGGAATAGTATGTACAGCAGTAGGGCGTTTTTCCTGTTAATCTACATTTAATCGACCAGGCCTCAAGCTGTTCCAGCTGATAATTGAAAGCTTCTTCAATATAATGAGATGAAAGATCTGTATCTCTTTTTTCTGTTCCATGGCTATGGTAAAGCAGAAATCTTGCTGGTATGACATTTACGCCCTGATGTGGGATGTTAAACTCCGGGAAAACAGCCAATTGGCAAAGGTGGTATTATGACCAATTAAACTTCACGTCACATATACGTAATACACCAACTGCGCCATTACATCCCGACAAAAAAGTCGAGCCGCTTGAAGCGAGTCTTTAATTTGGATAAACAACGCCAAAGCACCCTGTTGTGAAATGCTTGCTTAGAAGTTGTACATCAATTAAACAGCCAAACCCATATGTCAACTTCCAAGGATTCGGGTGATCGACCAAGCTTTACGACATGTCCTCTTTGCTACTGTTTATGAAATACGTGTNATGTACGTCTGCCACTTCAGAAGACCTTGCTTTGGTTGGACCAACCGAAAAAAACCTCTGTTGTCATTCCTCTGGCACCAACTTGGCGATTCCGTTGAAGTGGCACCGGAAAACTAAATACGCACAGAAGTAAAAAGTTGCATAGCTTGCCACTGATTTCCTCAGCTGCCTTTCAAAACAAAAACAATCTATATTTTTGCATACTGTACAACATTTTCTGTTTGCTTAGCCTCAAAATAGAATTTTGGCTCAGAGTCGTCTTCGGTCTTTATATTTGATATTTTCTTAAGCATTAACCCTTCCCGAACATAGGCACACGATGTTTGTTCAAGACGTTTTAGAAGCTATAACACAATTGTTAAACCCTAGGCAAATTTAGTCACTCTTTCAAATGTTCTTCCATAAGGTCGGGCTTCACCGTACCAGCCATAGCTATATTTATGAAACAAGGGCAAGTAAAGCTGCTTACAAATTCGCAGAAAGAAACAAACGTTGGACAGCAATGTGCAAAACATGATTGAATTAGATACTAAAAAATGCTCACGAAGAACAGTTAAATCACAAAACACATTTCTGATTGCACGAACATCACTGCATTTGCCAGCGATTTTTTTTCATTCCAGTTAACTTTTCATACTGAGACGGAGATCTGGAGTTCCTTGATCAGTTCGCTTAATGTAGCGAATATTTCCACAAGGCGTATCCAGCGCTTAACTTGATGACAAACATCATAAAATTCTATTACATCAGCTTTCCTCACAGAAAGTAGTTATAATGTAGCAGACGTTAGCGTTTGATGCACGAGAGGAGACAAAAATAAGAATAGAAAATCCTAATATTTTGGGGACCAAATTAAATACTGAAAAGAACAACTGCACCGGATTTAACTTTTTAACATAATACAATCCGTTTATGAAATTTTGATCCTGGGAAGATGCCCAACAACAGGCCTGGCACTTAGTTGCAGGGTTGTTTGGTCTTGAGCGGCACACAACACTTACAACAGATAGATTTGGACGCTGTATCATGAGCTACGTTTTAGGACTTTTTTATTGCTGGTTTTATAGTGTAACTGCATTTGGGCTTTGCAAAACAGTTATTCATCCCCGGTGTATTTTTTTCTTCATTTATTTATGTATTTTCCGTAGACTCATGGTCCATATCACAAGCGTAATCGAATAAAACAAGAGCACAAAAAATGGTTACTAAACTTTTTAGCGGAAACAAATTTTGAAACATACTTTGGCTTCACCTGTCAGCAGGTGAAAAACACGCAGATCCATTGTCGGTGACCAGCAATTGCATATAACACCAGGAATTTCCAGATAAAACAACCGTTTGCGTTAGTAGCGTTCTGGAAGCCACCAGATCAAATGCTATCAAAAAACGGTAGTTTACTGTAACTTCAATCACAAATGTTTGGCGTTGGGCATCGTAGTTCGACGAAGAAGTTAAAGGACAATCAACAGCTCCAACCAGTCAATCGAATGATCTCTATTTTCGGTGTTTCCACCTAGGTAAAGCCTTCTACACTTTTTAAATAGATATAACTTCATGCCCATAACGTGGTTTGGAAATTCTTCTGCTAATTTGGCAACATGTGTTGTACGTATTCATCCTCATCCAAAAAATGCGAGGACTTTAGTTGCATCTAGCAGCAACTTTTATCAAGTTGGATATGACAACCAGAGTTATTAATGATGGTTGTTGAAATTTTTGCACGAACTTGTCAATTAAATTCATGTGCTTTGTGGGGTTGCACCGAGCACAAACAGTGACGCGTTTTGTCTCTTTTCTGGTGAGTATTAATTGAAAATCGCATTGTTTCCCAGCAGACCCCTACAGCACAGCGCACATTTAGCTTGGAAAACTCGCGGCTGCCGCATGACGCTAAAGTCATCAACTTGCATTCTGTAAAAGAACTTTTCTCCAGACAGTTGAATTAAGAGTTTATGCTGAACTTTCGTTCATCTGACTACATGCGCATGAGAAATTTTAAAGCTGCCCATCTCATTATTACTGAAAGAAAGACAATTTCATCATGTCATGCCACAAATGTGCCACTCTGACAAAGTTGGAAGGGCGCTCCGTGCAAAAAAACCAACAAAACCGTATTTGATCAGTGCGGTTTTAATGGGATAACGTCCAGTCTTTCGTAAGTGATAACTGCCTCGAAAACCATCAGTCGAACTTCCTGACGCTTAAATGACTCATGCACTTATTTTCAAAAAAATCTCCGCGAAGCTTCTGGTTTTTCCGCAGCGTTGTTTACTGTTTCGAGGAGAGGCATAATAAAAAGGGAAATCAGCGTTTAAAGCCTTTCGAGTCAAACGCCCACTCGAATTTCGGAAGAAGAAAATTGAAAGCAGACGGTTTGCATCTAGCCATTGCCAACGTTCGATTTTCTATTCCATACATCTCGAGTTATCGATCAAGCTAGGACATCGAATGGGAAAGGCGTTCCATTGTCGGCAAAACAAACATTAAGCTATTTTTGAAAATTAGGTAAGCCCTCCTTGTTGGCTTCTTGAAATAGGTCCATCTCAGCAGGAGGAAATCGGCGGATGTATTGCGAAAGGCCATTTTGGGTCCTAGTGCTTCTCGTGTGACACATTATTTGTTTTAAATTCTCCTCTTACCTGACAAATCTTCATATCTTTGCTCTCCTTTCATCAAGACTGTTCCGCCGAGCGTACCGCGTGAGGTCGCTAGCGGTCACGCGAACGTTGCAAAAGAGAGAAAACATTCGTCAAGAACTCAAGAGCAAAGCATTTGACGATTTATCCCGTACCGTACTGAAACGTAACGTCCAACAACAAACAACAAAACTCCATCGTTTTCTGCCTACTTGTTCGAAAACTTGTTCAAACTCGGTGGCTTTCATTCGATAGGGGAAGCTTTCATTCCGGGTAGCAATTCACTTACAAATGTTTTATTCGTAACCCTGCCTACATGGCGTTTTTTCCATGTTGTTCGAACACTGGATTAATTACCCTTTTGTTGAAAAACAAGTTAAAGAATAAAAATAATGAGTAATATTTCGTTTGTATCATGTTGGCTTTTCTGTCGCTTGTAAACGCTGATGTGTTTGGCAAACGTCCTTATTCCAAGTAGATCTCAATAAGGCAGATTGCCCTTTTGTTGATGACAACCCCCCACGGTTTTGATCGAAAGGTCTGCTGTTGCAATTTTTATTTTAGTTCATTATATATTTTTTTATTTTTTATACAACACCTCAAATTTTGATAGACTTTGCTGAATAAAAACGGCTTGTTTCGAGTGGACTACAGTTGTTGTAACGCCTCATTTTTTAAGCACGGAATTTTTTCACACTACTTATGCTTTTTTTTCATATTGCACGCTTGTGCGGTCTTGGTTACAAAGCCGATAATAATGAAAGACACACCCTCTATCTCTAATCATTTGTCTCTCGTAGTGTAGCAGTAATCCTCGGAAGAATGCATGAGATCCGATAAAAATGTTACCAGAAAGAGATTTTTGGATGACATACCGCTTGTTTCGGACGAAGCAGGAAGATGTAAACACGCGTATGGCCACAAGCCACCAGGACTTTGTCGCGGGCTGTTTAAAAAATCAGCGAAAGTTTAATAGATCTTCACCTCCTCAGATTTTCCAACCGCGTGTTTGATTATGTGCCGTGAACTCGTCAGCTACCATTAGTTTATCCGACGCTTCTAGAAATAGGATGATTGATTGCGATTGCGTCATTTGCTAGAACAAGCGTCGCAAACAACAAATAGAGTCTTTCTTCCATTCCGCATCATTCTGCGGTCGATTCAACACAAAACTTGAATGTTCGGCAAAGGTTGTTTTTCAGCTTGTAATTGTTCCTCAGATTAGCTGCACAATCTCTGCGGAAGGTCGCATAATGCAATTCGGATCTTTAGGCCGTTTCAATCTTTAGGGCGCGCTTGTACAGCTGGAACAGGGTCTGCTTCTGCAGTCATCGCAAGAGCGTCAATACGATCACTGAGTCTTTAAATGCATAATTAAGTCTTTCAGGTAATTTTTCGTGAACCTTCCCTTTCACATTTGAAGTCTGATGCCGTTTTCAATAATTCAGGACAATTCTTGATATTGCACCTTGGGCGTATGAAAATGGTCTAACAGCACAAAGTAGAGTAAGAGAAGTGAGGAAGTAGAGTTTGCTCAACGATATATCTTAATTTTCTTCATGCGCGTGCTTTATCAATCTAAACTTAAAACACATCACAGGAAAACAAGCTGATCACTTTAAAGAAAAGCAGTAAACCTTAAGAAAATGAGTTGACTTCAAATGATCTTTATAAAAAAAACTGCTTAGCGTAATGAACGTCATCGTTCTTTCATAAATTAATTAAATCCTCAATTTTTTAAATAAGTGTTGCAAAAGACGTTCGATATAATCAGTTTTGGGGCGCGGATCACAACATTGAGCAACTAAGCTAGATTACAGCGCGCGTCCAAACCAATATGTGACACAGATATAAACATTGCCCCTTCCCTGTGCAAAATGTGCTTTGATCAGGCGACGGATGTCACCTGTTGCTCTTCAAATGCGACCCACTGCACCGAGAAAGTTGTCAGTCGTCCAGGACCATTAATTCCTTTAACCCAAACAAGATCAGTCTCCACGATGGACTTCGAGCGATGAAACCTCTTGGCAAATCGGATCTCGCATCTTGTGTTTACATTTCAGGGAAGGAATGGTGGTTCTCCTTTCGTGATCACCCGTTCTCACGCGATGCTGCCACAACATAAACACTCGTAAGCAGTGGTTCGGGGGTTGCCTTTGTAGCACGTTTAGCTGATATCATGCAGCCGACCACAGCAATGCTGCTGCCGAAAGTTATGAGTGTGCTCCCTTTTTTTTACGCTCAGCGAAACATAACTACCTGCTTGTTCGGTTGCTCTCTGCGAAAAATGCACCGTTTTTTGTTCTGGTCCTCTATTAATAGCTACATAATGGCATGAGCGTTACACCGAATAAAAGACTTGCCAAAAGCACAAAAGAAAACATGCTAGAAAACACATCCTTCCTGATATTAGAAAGAAAAGAGGTTGCGAATGTTGGTTCTGCGACTGAGCGATTGCACTCACACTAGCAGGAGCTGTGAAGTCGCGTGCTTGAAAACTTTTAATTTTATTATTCAGTGACTTGACTGTTCAAAGAATGCAACTATGTTTTCTTTTGAAATAAGGTCTTTACCAAGATATTCGCTTTTTAATAACGTAAAACCAAACACTTCCGTGTCCTTGAAACGTCCGCACATTGAAACTCTGAACTTATCGTTGACAAACGACACCGAGAAACTTCGACACATCACCGTATGCCGACGACCTTCCTATAATTAAATAATCTTCATTTGCGAACGTTGTTGCTATTGAATGCACCAGTAAAAAATTCGCATGGATCGTTAAAAATCTTTGATCAAATTGATGGATCCGAGGCGTACTGGTTTTGGACTTGATAAGTGTATCAAAACTACGTATAGGCTTTTATTTTGAAATGTAAGCTTGACAGTAGCCATTTTAAGAGGCAATGCAATATCAATGGCGCCCGGGACGAAGCCTTGGAGGAGTACGCTTTAAACTGTGCGAAAATGTGTGTAACAGTGCAATAAATACAGGCAAAATTAAAGAAATATAGAAAGTTTATTTGCCGCAAATGTTGTAGGTTGTCATTTTTGGCGATTTTTGTTTTATTTCCAATACTGTGTAAAAAGTATTTCATATAAAAATTGCGTATAAGACCCCACACATGACCAACCTGCAGGTCATAAGTGAAATTAAACCATTCAACGGTTACTCTATTGCTGGTGTTTTTTTACCAATGATAATAGCAAGAGGACTCGTTGAAACGTTTGGTGTTAACCACGTCCTTCACTCAGATTATTTCAGAGTTGTTTTTGCAGTACGTGTTTCGAATACTTCTTCTTTTAACAGCGTAAAATGCTTTTACTTTTACTCATTTGACATTGATCATTCACAGGTTTTTCATCCCTTCATTATAATAGGTTTGATACCTATTGCTTTGTCCAATCTTTCCTTTTTTGCTATGAAGTACACTTCAGCAATGATGTGATGCTCGGTCGTCATGTCCTATGAAATCATATGTCAGACTCTTAAATAGACTAATTAAGAGATCTCTCTCATCTGACTCGCCGTGACCATTCAGAAAAAAACAGCATTGAGCATGTTTTGACGCACGTTGTCAAGCTTTCATCAACGGAGAAACAACCTGTGCTAAGTGATGACCATCAGCTGAACCTGATTAACTAGCGTAAGTAGCGTTTAGACCCTGTTTTCAAGGACGAAGTAAACGCAAACCGGACTTGCCTTCAATAACAAATCTTCATTGCTGTGGAAATGGCATGGAACGAGAGAAAGCGGCGGTTTCTCTCAAGCGCTGACCGGATTTTTGAGACAGCGCAGTAGCCCATTTTCGCTCTATGTTGGTACCATCAAAACATCACCAGCCTGGATTGACATGCAAGACCGACATCCTCTCACGCAAAGGCAACCTTTGCGTGGATAATGATGGCAGCCAATAAAAACAAACTCGGTAATAGAAGTTATCTATTTGTCAAACAAGCGGCGGATATTGCTTTAACGTGTTCTGTGCGATGTGCGTGCAAGGTCATGGACAGCTTTGTATAGCTCGCACGCATAGGTGATGGTATCTTTTTGTGCCGTCACAATCCACTGGAAGAGTTCGGAAAATCGTTGGCGAATCAGTAGGCAGCTGAAGTATCACCTGCTTTTTGTAAAAGCAGGCGATTTATCTTTACATCAGAATTGTTCCTAACGAGATAGCCCAGTTTTTGGCTGCCACAACTATAACACAGGCTGTTCTCTGATTGCCTGATAATGTCGCTTACCCGATCTATGCGCAACCTCTATATCTCTACACTCTCCCACCTTTGTTGAAGAGGCCATTACGAGGCTGATGCTTACGATGAGTGATATACAGCAAACTTTCGGCTACAGACGAAGCTCATTTAACTGTTGACGTGTTGCCAACAATTAATGTTAATACAAAACTCATCTGCGTGATACATCCCACAGGCTAGCGAAGGATCCATACATGGCGGATAGATTATGAAAACTACAGTAAGATTTGCACCCTGCGGTGTATTCACAGGCGTTAAGTGTTTTACCCAATTTCCTCGCTAGGACTTGAGTTTCGAATATCGACGGTCTTTGTTTTGCACAAAACGCTGTGTGTTCTGTCCTATTTTTGCAACTAATACATCCAAACGAAAGGTCAAGAACTACGTTGGTCGCGACCACTTGACAACTACGTCACGAACAGAAATTTATGACTTCTGATGCTGCACCCCAGGTGATGGCATACTGCTCACGGAGACACACTGATGTTTGCCACAGTCCAGTCAGCTTCTAGCAGGAGTTCGGATATTTTGAAATGAAACACTAAAGAATTTACGAAAAACTTAAAATGGTTGGAAAGTGATTTTGCATAATGACGATCCCGCGTATAAACAAAAGTTAAACACATTTCGTTAATTGCGCCTTCTTAAAAGCAGAAAAATATCCATTTCAACGTCAAAGGTTGAAAGTATCATGTAGATTGACTACGGCTTGGTACTGTTGGTCTCCACCGACTCAGATAAACGGAAGACATAACAAAGAAACCAACACAACATGTCAGTCACAGAAAAACGCTTTTCATAAATCTCCAGGACTCTGTGATATGATCAAAATGTTTTTCGTAATGCAGTAGAATTCGCTTGATAAATCCATCTTGGTCGTAAGCGATTTTGGATTTAATAAACGGTAGATTTAATAACCATCACAGTAAATATGAGTCTATACAAAGAGAAGCACAAATACGTTAGTAGGCTACATTGTGCAGTATTTATTAATCATGCAATGCAAAAAAATGATCAAAGGAGGTTTGTTAGGTAGGAAATATCACTGAAAGAATGGCGTGTTTCAAAAACGTTCATGTTGCACCAGGCCCCTAGCCACGGTAAGCATTCGGGGGCAGTTCCCCCCAAAATATTTGTGCTCCCAAATTTTATCGTGTCCCGAAAAATTTCTTTTAAGCATTTAATAAAAACAAAATCTTTCTCCCTTAAAAATGCATCCTTCCCTCAAACCTTAAAACCTGGGTACAGGCCTGTACTGCACAGTTACGCGAGGCAGTTGTTCGTACTACGGAACAGGAGACTGATAACACAACAAACTATAATCCCAGTTTGATAACCTTCGATTTAGTAAAATTGACAAATCTGATTTTGGATCATTTGAGATTACATTAATTTTTTCACCAAAATCATTATATAATGGATTTATAAAAAGAATATTGGATTTATTAACAGGTTATTTTTGATGCAAAAATTCCTTTCCAAAGTAAATTGGATTTAATACACGGTTGGATTTCATAAGCGAATTCAACTGACTTTGTAATGGCGATTTTACCATAAGCTTCTGGCGTGGTCTCTAAATTGAAAAGATTTCACAAAGGCGAAGTTCAAACCCGTCGAGATTGCAAACCAAATGATGTTTGAAATAAATGTTAAGCTGAGGTTTTGATCTGTGCTTGACCTCAAAGTGGCACAAAAGTTAACCTGAGTGTAACAAACTGTATATATTGGTCAGATGTTCGACCGAAGTTGTTGAAGATTCTGCTTCTTGCGTATACCATAGTTTACAAAATCCACTTCGTTGTTAGTTTCATGTAAGGAACTCCGAAAATTGCATTGTCAATGTAATAACAAGCTTGCAATAATGACTTACGATCCAAAAACAGCACATTGAAGCCTTGCTTTTGAAATCGACCGACCAGTATGAATACGCAAAAGTTGTCAACAATAAGAAAATGGTATGGGCTATATTTTATGCAAGTAAAGCATTTGCGCAATTTACTCAGTCCATGTTAATCATTTTAAAATGGGTGGCATTCGTGTTTACGCATGGCTGATGCCGCGCCCACCACACACCTTTTACTGAAACATCACGCTTCGTTTCGTTTGCACTGTACTTTCACACACACTTGAGACGTAACGACATATTTTGTATTCTTCGACGTCTTTACTGCAAAATCATTTTTTGCGAATGAGAACCATCTCTCTGATTCATACGTTCAGCAAACCATTGCTAAAACAGGAGTTGACCAAGTGAAGCTAAATTATTTTCTAAGTTCTTACTTCACGAATCTGAACCAGCGTCTGTAACATTTTTTCAACGAACAACGCAAGTTATTATCGTTCAGTTTGATTAGTCAAGCCGTAATATGGATCCAAAGCACCTTAGAAAACAGCTTTGTCACAACACGTTGCTTCAATAATTGAAGCTATTTTGGGTTACTTAGCGAGAAAGCCTCGATTTTATATGTGTAATTATTGACGTTTTCTGCCTCGATCATGTTTTTTGCAAGTTGTGTGCATTTGGCGGCTTGTTTCATTCACTAATAACTCTCCAAATTTCCAAAAACGTCTAGATATTAAAGTGTCGATTTGCTCAATGTATTTTTTGTGGTTTTATTTTACGGATAAAGGTTTGCGGCAGAAGTGTTCTGTTTTTTTCAGCCGAACATGGCTTGGTCGTGATCACTCTTCAACGCAATATCGTGCGCAGTTTAGTCTGCTTTCACTTCATGACGCTATAAAGTGCTTTGCTGTGAACATTAACTTGAGACGGAACAAGCTTTTTGCGTCGTGAAGCGAACTTTCGCAGCTATCATGGTGATCAATTAGCTGAGAACTAGTGGACTTTGTCTTTCCCCATCTCATGTTAAAGGCGCACATACGTTTCTGTGTTGTTCTTATCCACAGCAACAAACGAAGGTAAGATTGTGTCTTTAAAAGTACAATTACGTTTCGTGTCTTTGCATCATCTGTATTTTTGACAAGCAATATTTTCGCACAAATCAGGTTAACAAGCATTGAACACTGCCGTAAGTCACAATCAATTCGCTAACATTTAACTTGCCTGTTTTGTCGCAGTTGTTCTAACGGGAATATACAGTAGAAATTAACAAAATTTTAAACGTTCTCGGCAGTTTCGTAACAAACGACAGTTCCGTAACAATTGAATGCTAGAGTCATTCGAAGTGATTCCGTTCCATCAGCAAGAAGGGAAACCGGATTATCGTTCAGACAATAGCGTCTTTATGTGCCCTCGCATATATATACGCCCAAGGGCAAAACTTGTTTGCTATCATCTTTTTTCGCCCTAAGACGACCTTTCCTGCTACGCACGCGATGGCCTCTTTTCCCCTCCTCATGCACGGTGTTTGCAGTTGCTTGTTCTTCCAGCTGTCACCCTCATCCCCTCAAACCATCAAAAGAGTTTGTGTCGTTCGTCTTCACAGCATCGGAATATTTTCCCCACTTGTTACCATGGAAAGAAACTCAAAGCTTGCCTAAATGGCTTATAAAAACGATTGGATTCTATTTTTGGCAACTTTCAAACTCATAAAGCCAACATGTATAGCGGTATTTTCAAATATTCCAGAAAGTGCAGTTAAAAAACTGGGCGAGTGCGTGAGGTCGGTTCTGATCCTTCTGATCCAGATGTTGCAAAAAACATACGTGATAATTTCACAAAATAATCCCAGCTGCAAAATGCACAAGCCGTTTCGACAGGCGCTTCCCCGTTAGCAAAAGCAATAAAAAAAGAACACTTATCCTCACTAAGCTGGTTGTTGAAAAACAGGTTAACTTCAGTAATCTCTATGATGGAAAGAGGCAGGTGCGATTTTCCGTAAAGCAGTGACGGTAGATTAGTATTAATATTAACAAACGAATGGATCTGCAGGATGGTTTCAAATCTTTTGAGCAAGCTGCAAATGTACTTCATCTAGATCGGCAAAAGAAACTGCAGTTTTTTTATCACAAATTAGCCAATGAAAAGACCAAAAAACGCGCCAAAAGTGCGACCTGAAATGTGTCCGAGAGGATTGCGGGCGAATGAAGTAAAAGCTTTTGTGGTTTCTGAAGAAAAAATGTATAAAAACTTAATTTGTTGCTGCGGAAAGAACTAAGGCTACTCAAGCGTTATTGAATTTCACGGAAGAGATAAGCCAAACGAAATGAAGTTATGTTTTAAAGGTGTTGCGGTTAAAGAGTAACGGTGTTCTGTAATAATATAAACGTAGCCTGAAGCTTGGAAATTTAATCGTGCTCTGTGCTGGTGAATTGGAAGCGTTATCCTAAAAAGGAGACAGAAAGCCAAAGGCCGAGAGCATTTGAAACTTCTGCTTGTTTTGCTCAAATTATTCAAGACTTGAGCCACGTAGCTTCGGAATGTTTTGTTGACATTTACAACCTTTTTGAAGTGCAACTTTGAGACAAGTTTTGCTGGAACCCATGCGAGTAACATTCGCCCACATAAATCTGACGCAAACGATGGTCAAGCACAAGAGCTAAATATGAAATCATTCCAGTGACAGTTATTTAAGGCAGCCGACGATTTGAATGTGTTTATCTGTCACCCAACAGAAAGCAAGCGATTACAAAACGTTGCACTTTAAATAAACATGAATTATGTAAAAGTTTACATTTAGCAAGAGTCTAACTCTAAAACATTTTAGCAACAGTTGATTGAACTGTTGAAAAAATTAGCTCATTTTTTGATATGAAGCGTTAAACGATGTGTTGGCTTCATGCAGCCATGGTCTACCCCGAAAAAAAGGTGCATCCTATATTTTCACATCTACGTTTTCAGCGCCCAGTGTTTTCCAACATCTACTGCGCTACCAGCTGTTTAATATTATGACCACGGAGAAATAAGAAGCACATCTGCGTTCATCCGGAAAATCTGCTCATTTTTGTGGCAATTTGTTTCTTAAAAAACAGCAAAATGTGTGTAGATAGTCCATTAAATTAGCATACACAAAGGCCCGTTTGATTGTATTGGTCTCTTATGGGCAAGGTTTTTAACTGAACAAGTGAATCCTACAGTCACATTTCCAAACAACATTTTTGCTTTCCTGAGATAAAACGGCATGCAACTTTTTTCATTTAAGATCTGCAAGTTCGAAACTAGCATGCCATGGTTTAGCCCAAACCTTTTTGTCTGCATGCACACTGAAAAATGTCCTCAGTTTATAGGAAGTGATGTTGACTTATAACGACGGCCTTTCATCGGCCTCGTTATCGTCGAAACAAGGTAACATCGCAACGAAACGACATTTGCATTCTCGCCATCCTTTGACCATTAAAGATTCGCTGCAGAGATGGGCGTCTCGTAAGCTGTAATTTAAGGGCAATTTCGTTCAGGGTCAACGGCCGCTGGAGCGTACACTTACGTATTTACGTGCATCTGCTCCTGCAAGAATGATAGGTGGTGCGCAGGCGAAAATCATTACCGGTAATGTTTGTCACAAATGACCGGATGTGAGAGTCGTGCAAAGATGTAAGTTTTTGTCATGCCGATGCTAATCTCCGTATTTATCAGACGCAATGAAACCTACGTAAATCCCACGGAAAAACGGATGAAGCATTGACCATTGCTCGGTCACATTAAACTGATCAAGTCAGCTGCAGGGTCTGATGCATAATGATCTTAATTATATCCAGCAGATCAGGGAAATCGCCAGTCGGAAAGCAATTCTGCTGCCAGTTTGAGTACTTTGCGGCAATAGAGGATTTTTGCTGAATTTGTATACTCGCCAAAAAGTATTGCCTGGCCTCAACACAAGACTGGAATCCTCGTGGTCTTACACAAAATTGCTAAAACATCGCTTGTTCAAGACAGGTCTACATTTTAGTTTCCTAAGTTTACCATTTACATTACTGGACAATACTACTATAACGTACGAGAAAAAATGAGGGAAACGTCGGAATTTCTAACATGGTCTTTGAACTAGTCTTTACAAAGTAATATTAATAACGTATTAAAGCGCGGTCATGAAATGACAAGCAAAAGTCTTAATGGCTGAGCATCATCCGTTATTTAATATCTAATTGAAGCGAAAATGGCGCTTTGCCGTGATGTGTCGACACTCGTTTTGCCCATGTAGTTTTCAACAAGACTGTGATTTTAATGGCTGTGGTTCTTATTATCGTTTTCGCGTCGGGAAAATTGCGCACAGTTGCAGCGGAGCGTGTCGGGCACGTGAGAGTCATACTCCTGCATGCTCATGGGAGAACCCGCGTCTGGGTATCATCATCGCTTTTTTCGAGGAAACATATTTTTCCGACACTCCACTTCCTTGCATCAGTGGCAATGGACCACGAGCAACCGCGTGCTTTGGCAGACGACGGAAAGTGCGCGATTTTCTGCAAATCAACGCAAACTGGCGTGCAAGACAACCCGCCGCAACGGGTGGTTCGTTTTCGGCACGGCAAGTGTGTTGACGGGGAACATCGTTGGCGGTCTGCTGTCAACAGCTGCTTCAGCAGCGTTCCGCCTGAAACCAATCGCCTGAACTACGGTATACAGAAAACAACGCGTGGCATAGTGACGGCGTTTGGGATTTTTAGGTGTTTCGCGTTGGTTTGCCAGAAGTTTCTTCATCGCAATGTGTTTTTCTGATTTAGTAGCACTGTTGTGTGAGCCTACTCGAATAAGACAAATCATTTCCTTCCTTCGGCGTGAGTGCAGTTACTTGTTTAACAGAATTGAAACAAAGTCGTCTGAAAAAAAATGGAACGCCGCATGATCGTCGGAGGAACGGTGGACAGCGGCATTATTAAAGACACCTAACTATTGCAATAGTTAACAAAGCACGAACGCTTTCTTGGTATCGCCACTTGACATACTCTGACTCCGCCCATGCTCTTGCGAGGTTTGGTACGTAAACAGTAACTCCACGTATTCGTCGACCATCCGCATTGAAAGCAACTTATCTACAGCTCTGGCAAAGTGCAATTGTGGCGAAGAGAAAAACAGTTGCCGCTATCTCACTCCAGGCAGCGGAACTAAGCCAAGCTTCGTGGAGCAAATTGACAAAGCATCATTCAGCAGTCGAGTTTTTGTTTTTGTTCGCGTCCAGCATACTATCGACGTGGCAGCCTACATGTGATAGGCTGCGGGGTTTTGGCTTGTTGACATGCTAAAGTGACCTTTTGAGTCAAGCTGGCTGGGTTCACAGCTCCTTTGCGTCCTTGCGCTGCATCATCGAAGCAGATTTTATACTTTCTCCAACCGCAGGGCAATTAACAACGCGCGTTTGAGTTCGACGTAGCATAGGCTGATTTGTCGTTCCGAAAGAATCGCGGCTTTTCCGATGCTTTTCAAGTGTCGTGTGGAATGTGTCATGAATGATAAACGAGCATCAAAAAGTTGCTTCAACCAAATGTAGCCAGACTTGAACATGCTCGTACTGAAGACTCGAACACGTTCACGCTGAATATTGAGGTGATGTTTCGTCTGAACCGGGTCACTTTTTGCACAAACGATTTGGCCTTGAAACAAAAAGGTCATCAAAAATAAAAATTACGTCTCATACTCTGAGTAAATGCTGGTATAGAAATGCTTATAAAGATTGTCATTTTTTGTAATTCATGCTTTCAGTGCTTTTTCTTAGAAAAGTTGCGAACATCTTAATATACGTACATACGTAGATATATATTTATTTTGACATTGTATTTCTTTTTCAGATAAACAGGAGAGTTTAAGAACGCAATCAATGCTATACGTACGTGTGTCAAATGTTTTACTCATTGGAAGTTTGTGGACTTCCGTATTTTATTATGTTTCCATTAACTTCGTATTTGCATACGCTGGTAAATAATTTTTTAACAAAACAACGGTAAATAATTTCTTCCAGCTTTTACAACTACTGGTGACAATTGCCATTTAGTCGTTGCGCTGGATTTATTGACTACCCATTTTCGTGTTTATCTTGTCGATACTCATGGGCGAAAATAATAGGTTGTCAGGCGACCAAACACCCTCAAAATTTGAACTTGCCGCTATTTCCGCCACAGAGTTTTTGTTTGACGTCAAACAGTTTCCACTTTACTTTGTTTCAGCAACACAATTGTCTCCTACTAACATAAATGTCCCTATAGCGCCAATCGCCCCTTCCGATTAAAGTACTCCGCCCTTGTAAATAATCCGGAATTGTTTCTTGTTGTCCTGTTAGTGTTGCTCAGTGTGCAATGCAGTTTAATTCAATATGGAGGTTTCAATACCAAAAACAAAAAGTTGATGTTGAAGCTTGGAAATTGTGATGCTGAAAAGGAGGAATTCGGTGGCACCACTGTCCGTATAGGCAGAAATAACAGACGGTTTTGTTTTGGTGTTGCTGGGAGTTTTCAGCTAGCTAAAAATATGTTGGTTCAAACTTAGCTGAAAGTTTAAAACGTTTGCAAATGGTACTCATCACGGTTTTCGAGTCCTACGCAAGTGAGCTGCCAGGTGTAAATTATTGACTAAAGTAGTCAGCTTTTAGCTTTCTCTAACTGCTACTGTGTTCATAGACATGATGCTTCATAAACAACCGCTTTCGACGTTTCCGCCAACTTCTCCAAAAACCGAAGTGTTTCTTCCTCTCCGATATCCAGTTTTTTGTCATTTTTTTCATTCAAGAGCAGTGGTTCCCATTCTTTTTCGATGCATTCCTCCCTTTGCTCATATTGGAACTTTTCATTCCTCCCCTATTACACAAATTCAGCAGGGTAGCTGAAAGCGTTAAACGTCATTTTTGCGATGACTCAGATCACACGCTGTGGGTTGAACCTTAATCCTAGTGGCGTGGTTGCGTCTTTTGTATAAGTCATTATTATATACGATAAAATAATTAGCGCTCCGTTCTACAAGGCAGAGGAGCATATTCAATTCAAACGTACATCACAGACTGCAATCGTAGCCGAACTGATCGTCGGACACGACGGGAAAGGCCATAAAGAGAATTAGCTCTACGTGGTGGCTTCAAACAAGCAGCAAATTTAACCGGGAAAAAGTAAAAAATTACTCAGAACACTTGGAATGCACTTAAACATCTAAGCAGGTATCATTAATGATATAATAATCCAATAGATAGCGCCACTGTTAGTTTCGTGATTGAAAGAGTTAATTGACAGAGCCAATGTCAACTTAAAAAAGAAGTACAACGCTTACAATGAATGGGTAACTTTACTAGAAAGTGGAAATTCCTCCCCTTAACTCATGAAATTCTTCCTGGGGAGGAATTGCTTCCCGGTTGGGAACCGCTTTTCTAGAGCAAGAAAATTTCGTCGTGCTTCATGACTTGCAGTATGAACTACTAAAAAGTCTCACAAAGCACACAACTGAAGGAGTTACACGATGGAGTTGAAAATAGCACCAACAATATTCAGCTACCAACATGCAGTTATAGGCCTATACAAGAAGGACTTTTTCCAGTTGGCCAAAATTAGAAAACAGAACAGTAATCATTTTCAAGTCATATACTGAGCTGTGAATGCTGATCTATTGTTCAGCAGGTTTGCTCAGCGTGTAACAGTAAAGCATTTGTCTCGTACAATATTGGCTAAACAAGAGGCAACTTTCAGAATGTGCCAAACACTCGAACGAAACAAGATTACCGGGAAAGTTAACCAAGCAAAATCCCAGAGTTTCAATGCGAATTTCTTTGTCCGAAGCATTTGCCTGTGACGCCAAAACTGAAAGTTGACCTTCACAGCGGATTCTCTTCGTGATAGGTCAAAATTGCAACAGGCCGGCAGGTAGAAGAGTTGTGGAGTAACCTGAACAAAGGTGCGCTGGTTCGAAGCTCGAAAATTTGCATCAGCTATTTTGGGACCAATCCCATGTATCTTCAATCTGTTGTGCTTTGCTGATTGACTTGATGTCGTGGATATACCCAGCCAGGGCTTTCGTAAGGTCGACAAAAAGCATGCCATGGCAATGACCTCACGCTGTCTTTGGTGCCAATAAGCTGAACTTTCAACTCACAGCTATATTTGAAAAACAAATAAAACTTCCAAGTATTTGTTACTCATGATGATAAATAATACTTCCAGCCACGGTGCTTGGACAAAACTAACAGTGATTAAATGTGAAAAACAGCTAAATCCCTGCCTTTTTTTACCAAAACAAGGAGGAAAGACATGCCTTTATATGTCAAATGAAACACTGGCTGTCAGCCAAAATATTTACAAACGCGTCCAAACAACTGGAGCTAACGTAGGAAACAATGGTTCTGCTGGAGGGACATCCACAGGGTTTCTTCAATAAATCCCACAACATAGTCTTCAGAAACAACGTTTAGTTGTTAAGTTATTTTCAGTCGCTGAACCCGAAGAAGATGGTGCTGCGATACAGCGGGAACCAACTGGGCCACTAGGTTTGTGCCACTGTGCGTTAGGTAATACATTGTGCCATTGCTGATGATTTGCTGGAGGTTAGTTGCATTTTAACGTTTTAATGGTTTGCACGCGGCTACAGAACTTGATGGCAGGCCACAAACTCGATAGCTCATGTTGATGTTAGTTGAACATAGGCCGTCACCAATGAATTCTACGGCTCACACCTTCAAGGCACTTGGTTGATGTTTTTCTTGTAGAAAGTTGCGTATAGTCAGTCCGTTTATGCAATAAAGTTTACCTTCTTTACGACCTGCGGAATAGTTGGATGAAGCGCTATCTTCCCAATTCACGGAGGACGATATTCCTGTACTTCTTGGTGTCGTACCCCGAAGTCAGCGTTTTCATAGTAATTTTTGTGAACTTCTCAACAAAACAATTGTAAAAGCTATCTTGACTATAGCTTCTTTTATTTTAAACAGGGCGTCCTTTTTATTCTTGAAGCGACACCATTGCCCGCTTACAGCAACGTGGCAAAAGCCTATTCAGCGTGTTCCGAATGTGTCGAAACAATTGCGTTATTGCGTTTTTTATTATCAATCCAGTGAATTGGGTTAATCCGGAGTAAGGATTCTTTGCCAATCTGCTTGGCTACTTTATTGATCATTGAAAACGTGATAACGTAGTTATTGCAAGTCACGGCATCTTTCAAAGGATATGGAGCACCGTTGCACAGCTGTTCGAAACGTGAAATCCTGTCAGTTTTCAGATGGCATGCTGAGGCGAGGAAATAAACAGGACGCAACTGTGGCGTGATTGAACCATTTCCTTTAACAGGTCTGTCAATCGCGTTACCAATCGTCCTTCACCAGTTGTTATGCTGAGTGATGCTGGGGCTATATAATAGAGTGAGAATGGTCCTGCAAAGCAATTTTGTGTTGAAACAATGTTGACAATCGGTGATGAACTCCAAGTGCATCACTAAAACTTCCGCAGTGGTCCCCCAAAATCTGGACATCCGCAAGCATCTTCCAACGTTACGTCGGAAAATGCTTTGTGTAAGGTGTACGCTGGAAAACACATAACATAAGCGCGTAATTTTTTATTTCGCTTGACCGACCTCTTGCAAACTGCGCTTTGTTCTTTTTTTTTGTTTGATCTACACTTGAAACAACACCAATGGGACCGACTGTTGTGGCTGCTACCTTTCACGAAGCTGCTGTGTTCTGATATATTGCTCTGTGTCCTGATGTGTTCGGTTTCGCTTCCGATTTCTGAAGCAGATAAAAACTTTTCTTTTTTTTAAACTTCATCGATAGCATTTTTGAAAACTATATAAGGATATGAACAAATTCAGTTCATTTCAATATCTGCGTAAGCACGACGTGAAATTCAGTTGTTCACACTTCAACAGATACGTCGTAACTCTACTGGGATTTTGCTCAATATTTATCGTAGTTCGTATCATGTTTTACTCTTTTTTAATCATTTTCCCTCCCTGCGTCCCAAGACCGTAACTAGGGGGGGGGCGCTAGGAGGGGCAAGTCCCCCTAAAAAATTTTTAGACTCCCATGGAAAAGTGTGTTGGACATAGTTTAAAACTATTGGATATAGTTTAAAAAATTGGGGTCTCTCTCAGAAAAGTATTCGCTACCCCTAGTGTTCCAAGCTGGTTACGGTCCTGCTGCGTCTCCATGTTGCACTGGTTTGGCTACAGGGGCAAATACCAAAAACTCAGACGTACAACTACGAAACTCCTCAGGCACATCAAACAACTGCCAAAGCACCGGTACCAGGCGGTATATTTGGTTCTTGAATCTCAATTTTAAAACTTTCTTAAATCTTAATCTTCAGACAGAGCGCGCTTTTCTTTTCAAATGGAAGTGCTGGTGATGCACATGTCAAATATTAGTGTTCGAAACAATTTTAAACCCAAAACAGGATCCATAAAAGATTTTAGGTATTTAACTGCGGAATGTAACCGTTTGCCTTTGCAAAACTTGAGTTTTACATTATTCGACTACGAAAAACCACATTAAAAGCAATTCCTAACCGATCTATACTCTATATAGTTTTGTTACAAATGAATTAAAAGTATCTATCGCAGATTATAAAACAAGTCAAGGTATCTAATAAAATACTGAAGATTTGAAATGCTAAAATTGATTAGGTTAGTGAAACCAGAAATTTTATATTTAATTGCCCTGGATGAGCCGTAGCAGACTTACGTCTGAGTTCTAAAAGTGTTTTTGTGCAGCGAAGAAAGAATGGAAGTCAGAGAAAATGACATAACTGCCGGGTAGTAACCCACTTACCTTTACAGACTTTATTTCGTGTAGCCTATTGTGTTGGCCGTACACCGCGGTTTATATATATGTTTCAGAACAAAATACGTTCAACAAATTTTGTCACGGTATGTCAAAAATTCACTGGATGTTTTTATAGGGGGGAATCTTTCAAACATTGTTATCAAGGAGGCAGCCAGTTTTGTTTGGAATTTTAATACGGAAGTCAGCAGTAATAAAATTGCCGCTGTTGAAGGAAGCCCTGAAACGGTCATGAGAAAACGACTGCAAGAACCTCTCTTTTCACTGGTATTTCCTGAAAGGGCTGGCCTAATGACTGTGTACACTTGTAGATATTTCTGGTTCGATCGAATATAACCCTCATGTCGGATGAGAAGGTAAGCCACAGGATACAACGAATGAGTTCGTTACAATCTTAAGAATACTTAAAAAATTAATCCAACCAACCGTACACCACAATTACATCTTTATTTTTTTATGTTATATCAAACCTATTGACGTATTTTTGACATTAGTTCTGTAGCAGCGCGTCAAAAAAAGAAGTGTTAAAACATCCTGCTAAGTATTCGGGCAAACTGAAAAGGGTACATGATTGAATAAGCGAATACAGAAGTTAATAAAGAACAGCAAATCAGCAAAGCGCCAAGGGTTAGTTGGAACGTGATTCAGGGCTTCCCTTTTTTCAAACATCTGGCAATGTCGAGCGCTTTGCGGTATAGAGAGAGTGGCTTTGCTCCGTATGAACATGCGCGACTTCAATTACTTTTCCTCTACAGTTTCAAACTAAACTGATCTACAGATCACAGATAAATCAGATATACCGCACCAACAAATAAAGGATATAATCGTCTTTATAAACTATAAATCCAGCGTGACTAACTTTTTCTTGCTTTTCTCCGGCATATCAAATTATTGGGGAATAAAATGTCGCCCTCTTGTTTCTAAGAGTCTTGTAGATAAACGCCAGAGCAGCGTGAAAACTATGAGAAAGAATCTCCAAGAACATCGACTTTGCGGTTTTGATGCAACGGCTTGTTGTAAGTTACTTGTAAATTTCAAATTAGAACACTACTTGCGAACACTTGCATCTTAGCGCTTGCATGTTTTTAAGGACCGACGTGTGTGGCCCGCTGTGTCCGGATAAGAACTGACGCCGATGACATGCTGCATAGAATTCGAGTTGATAGAAAAATTTTAATGAATGGAAGGCTAGTATCAAAATTAAGTAAACAAAAGAGCTGCTTGTTGTTGAAAGAAATCCACTCATGATAACTTGTGTGCTGATGACACATGAAGCTATATAATTTTGTTACTTTTTTCACTTTTTAAACAAACAAAAGTAGCACCGTGCCGGCGCCATTCACTGTGTTAGTAAATCCATAGCCTTAACTGGTTTCGAGGATAACAAGTCCCGACCATAGCTTAACGAAGCCCATATAACTTTTGAAGAACTCTCCAGAACACCAAAAAGTAATGTTTCATTATGTTCTGTCTGTTCAATTAAACCCACATGAACAACGCATTTATTTCAATGACTCCGCCAACTTGCTTACTTCATACATGGAAAACATATGACAGTTAAAATTACATAAACAACGTATGGCAACTCCGCCTCCATACGTGTTTGCCAGGTCCGCAACCAGCTGACACTTTTTTGGGGGGCAGAATGTTTATTGCCGTCCTGGCATTTATTAGCGCTGGCAATGGATATGTGTTTCCGTGAGCCATCACACTTCAGTTGTCACGCTTCACGTCGCAGTGCTAGGCAAGTATGGCCAAAACGAGACCCACAAACGAACTTTAACTTTATCACAGAAGTGTGAAAACCTTTAAAACGCTTTCCACACTGTCTTCCACAAGCACTTCACCAGTAACGTCTTTTCTAAAACCGAAAACTGCAAAATTTTGCTGCAAACAAAAATTTTGNAGCAAGAATCGATTTTTAATTATTCGTCTCAAACTTTCAAAGATGTGCTTTCGAACACTAAGTTAACATGGGCGTAGGGGGCCACAACAATTTGGTGGCCAAAAGGGTTTTGCGCGAAAAAAAAACAAGGAGTAGTTTTTCAAACAATTTCGTAATTTAGCTTGTCTAAGTAATAAAAAACGCATCTTATACAATGTTCATCCCATCAATACCAGGAAAAAACTTACCTGACAAACATAATTTTTTAAAGTGATTATTACACTTTCAATGCAAATTTTTTTCAGGTATGAAATGATCTTTGCGCAGACGCAAAATAGGGGCTACAGTCCTCGCTGTACCTCCGCCTCTTACACCTACATTATGAATGCGTTTATCTGAAATTGTTACTGGGCCTCCGGCCTCAGACGTAAGGTGAACCGAGCTGGTCTTTACTGGAAAATAATGCCTTTTTGCTTTGAACATACCTAGTTGAAGGAGTTTAAATAAGTTCCAGAAAAACGTTTTGGCAGGGAAGACATAGACATAGATAAAATATCTAAGTGCTTTTGTGGACAACGAAATGATTTCTGTGAAGTTGCTTTGCTTGACCTCACCGGTTGTCATGTAGCATTTTTAAATCAACGATTCAGAAATTTGCTGTTAAAAATGTGACATACAGTGTTAGCAAATATTACCAATATGGAGGTTAGCATTTCAATTAGATTTGTACTGTACACCTATATGTGCGTCGTCTGAAACAAAGACAAGACTTCGAGAAAACCCATCTTACATTGGGTAAAATTCCATTTTAAGTTTGAGAGCATGCCCCTGGAGCACCAACGTGTCACGTGTGTGTCTCAGGAGGTTCCACAAGAAATGCCGCAGACTTGTAACAAAGTTTTTATAAATGCTAATCTCTTCGCCTTGGACGCGAGTCTTGCGAAACCATGCTAATGTTACCTAGACATTGCACAAGCAATGTGGATGAAAACAATTGGTCCGTTTGCGGCAGAGAGGCTTTATTTTATTGTTTCGGAGATGTCGTTTTGTGCAAACGTGGTTCACGCAGGATTTGAATGAGACACAAGCGAATGAACTACTTTGTGCATTACCTCTGGGGTCTATTTTTACATTTGATTGATCAGATCGAATCACAGCCCTTTCAGAACTGTCAAGGCGAACGCAAACTAGTACATGTGTACATCTGATGAAAGCTTACTTTGGCATTACGACTTTCGAACTGTTTTACCGCTGCAGTGAATAAGTACTCTTTGAGCCAGCTGATTAACTGGATTTTATCAATGAAGCTTATAACAGCCAGCTGCAGTCAGTGGTGGTTCAATAAGCTGCTTTCCATTTCTTGCCCTCAAAGGGTCACCAGATTTTTCAAAACATGCCCATCCATACTTGACCTTGATATTCTTTCTTTTGGTTGTCTTTTTATCATATTTTCCTGAGAAATTTCTGCTCACACGTTAGGAAACTTTAATTGCTCTCGGCATGAACATGGCCCAAGAACTAAGCATGCTTCTTCTACTATGATGTAGGGGCAATCGCACTAAATTGCAGATTGATCTCAAAAAGGGTCCGTTCTGCCTCTATTCCCTCAGCACCTTCGAGTAAGAAATTTATACTGCTTAGAGTCTTAAGTCTTGACGCTTGAAGCACCTTTCTAGTGTTTTTGCCAAATTTTACACAGCGCTTAATGGTTACTTTGTTCGCAGGTACCATTTTCCATGTTTTCGTGACGAAACTTTGAACAAAGTGTGGCAAATTACTTTGGCCGCGAAGATCGAACTCGTTTCCTGCCTAATTGAGAACCAAACACGTCGGCATCGCAGCCACGAAAAACAAGTTAATTTCCGCCAACATACACAGCGGTTGGGATGGGCGTCCTGGCAGGTTCTTGAAGTGCTTACTCAAGTACATGACCGACCGATGTTTATTCCAGTTGGCATGATCAGGTTTGTTCTGGATTTGATCGATCGAGACTGTTCTGCACTTTAGCGGCTACCAATACGACTTTGTGCCAGTGACAAACCAATTGCAAGGTCACGTTGGTCGGGTGCGCGGTAGGTGCCCTTATCAACTGCGTTAAAAAAGAACAGCATTTTCTTGAGTGAAATTTTTCATTTGCTCAACACACGAAGCCTTCCATTACTGGTCGTTGTTGAGTTTCGCGTCACTGCTGTAAAATGTAGCTCATCGTCGCGATTTAAGTGCCGTCAGTCAGCTTGAAACGAGGCTATTGTTACGTATGGACATTGCGATGCTGATTGTAGCTCAGCTGTTGGACTGTAACAATAACCTGTAGCATCCGTTTGCTGGCGGTTTTCTTCAAACTTGTGCATTTCGTAGATCGATAATTTATTCGCGGCGTCTGCAGCGGAAGTTTCATTTCAATTCAACAAAAAGCACGAGACAAAAATAATGAGCACGAGCGACGTTCACGTCGGCGTCGATTTTAAGAAAAACAATAAGCGAACGGAAGCACTCCGCGAACGCTCGCGGCGGCGTTCAATAATTGATATTAGAAGAGATAGATAGACCAGACAGCCGCTGATCACGTTGGCAACATGCAAAGAGAACTAAGTGCTAAGATGTACCGTCAAAGTCACAAGCTGTCGCTTGCAGCGTCCTGGAGACCAACTTTTGGCGTGACATTACGACGAAAACAAAATCTCGTTCGTGTTTTCAAATAAGCACATTACTAAGCAAACGCTAAATTACTATTCGTGGCAAAACGTCCTTAAAAAAAGACGCCCACCCGTCACAGTTAATGGATTTCCGAGTACAGGTCTAGACCAAGCGGTGGCTTGTCCACCAGGTCGACAGTCCCACAACCGCAAAGTTTCGTCCTCGCAGCCAGCACGAGGAAGTGCGCGGCCGCCGTCACTATCACAGTGAACTGGATTTGGCCAGATCAAACCGGTTAGAGGGTTTGAACTACGCTAGTGGAGTAGGCAAGACGAAGGCAGTGCGCTGCTCCACGGGGCTGTAACTCTTGGTACGCACAGGTAGTGTTAGAGTAGGAGTAGGTGGGGGAGGCGAGGTGAAAAAGAGGGTTGGCTGGGATGGGCTTGCAGAAGAAGTGTACGAAGAACCGTCTTGCGGGGTGGTGGAATCACTGAGCCCGAGGGTCTTCTCAAAGTCGAGCAGCTGGCCCATGAAGTTGAAATTGGGTGACACGTTGTTTTTGCGCTGCTTGACAAAATCGTAGGCGTCGTTCAGCGACCACTGCCTCTTCTGCATCAGGTATGCAACAGTGACAGTGACGGAGCGGCTGATGCCGGCCAGGCAATGCACTAGCACTCCGCATTCGCTCGACAGGGCTTCATCTGCGCAAGTAAGAAAACTGGAGGTTAAGCCGTGCACGGAACAATTTAAGCGGTTGACGACACGAGTTATTACAGAGGCACAAACAACGTTCTGTCACTGAAGCTGTGCGCCCAATATGTTTTCACGTCTACGCTTCAAAACGAAAATTTATGGAGTACCGTCAAAAACGAACTTCAATCACCCTGGTAAAACTGTCAAATTATGCGTTTCCGTGCCTACACGGGTATGTCAGCGGAAGAAGCCGTCGTGAAGAGAGGAATGCGCATCTGGCTTCGCACGACATTCGTCTTAAGAAAATAAATAAATAAATCTCCTGCAAACCGCATCGATGCGAGGGCCTGACAAGTATCGCAGCGACATAATCGCTTCGCTGACACCACCATACAGCTTGTTACCGAAAGCGCTCAAAATGCTAGTTCGGGAATACCTCATCGCAAAAGATTATCGGCGAAAGTATTGCAGTGAGCTAGCTATCAGGGACAGGGATCAGCAACTTCGCACGAAAACCGGAAAATGTGTGTTCTTCTCAGTTCTCGCCGTGGTTGCATTATTGTAAACATTCTAAGCTTGCTGCAGCTGGGAGTAACTTAAGCTGAAGAGTTCACTTTTCTCCAGCGAAATCAAAATGAATTAGTAGCACAGGCGTCGTATCGGCGGGAGAACGTCTGGCCGTAAACACCGTTTCCATTTGGGCAGGCAATTGCTTCCGCGGCAAAACGCGAGACAACAATGGCGTGATACTATTGGCAGCACGAACAGAAAGCTATAGCAAAGAGCTCGACCGGTTCTGCTGTTCGCTTTATCAGCAGCGGGAGACGGTAAGTGCCATTACCGTCGTGGGAAAGCAACAGCGTTGCTCCACAGATTTTCCGCATTAAGGCGTAGGGAGGTCTCTACGTGGTTTGCCACCGCTCAATGGATTGGACGATCAACACGTGGCGCGGGGCAGAGAGCCAACGGGATTTGGTTTGTCCAGTGTTTGCATGCACGACAAGCTTAAGCGGAGCTCCACGGTCACACGGTGTCCGATTTTTTAAAGAAAAACACGGGTCGTTTTCGATGGCGCATGAAGTTGTCAAGGAAAACAATGCTTGGTTGGCATCACGCATGAACTTCGATACGGCCGTGAGTTTAATGCAAACAGGGGTCTATTCAGTTTTATTTTTAGCAATGTTGAAGTTCTGCGGTTTGACTAAACGGAGTCAGTACGCCATGTCCGGAGCTTACGGTGCATAACATTTCCTATAGTTTTTTGCAAAACAATGCTGAAAGCAAACTCAACGAATGGTTGTGGGGTAAGCTAAAAATAACTGAAGATCAGGAACATTCCGCAGCAAGTTTCTTCCGATGAGTAAATGCATGATAACGCCGTTCAACAGAAGTCGCCGACTGCCAGACATCGCAAAAAGCGAATAACCAAGAAAGTTTCTAACTGTGCTTCCTGATCGCTAGAACAAAAGCCTGTTGTTTTCGCGCAGAGCCCTGTTAAGGTCGTTCACTACGGCGTACCGCAGCGGATCAAGCCGTGATTTGGCCGTCAGTAACGTGCAAACAAATAGCTACCTACAAGCCCAATCCCCATCACTAGGCAAGCTCCCCGCGGCGCAGTCGCGCGCATACCAGGTTTACATCATGGAAAAGTTAAAACGTTTCGGTCGACCTCTATCAGCTGTGGCAGGTTAATAAGCAGCGTCGAGAGACTGAAATTACGAAGTGGGCAACATCGTCAGGTGGAGGCAAAGTCGGTATGCTGGCGGCACTGCAGTCGCTTCTTGCGAAACTTCCTGTCTAGTTAATGACATTGGCACGGAGATTCATAACTCACATGAGGTCGGATTAATCATGTTGAAGCAAAACCGCGGGAAAACCAGTTCGTTCGTCATAGCAGCGCAGTGAAGGCAAACGAGTGGTGCAGAGAGAAAAAGCAGCTGCGTAGTTTGCAACTCCCGGGTCAATCCTGTGTGCCTACGATGGGCGTTAACGTTTTAGTTCGTTGGAGGATGCATTTCTCATGAGTAAATGATTAACCGGAAAAGGACAACGGAAATCTCACTCGCAGCAAAGCAAACGGCCGTTTCGATGCTTTGTCTTGCTTTTGTAGCCAGGCATTCCCATGTGGAACCGGACGTAGGCAAACCGAAGCCTTTCCACTTCGATGACAACAACAACATGCCAGGACACGAGACAACGGCGGCTGTCCCCGACGGAATAAAAGGGGATGAATGAATTAACGTGGAGCAAGTAGTGCGGGTGAGCCAACTGCGGGCATAGAAAAGAAAACAGCGAAATACTAGAAGCCTAAACGTCACGAGCGGCGCAGGTGCGCGCGCATCGTCCTTCGACACGAGGCCTTGGTGACGGAAATGAGAACTTTCGTGAGGGCTGTGTGAGCAATCGCATTTCAGCCAAGTCCGGGTACAGCTTCAGCGACAAAACATAGTTAATTTATCTACGAACGAACGTTACATCTGATATATTAGCTACTGCGAGCTAAGCTTACCGATGAACTGGATGGCTTCGGGAAAGAATTGCGACAGGTTCTGGCTCCAGTGGTCGGTGATTGGAATCTGTTTGTATTTGTATTTGGCGTCTCCTTCGAAGACGTTTGGTAGGTTGGGAGTTACGTTGAGGATGTAGCGAATATTGAAGCGCCCCAGTATGTCAGCGTTCGAAGCGTCCTTTGCACATCCCAAAAACAGTCCTGGCAAAATTTCAGCGGGCACTGTTTGGCCGCCATAAACAGGATGCCCGGGCGAAGGCGAAGGGCAAACGGACAAAGGAGATTTGACGTAGACTTCCTTGTCACACGTACATGGCCTCTGAAGTGAAATTGGCGCTGGCTTCAAAGTCAACGTCGTTGTGCTCTCGGTGGAAGACACGCTGGTGGCGCTGTTCGGGTCATCAGACTCCCCCTCGCTGTTAAATCGGTCGCTGTGTCGCTGGCACTGCCGTCGATGGTTATCACAAGGATGGATGCCATGCTTCATGACCCTTGGCAACCGAACGTTGTCTAATTCATCGTCATCGTTATTATTAATATTGCTGTCGCAGGAGATGCGCAAAGCACCCAAGCCAAGAATAGAGGGGGTGAGACCGTTCAACGGCGTCACAGGGGAGCATCGTCCGCCTCGAGGAGATGACGTTGCAGAATCGTCACTTCCACAGCTTTCATCGTCGGCATCGCTTGATGTGACGTTACCGGCGGTGGCGCAGAAATTCGGATGGCTAGCTTCAAATTGCGTGTATCCACCTGGATAACATACAAACCAATGTCAAAATCCTGTTTCGCAATTAAATGACCAATAGTTTGCTGTGCAGTACTTCGAGTCGCAGAAAATCACGGGCTATCGCTTTGCTAAACGCGTACCGCGAGGCAAGGTCAAGAAACACTGATTAGTGAAACACGTCCCCTACACGCTTTTATCAGTTGTTTATGAGAAACGTTTCCGCCAAGCATACAACCAGAACCTGCGGACAGGGTTATCATGCGCACAGCAAATGCCGTTATGTTCGTATCTCACGTATTAAACATGCGCCGTCTTGCGCACGGCCGCATTCCTGCTTAACCACCGAAGCTTAGAAGCTAATAAGACCTGACGGGTTTAATGTGACCTAGCTAGCTGCAGTATAGAAACTAACGACACGAGATGTCTCATAGCCAGAGCTTAACCGTAAGTTCTACGGTGATTCGGAAGGAACTGCGGAGCAGTTTGCGGGCACGATTAGAAGACAACAGCCGTGACTCACCACTTACGGCGGGTTCGCTCGAGGCCAGACACGACTCCGAGCGTTTACAACGGAAAATTTTCCACTTGCTTTGCCGCTTTACACGCGCGGCCAAGTGTGACGATCGATTACATCGTGAAGCTGCTCCGATTTGACTCTAAGTTACTCAGTAACCGGGCTGTCGATCAGCTTTTATCACAGGCAGTTCAACTTTTATCGCGCGAGCAATCGTACGAGCGTCCGGGTCCCGGTAGCTTGTGCACACACAAAGCGTCCTCTTCACAACCGGATAACCAGTGTTTATCCGAGGCTTTGGTTCGTCTATTTGAGAAACTGCTTGTCTCACAGCACTTTTCGTCAAATGCGCACAAGGTGGACAGCTATCACATGTCGCCCCTGAATTAATAAAAACTAAACACACTAATTCGTGGAGAAACAAACCCGCAGATCACGGCTGGTCTGTAGCCAATCAAAGTGACGTATAGAAATGCGAAGGTCAACCAAGTCAAAAAGCTCTGCAGCGGGAAAAAGATAAGACCTTGTGTTCCGTCTTTATATTGCCTGAAACTGGCAATCTCGAAAATTGCAAGGCGGTTTCAGCGCTGTTGTGTAATTATCACGGCGCAGTGCACGCGATTTGCCACGAATGAAAGATCCACTGTTAAGAACAACATTTTTGGGTCAAGACAGCCGTTCATATTAAGGTCGGGGTGCATCGGCTTTAACCTAGCGCAGGTCCAATTACTCTCCAGGCACAACCCTTCTGCTTCCGACAGACACGCAACGGCAAGTAATAACCCCTTGCCAGCGATCATCCGGCGCAGCGAACCGCGACCGGATTGCGTGAGAAGGCTTCGAGGTTTGAACAGTATTGCTCATTCGAGACAAACACACCGGAAAAAGGTGAAGAGAATTTCCCCGATTTACAGGCGCGGATCATTAACGGCGCCTGTTGGCGGCGGCAAAGTGGGAAAGGTTACAACGGGTACGACGATGGTACAAGCAAGCCTTGCGCTAATGACCAAGTTGGTCTTGACGTTCCTCCCGAAAGTTGCGTATGTAGGAAGCTTGCTTCGTCAGTAAACGTGTGGCCCCACGGCTTAAAGCGTTTAACCAGCAAACAGTCATTTTTCACTTCAAAGCTGGCGCCATACAAAAAGCCATCGCAGGCTGTCAGAGCACGCTAGCACTTACGCGATGACACAAAATCACCACTCACTTCCTTTACAGCGGTTCACAAGCGTGTCGCCGAGTGTTATGCAACCACCGGTTTAAAGCAGCGTTGCTAGCACAAAAGCAAGCGTCAGCAAAAGCTATGTGACAACAAGTGTTGTAATGTATGATTAGGTAAAAATGCTGGAAACACGCACCGACCTACTCCGACAGTCACTGCGCGTATCGTTGTCAAGTTTGCGATTGCCGAACAGGCGAAACAAAGCACAGCCTTATGTACATTTTCCAGCTCGGCCCTTATCGCTCACCTTTGAGGATGAGAACATTGCAGCCTTCGTTCGACATTCGATTGTACAGAAGACATAGCATCGACGAGTCGTTGTTATTTATCTCCACACTGAAATGATCGTACAGCACAACTTGGTAGGTGGTGCACTTTTTCAAAAAAGCTTCTTTTTCTTGGCGAAAGTTCGGTGGCACGAGGCTTTTCAAGGAAAGCTTGTTGGCTTTGAGACGTCTCATCATTAGCTGTGGCAGCACAATGTTGTGTGAACCAGCTATGTGACCGTGCCGATATTCTTCGTTGCTGCGACAATCCAACAGCAAGACATCTTCTTGCCGGTAGAGGCTATCGCGCAATCCATCGCAGCTGACGTACATTTTCGAATCCATAGTGATCTTCATTCTAAGTTCGCGATTTACGATTCCAAGTGAGGTCAACCAGATATGCTTTGAATCTTGCAACGATGCAATAGAATAGCTAACCCCACAACTACTGAGAAAACTATAAGTACACAGTAAAGAATCTTTACTATTTGGTGTTAACCTGCCTGCGAAAATAACATAGCATGTATGACATTTTTCTTTAAAAGCAAACTTTGCGCTTACAGTTTTGTGAAGTTAGCAAAAAACTGAGCTATCAATTCATCACGAACTATGCCTTCGCGCCACCCCTACCAACCACATCGACCGTCTGTGTACATTCCGTCTCTGCCATCCGCCTTTTGTGGTGCAGCTTCCTCGGACGCAACACGGGACAAGTAAAAATCTCTCGTCCAAAGAAAGAGAAAAGAGTGTTATTTCTTTCAATTTCGCTGCGGAGGACGCGCTCGAAAAGAAAAAAAGGTTTGATGACTAATCGCAAACGCGCCAAGCGGTGAAGCAAATAACGAAAGATTGCGAATTACCAGTGGATAAGAACGATCTGAGTCGAACGCTGTGAGCGCGTGACAAGTAGTTCAACCTCGCTGCGCGGGAGGGCGGAAGTTCGCATGGTTAAGCAAAAGTGCTTCACTGAAACCGAGTAGCCTTTCACTCTCTGCGTCTGTGCCACGCGCACGAATGGATGTATATCAAGACGTTTTTGAGAAGCCCGAACTGCGATACTCAACCATAGCGTCGCGTGAGGTGTCGCGATTCAACGAATGGTGCGCACAGCACAGTTTCACATATAGAAAAGTTCGGCCTGCGACATCTGTAACATCGCGCCCATAGGCTCGGTTGCTTTCGCTCAGTGACAGCGGTGATGTGCAATCACCACACACACAGTAGCGGATTGTTAATGTATGATTTATTAGGTATGCAATCTCACCGACTAATCCAGCCAGGTAGACTACTGGATGCTGAATTACTAGAAGACTATCGCGATTTTTTCGTGTTTACTGAAAGGCATTTTCGTGCGATGAAGTGATCAAGTTCAACCGCACAGGCTCATTAACTTTCTGTGCACATACTTCGCAGTTATTGGCTGAAATTTGCCGGTAGACCAGAGCAAAATTGCCTGTTGTTGAAGAAAACATGTAGCAACCACTTCGGTTACTGCCTTCAGCAGGCTTATTAACATTCCACAGTCCTCTTTTTACATGTTGCTTATTCTCGCTTGTAGTATAGGAACGTCACTAAACAGGGATTAGAAGCAAACTTTTTTATTCTGTTTGCTTCATTTGGAAAGTATTGTTT
>JGI24159J19872_10000081_pt1 | contig 52970 bp, 23 predicted proteins | sample Ectturendosymbi4_FD_19872 | JGI IMG/M metagenome (IMG submission 19872) | reverse complement strand
CGGGAAGGCGGCCGGCGCGTTCGAGGCCTTGGCGGAACATTAGAGGTGCGGCGGGGGGGGAGGTCGCGCGAATCCCCCGACCATACTTGAAAAAATCGCTTCGCACGAATAAAGAACACAACGATGCCGCCTGCGTTGGCAGGGAACGGGTCTCGAAAGCCTGGCGCGAACTCGAAACTTCTCGACTGGTTCGAAGCTTTCGAGTAAAAGCGCTCGCGACACGCGAACTGCAACACGGGTAAAATACTCTTTTTCTTCTGGCGGCGGCGGAGACGGCGAGTAGTATATTGTACACATGGAGCGGAAATGCGACAACACTGACTGACGTGCGTGAGGCTCGCATCGTATCGCGCGATGGAACAACAGCAGCATCGTCATCAGCAGCGGCGGCGGCGGTGGGGGTGGGGCGATATTGAGATAGCGAGCGACTTCTTTCTAGTCAGGTCGGATGGGGGGAGGAGGTGGTTATGGCGTCACAGACGCGTTGAGCTCCGATCAGGATTGGCTGCTGATCGCAGTTCGCGAGGCGCGTATCCGTTCGAGTCGCTTTTCCAAGTGCGAGTTCGTCATTTCCATTTCTTCGATCCGATCCAGGGCGGTACGCAGCTGCTCGCGCGAAAGAAAACAAAGAAAATGAACAGTTGAGGCGGTGGCGAACGTGGTTGGGCCGACATTTTAAACGTATGCTGCACACGAAGAACAAATAAATAAAAACACGAAAATTATCTTGGCGAGGATTTTTTTTATTTTGGGTGACGGCAATTGGTGGCAGGCCGATGCCTGATACTTGCACGGGCGGTTGGAGGTGAACGTTCTTGCCCAAGGACCACTGCGGCGATTCACTCAGTGACCGTGGATCGAACACCTAACCTTCCAATTGAGAGGCGGACACTCTAACACTGAGCTACTGCCGCCTCCAGGAATATGCAGAACATTATCTCCATCAGCAAGTGAGAGACCTCTGTAAATCTATTTATGCACTACGTGTTCAAAATCAAAGTATGGCTAAAGAGGGCAACGATCAAGCCTATCGCATATTCACATTTAGAACGTCGAGGATGAAGACACAAGTATTTTCATCGCCAACTTTCGGAAGCAAACTCTTCAGCACTTGGAGTTTTGCAATTGCAACAAGAAGCAGTTTTAACACAAGCCGATACGTACCAACCATTTCATCATTGCCGGTGTCAAGCGAAATTTCTGACCTTTGCGAAATTTATGACCTTTGCAAAATTTATGACCTTTGCGAAATTTATGACCTGTTAATGTTTTTCAGTATTTTGCTTCTCAGAATGAAAAAATAAAGTTTGGCAATTACTTTTTTGGTGTGTGTTATGTAAATCAAAGCATTTTGGTTAGACGCCAGGTACCCACAACAAGCTATAGCACGGGAATCTCTTTTATAATTGAAAATTTTCGGACTTAGTCGTTGACCTCAATTATTTTTCTTTTTCTCACCCTGACCCGACACACTTACCCAAACACCAAACCATAAGCCCTAACAATCACTTTTCTCAGCATATTTGATTTGTAGAAGATTTCTCTGTGCATGCGCATGGTGTGGAGTCAGAAATTTCGCTTCACACCGGGACTAAACTTTCAAATGAGACAGAAAAGCTTAATTTTTACGAAGTCGATGCTGAGGTTTCTGTTATCGACAAGTCCTTCAACAAATATCGAATTGTGATTAAATGGAGGCGAGCAAAGGCGCTCAGGAATGTTAAAATGCACGATGAAGCTTTTACTGCACGTGTACTGGACATTTCTTCATTAGCCACAGGCCATTGTCGTAAGACGCAAGGCGAGTGCGTGTATTTACAATTACACAGCCAAGCACGGCTTTTAGGGTCGGGAATTTACAACTTTCCAAACACGCCACACCATCGGCACTAATCATATCGCTGCATTCGCAGTGTGGAAAATTTTCAGGCAAGATTTATACGGAGGCACTGGTTTTGTGGCTATTAGCCTGGAGAAACCTATCAGCAAGTTGGAAAAACGCAGCCTCTCTGCAACTTCCCCGTCGCATAATGGTCGATCTTCACCACCACAGGTTTCGACAATAGCGGATCTGTTCGTTGGGCGAGTGCGCACGTATTAAATATTGCAAAGGTTACCGGCAATGCACGGTACACCTGTTTAGGAAGAAAGAAGATGAAATTCATCTTGAGACGGTGTCGGATAGAACTGCAATCTCTCACGTCATTGTCTGCCCGCTCCTCCCCCTCGACACTGCGTGTTTTGACCTTTGACCCGAACTTGCAGTACACTCTTTGAAATTTTATCTAACGTTACCGTCAAACACGCAACTAGCAGTGGCGTAACGGGGGGAGAGGGGCAACCCCCCCCCCTGGTAAGCTAAACGTAAAAACGGGACGCCACTTCGCTTATATTTCAGTTTTGGTATTTTTTTGTTGTTTATTTGCGTTTTTCGGAGGATTTTCTGGTGGTTTAAGGTTTTACTATAGCTATCCAAATCTGCATCCACCGTTCTTTCAAGTTTTTTTCTGAGTGTTGGCTGGTGTCGCCAATAAGCCCCTTTCACCTAAGTTTTCCCCACCTACAGTAGTTCCAACCTCTAGTTACGCCGCTGGCACCTGGGAGGAAGCAAACCAATCTATCTGGTGGCGACGCGTGTCAACACCGGCATAGCAACGCGTTGGCAACCTGGACAACTCACATCTCGCATTAACTTTCTTTTCTCGGCTCGCATTTCGTCTTCATTCTTTTCATAAAGTTCAGAGGTTTGCTTGTATCTTTGAAGTTGACTTTCGAGGCGCGACATCTGGAAAGTAAACGGGATTGTTGCGTAACAAACAACGCGACCTCGCACAACAAACGAGCTTTGTCTGAAGATCAGCCGTAAAACTTGTTCTTTTATATCGACACAGCCAACAACACTGAGCAACTGTCCATGTAAGGCAGTGCTTCCCAAACTGTGGTACGTGTACCACTAGTGCTACGCGAAGAGGCCTACTTTCTGTTTATCTTCACAGAAACATATTCACGGCTATAGTTTTTACTTGTCTGGTTCTGTTAATAAATTCCTGAATTTTTGTGTACTTCCCGTGTTGGTTTCTAAAAATGGCCATTATAATTTCTCACAGCCATTTCGTTCATGTTGCATTTGTGTCAAGCTTGATTTTCCAAGCTTTTGATCTAACGATATTTGGCAGATTGAGTTTTCCTGGAACAAGGTGGTACGTGGGGATAGTACGGCACCCACAAATGGCACGCGATCAAAAAAGGTTCGCGGACCACTGATGTAAGGCCAGCTTCCGTCAAAGACGGACGCAATCTTTTGCCTTGGGTTTCATTTTAGCAGCGGATACCACGGACTCAACGTTCAGGCTTGTGTCAACAGTGAAGCTGGCGTCAGACGTGCGCACACATTTCAGACATAACTTTGGTGACAACTTTTACAACCGCACGTGTTCACCGAACACAGGCCTGGCACGAGCGGCAGCCGACGCAGACTCAATGAAGACATCAGTGCTACCTATCGTAAAACAAATAGACGCCACAAAGTCAACATCATATTTAGAACAGTGGTTCTTAACCGGGATGAACGCCTTCCCAGGGGAGCGTCAATAAATTTTCAGGGGGGTGCAAGCTCTTGCGCGCTGTACAACATGGAACGTTTTTGAGCGGGAAAGTGGTCCGTCCAATTTACTTATTTGAAGTCAGGGAGGGCTGAAACAATGGACAATTACTTATGGAAGGCGTGGTATAAAAAAGGTTAAGAACCATTGATCTACAAGAACAGACTTTTCAATAAAGCTTTTCAAAGATATGAGAAAGTCTTAAAAAAACAAACACTGTGAATTCATTGCAACAGCGATAAAGAAAACCAAAAGATACAACTATAAGCGAAAAAACTTTGCCTTTTGATTGGATGCAAGCCTTTACACGAAGTACAGTGTGTGTACACTGCAGCGACTAAAAGCCGTTTATAGAAAGTGAGCAACGCAAGCCAGACCACCAACAGGATGGCGTCCGTAACTTTGCTGCTGACTTGGGGAATGCTTCAAGTGGGCGTGCCTGCTATTTTACACACGGCTGCGTATCAATTCAAAAACAGGAACACTGAAACCAATAACAGGAGAAAAAAGTGCTAAAATCTAACGAAGACAGCGAGCAAGACGAAGCAGATAGGACAGATCATCTTACATGCTGACGTCGATGACAGGCGCTTGTACATTCTTCAATCAACATAAACGCGGCGTTAATCCACAAGAAAATACGAACAACGCAGAAACTCACGTTTCCGTGAAAAGCGGCGAGGTCCTGTTCGGTTTTTTGAAGCTTCATCTTGTATTCGTTGACTTGTCGGTTCGCTTCACCTACGCAGACGTCAGTGACAGGGTTTGAAAAAATACAACAACATACCGCGACGTCGGTCACGTACGTCAGCGATCAAAAGAGATTCAGTGAATTATTACGAGACACTTGTTTGATACGGTCGGTCAAACGTGACGGAAGGCCAAGATAGCCATCTTTTATGTCCAACAAGCGAGAACAGATAGGAAAGTATCAATCCCATTGTTTCCACAGCGAGCGGCGCTCAAGAGCAGCTGAAACGATTCTGTGACGCAGCGTTGTGCGATAAGTCCAGTGGGTCTCGAACTAAAAACTATTGGATGTTTTTCACGAGCAGAAATCAGACACCTCACAGTTAATCGCAAAATTTCGTGCAAGCCTTCTGTTGGCCTTGCCTCTTTTAGCAAGAAAAGCTTTATTGAAGGTTGATTCTGACTTCTGCTTGTGAGTTGACCGTTAAGGATAACAACGGTTTAGATTGTTTTCTTTTATAATTTATGATCCGAATTCGCTGCATCGTTGTGTTACAAAAGTCAGAGGAAATGCGCTTCACAGAAGCAAGGTGTTCTAGATAAACTATTAATCTACAGAAGCCACAACGGAAAACTCGGGAGGCGCGGTAACTGAAACTTGCACCGACAGCGTCTACAGCTGACGACTGCCTTATATTTGCTGACGGCGTTTTCTTCATGAGGTAAGCGCAGTACGGTTCAGTGCACACTAAAAGACCGTTTTCATCGGTCTGTTTTTTGAACCACAACAATGAGNAGCGAAAGGGACCGACGCCTGCGGTTGCGAATCCTGGCGCGATATTGTTACGTCACGGTTCGCGACACCACGACAATGACCTCACGCGACCTCCTGGCAGCGAAACGGGCTCTGGGAACAAATACGGTCAAAACGCCTCCGGCTACGTCACGCAACGCTCGCGTCGCGCTGTAAAAGGTCTCGGAGACTGGACACGGTTCGTGACGTCACACGCGCCAATCAACACCGGCTCATTGTCTCAAATTTCAGGCAACGCAGTTATTTGTTGGGAGGTGCAGGCAGCGTTTCGAAAAAAACAGCAGCCTGCACCTGACAAGGCAGAGCCCACCGACAACGCAGGCGATGGTTACGGTAAACCGTCAGCAAAATCTTCGTCACGGGGGGTCTTTCAATATCCAGACTGAGAATTTAATTTTTCAAATCTGAAGCTCCTTCAAACGAGGATTTGGCGCCGTCAGCAAGGCTTTATGACGTAGGACTTTGAATAATTGCGACGCAAGAAAGACACAGCAGACTGACTTGTACGTGTGTTGCTGAGAGGCACGGCAGATCGCTTATATACCAGTGGCGGGCAAACTGTGGCTCGCCGACATGTTTTGCGTGGCTCTGCTAGCTGCATAGCAGTATCTCAAATTAATAGCGACTTGTCGCCTCATATTTGATGTTCGTTTCATTTATCAATGTGTCCACACGAATTCGTGAGGTTAGTTTCCAAGTAGTCGACGCGATTTAATGTCGGTCATTTTATGTAAAACTTGCATTCTTTACCGCATTTTTATTGACACTAAAAACTTATTTTTAGGCTCGGTGATGCTTTTGGTTTTCTGCAAATAACTCTACTGAGCAAGCTTGTCTACCCCTGGTCTGTAGCTTCGTTCAAATTAGTTTCACGGAAGCAAAATATAAACCAACCGAAATAGACAAGACAGACATTGAGCGAAGGTGTGACTTACGCTGGACTTCTAGGATCTGCATTTCGCCGAGGCCATTTTGCGAGTAGGAGCCATGGCCGGAATGCTCCTGCAACTGTTGAGCGTGCTCTCTTCGCTCCTCCTCGAGCTGCAGCTGAAAATGCCTTACCTGCAAACGCAAACAAGTTTGCGATCGCACTTTTCTTTAAGCAAATAAACGGATAGCATGGCGATAGTAGCAGATTGTTTTTTCAGCGCTGCACTGCGATGCAAACACGGCTATGGAAAAATAAAAACTAGCTTTCAGCAAATAACTTACAAAAAAAACTTAAATACTTTCCCGAACTCATTTAAAACGTGTTAGCGACGAAACGGCGTCACATGAATTTGCTTCGAGGGAGGTTATTACTGTTAACAACCCAATTTAAACTCAGTTAAGCTAAGAAGAGCAACGCATTTATTGTCACAGTTGTTATTTGTAGCAGCGTGGTCCAACTGCTTGTGACTTACGGGCCTTATTACACAAACGTGATAACTTGCGGGCCACTTTGAACAATATGGTGTATTAAACAACAGAGTCACAAGATTTAAAACTAAAGAAAAGATAAGTGAGTGCGCCATTGAAATTATTCACACAACAGCAATTAATAACAAATCTTTGTCAGTGGGATGCTTGTAGTCGAGGTTTCTCTGACAATATATCGTTCCATTTTCAATATCAGTGTTAGTGAGCCATTCGATTTCTTTTTTTAGTTTGACTTGCTTCATCGTAGAAACTGTGCTCTCACACATGTGTATGTGTTGCCCAACATCGAAAGCATTTTAAGTGCAAAGTTTTTCAGTTTGTGCAATTTGTTTGCTGACTAATTTCCAGCTCTCTACAGTCTTGCCCTAAGCCGTTGATATTGTACAGTTATGTTGTGCTGGTTCTAATAATAATTTCCGACTGTAACATACATACAACATTAAACCAATAGTGAGAAAGCTCGAGGCCCTTGAAAATTATGTCCGCGGGCCGCATGCGGCCTGTAGTTGGACCACATTGATTTATAGTACGGCATGAGCGTCGTACTGGCCATAACGCCAAGAAAGTGCACGCTAAACAATGTAACCAGATCCCATATATGTTTCTGTGACAGGAACTCAACACTGGATACGTTGAAATGCACCCTGCATTGACTGGAACGTTGCTCGGGCTGCGTTATTGTTTCGCTGGGGTTTTATCAGAGGCGAACAAAAAATAAAACTGAAGCAAGTGTTTCCGAACACGATGCACGGGATACAGCACCTGCAGCAAACCTGAGATCCACCAATTATAGGCTTTCTATCGACGGAAACTGCCGCATTATCCGTGGTGCCCTTTTTCGGTGCTACGTTGGGCTCGCATCGCGCGACAATCCGCTGTGGCAGTGAGAAACGTTTCAGGTTTCATCATGTGACAAGCAAGGCGTGCGTGAGCGGTCGGTTTCAAGCTAAATTTCTGACCTGTTATTGTTCGTCAGTTATTTTGCTTCCCTGAGTAAAGGAACAAGGTTTGGCGATTCGTTTTTCGATGTGTGTTGTGTAAATTGAAACTTTTTGGTTAGATGTCAGATACCTNCAACAAGCCGTAGTACGGGAATAACATCACAAGCATATTGGACTAAGTCTTGGACCTCAATTATTTTTCTTTTTCTAACCCAAACCCGACACACTTACCTAAACACCAATCCTTCAGCCCTAATCATCAGTTTTCTCAGCGTATATGATATGTAGAATATTACTCTGTGCATGTGTACATGGCGTGAATCAGAAATTACGCTTGACACCGGGCGAGCCCCTGAAAGAAGCGCAGCCTCAGCTTCTTCATGGACTTGAAAATAAATCGAACTGAAATAAAAATCCTACAAGGGCGAGGAGCGCTTGTACACGCATTTGCCAACATCTCTTCACTAACGAATTTCACGTGAAAAAGGTTGGAGTGCGCTCAGCCTCAATAGCAGTGGCGTTAGCTGGCAGGGGCAGAGGGGCGAATCGTCTCCCTGGCTTATATTTCGGGTTTACTATTCTTTTGATTTTCATGAAGTTGCTGTTTCTTTGCATTTTCAGGTGATTTCGGGCTTCCGCATAGCCATCCACATCCGGATGCACTATCATTTTTCAAGTTTTTTTTTTCTGAGTGTTGGCAAATGGGCCCCATTCAGTTAAGTTTCCCCGCCTGGCTCAAACCTCCAGTTACGCCGCTGCTCTACACCATGCTTGGCTCACTGGAAATCGTGTGCTTCGCTAACAAAACACGAACACGACCACAGAAAAAGCTGTCTCGGGACCGGTGCGTCGAAAACGGCTCGTCAGCTGTTGCTTGCACAAAACATGCAGTCGCTGTACAGCCAGGAAAACGTGAGCTCCGCAAGAAGTTAGGTCAGGAAACGCCGAAAAGCAACGTAAACATCGCGCTTGCCTTAATAGCTTGTCTCGCACTCTATGTTACCTGGTCTTCCAGATCCTGTTTTTCTTGGGCGAGTTGTCTCAGCTGCGCATCTGCGGGATACAAAAGTTCGCATTGTTACGTCAACAAGTCAAACTTGGAGCAACTGCAACGTCAAACCACCGCGCCTTGGGATCTGCCGAGCTATGATGGTTACACACCATGTTGTTTTAACATATAGCGCATGAAGCAAGACCACACAGTGCAATGTGTGGTGACGTCTCGTGTGATTCACACGTTATTATCGACGGTTCATAATTCACACTTACGTGATTTAGCTACAGTTATGCACCACCAGGTCCGTGGCCCACGGGGTGGGGGATTCGAGGTCATCCGAGCCCTCAGAAATATTTTTGTTCCCCATCAAATTGGGTTGTGCCCAGAAAATTTTGTTTTAAACATATAATAAAAAACAAATATCTTTCCTCCCCCCTTAAATTGCAGTTTCCCCCCAAACCTTAAAACCTGGCTACGGGCCTGTGCGTCACTAGCAGGAACATCCGCAACAAAGGTTGCTAATACTAAAACAGGAGTGTTGAACTGGTTTTAACAAAGCATCACAGAACGAGACTGCGACAAGTTACTTGTTGGAGCGCCGCCACTACTCAAAAACTACATTAGTAGTTCAACGTCCAGCAGTTCGGACAGCAAACCCTTTGCCACGCGAGTTAGCCCGAACGAATAACAACAGCAGCAGTTCGAAGGTTTGCAAACCACATCATTACCTAGCGATGTGCTGGGATCGAGCAGTTGGGCAGCTTCCGGCGTCACGAGGGCCAGGCCTGGCCTCGGTTCTCGTTCGTCGTCTGACCCGCCGTCGGCAGAACGCATGCCGTTATCACCGACCAGGACCAAGCCTTGCTCCTGTCGGAAGAGTTTCAATGTGACGACAACGCCGCGAACACAACTTTTCAATTAGAATTCAATTAAGCCAGGCCTGTTCAACCTTTGCGCGTGGTCGGCCGCAGCTGCTAACAAGAGCGAAAACAGCGTTTCTAAAACCGTACTTCAGCGTTTTGGTGTGAGGCCAACTAACTAGTTCACTGAACAGCGCTACATGGACATTGTGACTGCCACCACTTGTATTCAACATTTTGCCGGAAGCTTTTCGCTTTATTCCGTCATAATGCGTAACGTTGTTTCAAAACAAAGCATCGCACATCTAAAGTTCACTCGTGTCGACATTACTCAATAACACAGACTCTTGATATTGTTAACAGGCCAATTAAATGCATTAACAATTTATTCTCATATCGTTTCGGGGGCAGCGGTTGGGCAATCTTGAAACAACCTTCGCGCTAGACCACGCCACGTTCGGCTACAGACAAAACAGCCAGTTTTGAAGATAGCTCACGAGCACAGCGTTGTTTCAATTATTTATTGGATCGTTTGTCACCGGGATAACTGCGAATTGGAAGGACAGCTAGATTGCCACGGCCGTCGCATACAGGAAGTATTCAAAAGTTCAAAGTGCTTTCGAGTGTTGTTGTCAGTCAATGCGCTGCGTGAAACATTAACCGGCACCTTCAAAATTAGGTGAAATAAAATACGATTTTACAGCGGTGATGTGCAAATTTTTCTAGCGCAAAACAAAATCTTAATATAAAATACTGTAATTTCGTAAACGAAACAACAACTCAGTGGCGGCAGCAAAATATAGTTTAACAAATGCAAGTAACTGCTCTCCACAGTTGAGGTTAAAAGCGAATGAAACAGCAAATTTTTAATAGGAAATCGATTTCACGTAACACTACGCATGATCCTGCTTGAATCTGAAAGCAATGCTTACGGGTGAAACGTTGAAAGGCTAAAACAAGAGCAGAGCGAAGAAAGCAAACAAAGTCAAGCCTAAAACCAATTAGTTCTGATTTATTCATTTCAGTGCTGACTTTGTTTCCTTTTTCGGCTCTTGTTTTAGCCTTTCAACGTTTCACCCGTAAACATTGCTTTCAGATTCAAGTAGGATCATGCGTAGTGTTAAGTGGGATCGAGTTCCTATTAAAATGTACTTGTTTCATTCGTTTTTTATCTCCCTTGGAGAGCAGTCACTTAAATACAGATTATGTGCAAGTTTAAACCATCACAATAGGATGAAAGCAGATCCCAGTCGGCTGATTCCTCGAAAGCTCATACAGCACACCTAAAGCTTTTGATTCTTGTTAACAAATGCAGTTATTTTTGTCCTCACTGACGTTATCTCAACAAGCAACATTTGAAATAGATAATAAAGAAATTTGTCTGGTGTTTGATGTAGGTCGCACTTGTGCATTGAGCGAGAAAGCATAAAAACAGCATCCAGCATAAACTGCTTCAGGCTTTCCATCCAGCGCACGCACTGTCGTCGCAGGACAGAGCAATCGACGCGAACAACAAGATTTACGAGTGGGAGGAGGTTTCGGCGCAGCTTACACGAGCTTGTTAAAGTTGACAGAGCAGCGAGCGACGACGCTGTCGTCTGAAATCACGTGCAGTTCTGGTGCATACGTGAAGACGACTTGACATTGGGCTGCCTGCCCAATTGCTGTAACAACAGCGTTTTCCACTTTCAATTATCCAGAAGCCCTCGGGCCAAAACAGGACGCACATGCATTTAATCAGCAACTGTTGCCTGTCCTTTTTTTCGCGACAAAGATACACAGGATTTCCTGCTGACAACGCCTCTCTTCGTCAAATCGCAACCCAACAATTCAGGTGACAAATCCACAGTGTTGAACTATAGCGACGACAACTAAGGGTCGCACTGCTACACTCGTGGCGCGTAACAGCAGTACCAGTTTTGACCTTACCGTTTGCTCGCTTTCCCACGAGGTGTGTTTCTTGTAAAAGGCCACTTGCCTCATGAGAGCCTGACGAAAGACAAACAAGAAAGAAGAGAGGAAAAAGTCACGAAGGAAGAAAAAATGTCATTAGCAAATTACAAGCAAGAAATCCCTACGATTTGATTAACCAAATCAGATCAGCTCGTTTGTATTGATCTGTCGGTTCTCCACCTTTTCAGGCCTCGGGAAAAGGCATTTGCAGGTTCAAATAACAGAATTAACATTAAAGGAACATTCCATGACTTGAGCCACTCACCACTCACAAATCCTGTTTTGATACGATATTACGATCGACCATTGCTGAACGGCAATTATATTACTGCCTAATCAGTCGTAGGGAATGGCTGGCAGCGTAAAAATTCTTACTATAGGCATGACCGCCACGGTCAAAACTGATCCGAAACAGTTGAACAACTTGTAACTTTTGCATCAACCGAAAATAAACGCCTGCTTTTTTATGCCTTGCAATGTTTTAATCAACTATATACGCAGTTTTTTTTTTAAAAAGAAAATGTTAGGTAGCCGGTATGGACCTGTAAAATTTCCGATCAAGTTTTTAAGCATCCATTATTACCATATCTGTTCGGATATTTCCCTTGATAATTTTCCTGATTCTGGGGATTCGGTCCCTAAAACACCTTAAAAAATCCGTGATATACGTGAAACTGAATAGGTACACACATCCACTCTAGTATGTGATTATTCGACTTCAATTAGGGAACACACAAAATGCCTTCACAAATAATTTTGGGGCCGTAATTTTTACCCAATTTTTTGCTTCATTTTCTGATGGAAGATATACATGCGAGGAGTTCTGCGAAGCAAAGTGTTTTTCAAGCCTTTTCAGGAACTTCTAAGGAACACTGAAAAAAATCAAGGATAGAAAAGAATTTCGAAGAGGAAAGGAAACAGAAGTAAAAATACCTCGATTTTTTTATTTTTCCATATCACGGTTTCTTTGAGATCAAAAACTTCACTCATAACCTTGCTGGCATCTTTTTGTTGACTTTGCAAGCACTGTTGAAACGCACGGGTCACAGGTGTTACAAGTTCCATTTCACGACACGAGAGTTTAATCCAAAGCATGCATCTCGGGACCAGCGTGGTGCTATCCGCAAACTAGGTTAAACTTTGTATTGATGAAAACGATCAAGCAAGTTCTTTCAGTTTCCGTCACCTGACTGTAATAGCGCTCAATCGACCCACGCGAACTAATGCCAAGTCTTGCTGCAGCTGATCCATTTCAAACGGGTGGACATTAATTACCAGCAAGCACTGCACAGTAAGTCAGTGAACTCGGATCACGAGCGACGTGTTTGTTTCGCAACAAATGCTATTTGCAACAAACAGACATGGGCAGTTTTCAAATGACGCGACGACCAACGTGTGAAAGCAACGTTCCCGCGATGCAGCTGCTGAGAACGAAATTACCGAACTGTGGGAGTCACTCCCTGAACACAGAACAAGCGCAAACAAATACCGCAAAACACAGCAGTCAATGTGCATGGGCGCAAGGATCTCTGAAACACGTCCAACCTGTATCAGTTCGTCGCGCTGCCGCAGCATCTCCTCAAGGTATGAGAATTTCTTCTGCAGCGCGCCGTACATTCGCTTCTGCTGTTCCATTTCCTGCAACACACAAGGCTTGCTTCGCGTCGACTGCGTCACAATGGAACGGATGGTTAAAATATTCTCCGACTGGCAAGGGTTCATTGTTCAAAGACATTGGCAAATATAGATCAAACGACATTCGCGGATGAGCCCTGCAAAGCATGACTGATTTAAATCGTCGCATACTGACCAACACCAGTAGAGGCGCAAAACCACAAGTAGTAGTACGGTCAGATTTGGAGGGAAACTGTGTACACAATGTGTTAATCAAATACGAGAACCGCTCCAGTTTAAGAGCTTCAATTTATGGAAATAGGCGGCATTTTCACGAAATGCTACGTGGTCATGCTAAATATTATGTGTCAAAAGAGGGGATTTTGTGAAAATGTTTCGTAAAATTTAAGTTTTCAAAAATGTTTATAATTCACAGACACATCAACCTCTAAAGTCTTCGAAAACTTCACAACCAGGAAGTTTCATCGATCGTCTTAACCAAAAAAAGGCTTTCTACCAGCGACGCTTCTTCTAGGGTTGCTGGTCAAACATGCAGCGGTCGGAATTAACTGCAAGCTTTGCGCATGTTTGCAAAAAAGCAGGTAAAAACAAACAAGTAAGCCGCTTCGGACAAATGGCAGTCGTTTGTTTCAGCACAAACAAAAAGCATTTAAATTACACACAGATGGACTGGACACATCTTTTGCAACCCGTCTAAGTGCACTCTTCTTCTTCCCCAACCAAACGACCACCTTCGAACGAGCGTTTAACGGTGATCAAACTGTTCACATGCGTTGCGTGATTGATGCTCAGGGTTTTAATTCTCACTTTGGTCTGGACGCATGTTTATCTATGACGTTCGAACGGGTTTAGCGATGAACTTTGTACGCGTGTGCATTGATTGCGTGAACGTAGGCTGCACACCACCTGATCACTCAGCGCTAGTATGTTTGTATAGAGCAACGCCTACAAGTTTGTAATTCTCAGTTACGACGGGTGTTCAACCGGTGCAGACATCCTTTTCCAGCGGGCACTTGAATCGGGTAGCACGCTTTCACGTTTCAAACAGACGAAAATTTGTCAAGCGCTGATGTACAGGTACGCTGCGGTCTGAATACCATGATGTTTGCTGTGAGGTTCGTCAGCAGAGGAGATACCTCGCAGACGCAAAACCGCATCATTCAACCCTTCAACGGAAGACAGGAACCTTAGCCTCTTTTTTAAAAAAACATTACGTGATTCACGGGCAACGACTAAAGCGCAAAAGAACGGCACGTTTTTGCTGCTGTTTTGACGGTGGCTGGTCGCGTTGAGGTTTAAGTTTCGTTGGGACAAAATTTGGCTACCACGTCCAGTAAAAGCCCATGACACTTGAAGATATCTACTGTTAGTGACGTTGACATTGTAAAACGCTTCGTATTAGAATTTACTACGAAGTGACAAAATAAGCAAAAAGTAAATTTTGTACTTCGCAAAAATAAAAATTCCCTCCTCAAAAATCCTTATTTTACTACACGCGTCAGTAAAATTAAGAGTGTAATGCTACCCATAATTTGCATACGTCTTCCTGGGATACGTGACATCCGTTATTTCCAAACCAAACTATTTTTCACTTCCATGTGTCCATTGTTGATCACTTTCGCAACAAAATTGTATCTGCCCGGCGAGACGTATATATCATACAGTTTTATGCAGGGTACCAACAAAAAAGGAATTTTAGAGGGATTTTTTGTTTGTGCGTAGAAAACGTCATGCTCGTGTTAGATCCGTTTTTGTTTTGTTTTTTCAGACCAAGTCATGGTGTTGGAAGACTCTTCATATATACGGCATTGGTGGTCATATCTGGCCAAACAGGTTTTGCACTTGAAATTGAATTGAAATGTTAACTTAGAAAGGTGTCCAACATTTGCCACACATCAGGCAACCCTGGGTAGTATAGTACCCATACATCCTATGTATAGGCTTTCAGGGACATTTTTATAAAATAACTCTGGCACTATTCCATTTGTCTCTGAAAATCAGAAAAAAGTCATGGAAGCACAGGTTTCTCACATTTTTCTAAGTATATATGTGAAAAAGAAAATGCCTCTGGGTAGTGGACTACCCATGGTTCCTGAGCAGGGTTGCAAAAAAATTGTGAAGCCAACCGGGCCATTCTAGCTGCAAGGAAAGCTTAGCAGTCACCTGGGGTTTACATAAAAAGAATTCGCTTTGCGCCATGAAGATGCTATAGGAAATTTGGCACTCAAATAAGTGAAATGTTTTTTTCCATTTACAAAAACAGTTAAAAACTGGCCATCGTAACTGTCCGCCTGCAACCAACCAGCAGTATTACCGACCAAGTAAAAAACCCTCTTTTGTTGAAAGAGAAATTTTCTTGAAACGTTTGTTGCGTAACTCACGTTGATTTAGCCATACAAAAACGCGGAAGCAAATATATGCTATAAACATACTTGGCAGCTTTTGGTGTGCTCGCGCTTTAGACGGTACAGCTCGTCTTCTTGTTCTTCCATTAAGTCTTGCAACTGCTGTGTTTGATATTGAAGTTGCGATCGCTCGTTGTCGAGCTGGGCGATTTGTAACATTGCTCGCCGGTACTTCTCCTCCATCTCTGACAGTGCGGCCTGGCATGCCGGTCACATGACGTCAAATAAGAACAAGTACAGCAACAAGACATTGCTGGGTCGCACACCGGGCATGAGGCTCCGTAAAAAAACACACGAACAGCACAAAACTCTCATGCAAATAAAGCTCTTTGTGATATCACAGTCAAGAAGGAAGTCCTATAGGCACGGTGAAAAAGACAGTCATAATATTGAATAAGGGGCTCTGAAGATGCCCACTCAGAAACATATCTACTTTTATAATATCTACTGGTTCGTTGTTGCGAGAGAAATCCTTTTGATAGAGATTGACAGTTGAATACAAAATTTTGGTTAACAGCTCACTCTGTATTGCATCACAGTCCATGATTCTTAGGCCTTCTCTCGCCTGCAAGAAAGGGCTCCTTTACAATAGTTTATGAAGAGCTGCTTACAAAGCTCTGCATCTGGTCAAAGTCAAAGACGACTTTAAAATTGTTTGGAACAGTTTTACTAATGTGCGGATCACGTCAACGTAGCGTGACCGGAACTGATCCAAGTAGCGAGAATAGGCTCAGCCTTGGACAGCAGCTTTGCTGAATCTTTCAAGAAAGCTTCAATTCTAGTGTTGCTTTTCAATAGTTTCGAGTAAATTTGTTAGCATTTGGTATTACCTCTTCAGAAACTACAACTTGAAAAGTGTTTTTTCGACATCGAAATTTGTGTTCAACCATAGTGGATCGAACTACGGCCTAACCCGATTTGCAAGGAAGCAGAAGATTCCACGTCCCGCAAACGAAGGACCAGTACCGAGCGAAATACAACGTTGAAACAGTCTGAAATCGTCCCTTAGACTCAATGTATGCAACATGATTCGTATTTTTTTCGGAATGGATAAATTAAGACGATGAAACTGTCCACAGGTACTAATTTGGAAGTGGAGGAAGTAACGGCTATATTTTGATAAGGCTGCATGCGGTAAGTTTGAAGTTTATTATGAGGTCGAGGGACCGCAAGGTCATTAAATTACGCCCCTCAAAACAACACAAATAACTCAAACATGTAAACCAGATGTTCGTAACCTGGGATCCAGGAATGTGTTTTAGGGGGGCCGTAAACCAAAATCCAATCAAGAAAATCTGCTAGTTTGTAATCGCCCATTTGGTCCATTATTAAGTTTGACCGCACCACAATGGTAGTCTGACATGTTCATGTTCTAAGTCGACCGAATATATTTTGATTTGATTTTGACAGCAGTTGGCGGAAGGTCGAAGCCTGGAATTTGCTTCTTGCCAGGGTGGTTGAGGCGCTCACGTTAAGAAACGACCAAACCTAAAACGTTGACAAATCTAAGGGGTCCGCAGCGGTTTTGGGTGCAGTGAAAGGGCTTCGCAGCGACAGAAAGTTCGAGAGACTACTTACGTAAACAATAGACACGGAAAAGGGACAACAACGTCAACAACAAAAACCCACTATCCCAAATGAAGCCCGACAACAGACAGCAATGAGCAATGCAATTAATTCAGTATATTCCAACACACAAAACAGGCCAAAGGGATTCACCAGTAAATATGTGAAAACAGGACATAAATACGGAACAAGTTGAGGACGTTCGTATGGTTAAGTTTTAGATCAGTTAAAAACCAACTCTGTCAAACCAAAATGCAGATGAAACAAACTACACAAGTGTAAAACAGAAAACTTGCCAATAAACGCAAGGCAGTTAAACAGTGACCACTACGTTGATGCAACGTCACAGTTCACGTCACACCGCAGAAGTATAACAGAGGGTCATCACATCACATTATTCCCAACATGCAAACCACAGAAATTTATGTTTCATTGGAAATTTAATTGTCAGACATTGTCATTACTACCACGCGTGACAATCAGCAAAATGAACTGGGTAAGCTTGGCTAAATGTGATTAAAAAAAAAAAACTAACTACAGACTTTGCAAACTGTAAGTAATTGGGCACACCACAATTGCATTCGTAAGAAAACAATGAGTAACCCGACCGCGCATTTGCCTGAGGCAGTAAAAACGTCATCAGCACAGGCCTGTGCTGGCACGGCTGTTCTTTCAGAGAAACACCGAACGCCCGCGTTGGTTAATTTAGTGTTTTAACCCAAGATTACGATAGTAAATGCTTCTGTCGTAAGCAAAAAATGGCAACGCACTTTTTAAAACTCACAACACCATTTTTGGAACAGAGGTGGGGTTTTCCCTGCACAGAAAATGTAGACGCGCAGTGTGCTGGTCAGCAGTCGTGTCATGACTTCTCTGGCCCTGATCCAGTCGCCCGTATGGACAACCACATAGAGAGACGTCTTTGGAAATCTAATAGCTGGTAAGCAACCAATAACCTTGCCCTGGGTGTAAAGCAATGCACTCGGCTTGTTCCTTAATGGTTCGTTTAAAGTTTAGTGAATGAACTGCCAGAAGAGCGAAAGCGATGAAGAGCGCAGCAGTTGCTGGAATTATGTGAACTTAGGGGTTAAGACAGTTGTTCTGACGAGGTCCCCAGTGAAAAATCTGGGGGCCCCAGAAGGAATGCCGAAGTGTTCTCTTTTAACTCACAGATGCGCACACAACACCGACCACCGCCACTTTGAATAATGACATAACGCAGACGAGGCGTCTGTTCCTAAGGCGATTTCTTTAGAAATGGAGTCCTCAAGGGTCGGAAAGGTTAAGAACCACTGTCTGAAGATGTTTGGTTGCATGCGACATGACCCTGGTCTTTGTTGAGGGCAGAACGGCGATTTTGTCGCAAGGGAATGTTACACACCGAGTGTTGATCCATGTTTTAACTCAATCCCATGTCTAAAATGATGGACAATTGCTGTTTTTGCCGGATTTAATCCAAATGTTTGCATGCAGCCAATATTCCATGCCACAGGCATCCACAGCACACGACTGTAGACTGTCGAAAACTTTCAGTATTACCGTGAGGGACTACTGCATGCACAAAAAGTAAACACATGAGAGAAATCAATAAACTACCATCAGTCCCGACATCAACGAAAAACGACAACACGTCCGCCAACGTTTATATAGCATAATATAACAAGCACCTTGAGATTTTCGGGAGTTGCATCAGCACCATCGACCAACGGTTCCGATAAAAACTCCCTTTTTGAGGAACTTGCTAGACCAGCTGGGCCACTGTACGACGCACTGCTTCCACTGCTTGCAGCCTGCGAAAAACATTGGAATACAAATTTACCTAACGTTTTCTACATCATCAAAGCAACGTCACAATTCAAAAGGCAACAGGGCACAATCACGCACCACCTTCTTGCAAAGACACGTTTTAGGCAATCTTCACCTGCTACTCTTTATATCAGAAGTTCACCCCTACGTGGCTTTCGCTCTCGGCGAAAATTAAGGTAAATGCAGCCTTGAGCTAGCCATCGGTAAGCTTCAGCAGGCGCCTGAACGTGTTACTGTATTTCGAACATGCCTATTTAATTCACCCAGCCCAGCGTCGTGAAGCTTAGTTTACAGGCAAGACTGCCACAATCGAACCGCGTCATAATGAGCGTCCAAAGAGCTTGAATAAATGAGAAGCCACCTTCACACGGTTGTGTGTAAGCTTGTACTTCAACTGAAACACAAGACAGGCCTCTTTAAGTCACTTTTATACGTTGTTTGGAGAAAGTCGATCTTAAAACTTTTTTTGCTGATCTTCAGCATTGTGGCTAGTAGTGAGCAAAGTTAACGATACTGCCTATGAAATGATTCTGGAAAACGCGGTTAATGGTCGCAAATGTCAGCATCATCTACTCTATGTTCCGTACCAACCTGCGTGCAAAACGCACTCCAGTTTAAACAGCGCACCTTTTTATATTCTAAAGCATTCGAATCTTCATTTTTCAGAATTTAGGTTCACGCGAATTTAGGGGATTGACTATTGCCCGCCCACCACAGGTATGAAAAAAGACCTGAACTTAGGTCGCCCTACAATTAGTATGAACAACACGCTTCTGTTTCCCCAGCTTCTGTAAAAAAAAACACCATTTACTTCAAACAAGGCCATTTACAAACATCGTATTCCTAGTTTGTAACGGTCATATAGACTTTGGTTGTGTGAGACTGCGGCCGCTCAACTTAAAAATACAAAAATTCCACTCAGCTAACACATACACTTGCTTTTTATGTCAGTTAAATGCGACGCAAGTCTTTAAACAACGCGGACCAGATAGTGATGTAAGCACGCCTACTCTGCGAATAATATTTTTCCAAAAAACGTAAATGACCTGCGAATCAGGTTGCGGTTTAATATTCCATTTTTGTGCGATCCGCTGATCTCTTTCCCAGTCTTCACCAAGTTTCTTGGCTTTCAAAATCATTTTTTCTTCGCACGAGTTCACGGCAAGCTGATCTTCTTCCGTGGAAGCTTCAGCGATCTCACTGTCTTCACGTGCAGACCTGCTGTTGCCATCACCGGCTGGATGGGCGCATTCCTCGTCGGCATCCGCCTGCGATTCGGCGGAAACTGCGACAAGGCTATCATAGGGACTGAAACTAAGCGATCCTTCGCTCTGGCTTTCAGGGGTTTCTGCTTTTGTCGAAGACGCGTCGTCATCACCCAGATCAAACGATTCTCCCTTAGACTCGTCGGTTTCAGAAGTATTCGATGAGGTGCAGGCGGATTCCGAATCACTGGCGAAGTTTGAATCAATATTGACGTCGGTTTTATCGTCACCGACAGGTTCGTCTTGAGCTTTTCGTTCGTCAACAGCAATGCTTTGCTCGATTGCAGCGTCCCGTACCTGGTATTCACAGTGTAGCTCGACGTCGCTGATCAACTTATTCAGGACTTGTTCTACGACCTGCCTATGTTCGGTTTCTTCCCGAAGCGAAGCAGGATTCTGATTCACGTCACTTTCACCGGGATCTGGTGCAAAATCACTATTGTCTGCGTTCTGATTTTCAGTTTTATCAAATGCACCAGGACAAGTCACACATTCATCTCCCTGTAACTGTACTGGAGTGAAGTCGTGGCCGGCAACTTCTTCAACGCGGGAAAGCAAGTTTTCCATGACAAGGCCTGCCTCGGGGTTAACGTCATATTTGGTCACAGTGGTTGTACAAGTTAACGAAGCGGAAAGTAATTCGGCACCTGGAGTAGCACAATCGAAACCATTTACGCTTTCTGGATCGCGGGAAATTTCAGTGCCAAGCGATGGCGCAGTTTCAACAGAGTTAATTTCACGTAAAGGTGTTTCTCCGGAGCCTCGCTCATCATCAACGTTTTCCGGAAAATCCCCTTCAAAGTCACTGTTTTTCTGTCCAAGCAACACGTTCCTCTCCGGTCCGGTTGCATCGGCCAAAACATCAGAACACTGGGCCTCGGCAACGTACGTCTCTGAGGACGAGTCTGTGTTCGCACTTTCCTCTAACTTGTCTGTAGCAGCACCGGCAGATGTATCTCTTGCGGCGGCAGCAGCGATTGAGGCTTCGGTTTCACCAGCTACAAACGACGCACTGCAGATAACTACAGCAGGCGCACATGCGCTCGTATCAACTTGCTCCTCGACAGAATTCAATTCATCAGTATCGCCCTTCACATTGGTAATTGTCGACAAAGCATCAGCGTCTTTGTTGAAGCAGTCGTTACCTTCGCCAGCTGCAGAGACGGCGTCTGATACTATCTGGTCGATTAACTCAATCACGCAGCTATCGGCAGCATCGGTCTCGTACACTGCAGACCAGGACTCAGATCCTGGGCGGTCACCCACGGTCTGGTCGTTGCAAACATCAGTAGGCGAAACTTCGACTGAATCACGTTCTGAAGCGTGCTTTAGTAACTCTGTATGCGTATTGGTTGACGTCCTATCAGCACCGACTGGGATTACGGTTGCAGCCTCCTCGCTGAACATTTTGTCAATGGTTTCTAAAACAGCCTCAAGTACTGCCACCACGTCTGGAAGAATGTGCTCCATGTTTTTGTCTGATTGTGGCGAGTCCGTGCCTTCGCCTTTCACTGCTGACTGTTTACCATACGAGTCATCTGATATTTCACTTTCTTTGCAGCTGTCAGCGACAGTGGGTGCGGTGAAGTGAACGTTGGTCTCACCGGTGCAGTTAATAATTAACTGCTCTGTATCACATACCAATTGCTTTCTACTGCAGGTGTCAATAGGGTCAGTAGCTTTCGTCTGCTCTGCGTTATCACCAGTGTCTTCTTCTGCTATTTGGACTGACGCTTGGTCCGCTGCATTAGCGTTTGTTACTGTGGCAAGCGTCACAGATACGACCGAGTCTACAATACGCTCGAGAGCGATTTTCACTTCTTCGCTTGTAGAGCGCTCTCCCATTATCAACACGTCACCAGAAATCGAGTCCTTTCGATGTGGCATTTCTGTATCTCCCGTTTGACGCAAATTCTCTTTACTGGGAGTGCTTTCATGCACACGAGCGTCACTGGCATCAGGCGTAGCGCAGTCTTCGGGATAAATTTTGACGTCCTCTCCGCTCGTTCTGTCACTTTCTCCAGCGTTCCCACAACTTTCGCTTGCACTACTCGCACCAGTCGCAGCACATTCGGTTAACAAGTGAGCGGCAGGCTTGTTACTTTCAGCTTGCTCCCCCGATGAAATTACAGGTGCATTACCTTCTCTCTCCGCAGTAGCGTCATCAGGCCTTGCTGCAGTAGATTCGTCATTACCCATGTTCAGCACATCACACACTTTGTTAACCAGACTGCTTACGGTGATTTTCACATCTGCATCGATCTCAGCAGCTAAATTTTCCCTTGGAGAAGCAAGCGCGCTGTACCTGGGCTCAAACGTTTCGGCACTCTCAGTTTCGCATCTAGTGTCGTGCATTTCACCCTGGCAAAATTCATCGTACTGCTCGACACTTCCTGGTGCGTCGCTGCAAAACATAGCAGCAGCCGAAGCAGAAGCAATAGTCAGATCATGCGCATCCGATGCAACAATGACGCACACTTTACCATCCTTGCATGGCTTAATGTTACGCAGCATGTCAACTTCCTGTCTTGATTCGCTGCCAGCGCTGCGCCACCCATCATCATCGACGACACTGTTTACCAGCGGTGAACGCACATGTTCACAAGGGTCATTCAGATCGGGAGCTGTCGAAGCCGCACGCACTCGACACGAGTCCAATGAAACAGCTCCGCTTTCTAAGTCGCGTTCTGCCAAAGCAGTAGAAGCGCTTGCGGTGTCCTCTCCGCGCACACCTCGGCTCAAATCAGCAGCACTGTCGTTTGCTGCTGAGTGTGCGGTGCCTGCCTCGTTACTTTCATGCGACGCGAGCTCCATATCAAACCAGGTTCCTTCTGAAACACGCTCTAATTTCCTTGACCAGTGCTCGTCTTGACCGGCAAAAACGGGCGCTCCGCTTGCGTTTCTTTTCCGTCCTTGCGATAAACGGTCAGTGGCGTGCTGCAGATACCTGCTGCCCGTGCTACTGCTAGAACCAACCCGCCTTCTTTTCGGTTCTTCGACAGCACGTTCCACATCTCCGGCAACCCGGCCGTCGTTGCGAAGCGGGACGGGCGAGTGAGCTTCAGGACCAGCGCTGACTACAGGCTTTTGACGACTGCCGATGCTGTTTTCATACCCTTTGGCAGGTGTATTTCCCATTTGTTCTCAGTTTCAGTCAATCGCGTTAACTTAAATCACACCTTTTGAAATTACACGCTGCGGAGCATATCGATAGAACGAGTAATAAATCGCGTTCCTTACTCTTCTTAATAACATAAGGCCGATCGAAATTGCAAAGCCCCAGGCTTATGCGTTTCATCACACGTAATCAATAATTTATGATCGACGTAACATTGCGGTCACGCATCACCTGACGATAAATGTCATACTGTTCAATAAGTAAGCGGAATGTGCGCCGCGGCATAAGGAGTTTTGTAGCACAAAAAATCATTAACATCAATTGATGAATCGAAAAACAACTAGCGGCACGAAAGACCATGCGTCCAAAATGTAACAGCCACACTCTGCCTTTTAAGAACCTGCTGAAGTTGCCAGCGGTGCATCTGTTTCTCAAACTGAACTAACCTACTTCGCTCACAGTCACATTTGCTGCACAACAGATTATATCGAACAACGCAGTGGTTCCCATCGACACACTGTTTGGCTCCTAACACAGTTTCCTGTAATACTCTGAAACATTACGCTTGAATTGGTCTAAAAACTTGTGGCAGCACACTATGTTAAGCCTTTGAGTTACAACAGCACAATCTGCTGCTAGCCGGCGTTGGCGCAGCTTTAATACCGCGCTTTCTACGATAGAAATTTATGACTAATGATGTCCAGCTCTCACCAGAACCCACCTACACTGAGTTGAAGCTGTGCTGTTTGGGCAGAACTGCTGGCTTCCAGTAACAGTGAAACAAAATCGTATCGAAATACGTAAAATAACTAAGACCACAAATGCGCAGGTTTCTGCAAAGAGTTCCAGCAGGAAGCCACGCAAGTACTTTATAATAAATAACCCCACGCAAACTTATTAGAAGTTACGTTGACATCAAACATAAGCAACTTACGCGGGAACTGAGAAGACTTCGCGAGCTCTCTTTTTCCCAATCTCTGCCATCTTTCTCTTGTGCCTGGGAAAAACAAACGAAATCAACGGATCAGACAAAACCAAGGCAAGGGGAGTCAGCGATGCCAGAATAAATACACGCGTTGAATTAAATCCACAGAATTCAAATGGTATATCGAGAAGATGCTAGAAACCGAATTGATCGAGCAATATCAGTTTCACCAGGGCTTATGACATCGTCTTGATAGAAGTTAACAGGTTATTAACCATTGATTTTCACGACAAAATGACGGAAAGGCGTATTTTCACAGCACACGCTGCGAAGTCAACACAAGTCGCGAACGCAGTCAGTCATGCATTTGATTTCCAGCGCAGTGGTTGTTGCGCGAACGACGCGACGCTTCTTTTTGGAACGTTTTCACCGCTTGACGCCGCTCATGAGTTGGAGATAAACGTATGATTATAAGTTTGTATAAGACGAAATTAAAGCACGGCGTTTTGGTGAGTCTGCCTGTGTTGTATGTTACAGGACATGCTCAAGTTGCAAATTTCCTTGATTTTATCACGCAGAGGAAGGAGAAACCCAAAACTTTGCATGAACGCAAGAAACGAAGTATGAAGCATTTTTACAGCCTGGTGAATACAACTGCAGCAATAATTTACAACTCATCGTTCAGTTTCAACCAATCGTAAACAGTATGTCTTTATGTTACAGCAGGCTCAGCTGCTGTTGCAAATTGGGGGTACGCTGCCTAATTATATCGACGAATCAATCTAATTTGAAGCAACCGTTTTGGAAAAGCACAAGCCTCGAACAAGTTGCCAGTTTGGAGTTATACGAGCAAGGAGAAAAGGAATGGCGCTTTCTCATACAAAGTTCTCCTTCAAGCTCAACGTTTTGCAACAGGGAGTACTAACGTCTCGTGCTCCTGGCTTTCCTGACTCTCTGAGGTCATCATGCGGGAAATTAGTAAAAGGCCTTATCGTGCGAAAGATGAAGGGCCGAGTCATCGAAAGCCAGCAGTACTTGAAAAATGCAGTTCACCGCGACAACAACAACAAACCTGTACATGAACGTCGCACGCGTTTTGAAACCGTTTCACTGCAAATTTTAGTTTTCATTATTTTTTTAGGAAAGTTACTCTATTCATTTATTTTTTGGAAATAGTAGTGAGATTTGGATACAATCCATCAAATACAATCCACAAAGCACGTTCTGAATCGCGGTAAATTTCAGCGCCAAGCGATGGCACAGTTTGAACAGAGTTACTTTCACGTAAGTTGTTTCTGAGAGCCTCGCCCATTATTAACGTTTTCCAGAAAATCTGACCGAAAATTAACGGGTGTAGTAAAATACGAACATGGCAGCCAGTGTTTTCTTTAACCGAAGCGGTATCTCAAAATACTGTGGAAACTACCATCAAAATACACTAACACCGTGCTTTGCGACCATCTCGGTATTTAGATAAAATAGTTGCAGTCTCTCAAAATGTCTTTGCGGTCAGTATGGTCAAACCTTCAAAAAACTTTGCTGGTAGATATGATTCAGCCCAACACGACACTTAAACGATTCCCTCACCAGTGACGCTGTTGTTTTCAGGATAATTTACAACTGAGTTCATTTATCTTCAGAGAAACAAAACTGCTGAAAAGTATTTTTCATTCTAGAACTTTTTCAAGAGGTGGGCCTCCACGGTTTTGAATTTTGCAGTGCGGTTCTGTAGATAGGAGGGCAACATGCAGAAACAACAACACTAAAAAATGTAAGTAACTTATGTCTAAAGAAAGCAGTTATGCATGCAATATTTGTTATGATCATTTTTTTTCTGTATCGCTTAACTCTAAACAAAAAATATAAATATTGGACGTGCAGCCCACTCCCAATCTCTCAGTATTTGCTATCACTGCACCACACCTTTGCACTAACTGCTGTCACAAACTTAGTGTATTAACGACTTCCGCATGCACGCTTCTTCTTTAAGCCAGTTTCACAAGCTGAGTTCACGGATGACGGGTATGGAGCGCCAGGTTAAGAAAAAGATAAGAAAAATGCAAACAAACTCCTTTTCAAGACTTGCGTTCTTCACTACAAACACGTAACAACAGCGGTAAACGTGGCTGCGCCGAACTCGCGAAACAGTAGTTCGCTTAATGGTGTTTTAAACACCAAGAAGCAGATCGGCACTGATGAAGTCCAGATACTTCGAGACCCGTTTTTGTGAGTCATCTTCTTAAATGTTTCAGGTCTTGTCTCGGTCTCTAGTCAATGGTTTTCGAGACTTCTATGACTTGGTAAAGTTCCCGTAGTTACGGGCGTGGGCGGCTCGCATACAATTTCAGCCAGTCGAGCTTTGCCCCTTCGGATTATTTACGCTGATTACACACATATATTTTTCTTTTTTTCATGCAGATTTCCTGACACTTTGTCATAGCGAAATGATTCTTGCTATTCAATTGCGATGAGACAAATAAAGATTTCAAAGAATATATCGTAACCTTTCGTTCAGTTACGTTTCACCACTTATTCAAATGGATTACGACGTCATACATTTATGGCGTCACAGATTTCGCACACCTGAAAAATTCTAAACCAGGCGCCTAAGCTTCAGAATTCAGATCACTGCGCTTTAACATAGAAGCATGCAAATGGCTGGCGTCAGATGGCCGCAGCTGCCTGCAATACCATTTCTACAGCGAGCTTATCAGACTAAAGAGGTCATGGCACAAGGGCAATTGTAGAAATTGTTGGTCTGAATGAATCACGACATGCCGACATACAGAACATGAATGTCGGGTCTCTTTAAGCAGGCTGCGCATTCTTCAGCGTCGCGATTCAAATGACTGGTGAGTGTTTCCGCGCGACTGGATGCAGCTGTTCGCAATGAACATTTTCATACAAACGACGAAATTGCACTGAATTACACGCAAGCGGCTATTTAGTTGTACGCTTTCTTTTGCTCTTCCGCGTTTCCATGGAAATACATACTGGTTTACGAAACACCAGTTGCGTAGCTCCTCTAAAATAGGGAAGTATTCTAGTTTATTTCACACTCAGCAAAACCAAGTCAAGATTTGGCAACAATTCAAAGAAACGTTTTGGTGTCATGTGAGCATTGCGATTGCGTCGTGCCAGTACCAAAACTGCAAATCGCACACAATAGAAACCGCTTCATATACCCACCCGGTTATTACACCCAAATTGTCCTGGCATGGAATTTTTCCATTTAAAATACGTCATTAAGTCTCCGTTTGATAAAACTAGACTCCGCTTTATATGTCCAGGCGTACTGTATTTGTAAATGAAAAAGACTGTTCGCGAACTTACCAATATTCTGCATTGCTTTGTCTTATTTCGCCAGTCATTAGCTCGTAATCAGTGGTTTTCGATCTCTTTTATGCCGCGATCCTATCCACGACTTCCGTCGTCCACTCGCAACGAAAGTGTTAAGACCAGTTCTCACCGGTGCAACTCAAGCCCTTACTCGTCTCCACTGTTCCCTCTGAGAAAATCCTACGCTGAGCAAATGTTTTTGTTGCGCACCTATGCGCATGCAACTTCGCAACCATGCAGACCACAAACAGTGAAGCGTTCCCAACGTTGGAAGGGCTATGCGATATACATATATACCGTATTAAATTTAGAATGTTGGAAGTGCGCGAGAACGAGATTTCACTGCGGAAATTGTCTGGCGGGGCACTGGGTAATTGCGCACCTTAGGGGGGAACGCTGCTCGTCTCTAATTGAGACCCTCCAAAAAGGCTAGAGGTCCAATCAGGGTCGCGACCGCAAGGTACAAACCACTGCTCTAGATTTTCCATGTTCTTGGATCAGAAGTTCAGCCACTGCAGCCGAGTTGTGTGTTCTAGTCTACATTGCCCAGTGAAGAGATCGAGACAAGATATGACAACACCTGACAAGCTTGAGTAGGTAAATGATTAAATGACTGATAGTATTTTACCATCCAGGCAGGGGTGTGCAGAGAGGGAAATGGGGGCATCCAATGAGTGAACTTACAAAAATTACATTGCAAGCCGTGAGAGGTCATTTCTAAGTCTCAACTAATAAAAACATGTCTAAGATCCTCCATATTACAAGAGATCCTGATAACATTGACTTTAATCAGCATTGGCGGAGAATTCCATTCAGTCGATGTAAAAAATGAGGTAATGCAAATATTTTACGGTAGGAGAACTCATTTGGGAAAGAGAAATAAGTGCACGTGTGAAACTAAATTCTTCATATGTTCTACTTGAACAAAAATTAGAGTTATTTGTTTTTACTAAACAATACCCTTAGCAGCTTTTTTGTAGTTCAGAAAAGCATAACGGCAGCAATGCATCAAACTGCATGTTTGTACAACTTCAGATATTATTTGTATTTATAATAGAAAAAATAAACAACTCTATATCCTATCATGCTATCACACTTGCTACGTTTGTGGTAGGTCTATCTGGTACTTACTTTCCTTCACAAATACACTACCTACTTCTTGAATGCATATCCATTGGAACAATTTTGCTTATAAACACATGCCTGAAGCCCACAATTAGCCTGTTTACATGGCACATTTCACTGTGGCCTAATTGTGGCTTTTGGTCGATTGCGGCTTTCCCTTTTCTGTGTCACGCTTGAAAGCCACACTCTTAAGCGTGACTCAGAAAATAAAAGCCACAATCGACCAAAAGCGACAATTAGGCCACAATGAAATGTGCCATGTAAACAGGCTAAATGTAACAAATTATTAACGACTAACACTAACACATTAAAAACTACTCCTTGAAATATTTTTAACTTAATTTTTCGAAAATTGTTTTTTTTGTCACCACTAGTCTTTATGTATTTCAAATGCCTGTATTTCTCACATTTCTCAATACTATAATTTGGTAGGGGGCATACAATCAAGCAGTTGCCCGGGGCATCACCAGACCTCTACACGTCCCTGCATCCAGGTCCGTTCATTTTGCTGCTGGCCTAGGTGGGCTGCGGTTATGAAACTGCCGCTTGTTAAATCCAAAATCGGCTGCGACCGACGTGGATTTTAACGGCGTACTGTGTCTGTCAAGAACTTATTTGCAGCAACGAATCAGACACTTCCATGGACTTTATTCAGAGAAAATATTTCGATTATTGGAGCTCATTTCCTCTGCTTGTTTATTTAAAAAAGAAACGACCTGTGGATTTGCATTGTGAATTACTACCTTTTCAAACATTCAACACGCTTTCTTTTATCAGGGCTGCAAGTGCATTATTCGGTAACAATACGTTCCGAACGAAACCACTTTACTATGCGAGACCTGAAGACTACAGGTTTGCTGTGAACTTTCGAGGTATCTGCCTGTCGTACTCTGCTTTCATAATTTCGAGATGATTCGGTCGTGCACATATCGACATTCCAACAACAATAAGTCCCCACAAACGTGACAAAGTCGATGCAATCAGCAAATTGTTTCACTGGGAAATCGATTTCACGCATTTGACGCATCTTCAGTCCTGAAAATTGCGAGTGATACGATGAACTTCGTCAAGCTTGTCAATTAAGACTAGCAAAGCTTGAGCGTCGAATGCAGCGCAGCACGGCAAAATACTTTATCGGTGGCGCACTTTTACAAGCCAAGTTTAATGGAATATTGATTTTCATCGCTTGCACCGTCACGAGCGATGCTGAAATCGAAATAAAACATTCCGAAAGACCCGATGGTGGCAGCTGCGAAGAGCTTTTATGAAATTACTTTGCGGTACTAAAAATCAATTCAGTTTGGAACGCAACAAGTACAGCAACCGCTTTCGATTCTTCTGAAGTTTAGAAATGTTTGAAGGTATCGATAGTAATTAGCATTACTTGTTTGAAAAGGTAACCACTGCGATTAATACACAGCAGCAGGAACGGCACAGTTTTATGTTCGCGGCGTGTTTTAGCGACTGACAAGCGCAAAAGCACTTTCGTTTACAAAAATTTATCAATATTTTTAATTACGGTAGATCTAAGTCAGCTATGTCCAACCCAAATGACTTACTGGGCCAAAAATCATGTCGCTATCTTAACCAGGGCCGCACATTTGATGACATATTAATGAGGGCCGCACATTAAATTATTTGCTTAGATCTGAGCAAACAAAATTTAGCTGAACCTAATATACTGAAAGCGTTCAAATCCTAATTTCAATGTTTGCAGACGTGATGAAGTGGCACTGAGGAGACCACCTGCATCAAAAACGTCAATTCAGGGTTATCAAAATAAGGAAAGGTTGTTAGTATGTAGGATACTTTTTCTATAGCGAAAACCCAAACTGGGCCGCGCAAAACCTTCGCCTGGGCCGCATGCGGCACGAGGACCGCGGGTTGGACACAGCTGATCGAAGTGGTCTCGTAAGATAGCCCAGCCTCGGGCTCGGAAGTAACGGATGGATGGGTGCGAGGAAAGCTTCTTTACGCGCGGTGCTGCCATTGGCCTGTCACCAGTGCGGCATTCACTGCGAAAGTAGCTGCGTGACCCACGGCGCAGAGTAGGCGGCGATGAGGACCTGCGAGACCGCTTGTGCCACTCTCAAAGGGAGTGCAAAGCGAGTATAACGAAACTTTCCTCCTTTTCTATTTTTAATTATGCAGTCCTCTTGGCCAAATCGCGTTGCATAGATGTGTATTACATTCTGTTGTACAAAGTCTTCATACCCATACGCAACGCCGTAGACCTAAGCATACACGACAGTAGCAAGGAACACACAAATACAATAACGACCACGAGGATAGCATCGCTGCACAGTGCTGCGACAAGTTCCAAGTATATCGACTCATAAAACGTTTGGGGAAGTGGGAAGCTGCGAAGAACCACGGTCATTTGGGCTGCAGACCTCCCGAGAGCGAAGCTACTTAGTGTGAAGCGGACAGTTGGTTAATATAACAGAAGTAAAAGTCTCTTGCTCTGAGTATGATGTATGCAGATAATGCATGTGTGCATATACGGCCCGAAAAGCGTTGGACGGCAAATTTCCTGGATAATAGCAAACAAGATGTAACGCAGAAGCGGTAAATCCCTGGGGAATCTTGGAAACTGAATGCGCAAACTCAGCAGACGCCCGTCAAACCGAAGGAAAATGCAACAACTTGGCTTTGGAGGGAGCTTTTTCAGCTATGTCTACCCTGATGTCGACTTGGGATGACATAAACCCATTGTTAGATCTGCACTTTCAAAAAGCTCCTATTCCGTGTAGCTGAAGAGATAGTTATAGAGTTTGGTTTAAACTAGTAACGATGCACAACAAGGCAAGGTATAATTTTCATTCGATGATAAGCTTTCAAAAAGAAAGAAAGATATTTTAAAAGTACCGGTGCTACATCCTTATTAGAAAAGTCTACTTTGGCTGACTGGAACAACAACGTAGAAGAGGTATGTGCAGTATCCAAACAATTTTAATCTTTGTACCTCTTTGATTAGGCTGGACAATCTGCGACGTAGCAATAGGAAGAACGTCATTTGCAAAGCAATGAAAGGAAACAGCTGCACCAACTGCAAAGCACACATCGCCCCAACTTTTCGTGGAAATGCGATTGCGTCGGCAAAAGCTACACGTACGGCTTCTGCAACAGCTCCCATTGCCTGCTAAAGCCACGTCATATTTAAGCAAGAGATGGGTGCTGTTAATGCATGTATGGAGTGTATTGTNCGATTGGATTTTGAAGCCAAGAACCTATAAACGCATTCCTACCCTGATGTCGACTTGGGATGACATGCAAAACCAGGAGATCAGAAAGTCGGCGCTTTTCTTCTAACTATCCGGATCAAGACCAACAAAGCAATCCTGATCGATGCATTATCCTCAGGTGCGTTTCTATTCGTTGCAGAGACTTTTCTTTTGTCTGTTTATTTCGTCATATTGATTTGATCGCGTTCAAACTCTATGACTAACAGCTGCCTCAGTTTTGCGTTCACTTTTAGTTCAGTTACAAACATACTGCGCAGTCGTTGCAAACATCACAAACTTTTGAGCCTTTGGTAGTAATTTCGCGCTACACAAACAATTACCACTAAGGATATTCTTTATTACAATGAACTTTTCCAAGCCTTTGCCAATTATATTTCAACCAAAAGAAGCCAAGCGGGAGAACGGTGTTTTGTGTGCGCTTTAATACCAGTAATCGGCATAACAAGCTCACCTTGCTGTTGTTTCATCAAATTCAAAGGTGACCAATTCGTCAACAACGGAATTGAGGAAAATATGTTGTATAAAACCTTTAAGTTCCAGTCTGTTCCAAAGTTTATTCTCAAAACTACCTTGAACCACATCTGTCATAAGTCATATGCGACCACCCAAAAATAGCAGGCTCACAACAAGTAGTCTTAAAAATACATCTACATTTCTGCAGATTTTTTAACCTTTGACTTTAAGACTAGTGAACCATGCACACTCGAGTCATAGGCTTTGCATTTTGAAAATTACTTGGTACATTAATACCATTACCACATACTGAAAAGCAAAGCTAAAAATGACCGAATCAGATTTAAGAGGCGCTTCGTCCTGCAGGTCCTTGGCTAAGCGTTCCTCACTTCCTTGTAGAAACATTCGCGACAGTCGATGATTCGACCAAACTTTAAGTTAACTTGCATTAAAAAAAAAACGACGAATTATTATGCATGANTGTTGTCCACACCACATGCGAAGGTACAACTGTGCTATTCTTCTCATGAAACCAATAACTACCAAGTTCATCTACTTCTCTCGTTGCTTTGAAAGAATCGGTTCAGAAAATAAAAAGATACAAACCAAACGATAAGCAAATCTATGCCTGTTTACCTGACGTCAAATTCACGCTGACAATTTTCAGCACCCACCTTCTAGTGCTCAGTTTCGTGAAACACTAACTTTTTCGCAAGAAAAACTAGTATTCTGCGGGGCCGCCGTCGCGGCTCTCATAAATTATGCAGCAAGCTCGCCATACGCTGGATATACCTGAGCTTGACCGTCAACTGGTAAATTCTCGACGACAGTTTAAACGGCTTCAAGTTGCAGTGAACCATAACCTTTGTCTGCAAACAGCATAACAATGCTTACAAGCAAAACAAGCTCACCTTGGACGCCGTTCGCCTGCGTACTCCCCACAAGTGATAGTAGATCAAGTCGTACAAACACATTTTTCTAAGTTACGAGCGTAAGTCGCGACTCAGCAACCTAAACACGAGGATCAAACTGGCATCGTAAAACTTTGTTTGCATTCATCACGAGCGCGAACTATTAATTACACGCATGCTTCCTGCATCGGGCTGGTTTACGGCGGATAACACAATACAGGCGGATCGCTGCATTTCGCTGCCGTTACGAACACAATCAGCAGCAAGTCACTGTGTGCGCGTGTGAAGCGAGCCAGCAGCGTGGCAAATTCGATATGCACAACTGCCTGTCTGGAACGCTGCTGGCGACCTGGCAAGCGATTTGGCGTGTCTCGCTTGAGGTTACGACGGGGCGGTTGCACGGGAATCGCTCCTGATGTGTCTGCGCGCCGCGTTCAGACGATTTCGCATAAAACGATCCACAAGCACCCGGCATACCGACGTCAACATATGTTTTCCAACTTCTTCTGATGATGATGCTGCTGATGTGTGTTGCGATTGCAAAATACCACGAAGAAATTCATTGCAACATGGCCATAACACAAGAGCATGACTCATCACATGACTTGTGGGTCAGCAGAATTCATATTACGCAAAGATGTGCTGCTGCCTTCCATTGCAGAATTGGTAATTTTCATATGGTCCAATCACAGTTTCCCTCATAAGTTCTTTTCGCGAAGTGAACACATCATCCCCAAAGGGTCGGTGACCTTTGTTTCGTCATTCAGAGAACGATTTAGAGCAAATTTTTTCCAAACTTAATCTAAACACATGTATAGTAGTCAAAAGCTCTAGGTTTTCTGTAGGTTTTCAAGGAATCAGCCGACTATGTTCTGCTTTCATCTTGCTACGATGATTCAAACTTGCACGTATCTATATTCAAGTAAAAGTACTCTCCACAATGGGAGTAAGCAAGAATCGATCAGCAAAATTTTAATAGGAAATCGGTTTCACGTAAAATTACGTTTTGCTTTAGGTAGGGACGAGGCGGTTGCACGGGAAATGTATAGGATGAATTAATGGCGAAAAAGCGGTGAAGCGTAGCAGAACAAATCAAGATACTAGTTCGTACCGCGTTTCTTCTATGACAGTTTAGTGCAGTTACGGCCTGCAGCTGGCCTCAACGTTAAAGTCTGAACATCCACCACGACGAAAGCAGGTGACTGCCTATGACTGAGAAGTTCGCCACTTGATGCGAGTACCTAAAGCAACAAGCTGCTACGGGCTGTTGGTGCAAGTACAAAAGAACTAACAAGAGTGTTTTGTACAAGCGTTGGGAGAGGACAATGCAAGTTCGTCGTTTCAAAATAATGTTTGTCATTTTCAGAGCTCAACAGTACTGCAAGTTTTTGCTCATCTCAAAATGGTTTTGGTTTTCTAGCCTCCGGCCTTATCGAGTGTGACATGACGGTCAACGGCAGGTTTTCAGGCGTGACTCTCGCGTCTGACTGCAAGCAACAAATCGCGCTAAAAAGCAGCGGCTTGTCGATGTTATTGATTTTACAAAAACAATTCCGACTTCTAGTCTAACCCTGTTGCTTTCCTGCGCAAGGACTTTTTTCACAGCAAGCATCGAACGTTGCGTTGCGTTTGATGAACGTCATATTTTCCACATGGCTTGAGGTACTTTTCCACCCGATTAGTATCGAACCGAGTGAAGCGATGCACTTGAACGAAACTCGCTACAATTGTTGCTTTGCAAGTGCGAACACGACCATTTTAGGATTACATGACATCAAGTTTGATTAAACTCGTTAATCTCGAAAAGCAAACGAACGTCTAGAAATTGCGCAGATATTTTTTTTTCTTTGCTTGTAAGAACAGTATTGCAAGGACTGTGCAAAGCCTCACACGAAGCATTTTAGGATGAAGCTGGTTTGTCTGTGATTTTGAAAAACCTGATTCGATGTCGATCCATGGGCAAGATTTGCACAACGGCTATGAACAACACGAACCTGACTGAAGGAATTGTTTGTTCGGCAAGGTATGACATTTCGCAAATTCACAGCCACCTGAGTTCTTTAACTTTCAAGGAACTATGCGCCAGTCACGAACTTCCCAGTCTGGGTTCTTCACACGTTAAAGTGGCCGTAAAAGCAGACTCCGCAGGTTCACTATCACATCCGGATATCAACGTAAACACGCATAAAATAACCCTCTTAGAACAAAAACCGTTGGTGATTCTCATCGAGAACATATACAATATCTACTACGGCACTGTAATTAGGAATGCAACTAGTATCGTTAGATGCCAGCTACAAGTCAGAAAATTATACATATTCGAAGTGGAACGTCCAACTGCGTCAATATCAACTTGTGGGTAAATGTTCCGTTAAAATAACATTAAAAAAACACTGTATAGTAAATCAATGATGTCAGGAACAGTTTAAAAAATTAAAAATCACCCATTTCAGACATACGTAGTTAAGTGTAATTGAAAACAATGCAACTTCAGCTTGTCCTGTACGACTATTCTTCACAAAAGCGACCATTTTAAAAATAGTTCAGTCGATTTCACGCAACACTACGCAAGCATCCTCAGTCCTGAAATCTAACTCAAAAATAATTCTTGTCTTGCTGCGACTGGAGTCCCAGGCAGTTAACTAGTGAGACAAAGCGACATTGAGAAAACAGCGTTTCCAACATTGCGCCACACGTGGTTTAGATCCCTGACCTCAGACCTACTATTGCTGCTTACTTCACACTACAAGCCGAAGTCTTATTCTACGTTTTTAAATGCCAGTGGACTTCAACTTAAGCTCGTGAATGTATTGCCTGAGTTTCCGATTTCTGTTTTGAGATAGTTAAAAATGCTGTGTAATTTAAACAAGACACCGAACTTCGCAAAACAGATTTCAAAAGAGAAAACAGTTTGAGAAAAATATCCCTCTACCTCCCTCCCGGAAACAATTTGCAGTATGGGTTGGCAGACCATAGCATCTCGTAGGAAAGAACCCTATTAAATCGGTAGGTTCAGGACGACAGACAGGGTATGGAGTAGATTGGGGTCAATTCAATTCAGCAACACATAAAATGACCATTAGACAACAAAGGATATGTGTCGACGGACATTCGTTGGGTTGATGACCTAATATTGCTTCACGACCAACTTGACGTCTGGTTGCTGTTCAACCGATTTGTTCATCAATGACTTAATCTTTGACAGATGAGCAGTTGTCAAAATTTCTATCAAAATTTTTCCTTGAACGGCACTCCCTTCCAAATATCTGGTTCTGGGCCAGATTTTAAAATGCTTACGATCAAAGCGTACGCGGGAAGGTTCGTGGCCGCGATCAATGATGACTGAAACGGTTTGAAAATTTATACTAAGAGATTGCAAGCTGATAAGCAAAAATAATGGTAAATGCTGCAAATTTGAGCAAACCCACTTTCGACAGATTTAGGGAAGTGGTCGCCAACGTGAGGCGTACACCACACAGGGGGGTTGATTGTTAAAGGGGGCATTGAGGCTGACTGACGAGGTCTGGGTCCAAATTTTCGAATTTATTTTTTTTATTTAATTCTTCTTCATGAATGCTGTGTCTTTGGAAGCTTGTTTAAACCAAGTAATTGGAGTTTTAAGCTTCTAAGCTGAAACGTGGTTCACTTTTTAAACCATAAGATTTATATACCACCACATGAGGGCAAAAGATTTCAGATATGATCAGGTTGGGCATGGGCAAGAAAAGCTAGGAACCACTGCTCTGGGGGGTGCAGCAAACTCACTCATACCCTGAGAAGAGCGGATTGCGGTTGAAGAACGTCTTAATAGCTTCCTTGAGTTGTACAACATCTATTCAACAAAAGAGCGTTTTCCATGGGATCTGTTTCTTCGTCAGAAATTTTGATAAAAAATCCCTTAACAGTGCCTGAAACTGATATATATTTGTGGTTGTGTAAGGCAGAATTAAACGTTTGTCAACTGTGCTCGTTGCAAACTATATTTTAGGTTTACCACTTGCTTTTTTAGCCTGACAAACATTTGTGATTAATTGAAGTGCTTCCAGGTCTGGGAGGAAATTTCACACCGACCGTAATTAAGTAGCACGTGACAACTTCATAAAACAGGCTGTGCATCCATATCGCTGGACTCTTCGCCAACCAACAACTTCTTGGTTCGGTGACTTCTTAACAACCGGAGTCTGTAGATCAGTGGTTCTAACTTTTATGGTTCGTGACCACCTTTAATGATTTTATACGTCATGCGACCCGATCTGCTTTTTCTGAATGCGTTGCCTAGGGCCTAAGCGCTGGTTCCACAACAATTTCAATTACATTGCACTTTGCATAATTTAATTCCAACCAACTGTCTGTTTAATGTGGTGGTTGACTTTGCAATCACATAGACAGCTTCGAATATCGTAGTTGACTGTCCAACAAAACTGGTGTCATTCATCGACTTTTATTGTTTCGTGCCATCGTCTTGGTATGAAGAAGAGCAGAAAAACACATTCGCAGATATACCTTGTGACAAAAGGCAGCAGTACTCGAAAAGCCTGCTCTGCATAGTGCAGGGGCGGGGAACGCTGTATTTGCAATCACGAGCCACATTATGTAGAATATCGCTGGCGGACTGCAAAAAAATAACTTCATTTTTTTTTATTTCACCCTTGTCTTCCTAGGGGAAATAAGGAGAAAAAACTATGATGATGATGTGTCTCTAAACGTAATTCATCCAGAACTTCACGGTTGCTTCAGCGATGTTGTTATTGTTTGAAAGGTCTAACAGCGCGCATCCTCTTGAAGGCAGTGGGCATCGAAGAAGGTGTCCAGCTGTGTCCTCTGCGGAATCACACCTACACAGAGCCGGGCCGCTGTTGAGGCCCCACTGAGCAAGTGTACTTTTACTTCTGACAACTCCGGTGCGGAGTCGATTGCGACATTTTCAATATGCTCAGGAAGCCAGGTGACCGGAGGCAATTGCTTCAGCGGGCTTGATATTAAGAGCCAGTTTCGGGGGGCTAACTCTTAACCGATCTTTCCACAGCTCTAACCGAGTTACTTCAGATGGCCTGGTAAGTAGGGGTGTGCTGAAAGGAAGCTTTTTCTTGATTTTAATCTTTGATTCGCTGCCTGGGATCCGTGCAGCATATGGCTTGGGTCGTGCATTGCTTTGTACCTTTCCCGTCTGCTTATCACCTCTCTTCGGATATCAGGTGGGGCAATTCCAGCGAGAAGGTACAAACAGTTTATGATGGTGGGTTTTAGGCATCCTGTAAAAATGCGGCAACTGTCGTTTAGTGCAGGGTCGAGGTATTATGACTGGACCGAGACCATACTGGACAGGCATGCTCAGCTGCAGAGTAACATAAGGCAAGCGCAGACGTTCTCAGAGTGTTAGGATTTGCTCCCCATTGCGAGGAGATGAGTTTACCGAGGATGTTGTTTCGCGCATTCACTTTGGTTTGCAGTTTTGAATATGTTTTTTTTTTGTGGGTAACACCAAGAGAAAACTATGAGCAGCAAGGGATATATCTCTTGACTTACTGTCTAAGTACGTATCTTCTTATCACGAAGTTTCATTTTGACGCGTTCTATCTTAGGTAAGGAAAATTTTGATGCAGGTCATATCAAACGTTTACGCGTGCCGAATTTGGCCGGCGGGCCGTACGTCCCCCGCCCCTCGTGTGGTACAAGCGAACCAGAAATGGACAAACGGCTTTTCGTGAAAGCGACCACGCGCAGATGACTAATCCGGAAATACAAGAAACTGATTTTGCAACTCATCGGGAATATCAGATACATCCAAAGACGTGGGGAACGGATTTCTTGCAAGTGCTGCTTCTTTTTCTTTGAACTCAGGGAAGTATCGTTGAAACTCTGTCAAGGGATTGAAGGTGCCGCGCATAGAAATCTTTAAATGCTTGTCGCATTCCATTCAAGAATTCGACAACAACACTGGACAACATTTCAAACACCGCAATGTTTGTTTGGTGCGATGTTTGCCCGGGAGTACTTTTCGACGCCAGTTTTACAACTTTGAGACAATATCTGTACCCTTTCTTACAGCTTCAGATTTAAGTCATTTAAGTTTTCAACAAATGTTTGCTGAGTAATTCATCATTAAAAGACAAAATTTTGATTCTTTTGATTTCACAGAACAACCTAGTTCCATTCTTCATCTCAAAAAATCAGTTAGGACGTTTCCATTTGACAGCATCGTACAGCAAAGTGAAATAACCGAGCTTCGTGTTTTGGATCCATGTCTTTGAACAATTCTTTAAACTGACCTGTGTTAAGACTTCCGCATTTAATGAAACTGAAGATCTTTACTGCCGAATCTAGAACAATTTTGAAAGGGCTGTAAAGTTTTGCTAGCAAGTGCATATCTCTGAATAAAACAGTGTGTGCTTATCGCTTGAGGAGCAAGTTCTTGTACAATTAAAATCCTGGAAGTGACCCTAGCAGAAGCACGAGCACCGTCAGTACAAACGCCACAAACATCTGACCAGAAAGTGTTTATCTTCTTCATCACATCTGCACTTGTGGTTGTAGTCTTCAGCTCACTAAAAATAAGCAGGAACTCTTCTTTGATATCACCTGTGCTGACTCCACCTCACGAAAACAAGTAATTGGGCACACCAACTTGCATACGTTGTTGACTGGTCCGCTTGAAAGGTAAACATTGGAGACGCCATACTTCATCTACCACTTGCTCCTTCACACCTTCAGACATGTCTGAAATGCGTTTCCGAACAGTAGTGTTGGAAAAGGATAATAATCTCATTTTTTGCCTCACTAGCCTCACCAAAAATTACTTTTACATATTTCAACAAGCAGGGTTTCACGAGCGTTTCTTCAGTTATATGAGACGTTTATTGTTTCGCAATTTCCAGTGCGACTTCATATGATGCTTGCGCTAGGGCTGCATTTTTCTGGTGAAAATTTCCTTCAAAATCAAGTCTCTCATGTTTCAGACTGTCTCATGACGTCTGAAGAATTCTAAATCTTTTCTGATGAGTTGGGAATCCTTGGTCCATAAACAGCGTTTCACTTTTGATGGCCTCATTTATTCAGCACTGAGACCAACGTTGCACAAATCGCACTGACGCTTCTCAATGTCATCGCCGACTGGGACGGTAAAGTCAAGTTTTCATATATTTTAAGCAACGTACTCGTCTTTTTTTTGGTGAAAAGACTGGACCTACCACAGACAACTGCACGCCTCAAAGTGCTAGCACTCGCTGCACGTCGTCACTACTGTGCTGGGTTTTATCAACATTGATGACAATGAATGCACCGTATTTATTCGATTGTTAGCCGCCCTTAATTGTAAGCAGCACTAAAACATAGGTTGCCTAAGCCCCCAAGATACTTTCGCGCACTAGCACGTTTCGCGTTTTGGGCAACCCTGGTAGTGAATGATGCCTACACCACTACAGCTGCCTTCTGTTGTTCATAATCACTGTGACGGATGTGCGCGTGATGCTGAAGAGAATAGAATGTGAAAATAATGTTTGGTCGACAAAACGTAGCCAAGGAAAGACTGAGCGCCATCTACACCTTTCGATAAGGTAGAGAAATATAAAATGTAAACCGCATGAAATGACGAAAAAAATTTATAAGCCGCGGCTTATAAATCGAATAAATACCGTAATTAATGTGAGGTTTCAGCAAAATGGCATTACACTTGGCTCCTGACATCTAGGTTGTTCGACTCATGGCAAGGGATGAAAGAAAAAAACTTCCTGTCGGGTACCACACGCTAAGTCAATATGAAAAAGAAAATAGCATTGGTCTCTCTGTGTTTATAAAGTCGCGCTAAGAGATTTATTCACAAGTCACAATTCCCAGCTGAATGTTTGAGACTTTGGAACAAGCAGCACATTCAAAATTTTATGATGTTAGTAAAGAAAATCTTCGCAACCCCAGATATGATCTCTGTGATCCCCTTGGGGTAAAAGCTACGACTCTGCAAATCTGCACCAGGCATTTAATGAAGCACTCTTGCCCTCAAACGACTGTCCGAAATCCAAGTCAGAAAAGTCTATTTTGAAGCACCGTAGCTGATGAAACAGCCGCAGAAATTCCAAGCTGACAAATTGGCTGCGGAGTAATTGTATTTAAAAAGTTGAGGAAGTTCAAACTATCGGAATTTTTATGGATGCTGACTGCTCTTAAATATCTATTATTGGATCAATCATGAAAACGTACATGAGGTCAGGTGCTCAGGCGACCACTGCGAGTGACCGTCGTGGCTTGAAATCAGGGTTGTTAAAAAAACGAGTTTTTCAAAACAACCAACCCATGTCTTTTTTAAGAAAAAACTTCGAAAACATTTTTGTTGGTTTTAATTTTATTCAGCGATTTAAAGGCTTAACTCACTTTCATATACTGTTGATATTCAGCGATTTAAAGGCTTACCTCAACTGTTTGTTGTAGATAATTTCCTGAAAAAGTCAAGATTTTCCCGATTTGCAGAAAATGAAATGTTGTGAAATTGTTATGTATTGACACATCAAAATAGCTTTATCCTTGGGAAGTATGTGTGTGAATTGCTTGCAGCATGCGAAGACAGTATGCTTGGTAATGTGTTTTTGAGTTTGAAGTTGATAATAATTTAACCATCTTTGCATTAGACCACACGTTAAACTGACCTTCCTAAAATTTAGAAATAAATTTATAATATCCATTCGATGTTAATATTGCAAAATCAATACATCATACCACTGTACTTCAAACGACTAACATTTTAATACTGTTGCACATCAGATTCGCTGCTGAGACTGTCTTTAATGATTTACAACTATGAATTTTGACTTAGNATTTTCATTATGAAAAAATCATGGTGGGTTTTTAGTGCGTTCTTGACTGTTTTTTTTAAACCCGGGCTGTTTATTTGGAGCTGGGTTAAAAAAAATCCTGCTTGAAATGNTTCACAGCTCACATGGCAGTCACTAGTTGAAAAAAAAAGTTTAAATAAAGCAACCTCCATTTTGTACATCTCTGAGCGTTCATGCAAGNGCATCCAAAATTGACGTATGGATTGGTATTTGTATGAAAGCCCTAACTCATAGGTTCTCGAAGTGGGGTCCGCGGACCCCCAGGGGGTGAAAAAATTGGTGTATGGGGGTCCGTCAAGTGACAAAAACTTCAAAAAATTAAGAGTGATGAACAGCTTGAGAACACGTTCGCAGTAAACCAAAACCAGTAATGCTAAACCTCTCCTTTGGGCTTTGGGTATTGCTGTTTTAACTTATTGAGGAGACCAACTTATTTGGACGTTTTGAGTATATGCGTAACGGTACTTTCAAAGTCACTGTTACATCACTGACGTTGTTTGTCAATCGTCATTATTACCTCGCGACTTCAAAAGTCAATAGAACATTAGAAAGACAAGAAGTTATCCGTCTTAGTTCAAGCACACAACTTCAGACAAGAAAAGGTAGCACGAGGAAAAATAGTTGAATGAATGAGAGATCCATTTTAACGGACCTAAGTAGTTGATGACTAAGAAGATTTCAAAGAAGAACTCATGGGTTTGCGTGCCGATAATTCAGCCAAGATAAAATTCTCTTCACGTTCGCTGTTGTGTTTGTGGGCTTCTCAGCTGCAAACGTACAGTACTGTGGCTATGATGGCATTGAAAGAAGTCCTTTCTTTTTCTACTACTTATCAGTGTGAGAATCGTTTGTCAAGTTTGGTGAAAATCAAATCAAAATATCGAAACAGAATAGATGTGAGACGTGGCAATCTCCTAGCTTTCTTCAAAATCAAGCCTAGAATATCAAAGCCTGTAGGGGAATGTTGTCACGAGCACAAACCTGACGACTGAACCTCAGATGAGGCCGCTTAGGAAAAACAACTTTGCAAATATTAACATGAGTAAAGAGGTGTGATTTTGCTCAGCCCGTTTGTTGTCCTTACTCGTTGTTTACAGCATTCTGGGGTCCGCAAAAAATAAATATGTGAATTAGGGGTCGGCGAGATGAAAAAGTGAGAAACACTGCCCTAACTGGACTGATGCAGGTCTCTGTTTGACAAAATAAAAGGGACGTTTGACATTCAACTTTTCCTGCAGATTGCTTCTGACGAAAGCATTCTTCCGCCACCTGATGGCGACACTATGATAATGGGACGTAGTTCCGCAGGTCAACATCAACGTTCCTCAATGCCGCTTGCTTAATACTTTGCAGATCTCCTTGTTTGTAACCAGCCATGCGTCTCTCGTTGCTTGCAATGATTGCGCAACTTCTTGAACTCAACCTGAACCGCTTGTTGACCAGTTGGAGATCAGCACAGTTCCGGAAGATGTTTTCAGAAAGCAAAGCTGTGCCTTTACAACGCGAGATTCCTAACCACGCGCAACTTGGCGAGAACCGGTCTTTGTTGTTAGACACCATCAAAGTAGTCAAAGAACATGTGGAATCCAAAGACTGAACTCGAAAAACTGCTGTTTCCACAGCACAGTATCCGACATGGGGAAAAACTGTCTGCGACCAACACATTCAAGTCTGACCAGGTTCTGCTAAACCTGCTTATTCCAATCCACCACCAGGTGAATACCGGTCTTTCAGTTTAACAAAGAACAGTTATGATTTAACAAAGAACAGTTATGACCGCTTTGGAGTTGAACATAACTCAAAACCCGGATTCGCTCACAGTTGCCCATAATAACTAGGAAGACACGTAGATTTCATTGAGTGCTTTTCCGGTAACTGTGATACCTTAATTTTCAAGCAACGAAACATACTAACCTTGATGCTGTATAGCTAAAGTAGAGTTGCAACGAACACAGAAATTTTAACTGCATTCGGGGGTCACGCCTCCCCAGGAAGGTCAATTAATTTCCAAGGGAGCGTCAATAAATTTTCAGGGGAGCGGGAGTTCCTACGCGCTCCAAAAAATGGAAAGTTTGTTCAACAAATTTATCGATAAATACGTTGCTTTTGAAACAAAGAACAGTTATTTAAGGGAGGCGTGGTTGAGAAAAAGTAAAGAATCACTCTTTTAGACACGTGGTGCTTTTTGACTAAGAACAAAGTTCTCCGGCGTTGGATCAGCTGCGCGGCAAAGCCAACAGTCAAAGCAGCAGTAAGGACTATTAACGGGGTAGGTTTACGTTTGCTTTGTATGCAATCCTAAAATGGGGCTGCAGGTAAGCGCGTTGCCATCCAATGATTCGCTTCGAAACAAAATTTTGAACAGTACTTTTTTCTCTACTTGTCGGTGGAAGCTCATAAACATCGCAACTGGAATGATCGTTGCTTCGCATGTCATGCCCGCTANGGCNAACGCAGCCGGCTGATAACTGAGGGCAACAACCTTGTTCCGGAAAAAAAGACCCACACAGAACTGCAACGAAGAGTGGGCAAAACGCCGACAAGCANAGAACATTTTCAGCCTGGCGCTCGTAAATCACGAAATCCGTTTCTCCTGCGACCGCCAAGCTCTCACGGNAACGTTTGACATTTTGCCAAAGATAACGAAATGGCAAACAGCAAAGGCACGCAATTTGAGGGAGAACAGCGTCACTCAAGTTTCGAAGAACGTGGCAAGACACTGCAAAACAGCCACAAGGAAAGTGATGCAAAACATACTGGAATCTGGCAGGACACCCTGCACTTAAACAGGATCCACACATTCTTCACACAACAACAGTATTTTGTGCAATGTAACAGCAGTTGGACTGCTACCTCTTTGTTGCCATCTAGTGGACATAGCGTGCCAAGACTCCGATTTCTTCAAAGACTGAAGGTATTTCACAAAAACATTTAACTTCACTGGAACTGCTGAACAATTACGTCATTTAAGTAACGTTGGCGCCATTTCACTTGCGATTAACACTATTTCATGTATTCTAGTTTGCCTTGTTAGCCTGTGTCTGGCTGGGAAATGTTAAGCAAACGACAAAGCACAGCAAGCAACTCGGAGAGACTCAATTGGCTAAATGACTCAGTTGAAAAACCGTAAGCGGTAATCTGAAAAAAGCCAAATTCCTGCGATTCGGACATCGGAGGGAAACAGTTGCGAAAGCATCAATGTAACCATCAAATCGATGGATGCAGAGCGTGCAGACTACATATATATTAATATTCATTTGTTTTATTACTATGACTACAATTCAGGCATGTTTATCCGTACGGACAGTCAAAACAAGCTTTGACAGGTCTTCTGGCGATCATGGTGTTACGCTCGCACAAAGATTGGCGTTACGGGCTTCTCTTTAAAAAAGTGCTAACTTAATTTTGGGTCTTCTTCTTCCAGTGACTTCTTTAACTTCTTGGTATACGCGTAGGCAAAGTTGAAAACATCAGTTCACTGAAACAGCCTCTGTCAGATACGTACCTCTCGTTGTTGCCGCTCAAGCTCTCTCATTCGTATTTCCCTTGCCTCAATACGGGCTGCCCTCTTCTGTGCCAGCCTCGCTTCGGCCTGTGCAAACAAGGAAAGTTGCTAACAGCTCCATAAAATCGCACTGCAGTGGCTGTATGTGCAGAAGCCACGTGCGCGCGTGTTTCAGTGACGGGCACTTTCACTCATCAGCGTCGAAATATTTTTAAGTAAAATAGTTTTTTTTTTTTTTAATTCGAGTCCAGATTCGGCAGTTCGCATTGCAAGTAAGGTGAAAGCGGCACACACGCATGAGATACACGTAACGACACGAACAGATGCGACCGCGACGCCGCGCACAACCCATTTGCGGCGAAAGCAGCCCGGAGCAATGCTAGGCTTTAACCGAAGTGTGTTTTCGCCAATAGACAAGCCGTCAAGAGGTACTCCGCTGTCAATCTATCTCTTCGTAAGGTCAGGCACCCGACCTCGAATCACAAAAGCACATCTTTTCGACAACGGTTAGGCCGGTAAGCTCTTGTATAAGATGTACGGCGTTCGCAGTTGACAAGTGCAATACTTTTTGTGTCTCACGTCGTCGGCACAGCCAGTGGTCGGCTGGAAAACGTGCGCCGAAGGCTGCATATGTTTTGCAAAACAGGATCACGCTTGATTTCCGATTCAAAAGAAGGTCTTGCATTTCAAGGGAAGTGCCAACAAACGTTAAACATCCCTGTTGCCTATATACGCCAGTGTCTGACAAGGCAAAAATACCAACTGACAAAAACCTCAATGCTTTTCATTCGCATCAGCTTTGAAAATTTACTTATCAATTGGCAACGCCTGTCATTATCAAGTGCCCAAGCAAAACAAAACAGCGAGAAAAGCAATATGTAACAGTAGCAAACGCAGTACCTCTTTCGCTATTTGACTCAGTGTTTCATCTTCAACGTTGTGACTTCTTCCCGTGCGTTTCCGACCGGACGATGGCGGAGTTGACATGGTGCATCAAACCTAAAACGGAATTTTTGCATCTTTTCAATCTTATACAGCGGAAAACATCACGCTACCAACACAAAGGTAATCGCAGTTCGTCGTAATACGTGTCGGAAAAATTCCGATTTTTTTAATGTAGAAACGCATGGATAACGTTAAAAAATATTCCAGGACATTAAATAAATTAATATTTCATCATGCACATACGATGAAAAAATCTCCAAAAGAAGTAGAGTTGGTCATTGCATAAACGGCACACACATCTCCATCTGAGTAAATATTTCAGAAAAAAAGCTTAGTTATGACTTTAACAGAACTGTTGAATGGCACATGACTTAAGAAACCAAAAAAGATCAATACTTTGCCATGTTTAAGACGATTTCGAGCAGGTCCTTTCAATGGGGTGACAATTCAACAAATTTATAATCACAGCTTAGCTTGTCATTTTCACATGCCAGTAGGATTAAATTTTCTCAAGATGCGACAGATGAAGTAACGGCTACAGCGACCACTAGTGATTACAGAAAAGACAGCACACAACATTTCCTAAAAGCATAATCATAATGCTGCTTTCCTGGTTATCTATGTATACAAAACAGGGTTTTTTTAAGGCATTTTAGGGACCCGATACGGGTACCTAGAATCAGAGAAAATTATTATCGGGTCCCTAAAATCAGAGAAAATCGGGTCCCTAGAATCAGAGAAATCGGATCCCTACAGATCCATACCAGGTTCCTAACATTTTCCTTAACAAAACCCTGATATAAAATGAACAAAAAGGCAACGGATCTGGATATCTTATACAACTGATTCTAAATATTTTTTAACTTCAGATTAGCAATATTTTGATATTGACAAGTTTGCTATAATATTTGAAACATATGATGAAGAGTTTGTTAGTCAGTTTTACCATAAAGCTGGTGTTTTTGTGCTGCAACATTTCAGTCATTTGTTCCATAATAGCATAAAACTCGCCATAACAGTATTCACTAGTCTGTATTTTCTGACATTATGATCGAATTGACTTAATTTTTTTCAGTCATTTCAAAAAAATTTCAGTCTATGACCGAAACGAGACCTAGCCATAAAAACAAATGAACCTTGAGAGCAAAGGACAAGTCTATGCTAAACTAAACAGTTCCAACAGGCTATGAATAGCATTACCTTGTATTGCATTCGTTTGCTGCAACGTTTAAGTAAATACTAGAACACCAGTAAAAACGATAACAGATTTTAATCTGCACTATGTACAATGATGAGCTTTAATAAAACCACAACCATCAATTCAAAAGTAGCATATAAAGAACATCCAAAATGCACATACCTGTTGCAAGATATCTCTCTGGAATGTGGCGCTCGAACCAAGGACAAAATGATGAAGGGATGCTTGAATGAAAATAGTATAGCACAGCTGCAGATTTTTGTTGTGCTTTGCCACAGTGCTCACCTGAATCGAATTTTGTTTTAATGAAAAAAGTTTACATCATGCTGGTAAAAGAATGGTGATTGACGTAGAGCACAAAATATCTGCCTGGCAAAAGTGTGGTGGACTTAAATACTAAGATTAAAATTACAACCAATATTTTCCTGTTGGCTTACATGTATGCAACTACTTGTTACTGAGCAATACACATCAGGTTGGCAATCAACATTTTTAACTGCATCAACCAATTCCAATGCTGATTTTGAAATTTAAGCAGCAATAAGCTGAAACTGATTGAAAAGGTTTGCATAAAAACCAAGTGATTTATGGCATATTGCAACATGTCCTTATTTTATTCAATCCCACATATTTTGGATCAATTAGACCTTTCACCATCCATCACATCAGCATTTTCAAAATGATTATAGCACTAAGAAATGAATGCAATGACTCAGTTTTTAAATTGCAGTCAACTTGTATCCAAAAAAACGGCCAGAAGTGGGTCATAGGGACCACTTCATAAACAGAACATTTAACACAATGTCGTATTAGTGGGAAAGATTTTTTAAAGACATTTAAAGAAAAAAGGTATGCAATTTATAAATCTCTACATAACATCCATATCAAAACTCCTGACTAAAGAAATAACACAATGGGATAGTAAGCTGCTGCATACAGTAAAAGTACAAAATTAACAGTAACATTGTGTTTTTGACAGGTTGTGGATTTTTTAATACAATATACCAAACAAGGAAAGCAGTTTTGATATGGATGTTATGTAGAGATTTATAAATTGCATGCTTTTTTCTTTAAATGTCTTTAAAAAATCTTTCCCACTAATAGGACTACAATATACCAAACAGGGAAAAGTATCTCAAACTCAACACACAATTTCAATTGCAGCAATGAAACTGCAACGAAAATATTGCAATGAAAGATCCAAATTTCATCCAACTCTTCAGTTATCATACACAACACCTACAACATAGCATAGTATGCAACATTCACCACATCAAATTTCATAGTACGCAAGGTATGATTTTTATAAATGCAACAGCACATTTTTTCAAACAACTTCAAGCTGATCCCCCGAATCAAAAGATATTTATGTAAGCAAAACTTGGAATATTTTCCAAATATATATGGCTAAATGTGAGTTAACGTTTTGTAAATAGTACACAAAAAACACTATCAAGCAATGTGGCATTTTGATGTGAATGCAACAATAACAGAAGGAAGATCAAGCTAAAATAATTACTTTTTCAATTGGAACAAAGACAAGGCTTTTCAAAAGACATCAAAAATACATATGTGCCTCAAATTTTCTTTAAATGAGGGATTCCCAACATGGGGTGTAATGTAACATTTTTTAAAATTTGATTTTGGTGATGGCAATTGGTGGCAAGCCAAAGCCTGAAATTTGTTTCTTGCTGGTGCAGTTGGGGTGAATGCGCTTGTCCAAGGAGCACTACGACGATTCACTTGGTGGTTGTGTATCAAACACCCAACATTCCAGTTGAAAGGCAGACACTTTACCATTGAGGTAATGCCCACAATTTACACAATGTAACATTTCAAGCAAAGCAATTAAAAAAAGAAAAGCTCAGAAGACCTTACACAATACTCTAACAATAATTGCAGAGCATATGAAGTTTTATTACCACAACCTTTTCCAAAGCAAGCATTGTTTAGGAATCGCTATTTTTATGCTTTTTTTTCATTAAAAACAATATTTTTTTCTCTTTAACACTTTGACATCTGGTCTAAATCAAGCAGTTCATGCTAAAACAACCGGATCGCATGTGGCTTTGCGTGCGCATAACTCAGGCGCCGAAAGTGGTAGAGAGCTGTTCAAAGGCTCAAAAGACGTGACAAGTCTTCTAGTCTGCACTCGAAAAAAATTTTTTGGTTGGGGGAGTGCGGATTTTTATTGAGACCTATGTCTGGACGATACTAAGATTTGAGACCTATGTCTGGACAAAATTTTCCAGACCAGAGGCTTATCTTAATTTAAATTTAACAAAACGTGCATTATTTTCAAGTCCAAGTAGAATATCATTTCAGGTTTTATTTAGCTTAAATCACCAACCGATTTGTTTTATGCATTCCTTGCATATAGAACAGTCCGGGACAAATCAAACAATTTAGGTTTATGATGTTAAAGTCTTTGACAGTGCTGGAATGAAAATTTCAACAGCTATACTATCTAACAAAATCTGCATATCGAGGAACCTCCACCAATGGCCAATGACCAATGGCGTTGGGTTTCTTTCAGTACACTTGCTTACTTCCCTAATAATCAATACCAAGGACCAGAACACCTAAAACCCACACTTGTACTGCTTGGCATTACATACAGTTAGGCATCTTCTCTAGAATTTGGCTTTCCAAGTTTGAGCTGATTTAGGTGCCATTGCTATATGCTTGTGCATGTACATTGTACAAACTTGATGGAGGCATTGATGTTACTTGTTGATTCATAAGAATCCATTGGGTTGCAATTGGTTTTGTCATAGGTTTGATCAAAACCACAAGGTGGGCACAGCAAAGAAATAGTAAACACAGTTGTACTGAATTTTTGCCCAATTTGTCATAATACTTTTGTATCCAAGAAAGCATTTGTGCATAACAACAGTTTGCAGCACACATCAGAATAAAGCCATAGCTCACCTAAAAAATTTTGCAGGCTCACCACCCTGCTGTTTGATTAGCCTGGTTGGGGAATGGGCATTATTACCATATTTGTGCCAGCTTGAAAAACACTTTGTAATTGAAGCCCAAACCAGGACTTCAATTGCTAAATTGCTATTTTTTCAGTTTTTGTACATAAATATATGAAATTTCAGGAGAAAAACATTACAGCCAGCATCCAACAGATGCTAGATCCATATTGCTACATAGTCCAGTATCTGCCTGTAACTATCAAGCATGTAAATATTTGCAGGCCACTATCAAGTGTTAACAACATATCAGGCACAATGTTGTATTTGAAACATAACAAGTTGACAATTTGCACTTGATGCATAAGCACCAATTTGTTTCAGGAAAATAACCAACGACAATATCACACTTTGATATCTGTTGATAACTCAGATGACAAAGTAGCATTGGCAATAATCATTTCACATATTAAAACAAAAAAATATACCAATACAATGAATAGACTAAAGAGTCACCAATCTCGAAGCTTTTACCTTGAAGATGTTATCACTGCCAATCAAATTAGAGCACAGACTACACCTACTACAGCCTATATTATGTTCTGGAAAAGAAAAATAATTCACAGTGACTGTTATTGCAGAAATACATTGTTTCTAAGAAATCTAAGTAATGAATCAGACAATAGGGAATAAGAGCTTAAGACTTATTCAAAACATTTCCACATCAGCAAGATTACATTCTTTAATGCTAGCAGAAGAGAGTCAAGGAGCTATCAGCAACACTGTATTGCCATGCAAGTTACACCGCCAAACTACTGCAACTACTGACCAAACTGCTGTTTGAAAGCACGGTTCTGTTGCGTTGGTCCACCTAGGCGGGATCAGGACTGCAATTTTGTGCAATGGAACTGCTTTCATATGATCCCTGATGCTTAAAAATTTATTGCAAACATTTACCTAAGCATATTTAAGCATGTTGATAAAGTTTAATTGCTTAATGTCAGTGGTAGCTGCTTTTATTGTCTCAAAAAATGCTTCCAATGAAGTCCAACTATTGCAAGAAGTGGCTCTAGTAGGCCCAGGCTTCTTGCAGCATGTAGCCTAAAATGTCTTAGAAATTATTTGATATGTTGGCAATTGATTAGTGTTAAGGCAACAAAACGTTTGCCAGGTTCACCACTTTAGCCTAAAGCTGGAAAAAACCTAACAGTATCTGCTTTGTGCAGAAGCAGAATTTTCTGCAAAAACCGTGGGGTAACAGTGGATATCCAGGCAGAATATCACCCAGTATCCGATGTGTTAATAACTAGTACAAAATAGGTTTGGTTGGCATAAATTTTACGCGATTATTGTTCACTAAGGACTAATATGTTTTGGCTATCAGCAAATGGAATCAAACCAGAAATAGCAAACATTAAAGGTAAAGGTTATTAATAGGAAACACATATTTAAAAATACTCAGCTTTCAAAAGTCTAATGAAATGGCATCTCTTGTAAAACACATCAACAAAATCAACTTTTTTACGACAACTCATTATAAAAATGTCACATTGTAAAGCCAACCAACTACAAACCCAATCCTCTAAAGATTCAGCAAGTCTTCGCATCAGAGCTGTTCAAATGCTCAAAAGATTCAGCAAATCTTCATATCTGCAATGAAAAAAATTTTTTGGTTATGGGTTTCGAGTTGTTTTGAGTGACGTCATAAGTGGAGGACTTTTAGGCCACCTTGGCCCACTTCACCTGGGCCTGAGCCCAAATCGTTAGATGGTAGCATTTCGCTGAAGTTTTTACTGATAACTAGGCTACAATCCAAGTCTTTTGATACTTTGGATGACCTGCTAAGGTTTCGGGTTCAAAAGTTAAGATCTAAAGTAATAAAAATATTTCATTAATTAGTTGATTATATCATTAATTAATTTGTTTATTGTAGATCATAACTTTTGAACCAGAAATGCTAGAAAGTCAAAGGCTCAAAAGACTCAGATTCTAGCCTAGTTTCCATTGAAAACTCGAGTGAAATACTTCTGTCTAGTGGTTGGGCCCTGGTCAGGTACCAGCAGCCAAAAATGGCCAAAAACCTGCCTTACTTATGACATCACTCAACAACTAACCCAAAGCCCCAAATATTTATTTCATTGCAGACTCAAAGACTTGCCAAGTCTTTGGAGGGTTTGAACAGCTCTATAGCACAATCCGCTGAGGAGCTATGCGGTTGGTAAGACAACCGAAATATCCCTGGTCTTTCCCCAATTTCCAAGTACGATATATTTGTAGACCGGCAGCCAAAGTGTTAAAGACCTTTATCCAACCTGTAAACCAGTGGTTCCCAACCGGGGTGCCGCGGCACCCTAGGGTGCCATTTACAATACACAGGGGTGCCGCGAGCTAATGCGTTTTTTAATATACTATTAAAATACATTTTCAAACTGTCATCAAACCTTGAAGCAAAATTGTATGGGTTCGCCACTGGGTGCCGCAAAATATAATTCTCTTCTGCAGGGTGCCGC
>JGI24159J19872_10000080_pt1 | contig 52990 bp, 35 predicted proteins | sample Ectturendosymbi4_FD_19872 | JGI IMG/M metagenome (IMG submission 19872) | reverse complement strand
TATAATGCACCCGGTCAACTATAATTCCATTGGTTGACCGGTCCAACGTTTCGACGAGGTCCATGCCCCTTCCCTCTTTAAGAGGGGACGGTGCGCTGGAGAGGGTAGGCGGACCAAAACACCTTCAAGTTCTGTACCACCAAACGTCTTTTCAAATATCAGAATATTGCAAAACATGAAGCTTTTGAAGTATGTTTGGCGGGACTGTCAGTCGGCATAGAGAAAATGGTGTACTGTTGAGTATCTAAAGTTATTTGGAAGGAAGAAGTTTTGCAAGCGGAATTTCAGATATTGAAATCACTTTTGTTTTTTGTGAAAATTTGACGATTTATGAATTTTTCCACCTGTGTTTTTGTGGCAGAATTTACTCGACGTTCCTAACCTTTTTACATTTCTTAAGTTAATTTCGAGTTAATGCTGGAGAAGAGATCAGGAAAAGAATAAAACTAACAAAGCAAGAGGAGAATCTAACGAATCAAGCAATGAGCTGTAATTGTTTTTTGATATCCTCATTACGGAAACCAAACTGCCGTGAAGAAAGCATTCCTCCATTATAAAAATAAATCGCTTGATAATCTTCATCTTAATGGTGACTGACTGATTGGTGCATTGAAATATTACCTCAGAGGTCTTATATTTGGTGATGAAAAAGCAACTTCTGTTGGTGGTGAAAACTCCGACAACAAACTTTTGAAGTACCTGTAGTAGATGGTTTTGCAATGTTGTGTTAAGCAAACGCTACATTTTCGAGTCGCATATTGGCATCTCCAAGATCGCAACACTGGCTGCCAGATCTTTTATGTGTATAGGAAGTAATTTTTGTAAGTTAGGATAGAGGTAGTGACTAATGAATTTCGGATTTGTAGAGAGGAAATTTGCTTGGGTGCTTCATTCTTATCACACGACCCCGTTTTCTTGCCAGTGGCTGCTTTAGATTTTGTGTTTAAAATCATTGTTGGCGCAAATTCCCTCTACTAAAACCAGGCCCGTAACCAGCTTCGGTCACCAGAGGGGGTCAAGAGTTTTCTGAGAAGTGCCCAAATTTTTAAACTACGTGCAATAGTTTTAAACTATGTCCAACACATTTCTCAAAGGGGGGCGAAAAATTTTGCAGGGGGGCCAAGCTCCCCCTGGTTACGGGCCTGACTAAAACCATAAGATTGTGCTACAGAGGGTAGAAAAATCATTGGGAAAATGCATCGAAGTTACTTCTCTTAATGCAATTAAGTTGCCAAAAAATTAGCGCAAAAGCATGATTTTGTTCACTGAATTCAAGACTGTACTCCAAACAGCAGTAGGTCGTCAAGCGCAAAATTAATCGGTAATTAATGTGTTAATGTAAATAGGTCTTAAGAAAGTTTAACTTTTATCCCACAACCAATTGCAAGCATAAACAATTAAATGCCACTTTGAGACCTTCACCAAACTCATTACATACATTTAAAGTTCGCCTTGGGTATAATGAATGAAGAAATCTGGGAATGCCATTGCAAAAGCATATGTCATACCGTGCAGCTAAAGAAGGGAAACATGGGCAATATTACCTTTTTGCTTTAAGGTACTTCAGCTGCAGAGGACTCGAGTTATTATTTCCATCGCTATTCGAAACTGTTTGAAATACTTCCTGGTTTGTCGGGTATGTCTAGATATGGTTTCCTTCCCTTCCTCCTATAGATGCTTGGTTATTGAAAGTTTTGCTGGCAAACTGCGCCTAATCATGGTTTGACATTCATATCTTAAGTCCATATAAGATTTTAAAAAATCATTGTGGAAATCATTTTTATATAATTTTTCTTTCTAAGTTGTGCACAAAGTGAATTGAACGTGGTAACACCTTGGTCACACACTTCTTACTGAGAGAAGTCTTAAAAAAAGTTTGTGCGAGCCGATCTTGAGAATGGACACGGTGGAAAAAAGAACGCGAATCAATGAAGCATGTCGATGTTAAACAAGCGTTTGCGTCTTGCTCGGTGGTTTTATATAGGTCAGGAACGAGTGCAACCGAATTGGGTTGGTTTTGCTGGTCTAAACCTGTGTTTAACTGTTGTTAAACTTTGTTTTAACAGTATCTTTATATGTTTATGTTAGCGTAGGCAGCCTCTGCAGGGTTGTGGATTTTGAATAGTTGACAGTTTGGAGACAGGCATACTAGGCCGCTGGTTCGGTCGTGTGTGACTGTTAACTGAGTGGAGTGTCTGAACTGTGGCAGGCCTGCGTTTTGCCGCATTTGAAGTTCTTGCACACAAACGAAGGATACACCAATAAAGCTGCAGGATTGTTTCAGAAATTGAACTTACGAGTTTTTTCGATATGCACCTCTGCCGGATGGTGGGAGCCGTTGTGCTTGCAGTTGCGGCATTATTATGTTCACCAGTTTACGCTAGCATGCGCAAATGCTACAACTCAGACAACACACCGGCGAGATGTATACCTCCTTTCGTGAACGCCGCATTCGGTAGAACTGTTGTCGCAAGCAATACGTGTGGATCGCCAGCTGAGGAATATTGCGTGCAAACGGGGGTAACTGGCGTTTCAAAATCATGCCACATCTGTGATGACAGCAGCCCGAACCTGCGCCACGACGCATCTTTGCTGACGGATTTTAACGACGAAATGAATAGTACTTGGTGGCAAACAAGTTCGATGCTGTACGACGTTCAGTATCCTACCATGGTCAACCTGACACTCAATCTTAGTAAGTCGCGTTTTGATATGATGTATTTGAAGAATAAATGTGACAGACTTTAGATTATGCATAAGTTTACTCATCCATAAACGACCTCGTATGAGACAGCAAAAACTCCACCCCTCTTGAATAAACTAACAAGTTTGGAGCTTTTGTGATTTCAGCGTAATCGGTTATTTGATCAAACGTATTTTTACAAAAAATCAGTGTTTTTTTTCTCCTGAAACATCAATTTCTTGTATCCTATTCGTTTTCCTGGCGTGTACATTTTCCCACCTTGCCCAAGAAAACACATGCGACGTGATGGTTTCTGTTGCTTGTACACTACACGTGGATTTCGTGGATAGGTAGCAGATATAGCCCAGTTCTTCCAATCCCACCGCCGAATGGGAGATCCACCACGAGAGGTTCGAATAGATTTTATTACTGGAAACTGTTTAGCCAAATCACAGAACGGATGGGTGTCTGTGTGTAAAGATATGAAAACAAGAATAACGTCAACGGCACGTTACAGCCAGAGTGGTTTCAGGGGTCATTTTAGTTTTACCACGCCCTATTTGTTTGATCTATATGTTGCCCAACGTAAAACAAGCCCTTCACAGTTCAAAACTTGTAGTTCACTATGTTTTTTTTCTCTGGGACGTCAAAAAAGCAAGATTGCGGACAGTGAAGGCAGTTGCATGGAATTACCATAAAAAGTTTTCTGCAACTGTGCAGCAGCTAGCTTTTGAGAAGCAGTCCGTGATAAACTGAAAATAGTCAGTTTGTACGAAATTTCTTGTCCAGGGCCAGCAAGCTTTGCTCTTTCAAAAATGATGCAGCCGACAAAATTTCGGGATCTATGAAGGAAGATGTTGGGTCTTTCGCTCTCTGTTCTGCATCTGCATTACTCTACTTAGTCTGCCACCAAGAAGAGTTGTACAAGTCAAACAGTAGCCATCCCAAATTGACAAGTGTTTTTGATATTCCCTGCTCATCACTGACATATGCGGTTTGGAAAACATTCTGCCACACTGCAATGCATCGAGTCAAGAACAAACTAAGCGTTTTAGCCTAAATATTTCTTTTGTGGAACTCAATTTTGAGTGCAATATATCATAAATAAATGTATTCAGGGCCAGACCAATCCAGGCCCGTTGCCAAAGGCGGGGCATGGGCGGGCAAAGCCCCACGAAACACACTCAAGCCCCCTAACTCAAAGTCTAGTCTCCACAAAAAATCCATTTTAATCTTCATTTTCTGCTATGAATCCTCATCAAACAAGCGTTCTGCAAGCCGATTGACTCAAAACATTGTGAAAAGTTCGAAATATGTGATTACTTTTTACCAGTAAATGACGATCTACCTTGTTTTTGCGAAATTCTCTGGAAAGGCTTCTGTATGTAATTTTCCCACCAGCATGTAAGAACGACCCCATATTTCATGATCGCAGAACACTGCCGGCGAACGTAGACGCAGTATTTTTCGTACAAATACACTTCACCAGTTCAGGGATTTCTTAGCCGTGAGCAGTAGATCTTTTAAAAACTAAGTTTTCTTATCTTACTTTTTCGAACGGAATCAGGTCGTGTATAAAATTTGTACGTGGAAGTAGCTATATTCTTATTGTTTCACCAGTAAATGAGCAAATAACTTTCCTTTTCATACACCAAAGAAATTAACTAGCATCAACCGAATGTGAAGTATACATCAGGTGTGTGTGTGGCAAAACCTTTCCGACCGAGAGAGGATGATCACATTCAGAAAATTGCAAAGCGATCCCGGGAAAGTCACTGAGTTGCACAGTCATCAGTAGACAGCACTTTACACCCCTTACAAAATCTTAAGGAAAGGCGTGGTCAATGCGTCTGGGATAGATTTGTCTGCAGGGCCTACCAGTGTGGAGAAATATTTCCCATCTGCCTATCAGTTTCCCGTGCCTAGACTGATTGCTTTTCATGTCTGAAGAGCTGACTGCCCTTAAAAGAGACTAGTTGATTCATAGTTGGAGTTCTGTTAAGCGTCTTTACTTCGGGCCGTAGTGTTCTGGGGAATAATGATGGCAGAAGGATATTCCAGTTCCCCAAAATTGTAGAACTCCGGAAATCCTGCCCCATCGCCGGCTGCAGTTGAGCGTCATGCTCAGGACTCATAACGCAGTCACAGCACACATTCAATTACAATTAATCTAATGCACCACATGCAGTTATTTCATAGTAGTTTATCTTATTTCTCAGAAATCGCAAAAAGCAGTATAATGTCGAGACCACTAAGTGTTTGTCCTGATCAACAATTTGGGTCGTGGTTACAGTTTTCAGGAATGGATTTGCCAATATGGTGATGATATTTTTCCCTGAGTAGGCTTTGAGAAAACTGCCTGTTTCATAAGCAAATTGTAGAATGCAATAGGCGCAGCACGAACAGGAAACCAACATTGAAAACCTGGAGTTTAATGTTTGGCATTAAAACTTGTTAGATGTGAATTTATAAACTTTCAGCCTCCATCGTTGTCTTTAGTGGTTTTAGTAAAACAGTTTGTGTACAACCACGTTCTCTAAACCATATTGTGAATTTAAGAATGTAATTTAGTCAGTGTTCGCAGTTTTTTCACTGGCAAGTTTGGTCGTCGTAACGCTGATTCGGGAAAGTCTATGGTGATGTTTGGTTGGTTTATCACGAAAGATTGGAAATAAACGAAAGACACTCAATGCTAGATATTACGTTTGTAAATGGGGATTCTGATAATCAGTTGTCGTAATTTCTGTGGGCTCTGAAGTTGGCCTAGTTTGTGATGCCCAGGTCTGATTGGCAATCAATGGCGTTTGCGTTGTGGGTCTTGATATTTGTCCCTGACGTTAGCCTTTGGGTCATAGTTATCTGTGAAAATGTACATGGAGCTATAAAACATGAGCTTGAGGTAAACAGTCTCAAAGATCACAAAACCTGCGAACAGTTACACTTGGCCGCTGGCCATTCCAGACCTCGTGTTTGACGGAGATGATGGGGCCAATTTGAAAAGAGACTCCAAATTATATCATCCAATTTGAGCATGTTTAAAATTGCACTAATACCAATAATTACCCAACCTCCAGAGAGCACAACAGTTACCATACTTTCTTTATTAGAAACGAAAGTAAAGAGCAAAAAAACATCGATCTTTTCCAAAACCGAATATAAACAAAGCACTTCAGCATTACTCTGTCTTCGTTTTTGTAGAAAATTTGCAAACGCTGCCTATATTCTTAAAGCGTGGTAATGCTCATATGAAAGTACGGTTCTGATCTATTCGCTTCCCTTTTTTAGCCATTAGCGCTTTTGACGACAAGCTCACTTTGAGTGCGCTAGTGAGCTCGGTCAGGGGCCTGTTGAGGCCCTAGTCGAGGTTGCCTGTTACATTTTGCGTGATTATTGAGAAGAAACCAATGCCTATCAATGTGAAAGATGCATTGCATTTTACATTTATATTTGCAAAGATTCCAAATGCTTTGTATTGAGGGTGATGCTCTTCGGTCTTAAAACCTAAGTGAGAACATTTTCGTAAACACCCAAGACGGGCTAAATGAGAAGCTTACGCAATTTTCGGTCCTAAATCGTTTGAGCTATAAGACAATTTTTTTCGAATTGGAAAACCAAATGCGTTCCAGCTGGAATACAAGTTTGGTAAAGGGGTACGAACGCAGGGGTGTTTGCTGTGAAAATCCTAAATACTTACTGTTGTGATTTGTACGTTTCATAGCATCAACCTAAACCTCGGAAAGTCAGCAGCACTTCCGAAGGGACAGGATATTTTACGTAATGAAGTTTTGCAGTGCCGTGAATTAGCTGCAAGGGTTTCTGAAGAATTTCATGGCACGCATTTGCATACTCATGTGGTGCAAAATATTGCGAAGTTGTTTACTCCTATATCATTTTAATAGAAGTTTGAAAATTGCTGCGCACTTTCCCTGCTGGAGCTACACACCATGGGACAAATTACAGCTTAGCGCGGCTCACTGAAGCGTGGATGTATAATCTGCGGAACTGAACTACCGACATCGTTTCAGCTGCTTGCCAACCTTGGCGCCATAAGCCGTGCACAGACTCTTACCTGTTATTACGCTAGTCCTTTCGCCCTAAGTGCATTACTGAAGCTCTATATTTAAAGTTCCAACCAGTAGCTCGTCGTACTATTGATAGAAGTGAAGTTAAATTAATATTCATGTATTCTTTCACAAATTTAAACGTTTTTTGTACTTAACGTGTATGTTTCTCTGTGCTGCGGAGTTAGTGTGACTTGGAAAATCCATTTCGTATGAGCTGTGCAAGCGCTTCGTGGTTTGGAGACATAATTTTAATAACCGGCGGGGTGTTATTTTTTACCACCATGCTTGCAGTTTGGGTTGTGAAATGTGAATCTTGATCGCGAGGGGAAAAGCAAGATTTCCCTGAGTAAGGCTTGGGGTTCTGTTAAAATTTGTGTTGAGCTGATTAACTCAGAAAGAAATGCGGTAATTCGAGGTGTTTTGTTAAATAAGCTCTTGTACAGCTTTGAAAATTTCTGACAACCATACGGAATCCCTACCTCGCCCGCATGTGCGAATTGTGCATGGTAGTTTGATCATCCTTTTTTTTCTTTAAACCACAGTAGCTGAACGTACGCGATTTTTTTGACATGATGTATTTTCTGGATGAAATATGATATTTTGCGCCAAAGAACAACAACTCGGGATTTCAGCGGAAACCCGATGTGAACGTTGCTCATCACGCGGTGGTTGCAGTTTTGTTAGTAATGTTAAAAGATTGCAAATACTGTGTAAGCCCATTGCTTTGGAGGTGCTCGTAACAGTGCGGTTAGGAATGACAGAACCCAGCCAAGGCGTGGAGCGTAGAAATAAATCGGGAAAAAACACACGAAAGAATTTAACCGTGGGTAAAGCATAGAAAAAATATCCTGGACAATCTGAATAAAATACCCAGCTTACAGTAACTTTGATGTAGGATTTCCGTATCACTAGGTGTAAAAAGATTTGGTGTTGCTGCCTTGTAGTCCGTCGGAGCTCCGGTGCGCGTTCCTGATCAAACTTCGACACCTACTTCACGACTGCTAGTTGGAAGCCAGTTGTTTGCTGCGTCCGCGTTGCTCCCTCTTTGCACGTCGGTACCAAATTCTTCGCCTGTCAATTGCGCGAATGACCCAGTTTTGCTGCAACTGACTTTTAATCTGTGCCGCGCTTCGCCGCTTCAAACAAAGCACGCTAGTGTGAAACTGCTAAGTATCCATCAGTTCTTGTCTCAATGGTTTTTACCTTGAAACTGAATCTTTGCGGTTTCGATATGCATAATTTTATTGTCAGCAAATATGCTCAAAAACTCAGTTGTCGCTTCCGGTTCATTTAAAACCTATGCAACAATAAGTCGCAGATTTCTGGTTTGCTCGTGCTTCTCGAATCACTGCATTTCGATGAAGTTAGCATTTTCGTCCAGGGATTTTGTATCTGCGGAAGCGTGTGACAAAGATGTACACCGCCTAATGCGTTTAAAGGTTTTATACTTGAGTTGCGTGGCTGTGTTTCCATGCACATGGCATTTTTAAACCAAAAGCTTATGACAGTGCACTGCACATTGTGCAAAAGAGCTGGTGTGCTTGTTGCGTTCTTTGTTGTCCTGAGTGACAGGAAACCGATGTAGCGGGAAGATAAACTACCGCGCCTTTACAACGCACCTGCGTGGCACCACGTAAAAATAAAAAGCCTTCAGTTGGTTGTCCCTGCTATGCGACTCTGGTTTTCTTAGGTTTTTCATTTATTTCAATTGGTGGTGTTTCTGGATGTGAATTTCACTTCGCACTTCTGTTTAATAGATTGTTATTTTGTTATCTTCATATTCGTTGGTTTTGGATTGTTGGCCGATTCGCTGTATTGTGTTAGAATCGCTGATGTCACCAATTACTTTCTCCACCTGTCCACCTCCTCACCGAGTCAAATCAAGCCTCAATGTCGGCCTACCTTTGAGATGCCAGGTTAGACGCAGTTTCCTGGTTAGAGGGTAGTCGGGATTGAAGAGTGTTATTAAGTACCTGTTATTGCAGTGTAGGATATTATTATTGCGGGAACATCCGCCCTTTCTCCGGAAACCTCAGAGGATCTGACGAGCAACTATTATTATTAAGTTTCGTGCAAAAACACACCGTATTTGCAGACATCAACTAGACCAACGCTTCCCAACTGGTTGCCCGCAAAGGTGTGTCATGAGGGCCGCAAAGCATTTCAAAATGTTACAATTTTTCGGCATTTGACTGAAACGATTCTTGAAAATTATCCGATTTTCTATTGTTCATATCGGGAAACCGGAACTTGAAGTGCACCCATTGTTAATATATTGTGTCTATCAATATCATATCTTAATTTTTTCAATGTTGTTTTAACGCGCTGTGTCATAGTGGGCCCCACAAAAAATTGTCAGTAAAATTAGGTGGCAAATAGAAAAAGGATGAGAAGCGCTGAACTAGATTAAAGTAGAGTAGAACTCTTCGCATGTTGTTTTTGTCTAGTCATCTTCCTGCTTTGTCTGTCGTGCATTAGTGATTGTTGCACGAATGACATCAGAGTCAAAGCAGTTTCTTGTCGAATACACATCTAACTTACTCAAACAATACCGTGCCAGTAACCTCGGTCGTGCATTTTCTTCATGAAACAATTGCGGACTGCGTAACGAACGTGTGCCAGAAGATTGCATGGCCTGTCATACGCACTATCCTTGCTAATACGATCGGGTGTTCCGAACGATTTTGGACCAAGTATCCGTCGTCATAATTATTAATGCGCATTCAAACCATCTTTGCCAATATCCGTAGCGGTCCTTTGCGCGAATTTACTAGTTGTTTAAGTCAGTATGCGGCGTAGCATGCTGTACTTTATTATTAGCCATTTCGCACAACATCGGAGTACCTGAAACTACATCATGTTCGCTGGTGAAAGCATTCGTTGAGGAAATGCTATAGATACTGTAATTGCATTCGTTGGTGATACTCTATAGCAGTGGTTCGCAAACTTAAAAAAAAATTTCGCAACGGTCCCTTGCAAATTTCTCGATGCCTCGCGGCCCACAGTCTGCCTAGCTGAAGGCAAACAACACCAAAAGCGCATTTTTAAGCATGCGCTTGTTGCATGTAATAAGTACCGGTCAGTGGGTGCACCTGTTTCACTTCCACCAGTTCTATTTTGGGTTATGTTTTGGACAGCGTGACCCTCATATCATGCGTCACATCGGATCTGTTCCGGAATTTTGTTTTGATTGCGAGCAGTGTAGAAAAAGCAGCGTACACTCGTAAGATGTGGGAAATGGATGAGGGCTTTCACAAATATCCACAACCCATATATAAGGTACGAATTCTAAGGCACAGCTGACCATCATTGATCAGTCACACGCACCATATTCGTCGCCTCTGCATGCGCTTACCCTTGTGGTGCTAACGTAACATCAAAGTTTTACTCGATTATAATTCAACAATGCCTTGTGTGTCATATCATAAAGCAGCAAGCAATGCTTTGTTATTTGTGATATCATGAAGTAGCATTGCGCGGTGTTGGTACAAAAGACGCAATCAACGCTGCACTTGAAACGTACATTCATAATATATCGGTAGTGGCGCGGTTCCCGTAAAATCGCTTCGCGGACCCCAAAGGGACGACGGACCCCACTTTGAGAACCACTCCTCTATAGTCTATAGAAAATTGCAATCTGTTTTGAAACGATTATTTTGTCAGAAACAAATGAATCGCGATAAACACTTCTGACTTTTTGCGTACTTTCTCACATCCTCGGTTCGCTTATTCAAGAGGAAATCGACCCCGAAATCTCTTGAATCGAAATTTCCGTTTCTGTTGGTTAAAGTATGTTAAGAATAAATGCTTGATCAATTGAATTACGGCGGCGATTCTAAACGTGGGGCAATTCGAGAATGAGCTTAGATTTTGTGACCGGTAAAAATATCTGCAGGAATAAAATTCACAATTTTAGATGCGAAAAAAATCACAGGGCAGGTCCCTGCGGGGACATCGCGACTTCAAAGTCTTTTCAGAACTGTGTAAATAGTTCAAAGTTTTCGTGCGAGATTGAGGCGCGAAACCGGAAGTTTCATGTGTTTTGCTTTCGAATATCAAGCAATCCAACTGGTGTATGGCAGGAGTTCCCAACCTTTTTACGATCGCGTACCACTTGGGCACCCCGTGTTGACAACGCGTACCACTTCTTCCAGAACAAGTAATTTGATCGAGTCTTAGTTTATTCAAAAGAATAAAATACATTAAAATAACAATAAACGACCACAACTAAATTTAATGAGATTTCTGTTGTTCTTTACCTTCCACCAAATGGTCGATGCGTTGTGTAAATTTGCTAATGCGCAGTGAAAGTCATAATGTTACTATACAATAGGAATACCAGTCTACATGAAGATTTATTTATTTAGAAACAAAGCTTGATACGTAAACTAGAAAGCTGTGAATCCAGGGTTTTGTAAAAAAATAGAAATTACTCGCGTACCACCTGGAACACCTTCGCGTACCACTACTGGTACGCGTACTACAGGTTGGGAACCCCTGATGTATGGTAACGGAATTTTTGTATGCTTGTAGCCCAAAGAAAGCGATTAATCCTTCATACCGCAGACAACGTTACAAGCAAAACAAACAGGTCGCCTGCGACTGACCAAAAATACTGTTTTTGTTGATGCGCTCGCATCGGTGCAAAACATTTTTGACGTCACTGGCAGTAAGTTAAGCGGAATACATTGCATATTGTAGGTGAAAGTTGTAAACACGGACACAGCTAAACACAATCCTATTATATAACTCAAACCTTTCATTGTTTCTAATTCTACGCGTAAAAAAACTGCACACTAAGATGTGGGAGATTTCCGTTTTTGTTATTACTGGGTAATGCAGGTGGCCACGTGTAAGCGAACCTGTACAGCAACACAGCAACAGGTCTTCGTGGGCAATATGCGTGAAGGGTATGTGTTACTTCTTAACCCGCCTATTTATGGAATATAGAACATGAAGTTGTCAAAGGGAATTCGAGCACTTAGTCCATCCATGGTTTGGCATGGTGGTTGGGAAGCTGGTGAGTCTTTGCAATTGCTTGCATCGATGCTGCATTTTTATGAACAGGCAGAATGACGCTCTTTACACATTAAATGACGCCGAGGGAACGTGTTTATGGAGACTAGCGTCATATCCGAACTTTTTCCGGTCTTTCTTTTGAGAACTGGTGTGAATTGCATTCAACAAATGGTGTTTAACCCGATGTCTGAGTGAACACCGTGATTGAATATTCACGGCGAGAAGTGACGTATTGAGACCCCCGCGCAAACCGATCCTCAAGTAATCGGCGCTCGGGTTTCAGTCATGCCGGACCCCATTGCGACATTCACGCGCATTCCTTACGTCTGCTCGTCAGGTGTTGCCAAAGAATTCACTCAACCATGCCGGGCTCTGGTCCAATGAAAGTTTAATCCTGGAGACAAAGCGCTTAAGCAAATCTGGGCCGGTTTCTTTCTCAAAACCAGCATAGTTACTCGGAAAATCGTTGAACGCGTGCAAGTGTCTAACAGTGGTCATCTGATAAAGTAGTGAAACAACGAAAATTAACTTACTGTAGCAAAAAAATCAAGTTGTTTTTCTTGCTTGTTATTCCTAGCTAAGTTGTGTGATCAACTGTGATCAGCTGCATTTTATTGAGCTTGGCTAACATGACAACGATTCTCAATTGGCAAGGGCATATTATTTGGATCATTACGTCATTTGTCTTCTAAAACACAGCATGTTAGTGTTCCTGCACTAAGAGACTAGGAGGCTAAACGACGGTGTCATGCAACGGTCATCGTGGATTTCTTTGTGTGCTGTAAAAAACGAATGCACAAACGGCGTATTACTTTTATTTGTTATCTTCCTTTGTTAATTCATCTGGAATTGTTCTTCCAATAATTTCTGTGTGTATCAGTTTCACTCATAATCAACACATCAGCTGCTGTCGGAGAGAAAATGTCGCCTTGTCTGGCTGTGTTTTGGCTAACGTTGCTTGTTTTGGCTTGCTTGGATACCTTTGTATGCGTAATAAGCGAACGACTTTTACTCTATTTCGCTTTCTTGTGCATTAAAGTCGTTGAATATTCCAACACAAAAAAATTCTTCAACAACTCCAACTAACCAAACTTTGTACGTAACCGTCCATGATGGTAAAGGAAGCGTAAGCGACTGTTTTTGGAATGCATCTGTTGATGCAAAAAATTATTGGTTTAACCTCGTTCCTGCGTTTTTAATCATACAAGAAAGAAAAGGTTAAAAAGCGTTGGTGCTTTTGCGTTGGGAAACATGTCTGTCCTCTGCAAAGGTGCATATTTCAATGTGCGTCAGTTGCAATCAAAGCGCGAAATTGTCTAGGAAAGATCCTTTAATTTTTTGTTTTGAGGGATCGTGGAAACTCTCCAATTTCTTTTCCTACCTTATTTCAATCCTCTTTGGAAAAGTAGCGTCCATAACAGTTTTTGCTGAATGATCAGTTCTTTTCATACACTAGATTGACCGAAATATCGCAGGTGCTGAAAAACAAATTAATTTTTAATGCATAATGGTGAAAGAAAACTTTCCTTCTGTCTTTCGTGCTATGTACGTTTAAGAAAAAGACAAAGCAATTAAATTGTTGTAGTGAACATCCACGTATCAGGTGTTTTGTCAACGATTGTGGTAAAAAAGTGGAATTCCGGATGCTACACAAAGTTTGCCCATGAAAACAAGTTGGGTATGAAGCCAAGCGAACAAGCTTTCTATTTCAAGAACGTCACATATGCGGTCACCTAATCTGGCAGAGCTCTCGCTATTGAGGTTTCATCCTTACGCGAGTTCAAAGTGTCTCTGTTTGCATTTCGTTGGCCGGGCACGCCAGAGGGTCTGCACCTTCAAGTAAGCGCGGTATTCGAGGCATCTACTCTCGTCTCGTTGAAACATCGACGGCAATTCGTGTGCCCATGTTTAAATACTGCGTGGCTAGTCAAATATCTTGCGCTGCTTTATTCAGCGAAGCCATAGCAATAGCTTTCACGGCTACGCTCGCTACTTGTACTCCACGAAACTTTAAATTAGTTGCGCATGAAGATTGCCTAATCCCTAATGCTTGAAGTCTTAAGACTTTCAGCTTTCAGTGACGTGGACGTTGTCGATTCGTTTCGTTTCATGCATCAAAAATATATTGTTTAGGACCGGTTTGTTCGTTCCACGCATGTTGAGGCCATGGTATGTTTTTATTTGGTGCCCATCAGCACTCAACACAGTTTTTGGTGCTTTTATCGTAAAAGCAGCACCAGCCCTGGTTTGATGTACCAATGTAGTAATCCGGCATGCACAATTCTGTGGCAGGTCGGACAAGATGCAAGGTCTCAGGAAGAAGAAAGCCCACCATTTACGTGTTTTTGTATTTATGATTACGTTTGCCCAGTCATTAGCTACAAAAAAACGCATTTTACTCATTTGCGGAATCCTTTAACTGCTAGGTTCGTCATTTTTCTTTGTATTATTTGTAATTTGTGTTTTCATATCGTAAAATCGGAACTTCATTTCAAAACAATACCCATTACTTTCTCAATGACTCCGTTTTCACTGTAGAACAGGAACCGTGCAAAATTTGTTTTCACTTCAGGTTTCGAGGGTCAGAGAAATTTTTACAGGTGTGAACACATGTGCCCATTATCTATTGCGCAGTGCAGAATTCAGACTTTGAGCCCCCAGGCAACGAAGTTTGTTGGGCTCCTAGTAAGCTATTTTGCTTGGGGCAATTCGTAATAGTCTTTGAATGTATTAATCACTTTCACCATCAAGATAGCGTTTCCACTGTTTCCCGGTCTGGTGAAACGTGTTGTGTCGCAAAAACTTTTTTCAAAAATAATCCTTTAAATAAAAACAAAGCGTGGCAAGAGTTGTTTGCCCATTGTGCAGTTTGCGTAATCGTTTTGCGTCGACAGCAGCCAAGAGCACAATTAATGGATTAGCGTAATTTATTGAAAAGCAGCGCTTCGTGTCAAGCGACGTGTAGCCACGATCAAAACGAGGTGATATAGACCGTTTTTGACAGAAGGAATGTGCTTGAAGTATTCAAAACAAGTCTACAAAGCATCTTTAATCTAAATCTAAGCAAAACTCAACACAAAGTTCTGTTTGCAAGATCACCAACAAAAGACTTCATACCATTCCACCTCATATTTCTCCGTTGTTTGGGTCTACCAAAAACATTTAACATAGTTTGAAACATTCTCGCTAGCTAGGGAACGAGACTTGGTGTCTTACGCGCTCATGTAATGCAATGTACGGCGAGCAGTCGAACGGATTCGATGCTCGCAACATTTGCCGTTCGATAAAGTTCCGTAACGAGCGTCAATCTCAGAAAACCTTCGATTTGTTCTGGCTTGTTTTTTCCTTTACATTTAGTTCCAAAACGTCGTGGTGTACTTATTTTTGCTCAGATCCTTGAAACAAGTTAGCTGCTCTTATATATTTTCCATCAATCGGTGGTGCGTTCCACGTGGGCAGCAAGGAGCACTGTTGCTCCGAACAGACTGTTTATCGCATGCTGTGCGTGATCAGTGAATGCAGCTTGTTGGCCATTAGCTTCATTAATTGCACTGCTTTATCACTGAGTGTAGGCGACCGGTTGTGCTGTATTGGTTGTTTGTCGTGGTTCCTGTTGTTTTTTTTCTGTTCTTGGTATCAGTTTAATCATAGGTCTGTTAATCTGACTGCTCCTGTCTGGATGGCACGTTACGCTGAGGGATTGAAATTCCTATGGCGTTTTTCAAAATTCAGTATTGCACCTGCATTTCATACATGAGCTGTTTCTTGGAAACGAAATGCATCCTGCTAGTTTTTTGAGTCCATAAAGTTCTTTGAAGTCGATTAGATTGAGTACCTTATCAACGAACAAGAGGGATTCTCTCACATTACATGCTGTTCACAAAGCGGCTGATGGTGTAAGTGCAATGCCCACTGTACACTGTGTGATGAGGATACGAGGCTGTGAAGCCCCATATTGTTTGACAACAGGCCAATCTGATGTTGACATCTATAACAAATGCTATTGTTGTATAAGGTACGTTGCAGAAAGAGCTTCCACTTGGAGTTGATGTGCGCGATTGTGGGCTTGGTTTTTCTTCAGTTCTATGTCAAAACAGCGTGTACTTTAAACCTAACCTTTTCCGCAACAGCTTGTGCTGCTCCTGGCAAAATACTAAAATAACGGGGAACTCAACTTGAAATGACTAGAATCTAGATGGGCAATGTCCGCACCAACTCATAATTTAGCTTCATGTTTTCTAATAAACCCAACTAAATCATCTGATTTAGTAATGCAGAGGTAGAAACTCGGTGGAGTGCTTTTAGATATTCCGGGTTAGTTACTAATGGACCTGCATCAACGTGCCATAGCAGCAAGCCGTTGAAGATCGGTCAGAGCGACGTATAGGACTCTGCGACAGCTCAATTGTGAAAGGTGGAATGATCGCTTGGTTCAATTTCCGATGAAGTGGTTTTCGAAATCCTCGACGAAATTTATTTGTTTTTTTTGTGTCGCTTTGGTACTACGTCTTATACAGTCGGCATAACTGACGCTTAGGAATGTAGCATCCCATGCTGGTGTCCGCAACCTTTTGCTGTGTGCCGACTTCAGGTTTCAAACCATTCAGTGTGTCAACAACATATGTATTTTTATGCAAGTCAAGGTCGATATATCTTCTGTGTGGACCATAGCAAAATTGATATGCAAAACTTGGAGCTTTTGCATGCCTCTGGACATTGCTTGGCGTGCCAAGTGTGGCGTGGTACACGTGCCGTAGGATGTCGACCACTGCGGCCTACACTTGCTGGAAATGCATTCCTTTGCGCTTTTAAGTTTGTTCAAATTTGATGAAAATGATAACAGCAATGTCGCGAATATTTTCTTAAAGCTTTTATGCCTCAAAACTTCGTCCAAATTTAGAAAATTTTCCAGCGGAAGTTGAAAACCATAAACTTGGTTGGAAAGGAAGAATAATTCAAACTCGAAAACGTGTGTGTACTCATCTCCTTCAGTTGCAACAAGAGTTGGATTTCATGTGGCAATTTTAGTGTATTGCTGCAAGCGACTCTTTTAAAACGGTTTTCACACGCTTCGTGTTTACAGTTGCACAAAGCACTCCTTTGCTTGGGAATTTGCAGCAGTGCGTGTCGTGCATAAATATTAATTGTATTGTCGCCAACACCTTGTTCATCACATAACACTGGTTTTCCGATCTTGCTTGGACACACTGTGTTAACTGAACACGCAGAATAGTAGTGTTTCCTGTCTTTTATTGACAAGTTTATTTATGCGATCGCTCATATAATTATATCGCTCACCGTCGTGGCGCCATGAGATGGATCGGATTAACGAAATCACTCTTTCCTGCGTTGTGTCTGAAGAGAACTTGGTCTTGTTCATTGCTGCTGATGTAGACGGTTGCTGCATGGAACCGTATGTTTGTGTTGACTTGCCAGTCTGATCTCAATAACTGCGACACCATGTAGAATAAGTCAAAGTTGATCAGCTCTTTACCTGCTGGTGAGTTCGTAACACAGAGGTGTTGCTGCAAAGAGGTACTTAGTGTAGTTCGTCATATCGAAAACAAAGCAAACTCCAGCTGCTTGACATTGAAGATATAAATTTATGCACATTCCTAAAACAACTTTTTAAAATTACTTCCTTGAAATACAACTAAAACATTCTTTTGTAGCTTTTGTAAATAAGCGGTTATGCGTTTGCCAGCACTCCGTTCTTACTGCCTACATAATATCAATTTTCCGCAACGCACCAGGGTTGTTGGATGCCCTGCACTCTGATTTTAGCGTGCTGCTTGGACTCGAGAAGCTTGAGCACTTTTCGAATGATGTGGAAACTGACAAGCATCGTGCTTACATTTGCTTTTGTTTGGAATCGTTCCAGGCTGTCCGTAGTAGCTCCTATTGCCCCTCGTTTTATGCCTACGATAGTTGGGATCTTATGTTCCACGTTTACCTCTTCTAATTTGTATAGTGTTCAATATATGTTTCTGTTTTGCCCTTTTCGTGCTTGTGACTCTTATATCCAAGTCTGGTTTGCGTTATTTTGCTAGTTCGGATATCTCAGTTCCAGAGTATCTTGATCTTGTATTCCTGTTTTCCTTGTTTGATCTGGGCTCGAGAAGCACGTTGTTTTATTACAATCATCGTTAAAATTGTTTGCATAGTTGTTATCAGTACTTACGTTGTTTCAGATGTACAGGCGCACTGCTGTTATATGGTTCTCAGACGAGGTTGAAACAGTGGACCACGTGTCGTAACATGAAGACACAATAGATATCTGAGATGTGGATGTGTCGTTTAGTTTGCGCGGAAAGTGAAAAGTTGTTGTAACTCAAATGAGGTAGCGATCAGTTGGCATAAAAATAAGTGCACGTCTGTTTTGCGGCGGGACAACTTCGGTATTTTTCACGCCCAAAAGTCCTTATTTTGCTTGTTTGTGTAGGGCAGCGGTTCTCAACCTTTCATGGTTCGTGACTTCTCTACCGAGACCCTCAACACCCGTGACCACTTGACCGGCAATAAAAAATGCAGATTTCGCTTTATTGGTGAATATTCTTCATTCATACACCGGTGAAGGCTCATGGCGCCCTTGTGCTCCTGGTATAAGGCCTCGTGGTCTCCATGGTGACTACCGACCCCGGTCGAGAAACTGCGGTTTTAGGGGGGTTAATGATTTGGAAGGATGCTCATATTCTTCATGGTGTATGACTTAAACTACCATGTTGCAACTCTCACCTACAGCATTTTTTACTTTTTATTTGATTTGCACGCATTCTGGTGTGTGTTCATAATTTGTTTCTTCGTAGATGTTTTTTTCTGGAACTGAGCTAGACATCACAGACTATCACGTTTGGCGTTACTTTAAAGTTGGATAACCAAGCGCAGTGTTTGCTGTGGAGCATGCTTGGTTTATTTTCAAGTGCACTTGATGGAATTAAAGCAGCAATGGCAATTAAATGCGTTTGCCATGGTAAACATTCTGTTAAAAAGCCATTCGTAACCTCGCTATTCTTGTACGTACAGTATGTTGGTCGGTACTCTTCTTTGACAGGATGTGGTATGGACTTTGATGCTATCCTGCAGAGAAATACAAAATGAAGCGAAAGATCCGCATTGCAAAGTCGAGATTTAAAATGGTATTTTAAACCGAAGGCATTCGGATTGTTTTCAGGTTTTGTCCTAATAGAATATCGCATACTAAATCCAAACTGACGTACATCATACTTAGACACCAATCCCGATCTAGCAATGGGATTTTCAAGGATATATTCATTTGCGTTGATAGAAAGTAAGAAACGAGATAGACCTGTTTCGCTACCGCGTGCACCACCATTGTACAGGTGAATTACTATAAACCTGCTGGCTGAGTCGCTGCTGGCAACGCCCATCGCAGCCGACAGCGCGTAAATTTAAGCTCCCTAGAAAACGCAAGATTGTTGTCCAAAGTGTGCCTTTTTCTTCAGGCAAGCATCAGAGTTTTTTACAATTGCCGAATGTGGTTGAATGAAAAATCACCAAACAATAAATGAAGCGTTACTGGCACCAGAACCGCCTAGGCTTTATCGAAGCATAATTAAAGCGTCGGTCGCAAAATGAAGACGTTCACAAGTTTTATACGATTAAATGCGATTGCATTGGCAATGGTGGTATTTTTAGAAATGCGTGCTTTTCATGCGATTTGCTTATGAATTACTCACTGAAATGACTTTCATTGGTGCAACATTTATAAACGCATTGACATCAGACAAACGCAGCGACAGTTGTTTGGTTGCACAAGGCTGCTGATCGCATTTTTTCGCAGTATTAGAAGTTTATGAAGTTTCTCGTGCTCCTTCCAAGCAGCACCGAAACATACTGGGACCAGTACTTCAGGGTGCTGCGTCCTACGGACGCTGGCACTGAGCAGTGCGATCGTCACGCTGAGCTAGACGATTCACTTCCTGTATGCCAGTTCGCCATGTCCGCTTGTCTCAGAAGGTTGCTTGAAAAAGAGACGTCGCGCTGTCCTTTCGTTTAGCGCAGCCAGTGCGCTTCCATTTCTGGCGCGACGTACGTGCACGTCTGCCCATCAAGCGGCGCTGAAAAGCTGTTTTTGTCTAAGGACCCCCACGCTCACCTGAATGGGCTGCCCTTGCTCAAGTTAAATTGTCCCAGCCTTTGTTTTGAAGTGACGGAGACTTTCCTATTCTCTCGGGCTAGTTTTTGGTGCGTGCAAGAAATTGGGAGAATTCTGACTTCGGAAGCAAGAACGAAAAAACTGTGGTTTGCGTGCAGCTTGTGGCAAATTTGGTATTGTTGCCGTTCACACGGCAGGTGCGTACCATCGTGTTACCCTATAGGAATTAATACTGCTGGAAGCAACACGGATGAGTCAGGTTTGTAAAAACCATCTCCAAATTGCTTTCCTTTTGCACCGAACACGGCCACGCAAAGCTGTTGCAGGGTTTCGTCAGAGCAGCGCTTTCTCTTAAAAATTACGGCTTTGCAAACCTAACAAGGTGCATAGGTTAACGACCCTCTTGATGGTCGTAGCTGAAGTCAGTTACTTCTCTGAAGTTGACCATATTTATTAGACCATATTGAGTGTTAAGCCGCGTAATCCTGGCCAGCCTAAGTGTTGGCTGAAACAAGCCACCAATGGCTGCGCCTTGTGAGATGTTATCTGTCAAACGATTTTACAATCTTGAAAATTGGCTGTTCGTCATCGGACAGGACATCCGTCGGCACAAGTGCAATTTTCGTTTATTTGGTGAAGACATTGTCAAAAGTTAGAGGCTAGGTGCCGGGGGTTTCCCCTCATTGCCGTCTTTCATGTCGTTCAACATCAAAGAGTCACAGCAAAGTGACTTTGAATGCCTGATGCAACTTATAAAAGTCTATTGCAAACCTTTTCACGATCAGTAGGGTGTTTTTCTAGCGTTAGCTTTGCTTCGATTTGAAACATTTTGCATTGTAGAAAATTTAGTGGAACTTCAATGTAGCAAAACACGATGCCCGAAATCAAAGTTATCTTTGGTGAAATGTGCTTGTGTTTACTCTGCTTGTTATATTGGTTCACATGACCAAATAACTGAGTTATTTTGTTTTTCACTGACAACACAGCTGCAAAGTTTCCTTAAAACGAAGATCGTAGTTACGAATCGGTGTTTGAGCTTTTTTCGACTTATTTTCATAGCAAGTGATATCGCATTAGTTCTGCCTCCTCATTTCGGAATTTTGCATCTTGGTTATTATGCCGAAATGTGTATAGTTACTTGCTAAACGTGCGCTATGATGTTTTTTTCCTGTACTGAAAAAGACTTGTTAAAGCGGTTGAAGAAACCAACCGAAACGCAAAAACGATTTACAGTAATGCAAATCTCACCACAGATAAAAAAAGCATGACCGTTCTTTGCAGATGAGTGCAATTTTTTCTTTAAACGCCATCACGAAGCGGTCTCGGTAATGCAAGTCGAAATTCGGGCGCAAATTCTGTTTCTTGGAAACTGCGAAACTCGGTTCTAGAATTCTTTTCTTTCTTTGAGGTGCTTTGAAATAACTTTGAGAATCATGATGTAAATGACGATTTTTTCAAAGTAAATGAGACTGCAGCATTCTGTTTTACTTACAGTTGGAAAACTGGTGTTGTAGTACGAGGTATGCTTTTCATCAACCTTATAATTTCGTAAAGTCTTCAGTGATTGCTAGGGTGTATTTGCTTTACGTCAAAATTTGCACCAGTGCTTCCTTTTGCTTTGATGGTTGATGCATTTTTGGGTGATTGACTTCTAACGCTTAATCTTCGTTCACCAACGTTGTTACCGAAGGAAAAGAGATTATGAAAAGCTGTTGCTTCAGTCAAAATATTTCGAATCTGGTTGCTTCATTTCGGGTGTTGGAAAAAATGAAGCTATTAAGACAGTAATTACAGATTTGGCCTGGAAATATCGATGCCTTTATTCAATATGGATGTATTGTTATGTAGATACCTACTTGCTTATTTATCCACAACTGTTGCAGTGCTCACAACAAATTGTGATAATGTCACATGCACAAGTGGAGTATAAGAATTTCGCGAACGAGTTGTGCTAGTAGCCGAACATTTACAAGTTCTTAAGAGGCATGTTACGCATCATCAGAACATGAACTGAAGTTTCGTTTCGTTGACTATTTAATCGCAGTGAAATCAGATAGGCTCCAAATCGCATGCTTTGACCAATGCTGAAAAAAATGTGTACTCACTTATAAAATCACAAACTGGCTTCGATGGGATGTGTGACTCGTAAATCTTCAGCTTATGCGTTTTTATGGCATTGTGGTGTGTATAATAGTTTGACTAAGGCACCTTTGGTTGAGTAAGAATCCGTTACAGGTCATTCTCTATAAAAGATGTTTGAATGTTGCTTAAAATTGTCGTTGCCAAATTGAAGCGTTGGCGCCGTAAGTGATCGGCACAAGCAATGTAATGCAAAAGAAAGTGAAACGTCTTCATGAAGCATTAACTGATTCGTAAAAGATGAGACTCGTCACTTCATGTAAAGTTGTTCTGGTACTTTCCGTTATTATGGTCAATCTTGCTTGCAAGAGGCTGGCTGTTTTATCCACTTTCTCACTTTTCCGTGCGCACCCTTGCTAGAATAGTCTTGCATTTCACCGATGACTCGATTGCTGCTTCCAGCAAACTTATAGTTTACGCGCGATGAATTTGTGCAAAAAGAGCATAAAACCAACTAACTTCGCGAAACTCCAAGAAGTTTGTCGTACCTTGCTTGAAAATATTAGTACCAATAGACGAAGCCTTTCTAATTCAGTGGTTTACCAAAAAATGCAATAATACTTGTGCTTTACAGTAAGAAATTAAAATTAGATGCCATTAACTTTTTGGTACTCATTTGCAATTTGCAAAATGTTTTTTGTGCAAGCTATTTCGTATCATGTTCTGTGCTATCGCAATCGATCTTTGTGAAGTGACTAATGGCCCGTCACTGATCTCACTTGCGCGAAGCGCGGTCACGTTGTTTCGGAGACCTGGCGTAATTATGCGCACTAAGTGCATGCAGTAATTCTCCATCAATTTTCTACTGCGCCACAAATAATGTCAGATGTTAAGTAAATTGATGGTGACAATTTTTCCGTAATTGACCTCAACATTAATCTTAAAATTAGGAATGACTTGAAGTGACTTTGAGGCACCGGACGCAGCGCCGCAATTACCAGCGCAAGAGCTTTCTTACATTATGCCGTCGGTGTGAGAAATTCGCCAATGGGTTTGGCAAATTTGGCTTTGCAATGCAAAAACGCGGAAGTGGAGTTTCAGGAAATGTTGCGTGCGGCTGAGAGTTGCTTCCGAACGTTCGCATAACGGCATTACTGTCTTCGGCCCACTGCACGAGATCTGGACCCATTCGTTTCATGCGGTGAAAAAATACTCTGGAGATTCCCTGTTCTTGTTTTTTTTGGATTCTCCAACCTTTGATCCAGGGATAAGGGAGGTGTAGGAAGATGCTCAAGATTGTAAGCGAATCATAGTAAAGACTTAAACTGGTAACCATCAGCCCTGAACTTTAAGATTGGCCATGAAACCCAAATACCGCTGAAGTAAGTGGGCTTAAATGTATTTCTTTTGATTTTTTCTGCCACACAGGTTCATACATTACTCCACCGTGTTTATTGCCACAACTGAATATTTTAAAGCACAACGAACATTTTGTATTCACTTGTATCGCAGTATTGAAGGTTTTGTGGGTGAGTTACTAGTTGCCAATTGGTCTCTCACTCGATATCGTCAACGATAGATCTTATTTACCACACATGGTATCCACCTTACAATGAACTACCGTGCACCTACGTGACAAACCTGTGGACACTACGCCTCGAATATTATATAGTAATAACGGGATGATGTCTTGTTACTTAGTTACGATGAGAATCTTTGTGTGGTTAACTCTACCGTGCGATGCCGATAACCAAGTCAAATGATTCGGGTCCATACCTCTGCCCTGCCTGTAATTAACAGTAGTTCACTTTATGCCAGGAGCTTATTGTAGGTCTTCTTCGTACGCCTACCAAAGCAACTGCACATGTTTTTTTCAAGATCTTGAGAGTTATCCATCAATTGCAACATTTTCGTATTAAGGAAGTTCCTATTGACCTTTCAACCGTTACTTTCCATCGTTGCATTGCCTAAGTCTAAGGATTTTCCACGTTTTCCTCCAAAGCGCTGGGGTATTTTAAGTTCAAAGCTCAAAATATCATTGCATCTGTGGCTGAAGCTATTCGTTTGCTATTGTTCCAACGGAACAGATGCTTGCTTGTATCAACACGACCGCCAGGTTTCGAAGCTGTCTACCTTGGATCGGAAAGGTAGCTCCTGCTTCTGCATAACAAACCAAAGTAGAATCGCACGTAGCTTTGATTGAAACGGCATCACCTGTTGAAAAACCTCATTCGCAGCAGCGAAACCATTTTGGATCGGAATCGCCAACTAACAAGTGGCGTGCGTTCTCTAACTAAACCTCACAGTATTTGCTCAGTGACCTGTTTAGGTGTGTTTACTCTCTCGTATGACACGTGACTACAATTGTCTCTTGCAACTTTGTGCGCGCTGCATTTAATCGTTCGCTGCGTGGAAAGTTTCGGCAAACCAGGTTATGCAAATATTCCTGGTTGAAGTCGTTATAAGTTCTTGATCTGAACACCCATTGCAACGCTTTAACATTGTTTGCAGCCAAGTCGTTCGACATCACTTACGTCAGACTGAAATTCCACTCTTCCCGTCCGGAGAGTTTCGCTGTTTACAAAAAGAAATGCGATCAGTGCCCCTGGGAACCGTACCAGTACTATTCAGGCTCGTGCTTCGCCACCTACGGAGTGGACAACAAGGTATTTGATCGCAATGTTTCGCCGGACAGGATATTTTTGACATTCTTGCTTCAGTTATGGTTTCTTTTAGGATGTTGTGACCGTCGACAACCAAAAGAAAGCACTCTGCACTGATTCATACAGTGACATTTCTCCATTAACTGGAGGCAATGTTGCGCTCAGCACCCTGGAAGGAAGACCAAGCGCGTATAACTTTGGCAGAAGTCCTGAGCTTCAGGTATGCACGCGGTGATTTTGGATGCAGTGCTGTGTGAAAGTATTTTGCAGATAATCACAGGTCAGATTAACGTGGACTTTCGCGTTGGCATTAATGATCAACCAATAGTTACATTAACCTGGCTGAAATTTTTTCAAATGTTGAAACGTACTTAGAAAAATGTAACCTTTAGTCTTTTCATTTACATGTAAGTTTGCATGCAGTGATTTTAAATACTTTTTGTGAAGGCAAAAACACCGAATTATTGAAGGGTTTGCAGCGTTTAACCTGATAGCGGCGCCGCATTTCACGCTCAAACCTGTTTCGTACAAGAAAATTTTTGCAGGTCGACGCCGTTTTCTCAGCGCTAGGGCCCCACCCATCCAATCTTAGGTGTGCGCGGTGGTCAACCTGCTGCTTTTCGGAAGCTTATTGCTATTCGTGAACAACGACCGACCAATTTGGCAGCTGACCAATGGTTGTCCACTTTCTGCGCACCGTTGAAATGACCTTTTTACTACTGCTATAGCATAATATATTTTTTCTAATTGTGGGCCGTAAACTTGGCGCTATTTTTGATTGCAATCACGTCTTGCTGGCGGTGTTGCAAGCCACTTCAGCAATCTGAAGCGGGCATTTGTTGTGCGTATGTACTTAGGTTCTGTACTGACTTCGATTTAAAAAAACATCTAATTGTCTCATTACCGTTGGGCATCCAGGTGGCCTTTCTCAGGGGGGTAAGCATTGCCACAGACGTGCAGGAAGTTGCAACGCAATAAAAGTAAATCGGTAATAAATTGCTAACAACGTTGAAGTAGTTTTGTTTTTGTTCCAGTCATGCACGGCATTTCATTGCTAATGATGTTACTAAACGCTAGGTTCGCTTCATCTATGCGATGTTGTTTTCAAACAAACACTGATTTATTCGCTGTGGCGTTGGAAAATCGTCATCAGAATGTTTTTATGCACTTCATGTATGTTTTGGCGGGGTTTGCATTTGTTCAGAACCTGCATGCAATTCCCGTCACTCGTAAGTCACGGTTCGCTGAACAGGGTCATGATCCTTTGTGCGCCACGCGGTGGCATGTTCTGAGCAGGATCACATTCTCCTTGCGCTATTTCCTTACCAATCGGAAGTTTTCTTTGACGTTTTTAATTGTGCTTTTACATGGATGTAGGTTTTGAATTGACCAGCGTTTTGTAGAAAACAATTTCTTTGTTTGGGGCGCCCTGGATCCAGAATCGGTGGCGAGTTGCTGCCAGTCGCAGCAAAACGGTCGCACCTGATTTGCTGTGATGTCAAACGCGTGGGAGCTTACTGTGCGCGGCCGTAGAGTCGCATAATGCGCTAAACGTATTTCTCAAACGAAGCATGACGTCAGAAAATCTTGTCGCAATAGACATTTCTGACAGCTTCGAAAAACATCAACTTTGGATGAGCGTCGGTCTAGGCACAGGGTTCCGTGAACTTGCTCTGGCAGCTCGGAGCTGATGCACTGGTTTCCGAGTTTACGCTCACAGCCTCGTTCGCCGAGCGTGAAGGGGAAAAGTAGCAAGCTACTTGCGATGCTAAAGGCTCAGCCGAAGTTCGGCGTTTGAAGCGGCCAAGCTTCTAGAACGAATGTTAGTGATCGCTTGTGGTTCTAAATCGCGCTGCTAAAAGAAATACTGGCACAAAAACTCTTGTGATGTCACTGCAGCACGTGAAGGAATGAACGCTATTTATGCTTGAAGTTGTATCTGTTACGTTCTGGCAATAAACTACATCATACAACTTGCCTTCTGGAAGTTAAAATCCCTGTACCCGCTAAATGGCACATGATAGTCCTCACAAATCACGTGGCGTTTCCCGTATAAATTTTCTGCAGAGAATTCTCGTGTTATTTGATATAATGCGTCACCACAAATCACTAAGCAATTCACCCAAAGACCGTGAAACTACGATTTATGGGGTTTAGCGTCAATTGCAATTAATTGGACATATGTGTGTGAGAAACGAACAAAGTTAGGGGGTGCTGAAATTTGTAAAAATGGACATATGCTCCTCGTAAATTCATCCGAAAAACTGCATGGCCCAGCTCTGACAGATGTCGATATATGCACCGCCATACGTTAATAAAGCAAAACGTTGTTTCTAAATTTGCGTATGCAATGTGAGACGACGTACTTGAGCGACACTTCTGTGATATTAGAACTCTCTGTTTGGCGTCGATTCTTGTGAGGGTTTCTGCTCTGTTGCTTCAGACAATGGAGAATAACACATTTAGAACAATTGTTTTCAGTGACACTCGTCTGGGAAAGAGCCCTGCGCACCGCAAAGCGATATAGCGAAGCTTGGCGCGCAAGAGCGTAGACAATTCAAGTTGTGTTTGAATTGTTACGTTGTTTCTTTCAACTCAGACAAAAAGTAAAATGAAAAACGGCTTGGGTTTTGTACTGTAGCTTATTGCGAATTATGCATGCATTGGTATTTATATTCAAGAAATCGCATTAAGGGTAAAAGCAAGTTGAACTACTTGAACAATCACGCTAAACACCCTTCTTTAAAAAAGCAGATTTAATTGATCCTGTAAAAGTTTTTGGATGTGTCAAAAGTTGTGAGAATATCATTTCGATCTTAAATAAAAACTTTGCTGAAGATAATGTCTACTCTTTGTTGCATACTATGGTTCAGTTTAACCAGGCGCTTCGAGCCTTGCTTACCGTGATGACAAGCTTTAATCGCTGGCAGCTTCGCGTTAAGCCTTTAGATAGTTTTACTCTATTTCAATCAACCTTGAATGTGACAAATGAATAAGTCATTATAGTTGTTTGTTCATCTGCCAATAGTACAGGCTTCTTGTCCTTGCTCGTTGCATGTCCTTCACAAGCTACACTGAGCAAAGTACAACAACCGCGTTTTGAGAAGAGTGGGTTTGGTGGATTGATCGAAATCCATTTTAACTGCGACTTTATGCTTGTGATCTTGAGTATGCGTAGTCCTGGTTCATTCCACAGAAAAAGCCATGACTCTGTACTTGCGAATTAAAAAAAATATGCAAGGATCGCAAAAAACGCGCTTTAGCTCGAAGCTACCTAAATACGTCACATGCAAAAATCCGAACCTGACTCTCCATTTCTGAGCACAAGAGCGACACTCTGGTTCGGCGAAAAATAGTCTGTTTGCATACACGACGTAGCTGTAGAAGAAATTGTCGTGGGCGTTTTTCTATTGAAATTTAAATATCATTGTCTTTCCTTAAATATAATTCGTGCCTCACTAGTGTTTGACGCGCAAACATGTAACGGTTGTTTTACGGACGGAGTTCCTGAGCATAGTGGTGACCTAAGCTGTTTGAATAAGTGTGTTGTTGTCGATTAAATCCTTCTAAAGTTACGATGATCGCGTGACTGCCCAAGCCTTGCAGGTCCAGGTTCGCACCAACGCTTGAAGAACGATGGGAGCGCATCTTACAAGCATACATCGTCCAAAGAACTTAGGAAATAATGATTACAGCTTTGCTGGATATTACTAACCTTTCTTAGACTTCACGGCATTTCTGGAAAAAGGAAGATCTTGTGATTATTAGTTGAGGGCACATCATGCAGGGGCAACCTTTGTTGGTCACACATTCGCAATTAAAACTTGGCACTAGCATACGTATGTAAGAAACTCTGCTCTTAATCATTGAACATGTGAATCAGCCCCTTGGTGTAACTTGAAAGAACATCCCGGTAAAGAACGAGTCGAAACCAGCATTACTACATGCAAAGGAAAAGTATAGCACCCAAACTCACTACGTTTGATAACCGGTTCATGTTCGCTGAAACGACCGTGGCAGAAACATTTTAACGATCAGGTCGTGCTTGCACCTTGCGTCGCCAGCGTGGCAGAAAATTCTTTGAGCTACTGCTTCGTTAAACGCTTCTCAGGAGAAAGTCAACTCGTTGGCCTGGGTTAAGTATTCGGGTCGTCGGTGCAGTTCAAATGGCTCGCACCTAAAAAGTGATATTGATTGCTTACGCTCTCTGTTGGTCAATGGGCGTTTGTCAGACAATCTGTGCAGCCGCAAAGCAATATCGACGAAGGTGGAGCTTCAGCAAAGCAACTGATAAAAAACTCTTGTGTTTTTGGGGTATGTTGTTGTTGCTCATGGTTGAACAAAGCACCTGTCTGCAGACACGGCGGCGTTTTTCAGCCGTTGATATATCTCGCAAAGCGCGTCCGTCCGCACTTCCTGTTAACAAGCGTCAGCGAAGGCGTAAGAAAGGCATGCCGACGTCGAAGGTGTCTACGATTTAACGTTTGTTGCGCACACAAACACCAACAGACAAGAAATTTCGAAGCCGCACCGCCCCAGGCAGTCTCGCGTATTAACAGAAGAGCCTTGTGCAGCGGCATCAACGAAACAATCAACAAACATCGTGCTTCCTATTCACCCAGCCAATTGTTTTGCAGACCATTTTGTGAAGCTGTACCAAAATAGAAGTGGCCGAGGAACGTTCGGCAGCTCATTTTTTGGGGACACGATAAGCAAAAGTGTGTGTGTGTGTGTGCTTGGAGAATTTTGGAGCCGTTTGAGCACCATTTCCACGAGGAATGTATGATGAAACCAAAGTGCTGAGGATTTGTCGAAGTCTGAGTGACTGTGATCGACATTTCAGTAAATGCACGAATTTTTTGCAGGACTGGGTGAAAGCCGTCGCCATCCGGATCACCTTGAACCGCATCAACACATTTGGAGACGAAGTTTTTAAGGATCCGAAAGTCTTGAAGTCATATTACTACGCCATATCTGACCTCTCGGTTGGCGGAAGGTAGACGAATTTGGCATCAAGCGGGGATCTAGGCACTATCTGTACAAGTTCGATCTTTTGTAACAAACGTACTAACTGTACTCACGTATGAAAACCTTGGTTGAGAGAATTTATTTTCCTTATAAATTTATTCGCGACTGATCCTCCCTAAATTTCAATGCGGCTTCCGGACTTTATACATTACTTCAACACATTTTTTGAAAAGCATCACTTCTTGCGCAGGCACACAGAGGAAAATTATTTGCATCCGCCTAACCAATACTGCCTCAACCACATATCAAACGACCTACGGTTTTGCCAATTCTTGCCAATCTCCGGCAGCTCATTCTACAGGCGGTTATTTAAAAAAATTCTAAGTGATTCTGAGTTTAATTCTTAACCAGACATGGTTTTTCTTTAAGAAGTTTGAGCAATGGGTGTTACTTGATTTTATCTTCCAAATCCCGCATATCTCATTTTCACGTAAACGTGCATTTTACACCCTACTGTGTAAGTATATTTTGTGCCTGCGTGAAAAGTTGCTCAAACAATTTCCACGTTTCTCTTTGAACCGAATCCTGATGCGAGGTATTTTTTGCTGAATGTTCGGAACTACGCAGTAATCCACGTCAAGACCTCTCGACGCATTCTCACTGTGTCGGTGTCCGGCTTGTTTGCGCAGTATGCCTCACTCGCGCCACTCGTATTCATTCATACGGTGTCACTGTTTCGCCCGTCTTGGATTGCGCTCACTTTAACTCAGTTCTTGTCTTTTTCCCACAGGTGCTCCTGCAACGGCCACGCCTCGGCGTGTTACTTGGACAGCAACAGCGTGCTCGCTTGCAGGTGCAAGCACAACACGGCTGGGAGGGACTGCGAGCGCTGCGCCCCCATGTTCAACGACCGGCCGTGGCGACGCGCGACCAGAGACGATGCAGGAGAATGCGTCGGTAAGCAGATCGCTGCTGGGCAATTGGAATGCGATGAGAAAGCAGCGACTGTCACGAAATTTGCTGAACCGCAAGCAACAAATCAAAGCTGCCGCGTTTGAAATGATTCAATTTCAAGCAGACTTGCGTTGCGTTTCTGTGCGACTAATGCTAAGAGCTGTTTTATCGGAGGTAAAACAACGGAAACCATAAAACTAGTCAGGCGCAGTGTAGAGTTACTTTCTGATTAGTCTGATTGTCACAGGTCGCTCGACCTGGCATTACACGACTTCCCGACCACGTACTTGTAATTGCTCATTCTCGCTGATGCACCTCAAAATTGTCGTCGCAGATCTCTGCTGCATTGGAGCAAGGATAAGTTTTTTACTGGACAACGAAAACACTTGGCATTAGTTGTTGTGCTCAGCTTTTTTGGGCAAAAAGTGTTTCAAAACAAACTGTCTTTCGTACCCATTTATCAAAAATGATGCTTTGAATTCGAAACAGTTTGTATTTTCTGGTTATCACATCCCCAAGCTTCAGTAAAAACTTCACCGCGACATCAAGATAAGCAGATATCGCGCTTGGCTGACCTCAGCCAGACCAACAAATCAGTTCATGATAGTGTTAACTGATGAGCCAACGGCGAACCAAATTTAACGCTCTGTCTTCAACGCGCCGCGCAACTTAACTGTGAACATCTTCGGTACAGGAAAACGTGAGGATGCAAAACAAATGATGGCCACCAACCATCATCTCAGCACGCAGGTCAGCGCGGTGCTGGCAACGAGCTTGTGCCATTCGTCTGCTGGCTTTGACTCTCGTCCGCATGTCTATCGTGTAATTTTCGTTTGGGTTTATCGAAGTTTTACGAAATTACAGGATGACCAGTGTTGCGGACATACAAAGAAGCACATTCTTCGCCTTGCTAATCACATCCGTTTTGCCGTCGGCCAAGCACAGTCATGACGCAAGAACACCTGTGTCGAACGCGGCGCCAAGGATGTGCCGTTCATTAGTTAATCCCGGTCGTCGTGAATATCACTAAGGCGGTCGCCGACACTATTTGAAAAGCGTTTTGCATTGTACGGTCTAGTGGCTATGAAGTGTATCAATGTAAAGAAAACTTGGTTTTATATTTTTCCCATGCAGAACTGAACCAGGTCCTGCTTCCTCACGTTGTGCGCATGTGATTATTCTGCTGTGTTTCGGGTTCCAAAGTAACTTGGTCCACCGAGAAGACAAAATGTTGGGGCAAGTCTCCATTCAAAAAGAAAACGTATGATGAAGCAGCTGCTGTTTGGCAAAGTTCCGGTCGCCCACCAACTTTGTAGCCATCTGTGCTGCGAAGTTGCTGGACAGCAGCAGCGCCTTGACAAAAAGCGAGTCTATTTAAAGCGATTCTCATTGAGCGGAAATTTTCAAGTAATCGGTCGCCCAGAGCTTGAGAAAAAAAACGTCATTTATAAGAGCGAGGTTCGGGGTTGTAAAGCGCACAGAGCAATTGCGCAAACTTCTTTCATGCTGCCCACGGCTTTTGTCGCGTCAAAGTTACCAGTGCGGTTAATTGTTGGATGAGCGAACGTCTGTTTATTGTTCAGTGAATACGACTGCAACAACCAGATTCCGTAGTCCCTATGAGACCTATCAATAAAACAACCCTTCACTGCAAAGGTATACAAACACCTGTTTTCAATCAAACAAACGTTCTAGTGCTTCCTGCACTGAAACATGTTTATATAATTTGGTATTATACCCAGAAGAAACGTATCTAGGTTGGAGAAAATGAACTTTAGTTTTGAGCTTGTATCGTTTACATCGAATATTTCTGTTCCCAGTTAATAGCAGGTAGGATGTGCCGATTACCGAAGTTTTCCCCAATATTCATGAGTAGTTTATACGCAGCACATGTAAAAAACGAACGAGCGTCAACAAAGATTGTGTTTGGTGCACGCGTGGTCATTGGCCATCTTTGCTAGGCATGTGATGTCATAATAGGTTACTTCTCGGCCATTAAGATACCCCTTGGGATTCAGTAGGACGTCTTGCCTTTTACAATGCGATTAAGGAAACTCAAAACTCAATATCGCCTATCGACGTTGTACTCCTCGACCAACCGTCAGCATTTGTCAGTTGAAGGTAGGCAGCAAGACGATTTAGACTAGAGCGTTTGTGGGGAGGTCTTTCCTCTAAACTGCTCGAAACGGAATTTGTTCCGAACAGCGAGAGCTGCAAGTTTGAAGTGTATCTGTCTGACCAACATTAATGAGCAGGAATCAGAGAACTGTTGCTGCTGACAACGCATTGCGCACGGCTGCTCTGAGATTTCAAACAACAGTTCAGCAAGATGGCATCATTCCCACACCGTTGCTTGCTGTTCATGTTGCTCTTACCTTCAGTGTTCAGTTACTTGATGTGGACCGGGATGAAATGGGAAGGTTGGTTTGGAGAACAGTACACTGATCAGTTAGCTGGATTTTTGTACTTTAAAAGATGGTTTTTGAAACCTGAAAATATCGGCGCTTTGAAATACCAGGTAACTTCGTATATCGTTTTTTCGCAGTATTGGCAGCACCACAAGGGAGCTTGGAAGGACAAGTCTTGTTTTTGAGATTGACATAAAGCGAGAGCGAAGATGATGAAATCTCTATTTTTGATTTAGGACTTGCAATGCGACACGCGCATCATCACCTCATTTAATTGCAATCGCCGTCGTGAGCTCAGCCCATACTCTTACGCCCGTTTGAAGACATCGTCCGAATTGCAATTCGCGCCAGACATCAGACATTTAGTCAGTTGATTTTAGCAGTCCACTTATGTTGGTGGGCCACTGGAAAGTACAGGATCGAATGTCGCACTTTTCGCAGGTCACTTTGCGACGGATAGCAAGAACAATGTCTGGGTGTGACGCGGCACTTGTTTGCTGTTTACCTTTCTCGAAGCAAGCTTGTGCGCGTTGGTCTACTCTTTACAACTGGCCTCTGACGAAGGGAGACGTTCGCGCTCGGTTTTCCGCGCAACCATTTTCGTGTAGTGTGGTTTGTGGTTACGTCGGGCCTTTCATGAAGGCGGTGTCGCGTGTAAAGCACCGTCTTCCTCCTGCGCCGTCGCGAAATTTCTAGACCAGCTGTGTCCAACCCGCGGCCCAGTCGAAGGTTTCGTGCGGCCCAGTTTAGGTTTTCGCTGTAGTAAAAGTATCCTACATACCGACAACTTGTCCTATTTTGATAATCTTGAATTTGACATTTTTGTTGTAGGTGGTCCTCAGTGCCACTTTATCACGTCTGTTACCCATTGCAGTTAGGATTCGAACGCTTTCAGTACATAAGCTAAATTTAGTTTGCTAAGATCAAAGTAAGCCATTCAGTGTGTGGCCCTGGTTAAGATAGTGACATAATTTTTGGCTCAGTAAGCCATTTGGGTTGGATATAGATGTTCTAGACAAATTGTTGGGGATATTGTATTTTACAAAAAGCGTTAGCACAACTTATCTTCGGATGTAGTTTTCTTCTGCCAAGAATAAAAGTCTTAACTTTGCAAAACAGTGGATGTGCCGCTTCACAAATGCGGGCCGAGAAAAACGGCTTTGCTGTCACGATAATTGCTGCAGCCTGCAGCTTCATCTGTACTCTTTCCATGTCCGAAACACTCAACTTGACTTAGCATGCCACTGTTCACGGTCCAACTATGTCTTGAAAACATTTCCTTTCGTAATGGAGCGTGCGTTTTCCCTGGTAATCTCTGGAGCGTTGTCTGTCATACACATCACAGGACACCGGCGTTCTCCTGTGTATCGAGTTGGAAAGGTTGGCCGCTTTCCTTGCTACTTGATTTTGCTTAATTTTCATAGTGCGGGCATTGGCATGAGCCGTTTTCGCGGGGACGATTTATCACTCAAGGTTACATCACTTTAAACGCGTCTCGATTCGAACAGGAAGCTCAACCGCGTGGCGTATTTTTTTAATTCGGCCTTGGCTTTATGGCAAGTAAGCCCGTTATGGTCTAAGTGCGCTCTGCCTTTTCAAGAGCTGACCGTGCTGACCTTCCGCTTTGTGCTTGTGCAGCTTGCGACTGCAACGGAATGTCGGACAGCTGTTACTTCGACGCCGAACTGTACAGAGCAACCGGGCATGGCGGCCACTGCACAAACTGCCGAGATAACACCGATGGCCCTCGTTGTGAGCGTTGCAAGGCCGATTACTACAGGAACTCAGCGACCAACAGATGCACTGCGTGTCACTGCAGTGCAATCGGTGAGCTGCTGAGATTAACTGATTTTGCGAATTTACGTTTGATTGAAGCCGGCGCCGCAGACCAGTCGTGACATCCCGACCGCACCCAAACCAATTACCTTATAATGTAATTTTGTGACTTAATTTCGAAAGGGGAGGTTCCTTGTGCTGGTCCTGTTATTCGGATTCCTCGTCCGGCAAAATATATGTTCTTTAAACTTTGTGTTGATTTGTGAGAAAAGTATGCTGGTAAATTGCACATGCGACCATGCTGTCAAGCAATAGCGCGGTAATGAGACGCCAACGTCTTAGAACTACAGCTAACTTATTTGAACCCACTTTGGGCTTGAGCAGTTATAATTCTACTTGCCACTGACGTATCTGGTTTGGATTTTTCCAAATATTTAGTTCACAGAGCAATTTTACCAGAGTCAGTGCTTTGATTTGTGTTTGGAAGTAAATCATTCTATTGAATTACAACAAATCACAAAAACTGCGTATATAATGAACTAAGCTTTTTTAGTATGCTGGTTAATCAGCTTCAATCTATTGAGCGCAGGGCCAAGCTCAACTGTAGCTTTAGGTTTCCACGCATTTAGAAATATGGGTGCTTCATTTTTTGCCATTCCTACTTGACGTAGTAGTTTCAGTGGATCCTCAGATATCCGTTGGCTCTAGGCCAATGGCCTACTATGTCTATTGAAAAGAAGCGGCTATGCGCTGGAATGTCCGTCTAGCTTCTGTTTCGAAGCAGTGTTTTTTGATAAAGAAACATTTTTAGTTCGTTTCTCTGCTTAGGTCGCTTTACCTGGTGGGAAAAATGCGCTTCATTCACACATGGTGAAGCAGCGCCCTTATGCGGTCATGTGTTTTCCATTTCATCAAATTGCTTGCTTCGCACAGCATAGTTTTGATTGCGACTTGTTTCCGGCAGGTTCTTTGAGCAGTCAGTGCGGTGCGGACGGGCAGTGTAGGTGCAAGCCTGGTGTTGGAGGAGCCAGATGTGATCAGTGTTTGAGTGGATATTATGGTCTGACGGAAGCTGGGTGCACGTAAGTTTGTGATTTGTGTCGAAGTTGGGAAAACGAACGCGCCAGCTCGCGGGTTGTCATCGCTGACGATGAACTGTGTATTTCAGGTTGTGTCGCTGCTTCAACGCCGGTACCGAACCCGGTACTTCCTGCGATCCCGATACGGGAAAGTGCATTTGCAAGCTGAACGTGGAAGGGAACAATTGCGATCGGTTCGTTGAGTTCTACGAGTTTGTTAAAGTCATTCGCTCCGAGCGTGAATTGATGCGCTAACAATGCTTCGACTTTTCAGCTGCAAACCCTCCACGATGAACTTGCAAGAGTCCAACCCGTATGGATGCATCGCTTGCTTTTGCTACGGCCACTCGTCCGTTTGCACTGTTGCAGACGGATACACTATTGCTTACATTAACAGCGACTTCACATCAGGTATGGCACTGCTTGTCATTTGACGGATTGAAATATCAAACGCTCCAATTTTTGGTAAACGCTGTAGCCACGAAAACGTCAGTTGCGAGTCTTGTAATTTGCGTTTCATGTAATATCGGTTTCCTTTGCTTTTCTTCTGATCGCTGACACGTGATAGCGTGCGAAAAGCCCCTCTGAAAAAGCAATTGCTCGTGATGCTGGGGCACGAGGTGAAAGTGCGTTACCGAGCTGACAACATGTTGTGGGTTATTGCTTGCACTTCTCTGCACTTTAATGCCCAAACACTTCTCGTCAAAAGCGTGGCATAGCATTCCACTTACTGCAGACTTTGTCTCCTTTGTTAAAAGACGCCGGCCTGCAAAGACGTAACATCAGAACACTGCTCCATTTAACTGAAGTACCGTATCATTAGTGGTCCACGTTATCTGTTGTGTCGAATGTTTTAGCTCCACCATGAACCGCTGGTACTTGTGACGACACGATGTAAAGTGTCGTGATTGATCAGACTCAAGGGTAAGATGCACCTGGCTTTGCTCCCTCATCATTGTTTGCAGTTAAGTTTCCCAGGGAAATTGTTTATCTGCGTTGCGACGCTTATAATGTGCGTATGGATTGTGGTGCTGGGTTTGATTTAATAAAAATTTGGGGCGCCTCCGCTAAACAACTTTAGGGCTTTTTAGTGTCCTTGTTGCGAGTGTATTCTAGCAGTGTTTGCTCCAGCGTTGATATGCTGCATCGTAACAAACAAACTTGCTTACCTGCTGCATACGGTGTTCAGTGTAGTCAAGAAATAAAACTTTTTCGTGTGAAAAGAACTTCCTTTGGCCGAAAGTGTGGCAAGTCATAATGGGCTCCCTGGTTGTTTTAGTGTAATTTGGTTTGTTTCGTTAAAATCCTCGGTGAAAAAATCAAACTGAAAACTCAAACATCTAACAGCTCATGATTCACTTTAACAAAAGAGTTTTGTAGACAGTAAAATTTTGCCGATAAACACAGATAGTGTTATGCTGGAAATTTGCAAGAAAGTTATTTCTGGGAGTATGCTCGTTTGCATGGATATTTGTACAGCTCTTGCGTACTCTTGCATAAAATAAAGTTCAAGAAGTGCGTGAGACTTTCACAATCAAACAAAGAAGCGAAGTGCACATGCTATCATGTAAAGTTTTCAACATGCTGTTGTATTCCGATATGTACTTTATCTTTTATTAAGGCACCGACGGCTGGAAAGGAAAAGATTACCTTGGCAACAACGTGCACGTCGCACACAATGGACACATTAGCATGGAACCTGATAACTACTACATGTCGTACTTTATTGCCCCAGGTAATGGCTAAAAGCGCTGTGTTCACTTAACCAAAATGCGGTTTGAAGGTCTTCCTTTATTTTGATAAATGAAATACGACGAATCACTTTGCTGATTACACAGCTGGCGGTGTGGAACAAATACTTAATTGTTGTTTATGAGCACCTTTGCTTTGAAACACTGTGCACCTTACCTAAAGTCCCTATCGCAACATCGCATGCACTAATGTCTGTAATTTGCAAAAAATACTTTATCTTTTTTAACACAAGGGTGTAAACACACGTTGTTTGTCCACGGTTGACGTCTGCGCAACTCTTCTTGACATCACGTTTTTTTTCAGAAAAATATCTTGGCTCGCAACGGTTTTCATACAACCAGATGTTGAAGTTTGATTTGTGGGTGGAAGAGCAATCAGGTACTTCAGCCCTGCTCGACACTGGCAGCGGTGCTGAATCTCGGGGTGTGCCTCTTACCAGCCGNGAGGACTTGGTCCTGGAGGGCGGTGGTTTTCGCGTCGTGTCGAGCATCACTGGACAGGTTTGCGGCCGCTACACTGTATTTTTGNTGTATTGCATTGCCAGCAGGCTTCTGCACTCCACGCGTCTACGCAGGGAAATCCGGTGCCGGCCAGAAACCGTCAACTTTACGAATTCCGTCTTCATGAGGCCGCTGGCTTCCAACCCCGCTTGAGCTCTCTGGACTTCCAACTCATGCTGACTTCTCTTGATAAAATACAGATTAGATCAACGTATGGAGAAGGCTGTGAGTAAAAATTTCTGATTGGCTGACTTGGCAGTGGTTGTTGTAGGTGGGGCAGTCGCCTCGGGCCCCCATTTTCAGGCCCACGTTGTCAGTTATAGCGCTTTACCTTTTCATGTTTATTCTGTTGGTAGGAATGTTGCTCTCAAAAATTTCGATACATGACATTTTCAACTTTTTTAAATTTTGAAACGAAAAAGGTTACCGTGTGTATTCGACTGTAATCCACCCTTGATTATAAATCGCACGAATTGGAAAAAGTTTATGCAAACAGCCCTTAACTGCAAGTTGCATGAAGTGATGAAAAAACAATATAAACGGCGGCTTATAATCCAGTAAATGCGGTAAGCAACCAGCATTTTAGTTATCTTTATTTTCTTCAAATCGGTAGCCGGTTTTAGTTAGGCTGCCTTCAGTCCTGCCTACTACCTACCAAGAAGAAACTAGAAGTTTAATGGCCCATCGCGGGTCAGGAGACGTTTGCGTTTCGGGTCTGGATTTCAGACGTCCGCTCGGCTGAGAGTAGTCCACTTTTTCTGAATTGGACTGGTTTTGGAGAAAATTTTTATCTTCAAATAGGCTTAAAATTTCATGTGTTTTCACTCAGAGCAAAATAGGTTTTAATTTTTGAAAAGAGATAACTTTTTGTAGTCAGAGACAAGCAATAGATCGCGTTGATCATAGTGAGTTACAACGTAAATGTTACGCCTCATTATATGTAGACTTTATCAGCTGGTGTCTGAAAAAGTTGAATCTTTTCGTGTAGAATTTTCAATAAAAAAAAGTTATGCACGCCGTAGACACATGCCTGACAAACTTCGGATTTTTACTGAATATTTATCACTTACATGAATATATACAGTGATGTCTTGGTAAACGAATGTGAAACAAACTCCTTGGTGATGAGATAGACGGTGCTGTTTTAACTAAAAAAATTAAATTCTTTCGACAAATTACAAATACAGACACCGAAAAAAGTGTTTTTTTACACAGCGGTATATCATCAAGTTAGACATGGTTGATGCTTGCCATATTTTTTTACTTCTTTACGGGTAATTCCTTCTGTTTACACGTTGCTATGGCGAAAAAATTTATCCAAGCTGAAACTGATCAAAACGTTTTTAAGATCACGCGTGAGCCAATGGCGCTTGAATGTTTTTGCACTTAAGTGCATAGGTAGGGGCTGAAGCAGTTGATAAACTTGATTATAACTTGGTATTGGATGGTATTGTGAAACAAAAAGCTAGAAATGATAGCTTTGTTTAGCTGGATTTCATGAGTGATTCACATCGCAAGGTTTTTACTCTTAAGTGATAAGCGTTTTGAATAATTTTTGTGCCTGTGTACTGTTTTCTATTTCCTATTACGTTAGTCATGCTGTATTGTGCATAGACAACATAATAGAAATTACGTATAATATTAAAAATGGATTTCTATTACCCACGTGGGCTCCCAAAGAACTTCGCCACGGATCCCCAAGTCTAATGCCATCATAGTGTGTTGGTATATTGCAGAGTGCCATGCTAAATGCCTGATGAGCGTATTACTGCACGAAACCATGGCAGCAAAATGTGCCATGATCAAGTTGTAGTAATCATGTGGAAGAAGCTCTGCTGTACTGGGCGCCACTAGGACGCAATAGCTTGTCATGAGCCAGATCAGTATCGTTGTTTCCAGCAAAGCTGAAAAATTCATTGATTTTTTTTCTTGCTGCTGACAAGAAATAAAGCATACTTAAGCAATTGAGAATTTCACGTGTGGTTTTCCCCCAAAATTTTGTTAGCTGTTGAAGTTGCTGATATGAGCTACAGCATATCAAGGTAAGGTTTTAAAAGCGAAGGAAAAGTTTTTTGAGTCGCGTGCCAACGAATATATGTCCAAAAGACAGAAACCATTCTCATACCGCGTAGAACTGCTTCGTAGCTGCGAGTCATAATGGTAGCGTTCTGTTTCTACAGTGACCGGGCATTTGGACAATGTCGAGCTAACAACGGCCGAGCTGGGAGGTCATGGCCCGCCTGCAGACTGGGTGGAGCAATGTTCCGAAACAATTGGATACTTGGGTGACAACTCGGAAATGTGCGCTCCTGGCTACACACGTGAGGTTCCCAACGGCGGTCCAACTGTGCCATGCGTACCCTGCAGCTGCAACGGTCACGCCGACACTTGCGACCCCAATACAGGTTGGTATCGGTGGATTACCATTGTCTTTCAGATTGGTTCGCCCCAAGTTTTGCCGATTAAGCGTGCTTTTTCATTATCTTGCAGGGGTGTGCGTATGTTTGCACAACACCATGGGAGATCGCTGCGACCTTTGTTCTGACGGGTTTTACTTCAACGGTGAAGAATCGCGACGTGGCTCTCCACAGGAGTGCCAGCCGTGCCCGTGTCCCGAGAATTCGGCCTGCGCGTTGATGCATGACGGCAGCGTGGTGTGTACCAACTGTCCCCCGGGCCATGCAGGTAGATAGCCTAACGTGCTGGTGCTTGAACCTCTTCCTCGTATAAAACGCCCTTCCGCACATTAACTGCCGTCAATCCTCGACGCAGGCAAGCAATGCGAGATGTGCATGGATGGCTGGTTTGGTGACCCTCGCGGTCGTGGACCATGTCAGCGTTGTATGTGCAACGGGAACATTGACGAGAACGCTGTCATGAACTGCAACCGCACTACCGGCGAGTGTCTCAAGTGCATCCACAACACAACTGGATTTTACTGCCAGGATTGTTTACCTGGCTACTACGGGAAGCCGGTAACTAACGTGCCGGAGGAACGGTGCAGATGTAAGTCAATTGCAACTTCGGTGAATTCAGTACAATTAGTGCATGGTAGAAGCGGTGTTTTAAGCTTTTGTGTCGCCTGTTCCTTAGTTTCATGAAGACCTGCCGTCAAATAACTGCTTTTGAGGTCTCTTCTGAATCAACAAAGTGGGTGCAAATTTGGAGAAAATTTGAGGCCTGCTTTTTACTTACGGTTGTAGAAATAATTCCTCCAGCGTGCCACTCACTGTAATGTTACAACCTTGCTGCGAGCAGTGTGAACAGTGATTTGTGTGTCTTTGGCAGTGTGCAGCTGTGATCGTCTAGGAAGCCGCCATGTTGCATCTTGCAATGTGGAGACGGGGCAGTGCGATTGCTATCCTAACGTCGAAGGTTTGTAATTTTTATGTTAGTTTTTCATTCAGCGAAGTTTTCCGTTTCTTAAAAGCGCTGTAGTTGTCCTTACCTGGTTTCCATATTCTTGCTTTTTGACGAAACGTCTGCCTTGACAACGATTCGCGAACCTGCGAATGTGTTGCAGGACGCTCGTGCGACAGATGCCGCGTCGGATTCTGGAACATTCAGAGCGGAGCCGGATGCGAGGCCTGTAACTGCCATCTTGTTGGATCGATGAGCTCAAGCAGCGGAGCCTGCAACCAGAACTCAGGCCAGTGCGACTGCTTGCCTGGTGTGGGAGGGCTGCGCTGTGACCGTTGCTTGCCAAACCACTACAACTTGACCCGTGTCGGATGCACAGGTAAGAAACGTGGGAATGAGATGCTTGAACATGGTATTTGTTAATGTCAGATGTCGAACATTTTACTTCAGGCAAGCAGGTCTTTCGTTACGCGAAAGACGACAGGCTCATAGTTTTGGACAAATACAATCCATGGGTTGTGTTTTTACTTGTTCTGTCCTTAACAGCCTGCGACTGCAATCCAGAAGGAAGTGAGTCTTTGCAGTGTGGGGAGGATGGTCAGTGTCCATGCAAAGACGGTGTGCATGGGATGAAATGCGATCAGTGCGAAGAAAACTACTATGATCTCGCTCAAGGCTGCATTCGTGAGTCACTGCTCTATACACGCTTCTAGTGCCGCGCGTTTTGAGAAATATTAGCTTAGTGCGTAAAAGTTTTGAACTTTTATTCCATGAAAGTCGTGACTTTCATAACTAAAGTGGAGTTTTTCGTTGCTGTTTCAGAATGCCCGACATGTTACGGTTTGATACAACACGCTGTTGTAAGACACAGAGCGGAGCTGGGCAAATTGGAAAAGACGGCCTTAGAGTTCGGCAAACAACCGCCGATCGATCAGGGAGGCGTGGATTTCGTGAATGAACTGGTGGCTTTGAACGAAACTATTAAGAACCTGACAGAACTGGCAAAAAAGCATAAAGGTTCTCCATGGCTTGTTTTCAACTTTAATTAACACATTTTGCCTTTGCCCTGCAGCACTGCTGTACAACGACAGAGCAACTTCCGCCTAATCATTGTTGCTCAGATTGTATCACTTAAAAGTGAAATTAAGATGGAGAGAATTCACCGTTGTTGCTGTTATCGTTTGTTTTGTGCGATAATTTGTACATGCAGGTAGTTTTGGGGATCGTCTTAAGGCTCTGGAGATGTATTTTACGAAGGGAGTTGTCTTCTGGTTGTATTTATTGCAAAAAAAAGTTACGGAGTTTGCACAATTGAAACTTGATAATAAATGGACGCGCAACTGCTCATAAATTTGTGTGCTTTTATCACTTCTGTATGCTACTCAGCTTTTAACCTGTTGCCTTGTGTGCAGGAATATATGAAGTGGTGATGGAGAAAACCGATACACTCAGTGGACAGCTGAAGGATCTCTGGGAGAAGCTGGTCACTGTACAGCACAGCTTGGACTCGTGCGACTCATCTGTGCAGGATGCGAGAAAAATAATTGACGGGAGTTTGAACGACACTGCGGACATCCGCAATTCCTTGAGAGTCGCCGGTGACAAACTCAACCAGGTGTGCGGCCTGTTTATGGAAAACTGCGTTTCATGCTTCCATTATGGGAAGTTAGGTCTAATCGAAATCGTGTGAAATGTTCCGTTGCCAACAATAGTAACTAAGGACGCCCGATCTGATGCTTCTCATAATTCCCATTTAGTANAATCTTTCGGTAGTGTGATTCAACTTGCAGAAATTGCCCAGCCCGCCCTGTAATTGTCCAACAATATTGTCTTCAATTTTTTGTGTGTCGTTGTAGGCATTAAGTGATTTGACTGCTGCCCAGTCAATCGCTCAGGAGAGCTTGAACAAGAATGACAACATGAGTCGCCTGGCCGAGCAAGCTGAGCAGCTGGCAAACAGGTACGTGTTTCTTCATTAAGTTTTAACTTCGGGGACATGTATGCTTAACACAAACTCAGAAAGTAGCTCCTAAGCAGTAGGTCGTGGCAAAAGCAAAATCTTGTAAAGTTTTATGAAATGTTAATGCTGTAGAAGGGAAAAGTTATGGAAAAAATTGTAAAAGCTTCAAACTGTTTTCAACAAGAAGATACAATTTTTTTGTAAAATTTATGAGGCGTGTCATTGAAAGGCACTTACGCTTCGTGGTACTTCGTGGAATTTTTCAGTTAAAACTTTGCATCGCGTTTGCTGCTTATCCAGTGAGTTTTCTCAGCCATGCTAGTTTTGTTTCTCACTTAGCAATCACAGTGCATGCTAAGGATCAGTTTTTGCAATCTGAACAGCAGGGAATGGATTGCTTGATTGAACGCACTGTGCGTCCTGCGTTTCACTGGATGTGCTTCTCCGTTCATTTTATGTGCGAAGCTTCGCAAACTATTATTTTTCGACTTTTGCAACAGACACCAGGTTGAAGCTCAACATGTACAGGACACAGCTCAGGATGCGTTTGACACTGCGCGTCGCGCTCAAGATGCCGTGCAGGGGTCTATCGATGTGCTAGAGGGGCTACTGAACAGGCTCACAGAAATGATTGACTCCGAGTAAGTACCATTTGCTATCTAGCAACGCGACTGGTTGTGTAACCGCAGCTGAAATCAACTGAATCGTGGTGCGCGTTGCGCAATAAACGGCGTCTCTGACTTCGCTTTCATTGCCGCGAATAGGAACAAGGTTCCAGCGGCAAGAACTTTGCGTAGCGAGCTCATGTTGCAATCTCCGGGTGTGAAGAATGATGCGGAAGCGTCCAAGAACCAATCAACGGACTTATTCACCGAAGCGAGCAAGTTGGAAGTTCCTGATGTCGATACGGACGAAATGGACGCGCGATCTCAAACCATTCAGTCAGAGGCGGAGGCCATGCTTCCCGAGGTGCGTATTAATTCCAACAGCAAAACACCTTGGTAAGCAATGCGTGGAGTTGCTGTAGACTCTTATTGCGAACAATATAGCGACAAAATAATGTATTCGATGTTTGTGGCTACATTGTTCGCAATAAGTAAAGCACCTTCGTTACGAATTTGCTGGGTATAGCTGAAAACAACACGAATAAATGATGCCTGTGAAGTCATGCTTAAATCTTTGCTAATATCGGAGGGATTCGGCGAAGTAAAGAGTTTTTTGGCTCAGTTCACATATTGTTTTTCACGTGGTTTGCCTCTTTCTTAGAAAAGAAAATTGTTTTCAAAATTAAAAGCCTTCTGAATTAAATAGGAGAATTTCCTGTTGTTTCCTTTTGGTTTCAATTAAGCAGATGATTTTGTAGTTTTGCCTGTAATAGTTTGTTTCTTCAAAATTATCAGCATACGCTAATTTCACCGAACTGCCCCTAGCTGAATTGATGGTGGTATAATGAACGTTCACGGTAGTTTCATGAAAAAAGCTGTGTGAAAGCACTTTTATCAATAATTGCTGGGTACATCTTTGAAATGACCCTCTGCCCCGGCATGTATCTCCTGTGCGTTTCCATTTTGCTTTTCGTTTCAGATTTNCAGCCTCGAATCCGAATATTGGCAGAATTATGCGACTTACGAATCAAACGTTGATGTTGCAACCATACAGTTGGCGCTGACAGATGCCGTCCAAGATGTGAGTGCGTCTGTCCTGTAATCAAGCAAACCTACGCGTGGTCGCTGTCTCCCACATACGAACTATCACATGTACGCAACAAAACCCAGGCGTGGCCGAAGTCAATAAACCTGCACTTATTTTGCAGTCTGCCGATCAGCTTCTTGCTCAAGTCCACGGCACTTATCAAGCTGCGCTGGAAGCTGTTGCCAGAGGAAACGATACATATCATTCCGTTCTAAACACAAAGAAATCCTTGCAAAGTTTGTAAAACAGCACGTCTTTTTGTTTTCCTTTTTCCAATTTCGTTATATTTGTGCTTGCTGCACGCCTGCAAGAAAGCAGGCACTTTAGAGCATGCAAAGTGCAGAGGCGCAAGGTTTATTTTTTCATGTTAAAAGGAGCGGCTGTAAATTTGAAGCACACGTTACTTTCATTAATCGCCTGTGTAAATATGAGTTTAAAACAAACGTAATTTTCGGGATTAGTTTATGATTTTTAAAAACTTTGCGTGCAGTTTGATCGGTTTGTAATGTAACGGTTAAATGCTGTGCAATTTATCAAAATGTCGTTTCAAGCTTCCGGCACAGTCGACATTTGTGGCAACTCACGCACGTCGTCGTTCATGCACTTAAGTCAGATGCGAGTTGAAAACTCTCGGAAAATATTTTGCGTTGACTATCGAGGAAATACCGCAGGTGTTGTGAAAAGTTAACGGTTGCGATAGCGACGACCTTCGAGACAGACACGACCTCTACAAACATCAAAACGGTTCGATGGAGCGAAGTCCATGTAATATCACGTTGGTTAGGCGTGAATGTAGAAGCTTGATTGCTGATAAAACGAGCTGTCTGACTCCAATTGACTTCACTTGTGCTGCAGGCACAGCATACACATTGAAAAGGTTTTCGAAGAAGTCTCATGTTTAAATGGAGTTGCTATATCAGTAAAACGATTCCTCGTGTTAACCACTTTACTGCTAATTGTCTGAACGTGGTTGTCGCAGCGCCACAACCACTTGTTAATTTCGCTGCGAAACGTGTTGAACTTTCCTAAATTGATATAACTTGGTAATCTTGTGCTTGTAAATCGCAAACTGCTTCCCATGAACATAAGGTGCCAGGTGAAGGCTTGGTACGCGTTCGCTCTGGAAAAGAACTTGGCAAACTGACAAGGGATAGTTTGAAGGAAAGGTGGAGTTTGACGGTTATACCTCGAGGCGCAAATGCTGATGAACCACACTTATCAAATTTTTCCGCGTTTGGTTCTACATTTAAAAATGCGCGAAACAGAGGAAGTGAAAACTTGGGTGCCCAAATAAGTCATCCACTCAATGCGACCAAAAAGCGTAAAATTTACTGACATAGAATTGTTGCGATGGTTTAAGAAGGGGTGTGAATAAATGGTACCTCCACTTAACCATAAACTTGATAACACACAAAAGCACTTCCTGTGTTTCTTCGTCCGTGTAGACGTGAGCTGGATAAGAGCAACGCAATGTAAACTTCAAGTAACTGACCATAAAAGCATGAAAATGGAACTCTGCATTCTGATCAAACGGCATTTGAACTGAGGGGGACGCGGCGTGTGTTACGTCACACTGGCTGCCGAGTTTTCAATTCGCACCAACGCCGTCGAGCGGCGTTGTCGGGCTTTGGACTTTCGTGTGATCAGCTTTGAAGTTTGTAGATGACATTACTTCCTTGACTCATGGGAATTTTTTTTCTTGTTTTGACAGGTTTTGACAGAGAAATCAGCTCAAACAGAGACAGAGCCATGGAGGCGCTCAGAAACATCGATGACATTCAGAACAAGATCGACGAGGCCAACAATAAAACCGCTGTTGCTCAAAATGCGCTTGGGACTGCTCAAAGCATTGCCATCCAAGCAAATGACAAAGCCCAGCAAGCTCGAAATATTGCCGAAGGAATTCAAACGGTACGTGGCCGAATGCGTTGCGCTCAATCGTTGAGTGTCGGCAGCGAAAGCCAGTTGGCTTCCTGAACTTTTGTGTCCATGGATGTTGAACATCGTTTAGTAAACATCGATATCTTCTGGCAGAGTGCGCAGGCTATCCTGACTAACGCTGAAAACAGCAACAAGAAAGCGTCTGTAATAACTTCCGACATCAACAATCTATCAGACGAAATGGACAGAACAGATGTTGCCTTGAGCGCCGCTGAGGCCCAAGTCAACCGTGACCATGACGATGTTACTGAGGTAAGAAACGTCCCGCTTGAGATATTCCGAACTTCCGTTGTTTTTCATGAGGCAAAGTGCTGTGTATGGCTTAGTAGTAGCGGCATAACCTTGATTTGCTGAAATCTAAACAGAGAAAATGCATATACATAGATGTGTATCTATCGCGAAAGTTTGTAAATCCCGAGCAAGTCTGAAGAATAATCGAAGTGTCACTGTTAGTATTGGCATGCGTTGTATTTTATGGTGCTTGCCATACATTTGTTTTTTTCTCCGATTACTCTGGAAATGTATCGGTATCCTTTCTTAACTCTTTTACATTTTTTTAGATGTTGCACTTAGTAAGGTAAAGGTGCATCAAATTTTGAACTCTGCAAATTTGTAGTTTGAGCGACATCAGTGGCTTCATACCCACTGTCACTGCCTCCACACAGACCGCCACAGGGACTTTCTCGCTAGTGCTGCGAATGAAGCAGAAACTTCATTTGAACTTCAATTCACAACCACCCTATTTTAGCAGCCTTATTTGTTCATCCTAGTTTGGTTAAAGATGGCGAGTGATGAAATATTGTTCACTTATTCCGTGTCAGATCCGCAAATTATGCGAACTGTGCCAAATCTCCATAAATTGAGCAATCAGTGCACGTTTTCATCAAAATCCACATTTTCCTTTTCGCTGAGTCAGTGCAAAGGAACAAACAATGTGGTTGTTGAAAAGTTGAAGCTAAACCTTTCCAACTCCACCTCTTCATTTACGGTCTCCAAACCGTAGTAGGTTTTCCCCGTAAAGAGCAGGGGGTTCCATGAGATGTCAGAATACGTATTTGTTCCTATCGATCTTAGTCGGCTTTACCAGCAACGAAGCCAGGTAGATGTCATAATCCTGTCCTCCATCGCCTGGTTTATTTACAGTTGTTGCCATCACAACTGAGATCCCTGCATTCAGATGAATGTTGTGATATTCAGCGATTTATTAGATTTATTGCCACACGTTTCTTCCCCAAACGTCACCCCATGAACTCCTCCTAAAAACCGTCCTTCTCTTCCACTTGCAGTATATATGTGATAACGTTCTTGCAATCATTAGTGAAATCTAATTAAGTCGGCGATGAAACGGATAGATGGAGACGCGCTTTCAGTATCGTGTGCCTCTGCATTCGGTTAATAAGTTTTTTTTATTAAAGTACTTCCAGTGCATCTTTCAGTGATCTGTTTCATCCACGAGACTTCGTTCTCTGAACTGTTCTGCAAATAGATCGGAGCTTCTGCCGAGCAGAGCACTTCTTACGTATTGCATCCAAAGATATTAACACGAAAAAAGTTTATCGTGAAACGTATTGTAACATAAACAAGGTACAGATTGCATTTTTTTCTGAGATGATGACGCCGTAAAATTACTTTTCAGGTCACCGGGGTGGCAAGCACAGCGCAAGCGAAAGTCGCAGAAAGTCAAAGGCGTGTCAATCGTGTTTTGCAGAATCTCCGAACCCTTCTCGCTGAATTACGTAAGTTAGTCAAGAAAACGTGCGGCATTCTGCTCTTTCCGTACAAAACTTTTTCGCATTTGACTTTGTGTCCTTGTCGCGGCAGAATCAATGTCTGATGTTACCGACGAGGACATATCGAACATGGAGGAGCGTTTGGCCGACGCGAAGGCCGTAGCCGATGCCTCAACCACGGCGGAAGTTATCAAAGCGCTCAACCTGGAGGTGGCTCGGCAAGACGCGTCCATGGCGAAGTACAACCGGATGATCGCGGAGCTGCAAAAGCAGGTCGCCAACCTGCGCGACATTCGCGACGCGATTCCAACTACGTGTTCGCGGACAGAGGAGGTCGAACAGGTGTAGAGTGTGAGACCAAGCGCGTGAAAGTATTTTTGTATGATCTCGAACAAGCAGGCAAGCGTAACTAGCAAGCCAGAACGTTACGGACTTCGCTGTTTTGCCCGTTTGCTATTTGTTGCCTTCTGATCGTGTTAAAGGTCTCTCGACTAATGTCAGGCGCCGTCTCTTTCTCAGCACCAGAGAGATTATGCCTGCTTTCCTTGCACCTTCCCATTGTTGGCTTTCGTCAGTGAAAGTCTCTCACACGTTTCTGACACGAGCGTGGCCAGTGTAAGATGCACGGGGCGGGCGGCGATTTGCGCTGTCGTGCGTTTTCTGTCTTTAGTGGAATTTTATTTTACGCGTTGACGTTGCAGCATATTCTTACTCTTGTTCGTTGCTCTGTACTTTCCTACCCGGTCGCTCTACATCTGTGTTGCTCGTGCTGTGCACACGCGAGCGTTCTCGGACGTTGCGTCACGAACCCACGTCATCGTCCTCTGATAAAATGGAATCCGGCCGCAAACGAAAGATAATTCTTACCTACCTCAGGTCACCAGCTTAACCTCAGAAAATCAACAACGTTTGTTGCAAGTAATTTTTGACCGTTTTTCACAGTCTAGCTGTCGTGCAAAGGACAACAGGTCTCGTTCGGAGTTTTTTTGTAACTTATTTTGTATATAGCCGTAGAGGCAATTACGTTTCTATCACTGCGCCGAAAATGTTAGCCGCTTGGTGACGCTAGCAGCAAAGCTAAGTATTTGGCCCGGGGCCGAATGTTGGCAAACGCCTCCGCTCATCGCCATCCAGAATAGGTTGACAATAGCAAGCGTGTTTTCTTTAGTTGGGTCAAAAGGGTTCGATGCTTCGCGGAAACTTCCCCGAGGCTTAGAGTTACTTGGAATGTAGTGATCTCCTGTTTTGCATGTCGAGTTTTTTCTAACGATCCGCTTGCTGATGACGCTTTGCACTAACTCGAAAGCATCAGCTGCTTTGAACTGAAACACCACTGAGGCCTTGCCAGTCTATTTAATGATCTTTTACTGCAAATGCAAGATTTGTGAAAAGTGCTCCGAGATGCCGGGTCGTGCTTTTGTTGCTTCATTCTACCTGTCTGCCTCGAGACTGTCCTCGCGTGCGAAGGGCAGTTGTGGAGTGCTGTGGCCACCAGTGCGGCAATAAAACGTTCAACCACGCACCTTCTTGTATTTTGTTGTGTTTGTTTCAATTGAGGTATCGCTCGTATCGCATCCAATGTTTAAAGCCGTACTTTAACGGACTATTGTAAAAAACACTTCGTTGGTTTCGACGCATTTATTTTCGCCTAATTCATACGTGTATTTGATTAATTTGACATAGCCCTTGTCTTTTGACTTGGAAATTTGTCAGTTGACTCCTAGTCAAACCATCACTATGAAGGACAAGCAATCAATTAGTGACCTTCTATATGGTTCATGTAAATTGTCCATTGATCGCAAATTATAACCAGCAACCCACTCGTTATTGCTTTGTGTATTTTGTCTGTTGGTGCCAAGATCAGAGGAAGTGTAAGATGGTTGAACAAAACTCGTGTTGATGTAGTTCAGAACCAGATATCGTTTTTTGGTTGATTAACACAGCTCCTGTTGTGTACTTCTGAAAACTAAGCCTAGCAAACTATGTAAAAAGTAGTTGATCGTCAGGACTGCTTTGTGAACTTGTATCCAATCAAGATAAAGGCCCAGGTTGTCTCCAAATAACTACTCGGGCGCCTTTCGGCGGAATGTTATGAGTTTAAAAGTTTAATGAGTTTAAAATCGCCTCATTCAGATACCAGAGTGCATTGCTTAAGTTTTCATATTATATCTTTTTCTGCTCTTTCGGCGGTTAGTACAAAAGCAAGGAAGGTGGATGTTGCGGCGCTTGCATTTTCGTCAGTTACTTTTACAGCTGAAGCTTATGGAATCAAACGCTTTTCAGCAAACCTCACGCGTTCTACAGTCGTTCAAGCAGAGCTGTGGAGCCTGAGCTCAAGCAATTTTGGATGGCTGGAGCCGGAGCCACACATTTTGAATGGTGGGGCCGGAACCTGAAATTTGGGCTCCCGTTCAACAAACATAGTTTGTGGAACAAGCCAATTGTACAAATAATACAATGGTTTTTAGTTTTTAATGGGCCAAATCGCTCTGGAGCTGGAGCCAAAAACTTTTAGAGGTTGGAGCCAGAGCCCGAAATTTGAGTTCCGGCTCCCCAGCCCTGCGTTAAACCCAGTGGCGTACCTAGGGTTTCTCGCGCCCGGGGACAAAGTCAGTTTGGGCACCCGCACCGAGCTAGTTCGTGGCAGCATAGATCCGAAGAGTGAGTTGGGAGTAAAGGGACGTCGAAAGCTGACTCGGGTCCTGCATATTTTTGTTTCTAGATTCGTGTGAAAGCTTCAGGACCCTTGAATCTTGGAATTCATTAACAATCGTACAGTTAAGAATCTAATCCCTGGGTTCTTAAACTGGAGAGCGCGTTCATCTGGGGGCATGAAAGGTTTGCAAGGAGGGCGCGAGCATGAGAGCGACATATTGTTGAAAAGCAAGATAATGGCAAACAAATTGTTACTATGTTTTTTGAGTTTAGGTGAAGCACCTAACGCCAAAGTGGGCGCGCCTGGAAACGTTTTAAGAAGCTCCGATCTAATCATTTGGCGTGCAGCTAACCCCACTTTGAAATTTCGGTCACGATTGAACATTCAAACTGTTGTATCTTAGTGTCTGATCCTTTGCCAGGAAAGGATTCCTTTCGATAGATAATGTTGTATTGCGACATTCCAAATTGGGATTATACATTCGAATAGTAGAAACTAGTGAAAAAAATGCAAAAGCTTGTCAAAAAGTTCCCTGATGATCTGCAAAAATCTGCATGAATTTTAATGACAGAGTTATGTGAGCACAAAAATCTTCTGATATCACGGCATGAAACGGGCCAGAGTTGCATTTTGTTTTCTAAAGCACGAGTTTCTCAGGGATTTTTGAAGATCCCGAATGCAGTGTACCCGCTTGTTCCCTTCTCTCGTCAGGTCTGCGGCTGCAATCACCGCTGGTGCGAGCTGTTGGTGGTTCTGAAGCATGCATTCCCTGAGTTTTGAGTGTTAGAACGTCGTAAAGGACTTACTGAGGTCAGACGCACAAATACATAAAGAGGACAGGCAGAAGAATGCATATGAAAAACTGAAGGGAAACGATTTTATACAAAGCTACTAGACAAATATAAAATTGCAAAATGCTAAAACATTTCTACAAAACCCTGAAAAGTTATCAGAAAATAAAAGAAATACGGTGTTGTAATGCAATTACTTGTATTTGTCTAACTTCAGAGTCAAACGTTTCTTGCCTTTGATGTTGCAAATATATCGATTATTTTGTCATAATTTAAATGTGTCACATGTATTATCCTAGGAAATATCCAAGCCAGTGACGCTTCGTGAGGAGTTCTAAGCTAGCAGTTTTGTGACCTGAATTTCGACAGTCATGTTGATGGAGGTACTCAGTTCATAGGTCGAATAAAACATATGTAGCAGTAACTGAAAAATTAACAATTATAATTAGTATCCTCAAAGCTGCAAATAGAATATTGCAAAAGTAGTCAGCATCTATTTAAATATCTCACAATAAAAACCATCATACTTACCTTCAAAACCGCATCAAATCCACTTCAACATGAAGTTTGTCAAACCTTGAAAGCTTAAAAATTTTCCAAAATATCAAATCTGTTGTTGTAACAACCAGGGCTGTGGAGTCGGAGTCGTGGAGTCGGAAGGATTTTCAACCTGAGGAGTCGGAGTCACAGAAAATTTTAACGACTCCGACTCCGGGCAGACCTTTTGCTCACCAATTGTGACTGTTTGTGCCACAAAAGTGCGTAAGCGTCACACTTGGCAATTTAAGCAGCTTGACGC
>JGI24159J19872_10000076_pt1 | contig 53949 bp, 34 predicted proteins | sample Ectturendosymbi4_FD_19872 | JGI IMG/M metagenome (IMG submission 19872) | reverse complement strand
GTAAATGACAGCTACGGCCGTCGCTTCCTGTCCCTGTATTCCTGATGAAGTATTCTGTGCTTGGTCGGGATGCATAAATAAACTGAACTGAACTGAACTGATTAAAAGCCTGATTGATTCCGAACAAGCTCAAAATCAGAAGCAAACGGAAATTTCTTTCTAAAATTTGGATTTGTTTATTTTTTTTACTTCAGGCACCTACGTTCAGTGGCGTAACTGACGGTGGGCAGGGGCGGGCACCGCCACCCCTGGCAAGCTGACTGTAAAACCGGCCCACGATTTAGCTCAGATTTCGGTATTTACTATTCGTTTGTTTTCGTTGTTGTTATTTTGCATTTTTCGGAATGTTTTCCAGTGATTTTGGGATTTATAGTAAAGACATCACCGGATTCACTATCATTTCTCAACTTTTTTTAGTTTTGGCTACGGCCTCTTACGGTGGCCAGTGGGCCCCCTCCAGCTACGTTCCCCTGGCTCAAACCTCTAGTTACGCCATTACCTACGGTTGAATATTACCTGGTACGGTAAATACGTAAAAGTAGGATCTGGTTTGGTAACAACCTAAATGCTTTGGCTGTAAAACTTACCATCGTATACCATAATTTGTTTCAGAAGCTGACAATCACGACCATTTTTAACCGACATCGTGTTTATCACGGATAATTCCGTAAAGATAGCTTTTATTGCAAGACTGAGCTTGTTGACTCAGTCAAAAAAAGGTGTAGTAATCCGGAGGTCTTACAATTAAGCACCAGAAACTTAGAAGGAATTCGCTTACTTACTGCTGAGGGTCTCGGCGTCCCAGTTCGACTTGAAGCGCATGAACCGAATGTTTATCACGGTACGCCGGACGGCACTTCTAGGAAACGTGCCAACAGCACACTTTTCCACAAAAAAATTAACCACATACCATTGCGTGTTATGTAGCATGCTCGGGAAAGACGTGGATTTACTAGGAATAATCTTTGCCTCTATTGTAATTTGGACAAACCCAGCAGTAAACTGTGTTTCCCTCAAGACTTGCTTTTACCAAATGCCCCCTAGTAACTTTTGAAAATGTCAAGTTAAAAAAGTAGATAACTACCACTTTTGATAATTTGCTTTTGTGACCAACACTTTCATGATGACGCTTACACAGGTATGAATTGTTTTCACAGTAATATTTGGCTTGCTACCTTTGCCATGTGTTGCACGATGAGACGAACAAATAAGATGGAGCCCAGGTTGAAATCGAAACAGACGTTATGAGCGGTACTTTGTTAAGATACAACGCTGCTCTGCAAAACGAAACTGATAAAATAAAAGTGCTAGTCATCAATATGACGCAAGAGGTAAAACACGATGCGCAATCACGCGCACACATGCGCACGTGCATATGTACGAACACACTTAGGACAAAAACAAAAACACTCGAGCAAATAAAAACTAAAGCACATCGTGTGTATACTGCTGAAAGTTAAAGAAACTGATTAAAGGAAAGCAGGCACGTTTGAAGAGGCAGATTCTTACCCATATTTGGCCCAAACCACATTTTAAAATCATCACAATATCGCTCGCCCTGGACCAGTTGCGGCACATAGTTATGCGTTTGGTTCAGAGAAGGGACGGAACGAGGGGGCAAGCAAGGGAATAATTCACCGGGAACCGAATCACTATGAGGCGCCGAATCACTGCGGAATAATTGCGGAAGGCGCCGCAGAATGACTGCGGGAGTCGCCGAAATGTCCCAACAATGTCATAAGTAATTTTCTTCAAATACAGTACATTTTCTTCGGAAAGACCTCAGGTTCAAATATTGGCGCCAAACTTGCTTCTTGCTCCGGGTGCCATCTAACCTCGTTACGCCCCTGGTTCAGAGGCAAATTACGGTGCGTGCGACAGAAGCTCTACGTCTACGGTTTGGGCCACTGAGCTGTCCAGTCATCAGTAGACCACACTTGGTATATCTTACATTCCAAGAGAAAGCAACTATTTGGTTCATGATTGGAGCCCAGTCAGGCATGACTACTGGGGATTGGAGTAGAGCTGGGAACGACGTCTAAAGGGTATTTCACTGTCTCCAAAGCTGTAGAACTTAAGGACTGCAGCCTCATCATCGGTTGTTGTTTAGCGTCATGCCTAGCAACTTAAAAGGTAAATAAACAAATAAAGTTGAGAAAAAATACAGCAGCGGCGTCTTTTAGCACAAAACGTGTAGAGCAGAGCATGTTATTGTGATCAAGTATGTGTTGATGCCTGATGAAAGAAACTGCCGCACTAACTTTTGTGAATTTTAGTATTTAATCACGACAGGGGCGTCCCATGTTTGAACCTGAGGTCTTTCGGAAGCAAATGTACTGTACTTAAGAAAGTACTTGTGACGTTGTTAGGGCTTTTCAGCTCCCCCATATTGATTCGGGGCCGGGGACTGTGCCCCCCTTATCCCCTCGTTACGAGCCTGAATCACGAGAAGGCATACAAAAGTTTTACCCAATATTACAAGGGGTTTGAAAATTTTTAGTTACAAAATTTTACCTTTTCATATTAACTGAATTCAAAATTTTAGTAAATCCCTGCTTCGTAGAAAAAGAGTTGCAAAACTACGTTTCTTGCAGCCGTTTTCTGGCAAGAACTACACGCTATAGAGCCAACGTAGGTCCCAAACTTCCAACTTAATCTTAAAATAATGATTTGACGATTGCGAATTTTCTAAAAGTAAAATGACCTAAACAAATTTGTCATTTTCAATACCTACTGCGAAGCGTTTTCCCCACTTGCTCCAATTTCACGAAATTTCCGGAATATGCATACCCCTGCGTCGGATTACTAAACAGCGAGTACAATGCTGCTTAGCCCTACGGCTTTTGTTGCAGATACAAATTGCAGAAAGCAAAGAGTACATGAAAATAACTGGTTTAGAAGTAATTCTTCGTTAGCCCGGTAATTTTTGTCAATAATTCATTTTTATTGCGTTGAAGCACCTTTAACTTACTTTGAAGCATCATTGAGAGCAATACATCCTCGTAACCGAGAAATGGAAAGACTAATTGGGCACTTGGTCTCTTAGATAAGCATGTATCAAAATCTGCCCGCAGTCAAACTGAATCTTAGGCCTGTTGTGACATCCAGACAACATAAAATCGTTTTAAAAGATTTTATAAGGTCCATATCCACCTATCACCATGCGACGACCGACGGTTTGCTTATTTTTTCTGCTACTGTCAATTTTGCGTTTATTCTGAGCATGATCGCACGGCAGCATTTTTGTGCCCACTTCTCTACGTTCTCTGGCAGTTTCTTTTTGAGCGAGTATTGTTTGATACACCGCATATCAATCGAACTGGAGCATCGGCGGCACATGCTGTGGAACTTTGCTGGACCGATGCGGCGGGGCAATGTTTTTTAAATTGATGAGCGACAACTTACCCACGATGACGGACAATTGTGCGATGATGCAGATCACTAAAAAACTAACAAAAGTTGATGAAGCGTACATAAAAAGCACGTTACATGTTACCCGAAAAGAATTGATATCTTAAAAGCTTATGAAGCTTCAAGGATCTTAGAGTGGGTGAGACACAAAAAGTTGACCAAACGCGTGTTGAATAGCAACTCAGCCTTTCCTGTTTGTTGCAATTTGTTATTACTGCTTGCTGAATGAAAACAATGTCTTTATTTAGCAAGACGAATGTCACAGTGAAAACAACGTGTGACAACAAAACAAACAAATATGTACAAACAGCAAGTGCCTCACAGGTTGATGTTTTCCAAAGGCTTGCAGTGAGCTCAGGTACGTGAGCTCCTCTACGCACCAAACCGGACCAAATTCACTGCTCGGTTGTACTGTCTTTGAACTTGCCGCTTTGAGCACACCACACCATAGATAAACACCTCCCTTTGCGATTCTCGCACGCAAAGCGTCATGTTCGCCTGCCACGCAGTGGTGCGGGTCAGGCGTTCAGTTTGCCGTTACCATGAGCAACGCGTTCATGCGTCTGTGGCTGTTGTCGCGTGACGAACAAAACCGGTTTGCGTTGGATCAAGTGCAGATTCGCATCTTTCGCTGCATTCAACATGCCACTGCGTCGAATCTCTTTCATGACACACGTGAGGCGTGGACAAGAAACCTTTGAGAGCAGACCTATCAGTTAAAAAGTGTGTGAGCGTCGTTTGTTGCGCTGCAGTTCCAGGTTAGGTGGGTGTACAACGTTGCTCGCTGAAAGGATGAGGTGTAACGTGGGTGCATTTCAAGGAAGTACGATTCTTAGGATGCACAACAGATCGTCATTTTCCGACTAAGATTCTGTTGTTCTTGGCTGGTTTTTCTCAGGCTTATTCAAACGAAATGAAAACTGAAGAGCATGATTACCACAACATGTGCTTGCTGTGATTAGTTAACACCAGATAAAAACGAAGAACTAAGTTTTTAACAAACCGAAGCGAAGTTAACAGTCCTAAGACAAACGCGCAAGTAAACTTCACACTTTTTTTGTGATGTACTCATTTTCGCAAATTGATGTCCAACGCCAGTTGCATGCTCTTAACACTCCGTTTCTTTATTCCAGCAGCGAACTGAATTTCGTCCACATGCCTTCAGTATATTACTTTTTGTTTCAGGCATTCCCCAGCAATTATACCCGCATCGGGAAACTAGGTAGTGATTTCAACAAAAGTTAATTTAATTTCGTGGGCTGCTGCCATGCGGCCGATGGGATATGACAAACGTTCAGGCAACGGCCGATGTGCAACAGGCAACCGCAGGTGACTTCGTGTCCCCGAATGCGGAAGGCAAACAGTCACTTTTGGCTAGTCGAGTCGCTCTCGAAGGCACTCGGGATCGACGTGTTACTTCCGAAAGCGCCGTCGGCACGTTTGGCGAATGTTCAGACGGCTGCAGAAGCGGGAACTGCGTCGCACCGCTCGAGGAAACCGCCTGCGGGATTGATCGAAATAAACAAGGAGCGGAGGATCAAAGCGCTACTTTCGCCCCCGACCAGCCTCCGCCCACAGCGCGCTACAAAACGCAACCTTCCCATATCGACATCAGGACCGGTTACGGGACAGTTGCCTCGTTGGTCACAGACACAACACACGCTTGTTGTCTATCGAAGTCACCGAACGCATCCATCATGACCTGGTCAGGGAAAACAGGCAAACGGTGTAGTCCTAATGCAGGATGGCCCAATAGGCACTGTGCGAGATGCAGTGACAGGGAACTCGTTCTAAAGGACACCGAAATTGGCACTCAAACTGTACACGGCTCGCCGCGCCCCACTGACCTACTAGGTGTGCACTTGGAAAGTGCAGAGAGCGAATCCTCCCGCCACGCTACACAACTGCACGTGAACAAGTCGGCTTTAGCAGTAGACGACCCAGCAAGGAGCGGCTTAGGCTGTGTTTCTAAATTGCCCTCCACGCAAGCGTGCGAAGACGTTGCGAGTGACTACGATGATGAAGAAGGGCGGCACGAATCGCCCGTCAACACTTGTGGACCTGCCAGCGTGAAACGCGGCACCTGTCCTGAGTGGAATCCCAGAAAAGGTGCTGCTGAGTTCATTGCGGCAGAAAGGTGGCAGCTGAACGTCCAAACCAGCTTCCAAGACAGAGCTTGCGATTCTGAACCGCACAGAGCCTTACGAACGCGTCAGAGCGGTAAAACTTTTGAGAAAGGCAGGTTCTCGGACACTGAAATCTGTGCCAGTGATTCGATTTCGCCCCGTTCACAGCGCACAGGCGTTGATGTCACCGGTTGCTTTTCAAGGAACAAATTCTATTCGAAATCAGAATGCGTGGAAGTGCAGCAGGCAAGCCAACCTGAGATAAATAAAAGCTCGCTGGGCGTGCCCGTTGTTTCTGGTGTTCAGGCACCAGTTACAGGACGTAAAGTCAGCTGCGCGACTGAGCATTCCCGCAAGGAAGCTGAAGTGGGTGAATCAAGTTTGGAACAATCCAATGGATTCAGTACAGCTGCTGATTTCCAGATTTTGAAAGGAATAACTGTTAATTCAGGCGTAGACAGCAGACGCAAGACTGAATTTGCTCTGCAAAAAGACGAGATTGTTAAACCTTTGCGTCAGCTGGGAAAACCGAGACATATCACTGATGATGTATGGCCCAATGTGTTGTTAAGACACGGCGGCTGTCTGTCCAAGCCGCGATTGAGTCCGCGTCAAGTAACTAGTGTCTCAAAGCAGGCGCTGATCGGTACTGATCAGCCGTCACCGAACTGCAAGCGCCTTTGCAAGTCGTTGTCGAACTTGACTGCCGATGATTTGTTAAGCGAGCCGTGCTCGTCAATTTACAGCAGCACGTCGTCAGTCGGACCACTATCCTGTCATCAGCCTGACGGCAGCAATATGATTAGCAGGTCTCGCATCGCCAAACTGATCACCGGGCACGTGCGTCCTACGCAGGTAACGTTACGTTGCGCGCATGTGTATCTAATGACATATCTCGCCTCACCCTGGGCATATTTGTAAATCGATAGGCGCGCGTATTGTAGTTTGTGTTGTGCTTCGTTCGTTATGCACGGACGTTATACAAGGGCGCCTCGGCCCGGGCCAGAGTTATTGAGCAGCGTGCTGTTAGCGTTCCCTTGAACGGAGATGTTATTCCAGCAGACGGAGCATGAAGCAAACGTTTCGGCCAAGCACCATGTCAACGACAGGTCGAACGGGGTAAGTAAGTCAAAAGGAGTCTCGAAGCAGGTTTTACCGGACAAGGCAATCTCCGAAACAAGCAGCCGTGACGGTCTTGAATCGACTTCATCGTCCACCGATCGGCCATGCAAGGCGTCGAGCGGGTCGAGGAGGGTGCCCAAGCTGCCAAGGTCGCTGTTTCCGTTTATGCGAAAAGACCGTAAGAGACAAAACAACGGGCATGCAATTCAAAGTGGACCTCTAAAAGCCCGAGGAATAACCGAAAACTCGAGTGATAGCTCGCTGGTGGAAACTAACCCTCCTGTCGGGATTGCAAACTCAGAAAACCACGCTGTAGCTCAAGCCAACGCTACCCCTACTGTCGGCTTCCGAAAATTGAAGGTACGATGAGTGTTTGTGGGTATACCGTATAGATTTTGCAGCGTTCCCTTCGTGACAGTTTCGAAGTGGGTCCGAATTCTAACTTGCTTTGGTTCTGTTGAAATAAATCGAAATCGTTGGTTAGTCATTGAAGATCAAACCTGCGCCTGGAACAACGCCGGCCGGCCGGACTCTTGTCTACTTTTCGATACGCCGCACTAGTTAACGTGAGACTTTTCGTTGCTGCAAATTGCGGGGTTTTGAAAATTAGGGCCGAGATGTTTCGCACGATTAGCGATGAGTGAAGCGTCATTGTTTACGTGTACCGCTGGGTGTTTGAGCGTAGGCCTTGGGAGGTTGTAGAGCAAGAACGTATGAGATTCTTAGGGGCCCAAATTCCACGGTCTGTGATAGCGATTTAAGGCTTTTTGGACGTTGACGGTTTCCAAATCCAAACAGCTGCGAATTTGAAAAAAAATCGTTTGTAAACTTTGATTAAATTACGTCAATTTGAAGCAGTAGTCACACTCACGAATACATTCTTTCCAAGTTTCGCAAAAGAGGCTCTGGGTACGTGTGAGTGCAAGAAACAACGTGACTTTGCGCTCGTTTCGCATGACCACTTAGTTTGGGACAACGCATTTTCTGCGGAAGCTTTTACTGCAAGGGATGCCAGTCCCAGCCTCTTGTCAAAACGCGAACTGCGCGTCGGGTGACGCTGAGTGCACTGTTTTAGCAACCCGCGAGCAACAGTGCTTTCCGTGTGTTGATAGCCCGGCTACTCGTGCAACAGCTGTCCTTGGTGCAGAAGAGGGTTTAAATTACGCAGTTTCTCCAGGAACAACAAATATTGTTTTGGCTGCGAGCCCAAACAAACGCGACGTGCATGACAGGCAATTACGCCGCTATCGAAACCCACTCATTTCAGGAGGTAGGGTGTAACGAAGAAAGTGTGCTGAAAACATACTGCATTTTCTAAAATACGAAGCCTGGGCAAAGATTGCAAAGTGGAATAACGAAGCTGCTTAGATCTTATACGTTAGGTTTCATAACTACAAGCAAAAAAATTTAAATCAGCTTCAACTATAGTGTAATGGTAGTTAGGTGAAGATGTTCTCTTACGCTGTTAATCGGTGGTACGCTTCACAACGTGGGTTTTATGCAATGTGTGAATTTAACATTGGGCAAGTTTGGGTGTAAAACTTTTAAATAACAGTCATGCCATTTTATGTTTATCTGGAAGCAGGCCAAGGTTTACAAAATCGTCTGATATCCGGCGAAGTATGCAAACGTTTTCATTGAAGTGAAAAGTCTACTTTCCCGGGACAAAGCGAGTAACTCCCGAGACAAGAACCGTTGTGACTCTGAGCAAAACGTGTTTGTCTACGCTACGTTGTCACCATCTCGGCAAACGAAACGGAAAAACACGAAAAATCCATTTGCACTTTAAACAACAGCGTATTTCGAAGTTACAAGGGTCCTCTGCCGCAAAAGACGAGACCTGCGGATATAATCAGCACTTAAAGCTACTTTACAATGACAGCGGTGATCTTCAGCAGCGTGAGAACCGTGCTGTTTATTGCGCTGCAGCGAACCGTGTCGCACGTAAACAATACCGCCTTTTGGTGTAAGTGGATCAACTAATTTCTTTCATTCGAGTTTCTTGTTCGGGTTTGGGCCCGGCACCGCAAGTACCACTGAAAGTTGTTCTATGCAGAGGCGTTTTGCTTGAGGCAAAAAAGGATTGTATTCTTTTCCCATTTATAGATGGAGCTCTGTCGGCCTTGACGCTATGTAGCATTCCCGTAAGAAACCACGGGTTTCAAAGTTTTGTTGGCTACCATTCCATTCGAATCAGACCGTCAAAAGTGCCTGTCTGTCGACTTGCAGAGTCTCATCTACAGACGTTCCAAAGCAAATGGAATAACCACTATAACGTATCTTTCCATGTATTTCGACCACAAATTTGCAAAAAATACCTACTGCCCACGCAAAACCTTTGCGATTCTGTGCAAGGAAAATCGATTTCACGGCATTAATTAGGTACTTTCACTGTGCGTAAGGGTAGCACAGTGCTTGTTCTGTGTGGCAGGTACAATAGCCTTGTTTGATGTACTGTACGTGCACCTGAAGGTTTAACATCTTACAAAAACTACGTAAACAATCCCTCGCGCTTGTTCCGGTCGTGATGTCATACACCTCATCGTGAACACGTCTCCATTGTCAATAGAAATGTTAGACACTTGCTTCGGGACGACGAAAAGTACGACTGTTGTTGACTGCGAGACAAAAGGATTTCAAGCTAGATTACAGAAAATCTCTTCAATTTCCCTGGGATCAATTTTACTTAATTTTGTATTTGTCACTGGCTTTCAGATACGACCAACATTTATAGGCAACGTGCCCTTGAGAGCAGTTCTGGATGCGATGATAACAACATAAAACCCTCAGCATTGAAACAATTGTGCACCTGGTGCTGGTGTTTGCCTTGAACGTCATAGTTCATGCAGAAAAAAACAGCAGCAAAAGCTTGGCAAAACCATGTACACTTAGATCGTGTTAAAAATTGTCCCCCGAATCAACAGAAAATGGCAAATCCGCCATCTGTGCAGTATTGGAAGTATAGAAGCCTTGCTATTTATAGATTAAAGTGACTTGTGTTCAGGTATGTACAGGGTCGCTGCCATCCTGAGCAACAACCTGGTTGTAATCTAATCGTTTTTTTGTGTAAACCGTGAGACAGTGTTTTGACTTGAACCGTCGAGCCTTTGTAATGGCACTGCTTGACTTCTGGCATTGTTTTGAACAATAACTACGACCGCCTCGATACATTTCCCACCCAACGTATCGTTTTCTTCACTGGCCTTGTGATGGTGACCCCAAAGATTTGTGCTGTACCGCGTCGCGTGCGATTCAGTTGTTGATTGGAAGTGTTGAGCTGCCACGACTAAGACCACCCGGCTTCCCTCAAATAGCTGTTAAACGGTTTAGCAATCCTTCGCGCTTTATTACTTGACAAGCATGGGAGTGTGGGTTGTGATAAAAAGACTTAAAACATTTCTTAGAGGCAAATTAAGCAATTTTTGAAAATTTGCATTCTCTATTAAATTTCAGCCTATTTTAGCCGTGGAAAATTTTCCGTGATATCTAATGTTGATTCATGACCACCTGTTGTCAGGACGAGGTCGTGCGGTACCAGGAAAAACACATTCAAACTAATTCCAAACGTTTCGTTCATGTTTTGGGTTTGGCGGAATACATCTAAATGGGATATTAAGCGATTTGCTGCTCCACATCATGCCATTTGCTTGCAACACGTCATCTTGTCTTTAGGGCATCACTTTGACTGGCATCTCTTGTCAAGCTTTTGTTACAATCTTGGTTTAAAAACAGTCAAAGTTTGCTTCCTATGATTGCAGTAAGCTTTATCAAACAATCAGTTTTTATTTTCTCCCTCTGCGAGAAATCGTTATGTGGAAGTGTGCTGCACACGGTATCTGTATGTGTCTTACTGAACGGATACTGGTATTAAGCCAGAAAGGCTTGAAATTTTGAAAAATAGCGGCAATTTCAAAAATAGAGGTTTTTAGGTACACAACGACATCAAATGCACTTTCCGCAAACAATCACGTCACGCATTGCTCATCAATTGTCTGAACCCACGCGCACTGAACAGTCAGGGCCAACTACACCTGCTGTTTCGGCAAGCAGCCGTTTCAAGGGCGATGGTTAAGTTAGACTTTAGATGGGGAATTAACGCAGCTTTAAATTGCAAACAAGGTGGCTGAACAAGGTTCGCTCAAGCCCGAGTCAACTGCTTTCACTGATTTTGCTGAACAGTCAGGAACTCGCCAATTCCACGTAATTCGCTTCCATGGCAAGTGTAACAGTCAGTGGAAATGAATGCTCGTCTCTTTTGACTTGTTGTAAAGGTTTAAAAGGCTTCAAAGCGCTTTGTCACTAAATTAGTTTATTGCATTTGTTCAGGTTGATCCCACGCCGACGCGACGCAACGTCCACGATGACTATGCAACTCGCGTTGCCAGAATGAGCAGAACTGCGTCGTCTTCTCAAAAAACAGGTAGGTTCTTCGCTCATTCTTTCTGGTGTTAGTGTAAGAAACAAAGGAAGACCGGCTCATTCTAAAATTTTATGGATTGGCCCTAAAAGATTTTTTCGGAACAGCGGTTGCTGAATTCTTTATTTATTCCGTTGCGTGATCTGTTTTGATTGATTGGTTGATTGATTTATTGTTCCACATGACTCAGATAAAAATCAGAAACAATACAAAAAGCCATCATGCGAAAAGTAAATTAAAATAAGTGAAAACGCGATGGAAAAATAATTTATCAATGTTAACAAACATTGCCACTGTTTCACATAGGATAGGATTGGTGAAAGACCACGGCGGGCATTTTTCCAGGGCTTCTCAAAGTTTTTTCTTCAGCGAGCCCATTTTGAAAAAGTTTTTTCTATGTGACCCCTTGATGGATATCCTAGATCAGGGGTCACCAACCTTTTTGAAACTGCGAGATACTTCTTGTGTACCGATTAATGCGAAGGACTGTCAGTTTGATACACACTTCTGAAATAAAAATTTTGCTCAAGTTACCTTCAATTATATTAGTATTGATATTCGTTAATGTTAATTATTGGTCATGCTAATGTTATTTTGGAACAGGCCCGCGGGCGACCTACTTGGTCCTTGCGGGCGACCTGGTGCCCGCGGGCACCACGTTGGTGACCCCTGGCCTAGATGTTAATGATACGTGTTAAACGTCCCATTACAAATATGAAGAGACATTCTCAAGAGGCATTTTTTTGTCTTCGCCATGTTTCGAAATCATACAAATGCACACCATCCACGAAAGTAACTATATAGTAATAAAACAATCACGTAATGGAAACATTGAGGCGAAAAAAAATAACAAAAATAACTCAATTGATAGAAGTTATCAAATACAACTAATGGGATGGATGCACTTGATGATTTTTGCACAGGTCATCCATACGTAGATTGATACAACACAATGGAGGACAAAGGACATTCTCAACATTTTTCAAGAAGGATCAGTTTCTGAACTTCATGATTATCATTTTTGAGAATGCCTTTTCACACATATGATGTGCAGAAGGTTGATAGTTTATGAATAGCTAGATCAGAAATGACTGGATGGTATTCATTTCTTGTTTTTATCCAAAAATCAAAAACCCTGTTTTGAAAATCCCAGTCGTAAACTTTTGTTAATAATTCTGCACTTATCCTGGGCATGGCAGGTGTGTGTCCTACTGAAATTTCAATTGTGTGTGGTTTGCGGATCCAGCTTTTTCTAAATCAAATTCCAAACTACTTCCAAAGCTGTGTGTGAAGCCTTCAACTTCAGTCTAAAACAACCAAGAGTGCTCTCAAAGCAGTTAGACAAGCCCCTACACTAGAGCTAGAGTTCTAGACACAAGTGTGCCCGCGTGTCTGAATGAATGCAACAAGGTCAATATTGGTCAGTTCGCAAAACAATCATGACTTAACAACGCATAACTTGTGCTTAGCTGATTGTTATCATTTGATAGCTCAGGAAGACACCCGATAGTAGGCTAAATGAATGACAGCATGAAACACCGTATTACCCATATAAAATGCAGTAGAAATAGGTTCACTGCAGGTCTACTTTTAAATTTTTGTAAAGTTTGCAAAAACGTTTATATCTGATTTGTCAGTCCAATTTGTTTCGTGACCCCAAAATTACATTTCGCGACCCCAAGCGGAGTCGCGACCCATAGTTTGTGAAGCACTGATCTATTCAACCGACCCTGTGATCCTGAATCGGGGGCCACTGTTGCTCTGCCTATAAGTTTGTTCTCGGTACAAATTGTCGATGCGCACAAGATTCTTTTCGCAGTTGGTCGTACAACTTAATGGAGAACATTCAAGATGTATGTACGCGACATGCGATATCCAAGCATTTTTTTCGCTCATCGTAGATAGTGCATGGAAATCACAAAAACTCGAGAGGCCGGTCATAGATCGAAATTTGTGCCTAATTAACCCAAAACCGCAAACGTACAGGCACTTTTGTGATTGGCTGTTGAGCAGCTGTAAATATAACCTTGCAACGTTGAACGTGTGAGTTCTTCGTGGTGCAAGCAGGAGTTGGTTGCTTTTGGAATGTCTTTCCTAATTTCTAAGTAATTTACCAGTTACCCGATCTGGAACGGGTTAGCATCTGTAACAACATTGGCCAATGCAATTCAATTAAGTATTGCTATTTCCCTGATTTTCTGCCAATGCTTTACTCTCACAGTCATCTACTGAGACGGTTCCGCTTTAAAAAGCTTTCTACAAGTTCGATTTCTGTCTAAACCTTCACATAAGTCAAACTCTTTCCCTCACACCCGACATCAAACAACTACCTGTCAGTCTGGCGATCAATTTGCGGTTGCGACGTCGCAACTTCTTTCAGGAGAGCCGCGAAGTGTGTTTTTGCGGTTCGACCTCACGGTTTTTCTCCCTGGATGGGGCAGAGGGGTATATCTGCAAAATTACTTAAAAGTATCTCTTAAGCGTTTGTGGCCACTACGCGTTACTTAAACTGTTTTAAGATCTGCTGTAGCAGCAGAACATTCTTGCCATTCTTGTGAAGACGGTGCCTCAGGGGTGATCTCCAAAGAGAGCTTTCTGTGCAAACGTCTGTATGAGGAAAGTCATATTTGACGAAAGAGTTTTTTTCGTGCGGCTGTCGGATTTGCATGTTTGCAGGGATGGAGAGTGTAACTTCACAACCCATTGTTCATTGCGGTAGCTTGCTGTACAATTATCTGAAGGGTGGAACGTTTGTGTGAAAATACAATTTGTGCTCATGAAAGCTCTCAAAGAATGGTAATAGATTGGTGCAGTCATGGGCGCAATTTTGTTGTAAAATGTGGGGGGACAGGTTGGTGTGAAACCAATATATTAGGAAACCTAAAGAGAAAATGTGGGGGGACAGGCATATTTATATCCCTACTGTCTGAAAAAGCGGGGGGAGCGCGTCCACCGTGTCCCCCACCTAATTGCGCCCATGGGTGCAGTTAATTCGGGGCAACCGCACGTTTTTTTCTGTTTATGCCTTGAAACTTCCAAACAATTCGGTTCTAATGCTGACAAAACCTCGTGTAAGTTTTTTCGGTATGGGTTTGAGGATACTGCAAAGTTTTTTTTCTTGCAGGACAAGCATTTAACCACAGCACTTTTACACACCATTTTATTTTAGACCATTATATGCCAGGGGTGGGCAATTAACTTGGATCGGGGGCACTTTGAGAATGCCGCGTTTAGCCGAGGGCCATATCTTCCAGTGGAAATAGAAGGAAATCTCGGTTCAAGTTAGCCTCAGCACTAAAGTTACTGTGGTAAGTTGGAGGAAATTTCAGATTTGAAGATTTTTCCTGAATGCTTCCGCGGACCACTGAAAACGATGTGGTGGGCCACATGTGGCCCGCGGGCCGCGAATTTCCCACCCCTAATATATGCAGTAAAATGTTGTGTTTATATGTCCTTCGCATACCTGAATAATTTGGGATTTGGGTTAACCAGCCGTCTGTGTTTTAAACTGAACACCTATCTGAAGAGAGTTGAAGAGAGTTTATGTCGTCGAGTGTGTAAACACTTAGCAGTGAGCACAGCGTCCTACCAATGAGCAAGCCTCACGAAACGTCCATACACCACGTTTTTCACTTTTCTGGGTATTCGTTTTGTCACAGATTCACCGTATTCGTCACTGCAATCTTCTGCCTCGTTGTGCAACGCGAAAAAGCTCGCCGGGCACAAGATGCACAAATCAACAGGTGACTTGTTGTCGGTCGATCCAGCCGGCTTAATTTCCACGAGGCCGCCGCGGCACAAAAACAAGCAGCAGTTGAGCGCGGCGCCCGCGCCAATGCCGCGCGGCGTCGGACTGCACAGCTCTGCTCGCAGGCCTTCGTCCTTTGCCGGCGGTGAGCTGAACTGGCGCGATGGTTCGCAAGAAACTAGCGACGATCAAACGAACAGCACCGAGCCGATGACGCGGAACGGAGCGGAACGAACACAAAAACACGGCTGGCATAGAATCGGCGAGAACGCGGACGAAATCGCGACAAAACAACCGAAAATCACTGTTCGCTGTCCTGTTTACCGACAAGATGACCAACCCCGCGCAGTGCCTGAGAGCGAAGAAAGACGCAGGTAACTGAACATAAGGCGCCTCAGCATTTTGTGTATTTCAGCAGCTTAGGCGAAGAGCTTACAACCAGCGACCATGAGCAGAACATATTGTTGAACATAAATGCTGCTCTTTGTGCCACTTACTAATAAGTTGCTTATACGTACTTTTGATGACGAGTTTCACTGCCCATTTCTGCAATGTTTTCTTAGAGACCTAATTTGATACCTTTCAACACAAAAACGTAAAAATTTTAGCAACTTGGGGCTTGACTCTCAAGTTTTACAAAATCTCTTCTTGGAAATGAAACATGGTTGCAGAAGAATTAAACCCAACTTTGAGTTCCGCTGATGGGACAACAAAAGTCGAAACGGCGCCATCTGAAGCCTGAGTAAAAAATCATAATGCAAAATCTTGCTGCATTTCTATAATTTTTTTTAGTTTTGTGCTTTCACGACAAGCACTACAACAGCTCGAATTTAAGACTTAACGCAACTCTACTTGTTTCTGGAAATGGAGACGTTTTAATAAATCCTCTAGAAAGGGGTGTAAATGTTTAATAATAAATGCTTTCCTGCATAACGTAAAACAATATTTGCGTTATTTCTAGCTTTTTTGACCTGTCCATGCATAAAATAACGTTGATCGGACTGTAAAATCAAGTTCCAAAAGTGCAATTTAATGTTTCAGTTTTAAAATGCGGTATAAGGAAACCTGCTTTATTTTTTTTAAAGTATGTACTTTTTGCTGCACACCATACGTAATAACTTCTAAAGTGCCACAACATTGGAGGGAAATGCAAAATGCAGCAACAAACAATAACAACTACAAGTTGTATTTAAAGTAACGTCGCACATTTCATTTCTTTCGCTTCATTAGCAAGAAATCCGTGCTTGTTTCGTGGTAATGCCAAACAACAAAGGATTAATCCCCGATGACCTCATCACGTACGCGTATGTATCAGCCAACCTCGTGCAGACGTACACCAATGAGGAAACAGTAACTGGTGCGGATAGGACAGTGCATAAAAGCTGATCTCTGCCGCAGTGTGGCTGGTATCAGTCAAAGCTTTTCATTATTCTTTCCATCCCTGGTGTGACTCATAATTCATGGCACAACCTCATCAAATTGTTAAAAGGGTTTTACAAAACGAAAAGCTTCGTACTTTTGTTCAGCAGTTCCTAGGTTTAAGTTTCCCGTTTCGTTTACGTTTGATCATGTTTCGATTCCACGGCGAGATGCGAAGTCGTCACATTGTAATGCCACTGATGTCTGGCTTAGCCTGAGCTTGTGCAGATGACCATCAAAACATTTAGCTTGGTACGTATACAGGGTAAGAGCGCAACCTCCTTTGTAGAACTTTTCCATTCTCGTTCCATTTGTTGGTAGCACGCGAACCAAACCGCTGCAAATAACCGGCACGTCTGTGTCGTCAAAATGAAAAGACGCTCCGGAAAAGAGTATTGACACCCGTCGTTTAGGGTCGCCCAATAATCGCTGGCTTTACAGATGTTTTCTGTAGATTTCCAATGTAATTTTGACTATGAAGAAAGCCTTGTATTGGCTTCTCCAAAATTGTTCTTGTGTTACGATGTTGATTTCATCGAAACTAGCGGCTACGCCATATTTTTCCTTTCAGTGCAATGAAAGTGTTGTTTCAAATTTGTTTGGAATTCTCCTGATCGTTAAGCAAGCCTTATAACTAAATCGCCTCTCATTTCAACAACACATGAACCGGTATTCGCGCATAGAAAACAGCCATCGCTGGAAAATTTTGACACCAGATTTTAGAAAAATTTGAAAAAAAAATTTTAGAAAAAAAGATTGGTTACTTCGCGAAGATGGTGTTTTGCTTTTCGTAACTGAAGAATATGTTTTGGATTTTTGCAGGTAAGGCTTTATAGAGATGCATTCTCAAGGGTTTCTTTCATATGGGTTTTCAATCAGAACGCTTTGGTTTGGTCTAAATCGCGTGATATTTGCGAAATCATTCTCCCTCGGACGGAGCAAAGATTTGCGGTCTATGACGACACCTGCAGCGGTTCGTAAAACGGTTTAAGTGCCGAACGCAACCTGTGAATCAAGTGTTGTGGAATTTTGCGACCCGTGAATGGCGCTGATCACAGCAGAAACCATCTAAAACTTTGAGTGCAACCAGATATTTTTGTGAGCCGCAAATCTTAGTGCGTCACCGCCCACTCGCAAAAATTCAACTTTTACGAAATTTCGAGAGACACTGATCGGTTTCCCTTTTCGTCGTTTAAACTAAAGTCCTGACGATGGCATTTGAACTTTCTGGCTGTTAATTAGTCACGTGACCGTCGGCAAAATCTTTCGTTCCACGCAAAGTTCGGAGGCAGCGCCGCAGCCGGATCATCGCAGGGTTCTGTCAGCAAAAGCGTTTTTGAAAAACTTCATGTCTCGGAGGGAGCTAGCGTCATTGCACGCGTTGTTTGAATAGCACATAAAGCGAACGTCAACGTTCATTTCCATGTTGAAAGAAGGTCGGAAGAAATGAAAACCGGTTGATGTCAACCGCGGTCCATGGGTGTCGGAAGGATTTTTTCGGGTGAGGGGGGCGTTAGTGGATTATTCAAAGCTTTTTTCTAGAGGGTGGCAAAAGTGGTGAAATTTGTTGTTTCCCACTCGAAACTAAGAAAACAATCTTTTTTTGCCCAAATTTTCAAAATTCAGGGGAGGGCAACGCCCCCAAGCCCCCCTTCCGACGACCATGCCGCGGTCTGGCAGGATTTTCTTTCTCCCAATACAACTAGCCTCTACTTGTTTTATTCTGTTTTAAACGGAAAATGGCAAAATTCAAATTTGCCACAGCAGTGTTGATTCAAGAAAGCTGATGTTGCTCAGTTACACGTAACACTGCTGTTGAATTTTTCATTTCTCTGTAAGGATTCATTTTGTTAGGTTTGTAGTTCTACTATCACATGTAGCAGATAAATGCTCATCAATATCTTTTAAAAAATACTTGATTTTCCAAAAACACAAGTTTGTTGCCGTTTGGGTAAATCAACCCTAGTAAAGAAAAAATCTAACTATTATGCAAACAAAAAAGATAGTACTTTTGTACATAACTACATCTTTTCGAAAAACAAATAAATTGCTAGTTTGCTGGTGTAAGCAATTTTCTTTAAACTAGCTCTGACAGAGAATTGGGTCCATCCAAGTAACGTTGTCGCGATTTTAATTGATAGTATCACAAAACCCAGAACATGCCAAGTTTACGTGGCTTATTAGTACTGATTTTATTTGACCTGATAGGCTAAATTGACCAACCAGTAACTTCAGCGTCTTGCGTATGGGAGTGAAGACGTTACACAATACAATTTAATAAATAAGATCCTATCGTGATGAAGTTTCCGCTTTGTGTTTAACGCGTATTCACATGATTGTTACAAGGTTCTGCATGAAATCTAGGGGCAGACTTTGCGCCCTTATTGTGTTGTTTTGTTTGACGCTGAAGTTGTTGGCTGCTACGACAGAGAAATGCTGATCTCATCCCACGTGACTCCAATCACTTTGCAAACCTCAAACCGTTTTATGTGCTATTCTTCACTGATACTCCAACCTATGTTGTAACTGCTGTAGTATAAGCGCTTACAAATATCAGGCGTTTCAAAAATATTTGTCGCGTGTCAGCAACGAAATCCATAAGCACTGCATGGCCGTGACGCAACTGTGAAAAATGGCAAACACAATCGTAACATTCAACTGCGTAACGCAACAATCACGGGCCTGAAGCAGGTGAACTTCGCTTGTTCGTTGGACGCAGCCTGTGTTCAGGGCCTGCAGACCTTCCTGTGACGCCTTGCATGCGATCAACCGTGCTCGGCTGTAGTTAAAACCAATCAGCAGTGCTCTCACAAATGTAACTCCAAAAATCCCTAGAACAGTACCAAAAAATCCTTAAAAATCCCTAAATCTGCGGTGGTGCAGCATAAAATCGGAATGCCATGATAAATGCTAAAAATAGAACCAAATATGATTTGCAAAATAAAACTAAAATAGTTCATTTTACACATTTTCATACTTTTCCGGAAATCCCTATATCCCTAAAAAATCCCCCAAAAGGGTCAAAAGTTCCAATCTAGGGACAAAATCCCTAAGAGTGAGAGCACTGCCAATCAGCCACCGCATAATTATTATTTGCGAAGTTAACGCTTATTCGTCGCAAGGTCAGTCTCGCTTATCTGCCCGTGCCAGCATTGTTTTGCCAGTCACGTGCTTCGCTGCCACCGCGAATGCTCCCCACGCCCTGCCACGAGTCTAGTTTTTGTCGCTGGCTCATTTGACGTCAGCAGTTGTAAAACGAATCTCTGAGGCAATATGTGCTTTCCAAACTGTAGAATTTTATCTCGCTAGAAGCACTGAGTTTCTGCGCAGCGTAGATATCGATAGTTTACATCCGTAAGTGTGAAAATGCACTGTCAGATGCTCTTTATTCTAACAATCAGTCACACACGAAAAGTTCGTTTACTACAGTTGGGCGCATTCTGGGTTGCAGATCACTCAACGTTGACATCTTGCGCTACGTCGACATCCACGCACAGCTTTCGTTTCTTGCGTCGTTGCCAGGACCGGAAACAAACATCAATGGCAGCAGAAGCGGCAGCTTGACTGGCAGTAGCACACCTTGCTCGGCGATTTTAATGCCGAGATGCCCGTCGGGATTACGGCTTAGCCTGGCATCCAGCCTAGCGTCGATTGTCACGGAAGAACAGATCGAAAAAATGGAATTTGCTGGCTGTCAGCCCCAACCTGAGGAAAACACAGAGAAAAGTGAAACTATTTCGACCAGTAATCCTCTATCGCTGAGACTTCGGCGAGCCCAATCGCTGTGCAAAGAGCGCGTGACGCCGCTGACGTTGCAAATTAGTCAGCCTGACCGACGCTCCGTGTCGCCGTCTTTCGGTGAGTCGTTATTTGCTGACGCGCGATCGCGTACCGGTGACGCGCACCCGAAAAAGCTCGAACGTCGCATCCAATCGCTGCGGGATTTTAATGCGGTGCGTAATCCCCAACCCAACAAGCCCACTACACCGAAACCGCGGAAGATGAGCGCAGGCTGGAGTTCATCGTCGTTGAACCGTTTCAGCTTCCAGCACTCTTTGCAAAACCTGTCGGTCGCCGGGCAACAGCAGTGCTCCTGTACGTCGCTGGCCACTACTCCGATCACCACAGGATTACGGTCAGGTAGAAGTGTGGAGCTTTTGTTTTGGTCATTCTTTGTCGAAAAATAGTGTTTAACAGGCTGGGCACGAAACGCATGCTGGGAACTAGCTAGCATAACACCCGTCCTCTAGGCCAGGGGTCGGGAACCTTTTTGGCTAAAGGAGCCATGAAACCTACAAATCTTTAATTGTATTTCCGTAAGAGCCATATAATATTTTCCAACACTTAATGCAACTAGCTTACTTAACTAACGTGTGCATTTTTAAGCAAAATCAACTATGTTAACCAATGGTAAATGTCTGAATTTCCTCTATAAAAACAATTCTTCTTAGTGTTAATGCGACTTCTGGTGCTGCATGGTGTTGCTGATGGCTTTGTAGGAAAATTGCAGAAAAAGTTTCATCTGCAACAGTCGTTTTAAGAAAATATCAAGCGAGCCAGAAAAAAGAAAAGCTTGACACAGCATAAGGTTTCTACTCAACAATCAAAAACATTCCTCGAAAAAAGTACATTTTGCCCAAAATTGCTGTTAATTTTCATTACAAAGTCCAAACGACCAAAAACGCTCATCTACACACTTTTACTAACGTTTGACAAAATCCTGTCTAAAGTTTGTTTGTCGTGCGGTCAATTTTACCTGGTTTCATTTCATTCTTCGTAACTTCACGTTAAACAGCTGTCTTCAAATTATGTTGAGTGAAATCGTACCCCAATTCCCACTGTCTGTTGCAGTCATGTTTCCTGGTTAGAAGTCACCTTCAATATATTTCTTGCATATTTCTTGTCGGTTCTATCATAAATTGTTGATTGTCAATATATGTATAATGCTGCCAGCCTGCGTTAGCATTCAAATCGCGTTCATGCGGATGTAGACTGCGAAACGCCGCAGAAAAACGCTAAGTGGCGACATCTCTTCAATCAAGCAATTAACAATGTGTTGGAATCGAGTTGCTTTGTAATGTACGGTTAATGTGCCTGCGCCGACGATAACGTACGTGTTTGGTTTTGATTGCTGTTCAGCGCTGACCTATCGCTCCTCAGTGTTCAAACCACCAGTTACTGCGCACCTGAGTAATCGCATGTCGTGCTGCATGTTGACTAGTTAACGTGCGGGCAGGCTTCCGTGAAAGTATGTTCAACTGAAAGCTAAGACCCGACCCTGGTACCCGTGGCATTTATAACAAATAAAATAAACAACAGTACGCCGGTAGACCGTGCCCTCTGCTCCAGATGCCTGAAGAAGTCTCGGGCCATAGGCTTCCCTGCAAGCATGGCCGGAAGAGGCGTATTAACTAACAGTATAAGTCTTATTCACGACGGCAACGCGCACTCGCCCGCCCACTACAGGCAAAAAAAATTAGATATTGCGTTTTAATGTTCCTGCACTTTCCTCTAATTCGGACTACCTAGCAACACTTGTCATTGGTGATTTTAGTTGCTACTGTATACTGTTATACGCATTCTTACGGATCATTTTACTTTTAAGATCAAGATTCCTGAAAAAGAGTTATAGCAGCTATGCCCAACCGGCGGCCCAGTCGAAGGTTTTGTGCGGCACAGTTCAGGTTTTCGCTGTAGTAAAAGTAGCCTACCTACTGGCCATCTGTCCTTAATTTGATAATCTTGAATGTGAAATTTTTGATGCAGGTAGTCCAATCACGTCTGTTGCCACTGCAACTGCAATTAGGATTCGAACACTTTTAGTATATTAGCTTAAGCTAAAGTTTAGTTTGCTAAGATCAATGTAAGCCATTGAATGTGCGACCCTCAATAATGTGTCATTCAATGTGCGGCCCTGGTTGAGATAGTGACATAATGTTCGGCTCACTAAACCATTAGGGCTGGACATAACCGGTTTAGACAAAACGATTGTAATATTTTCACCCACAATTCAATTCAACCAAGGTGACATGCTCAGTGTATCTACTACATTGATAAGAATTAATTATCTTCGTGGTGTAAGACAACGGTCATGAGAAGTTATCAACGATCAAACCGGTATCTAGTCGTTGCCGTAGAATCTCGCTAATGTGTCAATGCAAGTTTAACACTATTTGTTCAGCTGACGTCAAACAGCACGTTATGTTCGCAGGAGCACCGAACTTCGAGACGAGCGAAAGTCGCCAGAAGTCGTTGTCAGCTAAAAATGCTTCCATCAGAAGAAGAATGTCTTTGCAATTAACAAAAACACGCAGCCGCGAGGTTGAGGGGGATGCCTCTTCTCAGAATAGGGACTCGTTGGTAAGAAAGTCGTAATTGGGTTCGCAGTCAGATAAGCCAGTGATGTAAAGCGCTAAATTTGACTAACGCAAAATTATATTACTCTTCATTCACTGATATATGAACAATTTATCAAAACTTCGGTTAAAACGTGCTTTCTTTGATCCAAAAAAGGATAAATAGCTGACGAGAAACAACAAACCAAAAATCAATAATAAAAATATTGGAACCAACGATAGCTTATTAATCATATTATTTTGTTATCTTCACTTCACGTAAATTATCCATGTGCATTCCGTTTGGATGCTTTATGACGTAACGCCTTGCGCTCGATTATTCAATGAATTTTTGCTGAAAATGAAAGCAGCTGCTTTTCGAAACGTCCAATACAATTTATTTAGGGTCATTAGTTTTTGCGATACTGTTTTTTATACAACGTTGCAAGATTCCAACAGTCAACATTGTTCCCAAGATGTGCAGCTTGCACCATGGAATCAGAAACACATGAGAGTTTGTTCAGTTAATCAATCGCTAATGGATTCTTGAGCACATTGTCCTGGGCGAAGCAATGTTGCTGACGTCATGTCGTAAAACGTATGCTTTGCTTATACATCGACTAAAAAGAGTAGGAGTCTTTTTGCAGCTTAATCATCTCCTGGACATGTGTAAACAGTTATAAAAAAGTAATAACTTGAAACTGTTGTTAAATTGCGTGGGTTTTGTGGCTATAAATATTGTAAAGGTTTGGCGTTAAAATTCCAATGCACATAAATTCTACAGACGTTAGCATACAGATGGGGAAGTGCTGCCTGTTGCAATCGAAGAATTGTGCGAATAAAACAATGTCGTTTTAAGCAGGCACACGGTCGATAGCGGCATAGCTGATGTTTAAGTAATCATGTATATGTCATCCACACACTGCTCGACCTCATCGTCATTTGATGTGGCGTCGTACACAAGTTTTTTAAGGTTTTGTGCCCGACAGTCTCCATGGAAATATAACTCTAGGCTGAAAATCAAAACTTATCTGTAGAGTAAGACCCAGTTTCTGGGAAAGACTGAACGCTTTGTTTTTTTGGCACTTCGCTCAAGGGAGTTTGTGAAGATGGTGCCAAGGGTTAAAGAGCAATGCAAGTAACACGACTTCGTCTACACGCGCTCGTACCTGTTACTGTTTCTCGCGTTTTTGATGATTTCGCTGCATCCAAACCTACTGTTTCAGCCTTGTAAGGAGAAAAAGTACTTTTTTTGAAATTCATTAGCGTTTTGATGCTTTTTAGACCAGTAGTTCTCAACCGTTACCTTTCCCGCCCCGCGGACCCCTAGTCTTAAAGATATTGGCTTGGGAACCCGTCGTCTGTGGTTATGTTGTTAATCAAAGTGGTGGTCGTTTTTTTGTGCATCTGAGGATCAAAAGAAAACACTTCGGCATTGTTTCTAGGGACCCTCAAATCTTTCAGTGGGGACGCCGTTGGCGTTACGAAACGCTATTTCAGACGATTCATTGATGTAGAACAAATTTCAGAATCCTTTGCAGCCCATTACGACCGATAATTATCTGATTGAGGAGTAATGTTGCTTTCGCTGTACGGTTTGTTCTCTACAAAAGACTAATTGCGCCATATAAACTGAATAATTTGCTTAATTTTAACGCCACACTGTTCTTCACCAAACGTTGTTCAGGACAACAATGTCTGGAAGAGGCATTCGATAGGTTGTGTCGAAATCGACAAACTGAGATCAGCCATGACACGTTCGACCGCTGTGACGTTCTCCGTTTCTCCGGAAAATGGCGCCATTAACAACAAGAGGAAGACACGACCGCTCTCCGAAGTTCATAACGTCAGGTAACGTGTAACGTCTGAGAGCTTTCGAGTGACGGATCTCGGTCAGAAGGCCTTGTTTTCTGTCGCAAACGGAGGTGCTAAAATTTTTGACTTTTCCGTTGCATCGTGAATGTTTCGCACAAGCAAAAGAAAAAATTACAGGCAATTTTTTCGATGTCTATTCTTTTTTATTCGAAAAGTTGACTAAAAACCAGACTTGCGCCAATGGAGCGTTGTATTCAATCTGCTCAACACAACTTCCTCTTTCCTTTCCACCCCTCTAAAATCTGCAACTGTATTTCTTTAAATCACTATCTTTCAGGTGGGAAGTCCATGCCATACCTGAAAATCACGAAGTCGCGCTCGAATTCGATGAACACGAACTCGATGTACACGCGCAGCGTACAAAAAGTTTGTATCTAAGCAGCTCTACAGCGCCACCTGCCCACCACATGGTCTGTTGTCATTCTTCCACGCCTTGCTTACGAGAGAGTGATGGTGTTTACGGTCGGGCAGGATTGGTTGGCAGCAGCTTTAGTGAAGAGGATATCTCGATGACTTCTGATGAGGCAAGTGTCGTACAGTAACTTCGGTTTCCTCAATCTTTCATTGTCTGCGGCTCTGCGCCGATGTTCCTTGATATTTTTTCGCGTTCCACATTACAAATTATATACAGGTAGTCGTGAAATAACGGTTCATTCCGGGGTATCAGCTTTTTTGCATTAACTTTTCTCATAAACATATAACGACGTATGTTGTGCAACGACATGTGTTGTCCTAAGTTCTCTCGTAAATCTAAAAAAAATTTAAAAATTTTGTACTTTTCGAGAGCGTAAGATGTTATGAGAAAACGACCAAAACAAGAACAACGTAGGGTGTGCTGTAAGAACACTCAAAACCTAGGCTGTGCTGTAAAAGCACGCAAAACCTAGGCTGTGCTGTAAAAGCACGCAAAACCTAGGTTGCACTGTAGGAACATGCACAGCGCAAAACGCGGTATTGGAGGATCCTGATGTCGTGCAAGATTGTAAAGTCTTCTTGCATGAAATAGTATTTATGTGAAGCAGTCTAATCGAGCATCCTTTGTCATCTATCGTCCGTCATGTGTGGGGCGAATGGAACCGCGCCTCAGAGACACAAACTGTTGCAAACGGTTTTCTGTATGACATCTCATGAGCTTGGGATAAGAAAAGATGTCTTTGGTTTTATAAGCTTTTTCTCTTTGTTGCTTTTCGTTTACAAATATCATCACAGGCGTTCTGGATGGAAAAAATTTTCGTTTTCAAAACATTTTTGCGTTTGTCGCGTGCTGTCTTTCAATTTTTCATCTTTATATATTTTTAACTTTCGAGAAACCTTTCAGCGTTCGTTTGTTGCCTTTGATGATGGCGACCCCAATGCCAGTGGTGTAGGCGTGAAAAGCAAAGTATGGGGACGATTTTTAATGAGAAGATAAGCATTTTATATGTGACTGTTTTCCTAACCATAAAAATGACGGGCTTCATTCACCTAGGCATCTCCAAACATTAAAAGTGGGGAACTGTGTTCCCCTGACACCAATGCTCCAGAGCCTAATGCTTGAAGCTATCCATTTGATCACACATTCCCGAAAAAACGAGCTGATATGCCGCCCATGGTACTGGTTGTACGCGGTTCAGATATCCTGCTGATATACCTCGATAGCTGTTTCGACCAAATACAAAATGTTTTGAAACGAGGGCTTTGGTTTATTTGTCCAATCGCCAAACGATGCCATTGTGCAACTGCGCTGACATTCCTTTTTTGAGCGATGGAACTAACAGTACAACAACACGAAGTCAACCAAGGACGTTGTGAACTTCATCGAAAAAACGCAGGCAAGGCTTTGCCATTCTAGCAACCCAATGCATAACGTGTCAGGCAAGGTTGTCCTTGACAGTCTGTTCACAAGCATCAAAGTACTTGTACCAACATCCAAGATTTCTGAACTTTGTGTACCTGAGATTATCTAAAACTACTTTTGACTTGAGGAAGTTTTAATTTTCGCGGGAAGTGACATTTAATTTTTGCGTGCAGTGCGAAAGGAGCACTGCGAACTTTTGCGCATAACTTCAGCGAAGAGTGTTTCGTGTCGTGAAAAAATGTAATAGAAGGGTACATAATTTTTCTTCATTGCTCTAACATTTGGGTTGTTTAGGAGTTCTTCGGTACACTTCCCAGGACTCAAAAGTCGCTCTCCGTTATTGGGGGTCTCAACGCAATGCCAAGGAGCGTCCTACATTTCTATCCTTCAAAGGTGAGTGACAATTTTTGTACGATCTCTCTACGACGTTATTGCGGGTTGGCTTTCATTTCTTCTCATTTTTTTCAAGTAACTGTAAATTGATGAACCGCGCCTGTGTGTATCCAAACGTTGAGTTTATGTTTTATGTAGAACTGCCGTTTCTTAAAACTTCCCCTTTTTGTATTTATCGCGGTGCTTGCGGATGGACACCACCTGACCGAAACTATGAACGAGTCGACCACGACAGTTTTCGCATTCGTTATTTGCTGCTCAGAGCGCGTGGAGAATCCCGGTTGAATGACTTAGCTTGTTGCCCGTGTTCGATCATATTGCTCCGTACCAGTCTCAGTTTTTGCTCGTGTTTTTTAGCAATTGACTTTTCAACACATGCATTTCACAGTTTCGCGTATTTTTGTAAGTCATTTCAAAGAAGTTCGGAGAAGAAATTTTCGACGTCTTTTTAGATAATAAAGCAGCATTAAACCATGTCAAGTCCTTGGAAAAATTGGGGTGTTACTGACAGATTCTTGCGTGAAAGAGAGATGCCTCACAATGGTTTTAGAGTAAGTGGAAGCTTGTATTCTCAAGCTTAGTACTACGTATATAGTTACAGAAAGATTGTATTAACAGTGATATAGCTTTCCGGCCAACTGCCTTTGACATCGGAACGTGCGTTCTGACCCCACTTCATCATTTCATTGGCGATTGCGCTCCAGCTTTCACCAACACAAACCACACACAACTCGTTTGAACTTGCGATCTGAACTCACATTGCGTAAGCTTGCAAGACAATTTCATTGCATACCAGGAAGGAAAAATGTAGCTGGGGCCGTTCTAATGCGACAAGGTGCAGTGCGAGATAAAAGTCTCTTTCAGCCATTAGATCATCATCACAATGTAGAAGTATGTCTGCTGAGTTCAATAGTCGGTTGTCTCTCAGACACTTCACTTTATGTTAGCGCCAGCAGTGGTTCGGACGTCAGCGATTTGACGAAGCGGGTGAAGCCGAGAGCCCGTCCTTGCCAAGTCAGCGAAAAGAGCATTGTCAACTTTTTACGAGTAGTCATGCCATGTCTTCCCGTGTTGGCAGACGTCATGATCACAAGTTATCGACCGGATCAAGGCTGGGGTCGAACAAGATTGGGGAATCAAACAAAGGTTGTGCCCATTTTGTAGGTTTAGAGTGACCACGGTTGTCTTGAATTGGCTTTGTTATAAAACCAGGGAAGTGCTAAACACTTCCAATTGCGATCTTCCCATATAGAGCATGTTTCATTAAAAAAGGAGCCAAAACGCGAAAATCGTTGGCAATCAGATTTAACGTTTTTTGGAATATGTCTCATTTTTTCAAGGGGAGAGGGACCATGATGGCCTGCAATGCCATTTATTTGCTGCTGGGCGATGCACGTTTGAGGGGGAACGACCCACTTAATGCATCACAAACTGCAAATGAAGGCACTAAATTTAATTTTCGTCTTACGTTTGTACAAAAGTGGTGCACCACGTTAAGCACCTCGAGTTTCGAAATTTTTGGGTCACATAACCTTTTCCTGTAGTTTTTGCGGTATTTCGTACCAATGCTCGCCTTTAAATCGTAAAAATAGTCGTCCAAGGTCACGAAAAGCGCGAAACTGATTAGGGGTTCCGTTGGCGCCAGGGTACGTCATCGGCTTCCAAGTGAACAAAATGTAGGCCGAGTTCATTGTTTCAGGGCTGTCAGTCCAACAAAACTAAGTTTCTCACGACTTTTTGAAAATTTGGGTCGTGACTTGAAGCTGTCACCACACACAGCAGCACACCACGCACGTACGGGTCTGACAACCAACAAGAACTGTGCGCAAAACCGTCAAGACTTCCAACAGCGTGGCGTTTTGGCGCAAGTACAGACTTTTGTTTTGCAGTATTACGTCGAAGCGACGTGTCCATGTCGCGGCCCTTCGCACAGGAACGGCGCCGGACTCGCCGATCATCTCACGCCTTTCGGACACGGACTGCATCACTTCTTCGAGACGCGATCGAAAGTTCGAGGAAGCACGACATCAGGTCGGTTTGCTTTGCCTGCTAATGCTGCTTGAAGTGCGGAACAAGTAAAGCTGGGTTTTCGAGGAATCTGACTGTCATGCTGTGTTTTCGTAACTCCGCGAGGATCCTGACTGCACGTATCCACATTTAGGTGACAAAGTACCGTAAGAACAAAGCAAGAAGAGTAAGAGCTAGGCGATGTTGACAGAAGAACGCAGAATTGAATAAAACAAGTTCAGGACTTTGCGCTCGAGCAGTGACATCTTCGCTGGTGTGGAGAAAAGCTTTTTTTGCTCGCTTCCAGCTTTCGCAGTGTGTTGCTCGAATAGTAGCAATTTTCAGCTTTACGATACGTGTAAGTATTTTTCAGATCACTGCTGTCCAGGGCCGTAACCAGGGGCGCAAGAAGTGCGGTTGCTGCCCCCCAATTTCAAACGGCAATTATGGATCCGTTGAGCAAAAATACCATGAACGCGTAAAGCCAATCTTTTGTTAGAGTTCTCCATTCTCGCGCCCCAAGTTTTGTCAGGCTACGCGCCTGCTGCTGAACCCGACATTTGAAAACACTGCATTTGTTAACAGTAACAATAACTAATAACTAGTCTAATTGACAAACCATAAAGAGACTATTTTCTCGAAAAAAGAAATGCACCAAAAGGTTTTTGTAACCTGATAAGAAAGCTCATTACCTAGCTTGATTCCTCAATGACCTGATGTCAAAGTGAGCGATATACCTCCTTTCAAAATAAGCGCTCATGATCAAAACAGATTTTTAATAATTTTTATGCTTATAAACATTGGCGGCAAGTGATTTTGTGGATGCATCGTAGTCACTACGTCTGCGAAAGCCAAAGCTGTTGGTCGTTATGACACGTTTATGGTGAACTTGTGTAACGTTTAGTAAACGTGTGGCAAGTCCTCCAGGTCATCAGCGATTGCTGCTGGTTTCGATTATGACGTAAGTTATGTCGCGTCATATTCAAAGCACTGTCGCCATGATTAAACGACAGCGCCGAGACGTTACCCATCGGCCGTACCCGAGGTTTGCGCGTTAGAGTTCAAACGTAATAAATGTCTAAAAATAAAAATATGCACCCAAACCAACTCAATCAAAGGGAAAAGGTTTGCAGAGTGTTTTTTCAAAAACATCTTCAGGCCACGAGGCGATAGTTTGTGCAAGCATAGACCAGGCTTGAAAGAGGTAATCATTCGTGCAAATTTAATAACAAAATTTTTTACTAGATCAAATGTAAATAACAACCGATCTCATCAATTATGAATTGTAGTATTGAGGGAAGTGAACGATGTGCCTGAATTAAACAACTGACAAACGTTTTCGGATTTCATGTGATTTGCACTTAGATTACTGCTCATTTTTAAACGCATACTAAAGTGGCATGTGGAAAAAAACTCAACCTAAGCGCAATACGTAGATTACACTCAGGTTTTCACCACTGACTTTGTTTAATTTTATATTCAACAGTCTAGAAGTTAAAATCTTTGTTTTAACCTTTTTGATTTGTATTAAAAACGCACGATATCATTATCCACATTCAGCAAAAATTAAACTCTCATTCTGCGTTTACCACTTCGTGTGAACAAATTTGCTGCAAACAAACTAGCGATGTTGAGTAAAAAGCGAATCTTGAGGGCCGACAGGTAAAAAGGAAACAACACTTTGTCAAACCAGCAGCAAAATAGTAATTTTCAAACTGGCATCCTTGCTTGACATATGAAAATATTATAATTTATGGGAAACTGTAGAGACTTTTGGCAGTGTTTGAAAAACACGTATTCTCGCCAAAAACCTTGACCATCAATTAATTTTCGTAATAGTTTACTTTTACACAGGCTCGTTATTTGCACGATGGAACAAAATGTTGGCGTTTTACGTGATTGGAAACACGTTCAACGTCCGATGACATTGACCGCCGTAACACGCGCCTAAATAAGTTCTGCTTTCAGAATGTTCCAGAAAGTAAACCTTACCGTGAAATCGTAGAAGAAAACTGTAGTAGGAATAAGCAGATTACCCGTTACACACTGCTATTCACTTACGTGATGGCACCAGATAAATTTATGTTGTCTGGTCTTTTGCCGTCGCACAACTTTTCAGGCGAAAGTTCTGGCTGGATTGAGCGATATATTAAGATGTGCACCTTATCTGCCCGACCATGAACTCTCCCCGACCTTTGAACTTTTCCCGACCATGAGCACTTGCTCCAAGATAAGTGGAAAACCTTGGTGAACTCCTTGACCACGAAATAGACTTGGGTTATTTGGGTTGCAGTTGAGCGCAGCTTTCGTCAGTCATGTGCTGCTTGACGTTTGCCGAAGTCTTGCAGGAGCAATCCGTGCGAAATGCAGCTAAGCTGCTGGCGATACGAGGGTCACTGCTGTTTTTCTGCAACGGTGTTCTTGCTTGGGAGAAGTTCTCCTTGCACGTTGGTTTTTCTGAAGCGTCCGCAAATGTGGTCTATTCACATTCGTCGCGGTTCATCTATATTAGACTCTCGTGAATAGGAGGATAACCTGAAAGACGATTCTCGCTCCTTTGCAGCTGACGCACATTGCCAAACCTCGTTTCAATTCATACTCGCCAACCAACGGCAACGTGTATCGACCGACAAACACGCGCGAATGTGATTCTCTTTTCGGAGCTATAAAAAGCGGTGGAGAGCGATATCCAAAGAACAGTTGGACTGACTGCAGCCGACATTGTATCTTGCAGTGTGGTTGCGACGAAGATGAAATTGAGGCGCGGGAAATTTTAAGAGCAAAGGTGAAAACGACGCTGGCAAACTGAAGCGAACACAATACGAGTCGAAGAAAATTTGAACACGTATCGTACCTTGTGACAACAGCATGCATCGATGCATCGATCGCAACCTTAATGAATCTTGTGAAGTCATGTTTATAGAAAAAAGCGTCAGTTGTAAGTCAGAATACTAGCATTGCAAATGCGTTTTCTGTCGACGACTTTGATCATGTAAGCCGGCCTGGCTTGCTTGAACGTACCAAAGCAACGTCTATCTCAAGCGCAGCTATACCGGGGAGAAGATGCCGAAGGTATAGTTTTCTCTACTAGACGTCCATTGAAGAGGCTGACTGGGAAATTTCGCGCATACCTTGGAAACCTGTATACTGCGTAAAGTGAAGTGTTCAACCAGAGTGGCTTTGATCAAAACGAATGTCAAAAATGATTAAAAGAGAACATTTCGTTTTCCCAACCAGTCACCAGTGTAGGCTCTGACGGCTCGACACAGCTTCTCATGCAGGTGTCACTAGAAGCACAGGAGGATGCATAGGCTGGTTTAAGCGTGTGCAGAAGTTCTCTTGAAATTTGGTGCTTTTCATTTGAGTTAGTTCAAAAAGTAGTATACGTTACCTGAAAGCAAATCAAAAGTAGGGGTTGTATTCGGTTAAGCTAAAATACTTTCCTGATAACAGATGAAAAATAGGGTTTTTAATCAGTCTTTTTTAAAAGCTTTCCTGGTATCTGGCAGTTACGTTGAATCAATTTTTATGAGTCTAAAAATGCACGCATAAACAAGAACAAACGTCACAAGCGTTTGTGTAGCAGTGAGGTACTTTCCCCGCGTTGCATTAGGCGCATACTCAGCTGTTAGCAAAATGTTACCCGAAGCGGATTTCTTTGCTAATGCAGTGGAAGTATGCATACTATATATAGATGTACTGTACCTAAACTGGCATATGTATTTTTACGCCGTCTTCGCCGAAATACAAGCGACGCTTTGGGTTACGCTAGGCTATATTTCAGTAAATCACGTGATCCATTTTTTAATCTTTGTTAACTCGCATGTTTTAGATTTTCAAACAAGTATTGCAAAACTTTATTTTCGCCACGCTTCACATCACGTGCTTTCACGTCGCAAAACGCGCGACTCCGTGTGCATTAGATGCTAAATATACGGATTACTGTGCACGCCGTTAAAATCCATGACGCAGCATGCGTCCACTTGTGACACTTTTGTATTTCGCCAGCCAGTAGTATTTTCCCTACTGCTAACGATGGTCTTACGCAAAGAGAAAGGTGGCATGCATCGGAAAGCTGTTATTCCCGCCTTTTTAATGCAGTTCGTTGACTTAACAGAAAGGGAGCTTCCATGAATCTTTTGTCAGCCGCGCAGTGAAACATGTAAGATCCTCTCGGTCGATATAACTGTGCTGATGAAGTTCAATATCGATCTTACTTACTGGACGAAATGAAGTCTGTACAGGAGCTGGTAGACTTTTTCCAGACACGGTTTTTTATTTGATGGTGCAGAGGTTGTGCTCTTGCAAGTCCATAACGGTTGCACGCGTCTTTCATTACTGTGGTTATGGCGGACCGGTGTAACTGCTGTGGGAGATCGTTTTTGTGAAAGGGTTTTGAATGGGTGGACCTGTACCAGGCAAAACGTTTTGCATTTTTCCCGCTTCAGACTAGCTACAGTAGGATGCTCTCAGATTTGCCAAGTTTAGACGTTTGTAATCAGTAGATATCAGTGAGTTTGTCAGAATGCTGAAATAGTGCTATCTACGTTTTAATGAAGCTTTAGAAAGATGAGAGAGTTACTCCATGAACTACTGACATAGTCGATTTTTAATAACAAATTTTTGATAACTGCTCGCAGATACTGTTTCGAAATTTTTAAAGAATTTTTCCGTTCGGAACATACGCTGTAGTAATTAGCTGTCCACGCTGTAAATATGTGCAAGAAAACCATGTTATTTTTAGGCAGGCTTTCTTCTTTGTATATGACTAACTTGTAAGTAATACCATGCCCGGAAATGAGCCCGGGCCGATAAAATATAAGCAGCTGACGATGAAGTTACGGCTCATTGCACTGACGCGATTGAAGGCCATACCAGTTAGAAAGATCGGTGAAGTTTGCTGCAGGTCTGTTTAAGATAGTTTCTGGCTGTGAAGCCCAGCAACTACAATTTTTTAGTTAACATCTCTTACTGAGGCAAATTTCAGGAGTGCAAATGGATTGTTCTCACTTTTTTATTCGTAGCAACTTGGCAAGTTTTGCCGAAGAGCAGTCGAGCGGGAAAATAAAAATGTCGGTTTTATTCAGAAGTGAAAAAGTACCTGCAGACTGCACCTCTCTGATACCAAACAGTTCTTCTTTTGTGTAGGTACATCACACAGGGTTCTGGAACTATCTGGTTTCTAACGTCAAAAGGGCAGTTCGATGCGTGCGTAACACCGGGCAGCGCAACACTTGAAGCGCGACTTGTGCAAACTTGCGCGACTCTCGCTGTGCAAGGTTTGCAGCAGTGACCTTTGTTTTGCCGATAAAAGCGACAACATCTAGAAATAACAAACTCTTCCCTGCGCGCTATTCGTGTTTCAAAGCGGGCCTTTCGCAAGTCTTCGAAGTTTAGCGCTTTGTCGGCAAAGTCGTAAAACTTTGCGCCGAGCAGCGGTTTTCGGCAGAGTGTTGCGAGCAAAAGGTGGTCTGCTTCAGTCAGGGCTAGATCTTATGATTGCCTTTCACGATTGTTAGCTGCGCACCGAAAGTTAACGCATGGGTGGACGTTGCTCGCTGGGAAATATATCAGAAACTTTCATTACGCAGCAGCTGCGATGCAGACGTCAACGTTCATCAGGGTGCAGGTCATAATGGGCGACACCCTATGCAAGTGATCTATAGCTTGCGCAGGGAGCTTCCAGCGCTTTCTCTTATTCTGTCGGCGAAGCGCCTTTAGGTCCAGGGCTGGTTTTACTTGAGGCCGACTTGCCTCTTGGAGTGAGAGTTCGTTTCACAAAGTTAGCATCGGTGGATAAAAAGTTTTCTGGTCAGGTTATTGTTATTTTTTTCGAATCAGGTTATTGAATTGAAACTTTTCGGATCAGGTTATTTGCAAACAGCAAGCGTGAGTTCATACTCGAAAAAAAACGTTATTGTAAAGGTTGAATCGAGGTCGTGAGGTGCTTTTTCAGTGATTTCGGTGTGCTCAAATATAGATGTGCGACACACAACACAAAAAGTCTACTTCGTTTCTTGATCAGCTCGAACATCTGGCACTGGTTGGTAAACAGTTAGTTGAGCTTTGGTACCGCTCTGCTTTTGCTACTTCCAGACATTACAACATTCGCAAACGAAATATGCCAGCGCATACCTGAAAATATGTAAAAACCTTTAAATGCCAAATAGAAACAAGATTTTTGCTTTTTAAACTAATTCCTTCGAACAGGTTCCTAAGGTATGCCGCATTTTGAAAAAAGTTAGTTTTCGTTTGGATGTGTGGCATCATGCGATTGCGTAGCAGTGCCTACCCGCACCCCGTTATGACGTGCTTAGTCACCTTGTTTTGATTGCTGGCCATCAGTGGCAAGGCGTTGATAGGATATCCGCAGCGTCAGATGGCAAGACCGGGAAGACAACTGTTTGCTCTTTTGTGTCTGCAGCAAAAGCAAAGCCTGATAAACGATCTGCAGCTTTCGAGTTGGTGTTTTAACTGCTGTCTGTGCTGATAAATCTGTGTGAACTGGAAGTGTGGTCTGTCGGCGATGATGCGTCTGTTCACTTCGTTCGGCGTCAGAAGCGCCGGCAAGCTTAAGCGGAGTTACTCGCAAAAGCGCTCCACCGAAAGCATCCCCACCTCGCCGGTCACCAGCCTGAGTCCGGAGGACGTGATCTACAAGTCTCCGAGCACTGGTGACTTGCCGGAAGACAGGGAGAGGAAGCAGAAGCGTCCGAGCTTTAGGGCGAGCCTGCGCCGCCTGAGAAAATCGAAAACGACGAAACGGTCTATGAAACGTAAGCGTGTGAAAAGCAAGCACGGTTTCATTTGCTTTATGTTCGATAGCATGGAAGGTACATACCGACGCGGCGGCGTGGGGACATACGATTGAAAAAAACGCAAGAGAACGAATTGAGATGAGGAATAGGAAAATACATTCGAAGGCTTTGGATTTTTTTTTCAAAGTAGCCAAAGTTGAGGAGAGCGAATTAGTCGTATAGATGTTCACGTCAATCTGTTGTTTATACCTTTATTGATTATGTGTCACTGACATGTGGTCACGTTTCAGCAGTGTGCCCTTTCCACATGGGCGGTTACTTTCGTCTTGGATCCGAAAAATGGGTATTTTTGGACGTTCGCAGCTTGCATGAGAAAGCAGCTGCTGAATGTTTTGTAAGGGTTCGGTGAAACTTGGTTTTGAAACTTATTTTCTCGTTTCACAGTTCAAAACGTTTGGCCATACCTTTGCACAAAAACATCTTGATGTAAGACGAAGTTTGGGTGGGTTAGCAGCAGGAAAATTTTTCAATGACAAGGTTTGAAGGGGAGGGGCACTGAACACAATGCACTGCAAATTTTATCAATTTTTTAAAAATCTCTGGAGCCTGACAGGAACTGGTTCAGTGTTCAGAAAGGTACAACCTTTTGTTGCTAACTTTTATGCTGCTTGACAATGATCAATTCAAAGACAAGGTGGCAAAACGTATTACATAGAATCGGTTTCTCGACAATGTCTTTCTTTCTCTGCATTATCGGCACAACTTACTATATGAACAGTTTAGGCAGATGCTGGTTTTAAAACACAGCATGTTTGAGTGACATAAGCGATGCTCTAACACGGCGCGCTTTCCGGAAAGCACGAGTGGCGATCGTTTTTCACTCTGTGTTTACTGCACCTTTAGTGGAGCACGCAGGACGTGCAGTAGTTACATAAATATGCGCTTTCACCGACAGACGCTTTTGCGGAGATCGGATTGGTCAGATTCAAATCGATGCGGGCCGAGTTCGCGACATGATTTCAATTTATGTTTCAACGCAACGAGAATAAGGGAAACAGACCATTCTCTCAAGCAAAGCACGCGTACGGGTTTGCTAAACTCATTTGCGCAGAAGCGGGGAACCAGCAAGAAGTACACCGTTTCACGCAGCTAGTACGCTTGTTTCACATGGATGCTTATTGTTTAAGACCACAACACAACGGCAGTCGCGACTGGGCAAAAGATTATCTTACTTTTTTCTAAAGCAGGCCTGCAATCTTGTTCGAAACAAATGGTAAGAATCGTGTTGGTCGATTTAATCACACCTGTCTTGCTGTGTCCCTAACAACCTTTCCAATTGTTCTCTTTTGTTCGTTGCTTCGGAATTTAGTGCCTTTGCCCCACATTTTCTCTTTTGCACATTATTGCACGGGTCGTTCACCGACGTGCGATTAATTGCATGAATTGGCACAGTCACGCAACAAGCCGTTTCTCATTTCGGCCGGGAGAGATGGGAAATGGCGATTAGCGGTATAAGAGCGACAGAAATTCCACAGATCGGTTGCAAATGAAAAGCGATTCGCGAAAGCTTTTCGGAAGTAGCAGGCCAATCAAAGAACGCACCTTGCGTCCGAGTTCGCCTGAAAAAAAAGGTCGTTTTCGTTTGGATGTGTGGCCTGCTACTTCCGAAAAGCAAGGGCACAAAGCAGCATGCTTGCTAAATGCTGGTTTTGTGGCGAGTTACGACGCTTGGGAGGAAGCAGTGTTCTAGCGCGTTTGAAAGAGCAAGTTGAAAACGCAGGGTAATCAACACTGCGATATGATTGCCAGAATGTGATCTTGAAGTTCAGTGCCATTAATTTTCAGCTAGCGGAGTTGAAAAAGTTTCATCTGAATAAATAATTTTGCTCACAAATCTTTGCCATTTCAGACAAGGCAGTAAATTTACGAAATTGAATTGTTCTTAATCAAAAATTGTCTTTTTGGACCTTTTTTAGGAATACGGATTTGTAGAGAAAAAATTGTTGTTACTCACTGCCCGTTTTATGTCTGAATGTTTTTCAGATTACACTGCGCGTTCCTTTTGAGTGCCACTATATACATTATTTGCACCTAGCAGATTCGGGTTCTTACACCACTTACCTGTCTACCTGCTTGTAAACTTTAAATCATGTCCGTCTAATTGCCCCAACGCCCCGTGACTACTTTCCAGATAAGCCTTGCTACTTCATGTGCTTGACGTCAATAGCTGACATTTTACGTGTCAAGTAGTGAAAGACCTTCCAGTTTGACTTACCCGTGCGAAAATGGTATAAAGTCACTGGAGCGATGGTAATTGTGTGGTAATAGGGGAAACTTTGAATAAATTTTTTGCCCTGACGGCCATAGGCATGTGTGTGTACAAAAGTTAAGCGAAAGAATGTCTGAAAAAACACTTTTTTCCATCGAATAAACTCAGCTAAAACCGAAATACAAAGACAAGCGCTTAGGTCCTGCGTAGTTTCGACAACTGGACTTGACAAGGCTCATCAGATTTCGTACTGAATCGTCCAGTCGTGCAGCTGGAGACTTTTTATGATTCGCCGTTGAAGTGCGACCAATAACAAGCTGCAGGCGCTTGCTGGCAATCCCACAGCAACCGATCCAACTCCAAGCAAAAAAAGCACCCGCCGACCAATAGGAATCGTCTCACTTCGGAGACGCAGTTCACCGAAGTTCATGCGCTTTTGAATCGATCTGGTTTTGCATGCTGCTGTACTGGTCAACGGCAAATGGAAGTGCAATTTGTTTTTTCGTCGTTTAGTACTTGGATGAAAAGCGCGAAACAACAGTGAGCTTGCACTTGACTGGTTTATCTGTCTGAATTAAAGTAACGGCCAGTGCCTTGCGGGCAGCGAATCCAGTGACATTTTACTGCTGGGAAATTACCACTGCTGTTTAACCAGTCTTGTGAAGAAATGCTCCTCTGCTTGGAACGTAACGAACATCAGCGAGAATCGTCCAGTCTTAGGGTTTTTAAGTCGAGTTTTCGCAAGCTTGTTGTTTGTTATTAAAGTCTACTTTTACTTATTAGGCTACAAGCGCGTGGTTGAGTAAATGAGGTTTTGATGGAGCAATGTTGACAAGGAGGTCAGTATGTCGTGCGCAACACCTAAAAAAAGCTATCCGACTACGGAGATAAGTCCCGAAGCTTCGAATGCTTTCTCCACGCCGAAACTGCAGCAAGCAAAAAAAAGTAGGAAAGACGAGTCTCGTCGCAGTCGCAAAGACAGATCGCAGTCCATTTTCCGAAGCTTTGCCAAGAAAAGTCAGTTTGCGTTGTCTCGAGCGAATTCCCAGATTGGGTCAACCTCGTTCGTGACGACAGCGGACAGTTGCTTTGGCAGCAATGAGGTTTACAGCCCGCGACGGGAACTGTCGCAATCGGTCAGCTGCGTTGCACAGTCGAGTGCCAAATGCGACGGCAGCATCATCCGGGACTTGTTCGTTCGTCGCAGCTTCGACTTGAAGAAGCATTGCAAGCTTGCTGGCATTTACACGCCGCTGATCGCCAGGTCAGCAAGTCATCGTGACTCGGGCACTTCTCGAACGGTAGTTAGCACGGGCTGGGAAAGCGACAGCGAAAATGACAGTGCATTTGATCTTTCCGCCCGCTACCCGGCGACCACAGCTTTTGAACGGTGCCAAAGACGTGTAAAAAACAAAACAAAAGCAGCCAATCGCAGTTGTAAGTCCGCAAGTTGTTTCTGGTTCTTTTGCCGATTGTATGTGGTGTTAGTAACTACTTTTCGTACTTAGACTTTCTGTTATGTTTAAAATTTCGCTACCTTTTAAAGCACAATGTGGCGTGTATGGTGGAAAGTTGTTCTGCAAACACAGCAGCACAGTTTGATCAGCGCCGGCGTTTCTTTGGAATACCCGACCAATTGTTTCTGTTGTGCCGATCTACTTCAACAAAAGCATGAACTTGTGCAGACGCAGTAACATTTCCATTCAAGCTTAAGCGCTGCTCGGACATTGTCGTCCAACATCCGGCGCTTTTCAGCACTTTTTCTTCTTTATCAACTAGGGTGTGCCGTTCTTGGCACGCGCAGTCAAGTAACGGAATGGCTCTTTGCGCAGGCATCTCGAACGAGTCCGGGTACGAGACGATGACCCGGAAAGGCGCGTACACGAAGAATTCTGAACCAGACGAGGAGGAAGTTTTCTTGCAATCGAATTCGCGGAAGGTAACCAATTGCCGCATGGGAAGGTGGCCTGCGAACAAACGGCAGCGTGTTTATGCCAATTGCTGCTGTTTGAGGTTTTCGCTTTTAGAGCTAAACGTCATTGTGTAAAATATAATACATCAGTGTGAAGAATACTTTTGAGTTGTAAAATGTATGATTTTAGTTCAGAAAATTGGTTAGAAGCAAGTTTTTGATTGCGTTGGCTTGGAAATTAATTCGTAATGGTAATAGTAACTTGCGTACGAAATAGATTTCAAGCTGACTTCATCAAGTAGGCTGTTTCAGTGATTTACGTGGGCAACCAAGGCGATTTTCGGTGTCCCCCGCAGTGATTGGGCGTCCGGGAATCCCCCCCCCCTTGCCCCCCTCGTTACGTCCCTGCACATATAAGCTTTGTGATAATATTGCACTTAAAATTATAGACTAGGCACTGCTGCGTCGCTGCAAATCGCGTTCGTGCACTCCCAAGTTTTTGGTCGCGCGGCCCGAGTGCGTGACTGCATTTTTGCACCCCTGCGCTACAGCCATCTACGATTTTTGGCCCCTACGACTAGGATTTCACGTCCCAAGCCTGATTTTTTAATTGCAGAAGAAGACAACGTAGCGCTGAAACTGTGTTGCTCAGTTTTCTTAGGTTACTTTTTGATTGGTTGCAACTCTGTCTGATAATAAAGAAGGGTAATAGTGAGCTAACTGTGACGACAAGACCGGGAAAGACAACTGTTTGCTCTTAGGCATTAATGAATAGCAAAATGGTTTAACCGGTTTGATTTACACAAAGGGACCACTCACCAAGATCGCGGAATAAAAAAATCTACTCCTGTATCTGTGAAAAAGATTGTTATTTTAAAGGACTGAGAGAAATTGACTTGCTTCCGGTACTTTAACAGTTTTTGAAGCACAGTTCGGCTGATTCGTTATGCCCTGAGCTGATCATTCCATGCACACCGTCGGGCTGAATGAGTCACCAACAAAGAATCACGCGCTGCTTAAGTCAATTAGGGCAAAAGCCTTTGCATGTACACATGTGCAGGCCTAGGGCTTTGGAACTTCTCGTCGTTTTCCCAGCGGTGCTACCCGTCGGTTGCAATCAGTTCATTTTATAGAGGTCATTTACGGCGTTTGCGAAATTAAAAAATCCATGCAGTTATTAGCACTGGATAATCTTATTGTTGTTCATGGGAAGAGAAAAACCTCATATATGACGAAATAATCTCCGACAGAACAGGATTAAACTTTCATGCGCATTTACAGCTTTGTTTGTTAATGGAGTAGAATGTGAGTGTAGTTGGTGTGGAAAAAACTACTCAGTTACAAATAAACCATGGCTTTGCTGTTAATGTAGCCTAAAGGAATTGCGCGAAGCAACGCGAGATCAACTTAAACTGTGTTGAAATAAATCGTAAGATTACGAAAAAATCGTAATGGGGCATTTTCGTACTTTCGGGAAGGAATTTCCCGAGTTCAAGAAACGAAAGCCTTTTTTGGTCCTTGTTACTAACTTCGTTCGATCTATATCACCGACGACGTCGCGCGCATTAATCTTCTGCCGTAGAGGTTTATCGACGCGCTAAGTTGCCGAAGAATAAGCGCCGCAATCACAGCGACGAGACAAAGGACTCCTTCGTTTCTTGCAGTGCGACGATAACGCTGCTCAAGCGCAAAATCAAGACGTGGTGGTGGTCGAGGCGCTCTGGGATCACGTGACAATGGACAACGAGGAGCTGGGCTTCAAAGTTGGCGACGTGATACGCGTAACCGATTTCGGCAACGAGGACTGGTGGTGGGGTCAACTGGACGGCCGCGAAGGCTGGTTTCCGGCCACGTTTGTGAGGGTCAGTACAATAAAAGTATATTTATTTGTAGTTTAGAGCAAGGAAAACAGTTGTTTGTTTCCGATTGACTGAATATTTGTAGAAAGTTTCCAACAGCATCGGCTGCTGCCCTCTGTTAGGTTTTGACAGGTTTCACAGTCTGTGTATGTAATAAACGCCAAGCACGTGCGTTTGCGGCATTATTTTGCTTCGCACGTTATCTTTACAGCACTGATACGAGGAATGTTATCATCGCGGACAGGTTCAACGCGACGTGATGTTATCATCGCGGACAGGTTCAACGCGACATTTATCGCTGCAACAAAGAAACCACAGCCGCAGCAATGGTGGCTTCAAACACCGATTGCCCGTCAAACTGAAAAAACGCTTGAAGTTGCAAGAACTTAAAATCTTTTTTTCTGGTTTTCTAAACCTTTGGAGTTTTTTCTCCCACCTATGTTTTGACGCCAAAAAGCACTACTTTCGCTTAGTTTGGTTTAACTCGACGCGTTATAAGTTTTTAACGTGGTTCGAAAATGTGTTGCAGATTTTGGTAAATCAGCAATTTAACGATGAAATCGACATCATCATCACACCATCGCCAGACTCTCCCACAGACGATGAATCGTCAACGACACCCCGGGATCCTTTGCGCCCAGCTAGTTCCGCCTCAAGTGATCTTTGCCAGTGTTCAAGCCGCCATTCCAACAGCTCCGTCCACTGCGCAGCCTGTGGCCGGCCCTTGAAATCAGGGCCCAGCAGTCCGAGAACTGATAGGAAAAAGCAGGCCACCTTCTTGGCAAAGCACAGTGTCTCAGTTGCTACGCCCTCTCCAGCCAGGAAAGTTTCACTCAATCGAGACACGATAAGAATGAATGTTGTTAATGAGATCATCAATTCAGAGAAAGTTTACGTCGGTCATCTGAAGGACGTGATTGAGGTTAGTAGCGCCACCTTATGCCCTTACTCTGTGAAAACATGTTACGGACAATTTTGTCTCAATTTAGCTTGCAATCGATGTATATTATGAACGGTATAACTACTTACATTCAGATCCAGGCGCGCAACCAGGGGTGGGTAAGTGGTCAACCGGGCAATTCCACCCCGAAAGTTTCACAAACATACAGTATCTAATTGTTAGGTACAACAACAAGTCACAGTCATTTTTCTACCCCCGAAAATATCCGCCGGTTGCGGCCCTGTTCAGATCTATAGCTTTTGTGTAAGGACTTGCATGCAAATTAATGTCACTGTTTTACATTCAAGAATACACCTTGTTTTATGGTTATTGCGTTTTTCCTTAACGTAGGCACTGCTAGGTTTGGTTAGTTGTAATGAGAACGATCATTATGATTCCAGCTGAAACGCGACAAATTGTCTTCAATCGCAGGGTTACCTGGCCAGGTGCCGGAAGCGCCCGGACATGTTCACGGATGAGCAGATCGCCACGCTCTTCGGCAACATTGAACAGGTCTATCAATTTCAGAAAGGCTTCTACACAACGTTGGAAGCGGCCGTAGACCGGTCGTGCATCCACGCCTCCCAACTCGGCCACGTGTTTGTTGAACATGTAAGTTTATTGAGCTATGCAGGCCATGTTGGCCACTGTTGCATTGCATTGTACAGCACTTTCGATTTGAGCATGACCCCGTCACGACTAAAACCTTTAGATATGTCAGCTTGTTCTGTGAACCCCATACAAACCCCTCTATAAATTCACCTTAATAATTCCCAGAGTTGGACCACTTAACATTGCCATGGCTACTGTCATCGAGATCGGCAAGTATTTCGAACAGTAGTGCCGGGCCTACTCTTTATTGTCAAATCGTGTTTCCACGCCAATCAATTACGACATTTTATTTTATAATTCTGCGAAAATGGCCTTTCGCCGTGTTTTTTTAACAATGCACTATCACATGATAAGGGTAAAAAAGGTCATGCTTCCCGAGTAATCAGAACGCGCGTGACAAGGAACCAAAACTGACAATAAATTTATTCTCGTACGTCATGCTCGCAATCGAGCTCGACAAGTTGTTGGGTATTATCGAGCGTCGATCGAAACCAGCACAGCACAGCACAGCAAAGCAATAACAAGGAAAATGCGGTGATCAAACGCGGTAGATTTCAATCGGCTGAAAGCTCTTTTGACTGAAAATTTACCGTTCTGCCGCTGCCGTTTAAAGTTGTTTGTGTGTTTTGTTGAGATTGACGTTTTGAGCTGCCGCAGCAAAACGAAGCAAGTGTATTATCGGAACACAGTAGTTTATTCGTGCATTGACATAAGTTTAAGTAACCGAGCGTTCGCTGTGCTGTCGCTTCCGGCGAGTTGGCGATTTCGCGTTCGGCCTGTTATGCTACGTTGATCTCCTGTAGACTGCGCTCTGCTATAACGGTCTTATAGAGCAAGAAACAGTTCAACCACATAAAACTAGTCTGCCTGTTTTTTTTGTTGTTGTTTTTTTTAAGTGCACTTTTGTGACACAAAAGCTGCTTTGCAGAAAGAGGGTTTCGGCGTTTATTCCGATTATTGCAACAACCACCCTCAAGCGCTGGCACAACTTTCCGGGATGTTGATCCTGAAAAAATACGTCCATTTTCTGGAAGCTTGCCGGTTGCTGCAGAAGATGATTGACATACCCCTCGACGGGTTCCTGCTGACGCCTGTTCAGAAAATATGCAAATACCCCCTTCAGGTACGCAGCATGTTAAAGGTTCGATGTACTGGGAATGAATTAGTGCTTCGAGTGGTGATATAAAAATATTTCCGAGCTCTGTTTAGAACAGTGTTTCTCAATCTGTGTGTCGCGAGAGTTTTGATGTGTGCCGCCAATGTTTGGAATGTGCATGGCACGTTTGCTGGAAGCAGCAATGGTTTTCAGCCTCATATTAAAAGTAAAATCTGTTCGAAGTCTAATTTTTTATAAATCTTGTGAAGCGATGAATTCAGAATACGAATGATTGTTGGATCATGCGGAGCTTCGTTGGTTTTTGCGAGGAAAAGTGTTGAAGCATATGTCCCAACTGAAACCTTAAATTATTTCTTTCGTATAAATTAAAAAAAAAATACTGGGTTTTCTATTCGCGATGAGCTCTCGTGGTTGAGAAACTTCAGTTTCTTTCAGACTGAATAGTTTAAATTTAAGTTTACAAGGGCCACCCAAATATATAATTGAAGCAAATCAGCATTAACTTCATTTGGCGAAAAAATGATTTCGTGGAAAAAGAATTTTCGATGCGCTTCCTGCGGTTCATCATGAATCTCCGGTGAAGTAAGGGTGACTGCAGAAATATGAACACACTGACTGATATACACATTTCAGCATCAAGACACCACAAGGATGACGCAGCCGAATCTGATCGCAAACTGCTATGCTAGGAAATCGATTTCGCGTCAGCGACGCATCTTCAGTCCAGCAAAGTTGTATGCAAAAGCTTAACATGTGAAATGACGAAAAAGACCAAAGCAAGATCAGAGAAAGTGCGCAGTTATCACTTCTGAATAACTTCCCAGAAATCGGAGTAAAGGACTATAAATGGCAAGTTTTCCATTCGAAAAAAAACAGCAACCAATCTTTCTATCAAAGAAGAAAAAACAACGCATAGATCTACGAAACATTTTCTATCAATGAACATTTTCCCAAAGGAGTATAAATAAATTTTGGCTGACCCCAAGGGACGCTTTTCCACTGATCAGCTCGTAAGTGGTCAAAATTCTTTCACCTTCTGCAGCTTAATGGCTTTGCGAGTATGGATTTTCGGCACTGACTGAAATTAGAAGCAAAAAAATATAGAGTTCCTGGTATTGAGAATGACGACGAAATGCGGCTTAACATCAATGGAACCACGCATCAGTTTGATTTGCTTGCGAAAACAGGCGCAGTCATCACATTAAAAAAGTGACATTCTTAAGGATATATACTGTATTAATTGCGGCAAACTGCGCCGGGAAAATGTTCAGGTTTTTGTAGCATGCCGCTGCGATGAGTAGGTAGAGAAGCACCGATTTGGAACGTTGCACGAAATTCTTCGCAAAAGCGAACACACATGCGTGACATAACTTGGGTTGGTAGCTACGCGACTTCTACAGTCACTGTGAGTTACGACTATTGTCATTAAGGCGCGTGACGAGGGGAAAAGTCTCCCGCCTGTCAAGCTGGCGACTGCAAGCGCCGCAGGAAAAGAACCAACCTGCGCCAAAGTTAATTTTTTTGAAAATTAATGTGCAGCTGGCCGAGTTACTGAAATACACGCACGCGGAGCACTCCGACCACGGTGACGTCGTGGCGGCGTTGGAAGTGATGAAAGATGTTGCCGGAATGATAAACGAGAGAAAAAGGCAAATGGAAAACATTAAGAAGATCTCGATGTGGCAGTCGACAATACTGAACTGGCAGGTAATGTCGTTTCCGCTGTAAAATTATAACACTTGACGAAGCAATCATTTTTCTTTAGAGTCGAATTCTTAAAAAATTTGCTTGAATGTACATATTTTATAAGCTTTTGTTAAGTACGTTTTTCCTCATGGGTAACCCGCCCGCAGTTAGTTGGCAGCAATGGAAATCAATCATGATTAGAAAAAGAGCAACGGTTTCGAATTTGGTGTAGCATGCTTTGAGCTAACATTAAATCTTTTGCATCACAGGATGAGGACGTTTTGCTTCGGAGCAGAGAGTTGGTGCATTCTGGAGAGATCTACACTGTTTCTCAATCGAAAAACAAGGTCCGGATGGCTTTCCTCTTCGATCACCAACTCATCCTCTGCAAAAAGGTTTGTACACTTTGCTTCCACAGAACACCTTCGCTTTGGAGTTGCCGAGAAAGTGCCTCATTTTCTCCAAGATTGTTCATTCTCGGGATAGAAGTGTGTCTTGTTCAAACCGCATCTTCAAGAAGGTTGTCGCGACTCGTGCTATGTCCCGAAATACTGAACAAACCTGTTGATTCATTTACAAACAACCTCCTCTTCGCTGGTTTCTGGATGGTTTATTTCATGCTTGTCAAAAGCTTCGTGGTAGTTTATGGTAATAATTAACGTCTTACGGTGGTTGTGACGTATGACGCCGAGACAGTGAAAGCGCATGTTGCGATGGTATCCATTTATTTGCTGGAAAGAAGTTAGCCTGTCAATTAAATCGGACTTTTCAGGAATTTCGCGCGTCATAAATTGGGACGAGACTACTGGTCTGGTCGTAACATCCACCTTAAGCCTGGCGATGTTCACCATTTACCCGTTTGTGATGTACAAAGAGTTCGTGGTAATCAACGCGGTCTTCAGTAAACGAACAGCTTTAATGGAGCCTGGCCAGTATCCACAGCACTAGCAGTGAAAACTGAGGGGCAGAGATAGGTCGTCAGTAGCTTAGTTTTTATATTCTTATTTGCAGGATATACTGCGCAGAGACTTGCTTTACTACAAGCGCAGAATAAACCTTGACGAAACAGTCGCCACTGACCTCGCTTCCGACTCGTCGCGCAGCAACTCGCTCACAGCAAGTGACGTGCTGCCCAACTGTACGTCATCACAGCGCGGTTGGGTTATGACAGACGTTGGTGGAAAGACGGTCGCGCTCCTTTGCAAAAACGACGAGGAGTACCAGAGGTGGTCGAAGGCGTTCGAAGAAGAAAGAAAAATGTAAGACTTGAGTAGAGCATGACCCATGTAATGTACATTTTATCGGTTTGTTCACTTGAGTTTAGATTGTGAACGTTGTCTCTACCACTGGATACACTTTAAAACAATGCGACTTTCTACGCTTTGTTTTATTCCTATTTGACGAAAACGGAGGAACTAATCCGTTAGCTGCGAAGCTTGGGATCTTAAATTGCAACTATAACAAAAATTTGTTTTTTTGGTTTTCGTTAAGTTAAACTTGCAAGTAGTTCCTCAACTATTTATGAATTCTTGTTTCAGTGCCGTAAAAGAACGCATCAGCCTTTCGCCTGCCGAGGATGCACTGGTGCAACAATCTGCTGTGCCAGCTTTAAGGAAACCAAAAGGTATGCGGCAAGACTGCTTGTCAGGCAGATTTTGTGATTTTCAGTAAGAGCATTACTAACGTTGTAATGCTTTTTAACTCGATTACTTTGACTATCCCATTAACTTCGTTTCTAATTTTTTCAACTCATTCCATTGTTTCCAATTGTTTCAACTTATAAACAAAGCAAAAGTTCAAGTGGATTTGATACTTGATTGGCAAGTGTCCTGCAACGTATATTTTACGTGTTAAAATGTATCACTGCCACTTATTTGAAGAAGACAACACCTTGGTCTGTCCAATAAAAACATAACTTTGGAATGTTTCAAAGACTCAACTCTTATTTCTTCACCGGTGCTGTAATATGCGATCAAGCGGCTTACATATCACAGCAGCAAACAGCGGTGCTGGGTATCATGTGTAAATAGGTTGCCAGACGTCCTTGAGCGCTAAGGATTTTCCTTGAGTTTTCCATCAAAACTGGTTATGTCCTTGATTCTTAAAAAGACGTTTTGTTGTCCTTGAGTGTTTTCCGGCGTCCTTAAGGTCTTGAACAGTTGTGAAAAACGTTCGTTATTGAATCATTGATTACATTGAACACTCAAGAACCAAGATTAAAACAATGTAATTGAACAGAATAACATGTAGATTTGTTCCATCTGAAACAGTTGTGTAGCAAAAAGTAATCTATTCAAGAACACTTTTCACTCCTATACGTACTACATGCCTACATCTAAAAAGCATTCGAAGTAGGCATGAAATAAAATTGAAATAATCACAAAACGACAAAATGTCCTTGAAAAACTTTCAAATTCGCTCAACCCTATGTGCAACCGACTCACCGTGCAGGCGTCATCTATGCGTGTGTTGTGTGAAAACGACGTTAAATGATTGTCAAACTACAGATGAGTGAAAACGACGTGTTCGTTTCAGAATCGACGTCGCTCAGAATGCCTCTGAGCTATCGCCAGCGAGTCAAGATGGCCACGCAGCTGCAGGGCGCCGCAGGCGACGTCTCCACCAAGACGAAAAACTTGCCACTGAACGGTAGCGGCGAGAAGTCGGCCGGCTTCTTCAGCAACATGGCCGGCAGGCTGACGCCGTTTCGTCGCGCCAACGCAACGCGCGAAAGCAGCGTTGTGTTTTGAGGTTTGTCGCAGGGGCGTGCTACCCCTGCTCTGGAACAGACAGGCTGGGGCGCACGAGACGCTTGGAAAACGATTCTGCTCCGGCTCATCGCGCAACAAGCTGCCAGACAGTGCGGGAGGTGATCGGGACAATCACGGCTCCACTCAAATGCGCAAAAGATGCATTTTCGTTCTTGCACACCTTTCCTTACAGTCATCTCGATTGTCGTGCGCGTTCTACTTACCTTTTGTTGCGGCCCGACAGCTTTCGCACATTTCTTGAGTGGTTGAATCACCGGGAACAACGGGACCTGCTTTGCTTTTGCGTTTCTGAAGTGACGTCTGCGTCCAGCTTGCAAGAACGGCTTTGGTGAACTTATATTTGTGTTTCTCTGCGGGAGGTTTCGAATTTAGTTTTGTCAGGTCGCAGTGAAAATCGTGGAAGCTGGCTTTGGACTTGGTCAGCGTTACGCCCACTGCGCTCCCACTGATTTTCCATTTTCGACGGTTTTCACGGAATAACTCGCTGTTTTGTCTGATACCCAAGCAAATACAAACACAACTTAACCAATAGACAACGCAGCGTGTTGCTTACGCTAGATAGCTCTTCATCTGGATCTTTTTGATTTGAAGGTCGTGAGGCTGACCTTCCTCTGCCCCGTGTTTTTCTTCCCACTGTGTATGTTTTGACCAGTGCACCTCCCCCGTTCCAATCGCAATTCGTCACTCTTTCTTCTTTTCGTGCAAATTGTCTCTGTTTTTTTTCCGTTGACGCTTAAGCTGCGAACTGCACGCGACCCTACGCACGTGCAATTCATCCTCTACTACGTTTCTCTGCTCTTGACGCCGTTTTTGTTTTTCGCCCAATAAACTGGAATCGGTTATAAAGCGATACAAGCTTCTTGTTTATAAGTGACCACTGCATCAGTTGAAGAGCTCAATGGAACGCCTGCCTCCTGTTGGCGCTGATCAAGCAGTAGCGTAGCCAGCTCAAAAGTTTAGGGGGCAAATCTTTTTGACTTCAGCGAGCAGCAGGATTTTGTTTGGGCACCGCCACTCAAAGCGCGAAATGACAAGATGTGCTTAAAATTTTGGGGTGTTCGGCCTCCTTGGCCCCCCTGGCTACGCCTATGTGATCAAGTCGTGGAAAGTTGTTATACTATGATCGCCTCTTGCACAATTTGTATTACCATTTAGTGTCGAAGACCACCACAACAGCGCATCTGAAATCATGTGATGTCTTGTAAGCTTAGAGCCGAAGATTCGCAAGGCGCCTCCTGAGCGTCTCCAGGACAAAGTTTAATGAGGTAAAGAAAACCGTTTGCTGAGGGCTTTGAAGGGTGACGTGAGGCTCTTCGATGAGGTTTCATGATTTCATCAGGAAGTTTTATGCGGTAATGAAAAGCATAGTCATAGATGAGGCGCAGGGTTTGCAACTGGACCCCACACTTTACAAGTTCTCGAGGAGTCGGGTAAAAGCTAATGTAACTCGGTCGCATATTTTGAATAATTAAAAAAGTTTTATTAGAAGTCTGGCAGCTGACATATCTATCACATTTAAAAAAAAACAACTTATGTGATATTTTTGAGATCAAGCACAGTGGTTATACAAAGTTAATTGCAACCCTCTTAATGTTATCTTCTAAACAAATGTTAACCTGGTCTTGTATGTAACCTTGGAAAGGTAATATGGTAGTCATGTGCCCCTCAAGGATTAGCTTACAATCGTCTATCGTGTTGAAAGACTAATGTCAACTTTTGTCTTTTTCATTGGCGGTAATTTAGCACTTCTTTCTCTTTTTTGGCCAACATCAGAAAAATCGGTGAAAAATGTTTCGCACCACCAACCCTTTTCTTCCTCTGCGGCTGTGATGAAAGAACAAGTTCTTTGCAATACAGCAGAAAAACATTTAACTCTGCATAACTTTGCCTTCGCTTCTGGCATGTCACATGGCAGTAATATCGTATTTTTCTTCGGAAAACCGTCGCAGACGGTAACAAGTTTGGCAAATGTTTGTGAGATAATGGCTTTCTGTTTTCGTAATTTTCAAGTAACTGGTGTCCGCACAGGTGAAATGTTTGAACCAATCAGCAAATTTTTAATTGGAAATCGATTTCACGTAACACTAACTACGCTTCGTCAGCCCTACAATCTTATTCAGATACATGGAGTGTGAGGTTTCAAAACTAAAACCTTTTTTTCTGTGTTGTGAGGTACTGTAAGTTTCATAAAGAGGGCTTTGTAGAAAATTGATGCATGGTGCATTTATACCGGAAGGTGAAGACAAAAAATTGGTTAGCTTCAATGTTTGGAAATACTAAAAGGAGGCTATGCTTCGGGGCGCAAGAAAATGGTTTAGGGCAAAATTTCTGGTTTGTTATCCGTGGCTACCACATGCACAAGTTCTCTTTTTAAACAATTGAGTAGTCACCATGATTGGGTGTGAAGGTTTGGACCATATGTTTTGGAGGCTGTGTACCACAGTGAAGTAAATCTTGTGCAGTCGAGATCGTGCAATGGAAAATTAGGAGTAACTAAAGTGACACAACGGACGAAGCTTTGTGCTGGTGCATTGAACACATATTCATTTCGCAAGGAAAACAATTGAATCGTAAACTGCTGCGGAATGATATTTGGGTAAATCTAATGCCCGTGGTAATGAATCCTTCATCCGTGTGATAATATTGCCATGGTTGTAAGTTGGGTTCGAAAACCGGGATCCTGGTTACGGGAATTCCTGGGATTTAGTGAATTTTTCGACTTCTCGTTTTCCAGTTTTATGTACAAAAATTATATTTTCCGGATGGTAACTTTAAGTGTCACATGTCACAAAGTCGAAAATAATTTGTTCAAGACTTCATTTAGATATTTTTCATTCATTAATTTTCACACCCGCATCGAGTCTACGCGTTGAAATTTGCTACGTACAACAATGAAATCGGTTTTCTTCTTTAGTTGTAACAAGAATTTTTCATCACTGTTCCTTTGAGATTACCATAATAAATTTGTACAACGCCTTATTACGACGCTAATATTACGTTCAGAAGTCTTGTGAAAATAATCCAGGCCTACGGATTCGGAGCACCGGAGCTGGGCATTTTGCCCAGAGCCGGAGCTCAAATTAAAAATCAGAAGGAGCCGGAGTTCAGCTGAAAATTTTGGACCGGAGCCGGAGTTATGGCCATTTGAGAGATATTCCGGCTCCGGGTCCCCTCCTAGATACTAACGTCTTTCTACTTCGGAGACGCCAGGACTTCGATAAACAAACTTTAATCAGGCTCTACTGGCGCTAAAAACATAAAAACGCGTTAAAAACTTGCCAACGTTTCGACAGTTGATACAACTGTCTTCATCAGGGCTAAAAACGAAATGCCGTGGGATGCGAGCACGGGTGTTATAAACTGTGTGCGCTCCAGGTGGCGCCGTGCTGATATTCCAAGACTGCACGGATTGCCGAAGGTGCATAAAGATGCAGTTCCATTGCGTCCCATCGTCTCATTCATTGGATCGGCCACATACAACCTATCTAGAGAAATCGCACGAATTATCAAACATCTTGTGGGAAAAAGCGTACATCACGTTCGCAATGCAGAAGATTTTGTAAACGAAATCCGCAATTTAAGTATCAACCAGGCTGAAATTATGGCTTCATTCGACGTGGTTTCGCTATTTACAAAAATCCTTGTAGAACTGGCACTTGATGTCGTTCTGCACAGACTATAGAGTTGTGGGCACATATATCAAGCCACACCAAATGGTCAGTCAAAGACATCTGCCAAGGATTAAAGATTTGCTTAAATGCGACGAGTAGTGTCCAACTGTATGTTCTGGGGGAAACCCCTTTGACCCCTGTATGTTCTAGGACCAACATATTTCCTACGGTTCACATATTAATTTCCTACGGTCCACATATTATTTCCCCTTTGATCCCTGTATGTTTTAGGACCCCCATATTAATTTCCCTTTGGCTCCATGAGTGTTTCTATTTTTTGCTCAGATATCCCCATGCATGTGTATTTATTTGATCAGGAAGAATGATTCTCTTATCATCCTGAGCTGAGAGAGCAACCTTGTTGATCGTCTCTGTGAATATTTCATGCTGTCGACTTCTGATTATGTTCATAGTTCTTCGCTGTTCTTTGTCATTGAAAAGACAATTTTTATAATCATCGAATGAAATATTATTTTTTACTACACCTTTTTTTACACCTTTACATTTATTCTCTCCATCTCCTTCCTTTTTGTAGGCACAAAATTTTGCTCGTAGACCTACAAATTCAGATATGATCTTCCCACCACATTCATCTTTCATCATCCCAGGGACTTTTTTATTCATTCTCTTAATTCCAGATGAATGATCTTTTTCAAAGTTTGATGTATCAAATTTATCTGATATATCTTCATGAATATCTTTGATGAAGTCTTCTGTATGTATTTCAACATCAAAGAATCCGTATCAGCAACTTTGCTGTTGATCCATACTTTTTCATGATGTAATTATAATGAAAATCATACATAAGAGTCTTTGATAAATTCAGGATTGACATTCCGAGATAAACAGGTTTTTTGAATACAAGTTCTGTTTTTTTCATATGCACAGCAACTAGGTTTTCATTGAATATTGTTGTTCGTTCACAATTAGGTTTTGCAGCCAACTTCTCCGCAGATTTACTATCTGTTTTAAGTCTTATATCAACTCTGTTCCTGATGCTTTCCATTGTCTTTCCAAATACGGAGTTATTCATCACTTTGAAGAAATCTTTTTCAAACTCACTTGAAGCTGTTGTTCTTAGTTTTGTATTTAATTCGATATAAGGCTTCATCCATGAATCTTCTTTGAAAGAAATTCCACGATGAATTTTTGTTAATATTAGGCCAAGGTCTAAATACTGTTTTAAATTTTTACAATGTAATATATATTTTTTCTTGTCCGACAAATTAGGGATAAGTTTTTTTACTCTATTTACACTAATCCTTTCTGGAGCAAGAGGATAATCATTTTGAAGATTATGAAATTCTTTTGGATACTCTAAATCAACCTCAAGAATGCATGAAAATTCTTCCCAATTGTCTAAATCTTTTTCTTTCATCCACTTGAAGTCACTAACAGGTAATGGTTGACTCATACCCCAACCATGCAAGTTGTTAGCATCAAGATATTAAATAAATTTCGATTTTTCTTTCGAATTAAAATCCTTCATATACTTATTATTTGCTCTTGAATATCACGTTGAAATCATAGAGACCCCCCCACATATTCCCTGCTCTATCATGAGTAACATGTCTGGATCACTCAATAATTCAAGTTGAACTTCAGTCTTTTTTAAACATGCATCCCATGCTAGTCCAGGCGCTGAATAATACCAACAAGGATCA